>FTKT01000878.1_pt1 | contig 15734 bp, 16 predicted proteins | sample 1658271 | NCBI WGS metagenome assembly FTKT01 (sample SAMEA3914811, study PRJEB12502) | metagenome | biome: forest; material: soil | place: Canada | collected 2011-08-04 | depth 0.3 m | reverse complement strand
CACCAGCCCTTCAACGTGCGCGGCGCGCGCGCGGTCGCCGCCTTGATGCCCGGGCTGCCGCAGGTCGCCTGCTTCGATTCGTCGTTCCACCAGACGATGCCGGAGGCGGCGCGCACCTACGCGCTGCCGAAGGCCGTGCGCGGCGCGGGTGTCCATCATTGGGGCTATCACGGCCTGTCCTACGAGTACATCGGCGATCGCATGCGATCGGTGGATCCGGCGGCGCGGCGCATGATCGTCGCCCACCTGGGCGGCGGCGCCAGCCTTTGCGCGATGCTGGATGGCCGCAGTGTCGATACCACCATGGGCTTCTCGGGACTCTCCGGGTTGCCGATGGCCACGCGCTCCGGCGACATTCCGCCGGACGCGCTGCTGTACCTGCTCCGGAGCCGGCAGTTCGACATCGCGTCGCTGGAAAAGATGCTGTACGAGCGCAGCGGCCTGCTCGGGCTGTCCGGCATCAGCGGCGACATGCGCGTGCTGCAGGACAGCGCGGAGCCCGACGCAATCAAGGCGGTGGCGCAGTTCGTGTACGCGATGACGAAATACGTGGGGGCCTATGCGGCCGTGCTGGGCGGGCTGGACGCGCTGGTCTTCACGGCCGGCATCGGGGAGCACTCGCACCAGGTGCGTGCCGCGGTGTGCCGGCAGCTCGCGAGCCTGGGGGTCGTGCTGGACGAGCCCGCGAACCTCGCGGGCGGCGCGATCGTCTCCGGGCCGGAGAGCCGCGTGACGGTGCGCGTCATCGCCACCGACGAGGAGCTGATGATCGCGCGCCACACGCTGGCGTTGCTCGACGCGCGATGAGGCTCCTCAGGCCTCGATGATGACCTTCAGCGCCTTCGTGTCCGCGGCCCGGCCGAAGGTCTCGTAGGCATCGAGGATCTTGTCGAACCTGAAGCGATGCGTGATCAGCTTGCGCGCATCGATGCGCGCCGAGCGCACCGTCTTGAGCAGCATCGGGATCGTCACCGTGTCGACCAGGCGGGTGGTGATCGTGATGTTCTTCGACCACAGCGTCTCCAGGTGCAGGTCGGCCTTGACGCCGTGCACGCCGATGTTGGCGATGGTGCCGCCGGCAGCGACGATGTCCTGGCAGATCTCGAAGGTCGCGGGGATGCCGACCGCCTCGATCGCCGTGTCGACGCCGCGTCCGCCGGTCAACGCCATCACCTGCGCGGCCGCGTCGCCGGCACTGCTGTTGACGGCGTCGGTGGCGCCGAATTGCCTGCCGACCGCCAGGCGGTTGTCGTCGAGGTCGACCATGATGATCTGCGCCGGCGAGTAGAGCTGCGCGGTCAGCAACGCGGCCAGGCCGATGGGGCCGGAGCCGACGATCGCGACGCTGGAGCCGGGCGCGACCTTGCCGTTCAGCACGCCGCATTCGAAGCCGGTGGGAAGGATGTCGCTGAGCATCACCAGCGCCTCCTCGTCCGCGCCGGCCGGGATCGGATAGAGGCTCGTGTCGGCGTGCGGGATGCGCACGAACTCGGCCTGCGTGCCGTCGATCTCGTTGCCCAGGATCCAGCCGCCCGTCGTGCAGTGCGAGGTCATGCCCTTGCGGCACGGCTCGCAGCGGCCGCAGGCGCTGATGCACGAGATGAGCACGTGGTCGCCCGGCTTGAACGTGGCGACCGCCGCGCCGACCGAGTCGATGACGCCGACACCTTCGTGCCCGAGGATGGTTCCAGGCTTGCACGTGGCCACGTCGCCCTTGAGGATGTGCAGGTCGGTGCCGCAGATCGTGGTGCGCGTGATGCGCACGATCGCGTCGCCCGGGCCGGCCAGCACGGGCTTCGGGCGGTCCTCGACGTTCTTGCGGCCGGGGCCGTTGTAGATGAAGGCTTGCATGTCGGTATCCTGGTTGGGGAGAAGTTCGGAAGTCAGGCCGCGACCGGCAGGCCCAGGCTCTTGACGGCTTCGATCATCTGCACGAGCACGGCCTGCGCGTCGCCGTAGACCATGCTGCAGTTGTCGGCGTAGAACAGCGTGTTGACGACGCCCGCATAGCCCTTGCCCTCGCCGCGCTTGACGACGAGGACCTTCTTCGCCTTGTCGGCGTCGAGGATGGGCATGCCGTAGATCGGCGACGACTTGTCGGTGCGTGCCGCGGGGTTGACGACGTCGTTGGCGCCGATGATCAGCGCGACGTCGGTGTCGGGGAAGTCGGCGTTGATGTCCTCCAGCTGGAAGATCGCGTCGTAGGGCACGCCGGCCTCGGCCAGCAGCACGTCCATCTGGCCGGGCATGCGTCCGGCCACCGGGTGCACCGCGAAGCGCACGCGCACTCCGCCGGCCTGCAGCAGCTTGACGAACTCGAACAGCTTCTGCTGGCCCTGCGCCACGGCGAGGCCGTAGCCCGGGACAATGATCACCGAGCTCGCGTAGCGCATCGCGATGCCGGCGTCGCCCGGCGCCATCGGCTTGAGGCTGCCCTGGATCGCGCCCGGCCTGTGCGCGCCCGGCGCGACGCCGAAGCGCGTGAACACGACGTTGGCCACGGAGCGATTCATTGCGCGCGCCATCAGCAGCGTCAGCAACAGGCCGGCCGCGCCGACGACCATGCCCGCGATCATCAGCGCCGGGTTCTGCAGCACGTAGCCCTCGAGGCCGACCGCCAGGCCGGTGAACGCGTTGTAGATGGAGATCACCACCGGCATGTCGGCGCCGCCGATCGGCAGCGTCATCAGCACGCCGAAGACGAGCGCGCAGGCGAAGAACGCGTAGATCAGCGCCGGCAGGCCGCCCAGCGGATCGACCAGCCCGGCGCTGGCGCACACGATCCAGCCGCCGACCGCCAGCGTGATGCCCATCACCAGCGCGTTGATCGCCTGCTGGCCCCGGATGCGCAACGGGTGCTCGATCCGGCCGTCCAGCTTGGCCCAGGCGACCAGCGAGCCTGACAGCGACACCGCGCCGATCAGCGCGCCGACCAGCGTCACCACCAACGCCAGCGAGCCCGTGGTCTTGACGCCCAGCAGTTCGACGGCCGCGATCGCCGCGGCGGCGCCGCCGCCCATGCCGTTGTACAGGGCCACCATCTGCGGCATCGCGGTCATCGCCACCGTGCGGCCGCTGTGCCACGCCAGGCCGCCGCCGAGTGCGAGCGCGACGATCGCCAGGCCGATGTTGGCCAGCAGGTGCGGTTGCGCCGCCGGGTCGACGTTGGCCGCGTAGAGGAAGCTCGCCAGCACGGCGAGCGCCATCCCGGCGCCGGCCACGCGGATGCCCGACGGCGCGGTGACCGGCGACGACATCCGCAGCAGGCCGAACAGGAACAACGCGGCGGCGACGAGGCCTGTGGCGCCGACGATCAAGGGAGCGACGGACGCGAACATGTCAGCGCTTCTTCGCGTGCAGGTGCTTGACGCGGGCCGAGCGGTTGTCGTGGCCCGTCCTGGCGGCGGGCGCCTGGAACATCGCCAGCATGCGATCGGTGACGGCGTAGCCGCCGGCGGCGTTGCCCGCGCCGAGCAGCACGGCGAGGAAGCCGATGACCTGCTCCTGCACGGTGCTCGCGCCCAGCAGCGTGTAGACGCCGCCCACGACGACGATCCCGTGCACGAAGTTCGACCCGGACATCAACGGCGTGTGCAGGATGGCCGGCACGCGGCCGATGATGACCCAGCCCGCGAACGCGGCGAGCACGAAGATGTAGAGAGCCGCGAGGCCCGGCATGTCGATCGCGTTGTGCATGAGGTTTCCGTGGGTGTCTTGTTCAAGCGGGGCGAGCAACGGCTGCGTGCCTTGGCGGCTTGGCCTTGGCCGGCAGCTCCGGCGGCTTGGCCGCGGCGTCGTCCATCCGCTTGCCGTCGTGCGTCAGCGCGGTCCGTGCCAGTACTTCGTCGCTCCAGTCGATCTCGACGACGTTGTCCTTCAACATCAGCGCGAGCAGGTTGAAGACGTTCTTCGCGTAGAGCTCGCTCGCGTCGGCGGCGAGCAGCGACGGCACGTTCAGCGGCGCGACGATCGTGACGCCGCCGACCTGCACGGTCTCGCCCGGCCGCGTGTCCTCGCAGTTGCCGCCGCCTTCGGCGGACAGGTCGACGATCACGGCGCCTGGCTTCATGGCGGCCACCTGGGCCTTGCTGATCAGCCTGGGGGACGGTTTGCCGGGGATGGCTGCGGTGGTGATGACCAGGTCGGCCTGTTGCAGGTGCTGCGTGAGCGCGGTCGATGCCGTGAGCTGCTCGTCGGCCTTCAGCGCGCGCGCATAGCCGCCGTCGCCGCGTGCGTCCACGCCGGTCTCAACGAAGGTCGCGCCCAGCGAGCGCGCCTGCTCCGCGGTCTCGGGCCGCACGTCGTAGCCTTCGACCACCGCGCCCAGCCGATGCGCCGTCGCGATCGCCTCCAGGCCGGCCACGCCGAGTCCCATCACCAGCACACGCGCGGGCCCGATGGCGCCGGCCGCCGTCGTCACCTTGGGCAGGATGCGCCCGAGATGCGTCGAGCCCAGTTGCACCGCGTAGTAGCCGGCCAGCGCCGACTGGCTCGACAGCGCATCCATCGCCTGGGCGCGCGAGATGCGCGGCAGTCGCTCCATCGCGAAGCAGGTGATCCTGCGATCCACCAGCCGCTGGACGAGCGCTGCCTCGTTGCCCGCCTGGATGAAGCAGATCAGCAAGGCGCCGGGCTTCATCGCATCGACGACGTCGACATCGGGTGCCTGCACGGCCAGCACGACGTCGGCTTCGCCCAGCATCGCCGCGCGGTCCGCCACGATCTCGACGCCCACGAAATCGGCGTCGGCCAGGTGGGCCGAACGCCCGGCGCCCGCCTGCATGTGCAGCCGTGCGCCGAGCTTGACCAGCCGTGCGACGAGCGAGGGAACGAGCGCCACGCGGCCCTCGTGGGCGCGGGTCTCCGCCAGCACCGCGACGTTGACGTACATGGTCACGCCGGCGCGTGGAAATCGCCGGTGCGCACCAGCTTCCTGTTCACGAACTCCTGGATGCCCATGTTGCCCAGCTCGCGGCCGTAGCCCGAGTTCTTGATGCCGCCGAACGGCAGCTCCGCGTCGCTCCAGTCGATGTTGTTGACGAACATCATCCCGGTGTCGACCTGGCTCGCGATGCGCTTGCCGCGTGCGACGTCCTGCGTGAACACCGATCCTCCCAGCCCGAAGTCGGAGTTGTTGGCGAGCGCGATCGCCTGCGCCTCGTCCCTGACCCGATAGAACGACGCCACCGGGCCGAAGAACTCGTCGCGGAAGGCCGGGTTGTCCGGGCGGATGTCGGTCAGGATCGTCGCCTCCATGAACGCGCCCGGGCGGTCGATGCGCTTGCCGCCCATCAGCGTCCTGGCGCCGTTCTCGACGGCCGTGTCGACCTGCTTGAGCAGCTGCAGCAGCGCGGCTTCCGACGACAGCGGGCCATGCGTCGTGCGCTTGTCCATCGGATCGCCGACCACCAACTGCGACAGTGCGTTCATGAACTTGTCGAGGAACCTGTCCGCGATGCCCTCCTGCACGATGAAGCGCTTGGCCGCGCAGCAGGTCTGGCCGGCGTTGTACATGCGGCCCCAGACGGCCCACGGGATCGTGCGCTCCAGATCGGCGTCGTCCATCACGATGAACGCGTCGCTGCCGCCCAGCTCCATCGACGTCTTCTTCAACGCCTTGCCGGCGCGCGCCGCGATGCTGCGCCCGGCTTCCACGCTGCCGGTCAGCGCGACGCCCCTGATGCGCGGGTCGTCGATGACCTGGTTGGCCTGCTCGTGCGAGATCAGCAGGTTCGTGTACGCGCCCTCCGGCGCGCCCGCATCGAGCAGCAGCTTCTCGAAGGCGATGGCGCATTGCGGCACGCAGCCCGCGTGCTTGACCACCAGCACGTTGCCCGCCATCAGCTGCGGCCCGGCCACGCGTGCCAGCTGGTAGTACGGGAAGTTCCAGGGCTCGACACAGAACAGCACGCCCAGCGGACTGCTCTCCATGTGCGCCTCGCCGTTTTCGGGATGCAGCTTCACCGGTGCGAGGAACGCCTCGCCGTGCTGCGCGTAGTACGACAGGATGTCCGCGCTGAAGACGACCTCGCCGCGCGCCTCCTCGATGCGCTTGCCCATCTCGAGCGTCTCCAGGCCCGCGTAGTCGTCGACGTGCGCACGCAGCAGCACGGCGGCCCGGCTCAGGACGGCAGCGCGCTCGGCATGCGACGTGTTCTTCCAGCTCTGGAAGCAGGTCTGCGCCGTGGCGAGGGCATGCTGCAGCTGTGCCGTGCTCAGGTGCTCGAAGCTCCTGACCAGCTTGCCGGTGTTGGGGTTGACGCTTTGGTAGGCCATGCAGGTTCCTTCGGGTGTCGAGGTGCATCCCGCCGCGAAGGGCGAGGAGGCGGAGGCGGATTGGATGGTTCACGGTGCGCGGGTCGGGACACCGGGTCTGTGCGCTGGCAGACGCAGTCCCGTGTCGAAGTGCAAAGTGCCGCGCGCCGCGCGAGGCCTATGTCGGGCTCGGCGCGGGCTTCTCGACGTGGCCGCCGAACTCGTGGCGCATCGCCGACAGCACGCGGTTGGCGAAATCCGATTCGCCGCGCGACGAGAAGCGCTCGTGCAGGGCCGCGCTCAGCACCGGGGTCGGCACGCCTTCGTCGATGCCGGCCAGTAGCGTCCAACGGCCCTCGCCCGAATCGGACACGCGGCCGCTGTAGCTCGCCAGGGCAGGCTCCTTGTGCAGCGCGCTCGCGGTCAGGTCGAGCAGCCAGGAGGCGACGACGCTGCCGCGCCGCCAGACCTCGGCGATCTGCGGCAGGTCCATGTCGTAGCGATAGAACTGCGGATCGCGCAGCGGCGTGGTCTCGGCGTCGCCGGGGACGGCGGACGAGTCCGTGGCCTTGCCGATGTTGGCATGGCGCAGGACGTTGAGGCCCTCCGCATACGCCGCCATCATTCCGTACTCGATGCCGTTGTGGATCATCTTCACGAAGTGGCCCGCGCCATGGCCGCCGCAGTGCAGGAAGCCCTGCTCCGCCGGCGAGACCGGCCCGCTGCGGCCGGGCGTGCGCTCGGCGGTGCCGATGCCGGGCGCGAGCGACTCGAAGATCGGCTTCAGGTGCTCGACGACGGCGGGCTCGCCGCCGATCATCAGGCAGTAGCCGCGATCGATGCCGGCGACGCCTCCGCTCGTGCCGACGTCCACATGGTGGTGTTCCGAGGCCGTGAGGCCTTCGGCGCGAAGGATGTCGTCGCGGTAGTACGAGTTGCCGCCGTCGATGACGATGTCGCCGGGCGAGATGCAGGCGAGAAGGTCGCGCAGCACGTGATCCACCGTACCGGCCGGCACCATCAGCCAGATCGCTCGTGGCCGCGTCATCTTCGACACCAGCTCCGCGATCGACGCCGCGCCGACGGTATCGCCGCCGCTCGCGGCGACGACGTCGGCAACCACCGAGGGTCGCCTGGCGTACACCACGCAGGCATGCCCTTGCCGGGCAAGACGCTGGACCATGTTGGCCCCCATGCGGCCGAGGCCGATCATTCCGAGCTGCATTGCGATTCTCCCGAGGGCATGCGAACGAATCCGAGCCTGCATGTGCCCGCAGGTGCCCGTCTGTGCGGTGGCAGACGCAGGGGCGTTGGCTTGCCGACTGTTGAACACGAGTACGGCAGCGCACAGACGACCGCCCGCCTCGTCGTCACGCTCAGGCCATTCCAGGAGATCCGCCATGCTCGACCGCGTCCATCATCTCGACAGGTCCACCGTCACGGCGACGGACGGCGTCATCGGCCATGTGCGGGACGTCTTCTTCGACGACATCCGATGGACGATCCGCTACCTGGTCGTGGACACCGGCAAATGGCTGTCCGGCCGCGAGGTGCTGATCTCGCCCTACGCGGTCAAGCCGCTGGTCGCCGCGGCGAACAACATCGACGTCCGGCTGACCCGCCAGCAGGTCGTCGACAGTCCCGACGTCGACACCCACATGACGGTATCTCGCCAGCACGAGGCCGAAGTCGTCGCCTACTACGGCTATCCCGAGTACTGGGGCGCCGGCGGCCTGTGGGCCATGGGCGGCTACCCGTATTTTCCGGTGGCGCTGCCGACCGCAGAGGAATTGGCCGTCGACAAGGCGGCGCGCGACGCCCGCGCCGCGTCGACGGACGGCGCGCTCCGCAGCGCCGCCCACGTCAGGGGCTACGCGATCCACGCGAACGACGGCAGCATCGGCCACGTCTCGGACTTCATCTTCGACGACGAGACGTGGGCCATCCGCTACTTCGTGGTCGAGACGCGCAACTGGTGGCCGGGCGGCAAGAGCGTGCTCATCGGCTCGCACTGGATCGACCGGATCGATTGGGACGAGCGATGCGTGCGGGTGACGATCAGCCTGGCCCAGGTCAGGAGCAGTCCGGCCTACGACGAAGGCTCGCCCGTGCATCGGGACTACGAAGTCCGGCTGCACGACGCCTACGACCGGACCGGCTACTGGGACTGAAATCCTATGGCCGTCCGCTCCGGACGAATGAGCGGCCTCGTTATGTGCGCTGCCGCACAGACGGTGCCATCACTGCCGAGCAAGCTTCGACAACCTCGACTGCGTTCCCACTTCTCGAGCCAGGCACATGATGGATCTGACCTCACCGGGGCTTCAATCGCTCCGCGAAAGCGGCTTTGACGCCCGCAATCGGTTCCTGGCCAGCGGACCTGGCATGGAACTCTCATCCGCCTTCGGACAGGCGTGCGCGCCTGCGGGCCGTGCACAGGAAGGGATGGCTGCCTTCATGAAGCAGCCGTCCGAGATGCTTTCTTCACGCCAGGAGCTGTCAGCGATGCGAGGCTCGGGATCGGATTCCATGGCGTCCTCCGTGGCGGTTGCCCGGGGCACGGGGGCCGTCGCCGCGGCGGTCGCACCGGTGTCGAGACGCGGCGACGAGACGACGCCGCAGGACGAGGGCACGGTCGCCGCTGGCGCGATCGTTCAAGGCGTCGCCGCCGTCTGGCGCGCGGTCGATCGCGATCTTTCCACGCTGATCGGTCGACGCGGCACCGAGGCGGTCCTGCGACGCGCCCTGGCGCTGACTCGCCGGACGCACGGCTGGCTGCCCGAGCCACCGGACGATGCCGGCCTCGACACGTGCGTCGACGCCCTGGCCCGTACCCTGGACGGACGAAGTCCCGACGAGTCCGGCGCGGTGCTGGACGCGCTGGAGGCGACGTTCCACGACCTGCTTTCCTCGCTCGTAGGCGCCGCACTGGCAACGCAGTTGCTGCGCGCCGCCTGGGCCGTTCCCCGAGTCCGGGCCGGGCCGCCACCATGACGAGCCTGCCGTTCGACTTCGAAGTGGCGGAACGCCAGCGGACGCTGTTCCTGCTCGACGCCAGGATCGCGGCGGCACGTGCCGAACTGACGCGCCAGCAAGGTTCGACCGCGGACGCCGAGCGGCGGCGCCTCAGCCGGCACGAGGTTCGCCTGGTGCACGCGAACGAACGCCTGGTGCTGTCCGCGCTGGATGCCTGGGCCGACGTGCAGGCCATGCGCGAGGAACTGGGTGCGCTGGCCGAAGTCAGCCAGCGCGATGCCTTGACGAACATCCCCAACCGGCGCATGGCGCTGGACCGCCTCGAGATGGCGATCGCCTCGGCGCGCCGCCATGTCCGACGGCTGGGCGTGCTGTTCGTGGACCTGGACGGCTTCAAGAGCATCAACGACAGCCTGGGCCACGCCGCGGGCGACCGGGCGCTGCAAGACGCGGCGCACCGGCTGACGGGCGCCGTCCGGGATTCGGACACGGTGGGCCGGTTCGGAGGCGACGAGTTCCTGGTGATCCTGCCCGACATCGACGGCGCGCGCGAAGCCGCGCTGGTCGCCGCCAAGATGCTCTCGGCGCTGTCGGATCCCGCCGCCGAAGAGGCGGCCCTGTCCGCCAGCATCGGAATCGCGCTCTACCCGCAGGACGCGCCGTCGAGCGCCGAACTGATCGCTTGCGCGGACAAGGCGATGTACCGCGCCAAGGCACATGGCGGGAGACGCAGCGAGTTCCATGCCGACCGCCCGCTCGAGCCGGCGCAGCGGCGGGCGCCCCCGGTGGACGATCTGCCACTGGCGGCAAACTGGCACGACGGGCGCATGGCCGACATGCGCGAGGCCGACATGCGCGAGGCCAACGAGCACCTCGTCCTGGCCGCCTTGACGGCACAGGGCCTGCAGACGAAGGCCGAGGACATCCATCAGCGCCTGGTCATGTTCCTGGCCATGGTGGCCCACGAACTGCGAAACCCGCTGAACCCGATCCGCATGGCCACCGACCTGCTCCAGCACGCCCAGGCCGACGAGGGACTGCTCGTCCAGGTACAGGGGATCCTGAGACGCCAGGTCGGCCACCTGGCCCGGCTGGTCGACGACCTGCTGGACGGCGCCCGGGCCAGCGCCGGCAAGTTCCGGCTCGAATGCGGACGGGTCGCGCTGCGCGAAATCCTCGACCCCGTCATCGATGCGATCCGGCCCGCGGTGGCGCTGCGCCAGCAGACCATCGCGACCACGCTGCAGTCCGGGCCCATCATGATCAATGCGGATCCGATCCGGTTGGCCCAGGTCTTCGGCAATCTGCTCGACAACGCATCGAAGTACACGCAGCGCGGCGGAGAGATCGACGTCGACCTGGCCTGTGCGGGCGGCATCGCGACGCTGCGCGTCTGCGACAACGGCATCGGCATTTCGCCGGAGGCCCTGCCCCAGATCTTCGACCTGTTCGTGCAGGAGCCGCACGCACGCGCGCATGACCGCCAGGGCCTGGGGCTGGGCCTGGCCATCGTCCGCGAGCTGGTGGAGGCCCATGGCGGCACGATCGTCGCCACGAGCCCGGGCCGCGGCCTCGGCAGCGAGTTCGCGGTCACGCTGCCGGTATCGATCGGCGATCCGCCGGCGGGCTCCGGCACGCCTGGAGCCTGAGGAGAGCGTCAGCCACTGTGTTCGGTATCGCACAGACAAACCCCTGCTCAGGAGTAGAGTGGTTGCTTGCGTACGCTCGTTCATTTCCTGGCTCGGGAGCCGGGCGCGCTGGAGTCCAGCCTTCCCATGCCCACCCCGAAGAAGAACCACCTGCTCGAATCTCTGCCTGACGCGGAGTGGAAGCGATGGGAGCCCGTGCTCGAAAAGGTGGAGTTGCCGCTGGGCACGGTGCTCTACGAATCGGGCAGCAAGCTGAGCCATGTGTATTTCCCCACCACGGCGATCGTGTCGCTGCTGTACGTGATGGAGAACGGCGCGTCGGCGGAGATCGCGGTGGTCGGCAACGAGGGCATCGTGGGCGTGTCGCTGTTCATGGGCGGCGAAACAACGCCGAGCCGCGCCGTCGTCCAGAGTGCGGGCGAGGGCTATCGCCTCAGCGCCGAGCGCATGAAGACGGAGTTCAATCTCGCAGGCCCGGTGCTGCACCTGCTGCTGCGCTATACGCAGGCGCTGCTCACGCAGATGGCGCAGACCGCGGTGTGCAATCGCCACCACTCCCTCGACCAGCAGCTATGCCGCTGGCTGCTGCTGAGCCTGGATCGGCTGCAGGGCAACGAACTGGTGATGACGCAGGAGCTCATCGCCAACATGCTGGGCGTGCGCCGCGAGGGCGTGACCGAAGGCGCGCTGAAGCTGCAGCGAGCGGGATTGATCCGCTACAGCCGCGGTCGCATCTCCGTGCTGGACCGCGCCGGCCTCGAGAGTCGCAGCTGCGAGTGCTACGCCGTGGTGAAGAAGGAATACGACCGCCTGCTGCCGGCCACCATCGCGCGCTAGCACACGCCGCCGCGAAGTTGCGTGCGCTGGTGCACAGTGAGCGCGCACGCATCGTGTCAGAGTCGGATGCGGTTGCGGTCGATGCGGGGTGTCGAACGACGCCGTTCTTATCGCCCGCATCAGTCGAGGGGCGCGGCACCACGGAGTCGTCCCTTGCCCCATTCATCCAACCAGTTGCTCGCGCGGCTGCCCAAGGCCGCACGGCTGCGCCTCGACGCGATCGGACAGGTCGTCGACCTCCCGCTGTCGCGGGTCCTCGCCGAAGCAGGCGAGCCGACGAAGCACGTGCACTTCCCGATCGACGGCTTCGTGTCGCTTCTTGCGCAGGTCGACGACGAGCACGTGATGGAAGTCGGCATGGTCGGACGCGAAGGCATGCTGGGCATCCAGCTCGTGCTCGGCGTCGCGAGCGAGCCGCTCAAGGCGCTCGTGCAGGGCGAGGGCCAGGCGTTGCGGATCGATGCGGTGGCCTTCCGCCGCGAGCTTGCGGCCCACCCCGCCCTGCGGGCGACGCTCGATCGCTACATCTACGTGCTGCTCTCGCAGCACGCCCGCGCCGCGGCGTGCCTGCGCTTCCACATGATCGAGGCACGGCTCTCACGCTGGCTGCTGATGAGCCAGGACCGGGCTCGGTCCGACGTCTTCCAGCTGACGCAGGAATTCCTCGCGTACATGCTGGGCGTGCGGCGCGTCGGCGTCACCGAGGCCGCGGGGGAGCTGCAGCGCAAGCACCTGATCGCCTATGAACGCGGCGAGATGACGATCGTCGATCGGCCGGGGCTGGAACTCGCGGCCTGCAGTTGCTATGCGAGCGACCGGGCGGCCTACGCCGCGCAGTTCGACTGACCGGCAGACGTGCCCGGCCTGGGCGATGTCCGGCGGTCGCATGCGCTACCTGGCAGGCGTCGGTCGGAATCGGCGGCCAAGCTTTCGATGAGCGCCATGGCCAGTGGCCATTCGCCGAATCCCGAAGCCGGATTCAGATGCCCTGCCGAGCCGAGATTCACCAGCCGGCTGCCCCATGCATGCGCCAGTTCGCTCGCGCGCTCGAAGCGCGCCAGCGGGTCGTCAATGCTGGCCGCGACGATGGACGGGAACGGCAGCAGCCGGCGCGGCAGCGGCAGCCAGCCGTGGTCGCGCAGCACGTCCAGGGTCGGATACCCCGCGGGCAGTGGTGTCTCGAGATCGGCCGGCGTCGCCAGCAGGGCGCCGCGGATCGGGCGCGTGCCCTGCGTCGCCCAATGCGCCGTCATGATCGCGCCGGCGCTGTGCGCGACGATGACCACGGGCCCGTCGATCAGCGCGAGCTCCTGCTCGATGGCGGCGACGCGGGCCGCGCAGCTCAGCTTGTGCTGCTGCAGCGGCGCGACCGTACGCACGCGAGACAGCTTCTCCGCCAGCAGCGTCTGCCAGTGTCCGGCGACATGGTCGCGCAGGCCCGGCACGATGAGGACGGTGGTCGGCCTTTCATCCATCGGTGAGTCGTCCAGGCAGGTTCGCGAACTCAATACGTGCGCTCGCCGACGATGCCGGCGCGTTCCATCTTGCGATGGCACGGCGGGTAGTCCATGACGGCGTAGTGCTGCGTGGAGCGGTTGTCCCAGAACGCGACGCTGTTCTGCCGCCAGCGGAACCGCACCTGGTATTCGGGAATGCTGGCCTGGCTGATCAGGTAGTTCAGCAGATGGCTGGCCCCGGGCACGGCGTCTTGTCCGAAGCGGACGTTGGCCGCGGTGTGGAAGTTGGTGAAGTGCGTCGCGAAGGCGTTGACGAACAACACCTTCTCGCCCGTCTCGGGGTGGGTGCGCACGACGGGATGTTCCGCGTCGGGAAACTGGGCCTTGAGCGCGAGGCGCTTCTCGATCGGCATGGCGGCGCCGAAGCTCGCCTCGATGCTGTGGCGGGCGCGCAGGGGAGCGATCCTGGCCTTGATGTCTTCGGGCAGGCGCGCGTATGCCTCGACCATGTTGGCCCACGCCGTGTCGCCGCCGACCGGCGGGCACTCCACGCAGCGCAGCACGCAGCCGAACGGCGGCGCCTCGCGCCACGTGGCGTCGGTGTGCCAGGCGTTCTCGTAGCGGTCGTTGGGCTTGTCGGGCGACTTGTAGATGCGCACCAGGCCCGGATGTTCGGGATCGCTGCCGACGACGGGATGGCTTTCCAGCTCGCCGAAACGGCGCGCGAAGGCCACATGGGCCGCCCGGCTGATGTCCTGGTCGCGGAAGAACAACACGCGATGCTTCAGCAGCAGCGCGCGGATCTCGGCGATCAAGCCGTCGTCCTCCGCCGCCGCGGCCAGGCTCACGTTGCCGAGCTCGGCGCCGATGGTGCAAGTGAGCTGGTCGACGGCGATCGCGCGGTCCAGCGATGCAGCGCGAACGACCGCTGGAGCGGTGGTGCCTTCTTGTCTCATGATGTTTGCTCCTCGTACGGATACGACGCGAAGTCGTGGACAAAGTATCTGGCCGCCATGGTCAACCCGCTTGACTACGTCAGACGCAGACTTACCATTTCACGACAATTCCAAGACCACGAGACAGATGACTTCCCTCGTCCGCGCTGCCAGCCTCACCAATTATTGCGACGTCGCGCGTGCCGCGGGCCTCGATCCGGCACGCATGCTCGCCGACGCCGGGCTCGGGTCGGATGCGCTGCGCGAACCCGACCTGCGCATTCCCGCCGAACGCGTGGCGCTGCTGCTCGAGAACTCGGCCGCCGCGTCGGGCATGGAGGCCTTCGGGCTGCGCATGGCCGAGACGCGCCAGCTGTCCAACCTGGGGCCGGTCGGCCTGCTCATTCGAGACCAGCCGACCGTGCGGGAATCGCTGTTCGTGCTGCTGCGCTACCACGCGATGCTCAACGGCTCGCTGTCGCTGATGATCGAGGAAAGCGCGGGGGTCGTCATCATCCGCGAGGCGGTGATCGTCGGCTCCGCGCAACCGGTGCGCCAGGCGATCGAGTTGGCGGTCGGCGTCATCCTGCGCCTGATGCGACAGTCGCTGGGGGCCGCCTGGCGGCCGCGCCGCGTCTGCTTCGCGCATCCGGCGCCGCGCGACGCGAGCGTGCACCTGCGGCTGTTCGGACCCTGCGTGGAGTTCAACCACGACTTCGACGGCATCGTCTGCGCCAAGACCGATCTCGACACGCCGAATCCGTCGGCCGATCCCGCCATGGCGCGCTACGCGCAGCAGTTGCTGGACGTGGCGATGGCCTCGCAAGGCCCGTCGATCCTGGACGACGTGCGACGCACCGTGCTGCTACTGCTACCGAGCGGGCGTTGCAGCATCGAGCAGGTGGCGGCTCACCTGGGCGTGGTGTGCCGGACGATCCAGCGCCGGCTCGCCGAGCAAGGCATGAGCTTCTCGTCGCTGGTCAACGAGCTGCGCGTCGAACTGGCCACGCGCCATGTCATGGAATGCGAGAGGCCGCTGACCGAGGTCGCGGCGATGCTCGGGTTCTCGGCCCCGAGCGGCTTCTCGCGCTGGTATCACACGCAGTTCGGCTGCAGCGCCAAGCAGAGCCGCGCCGGCGTGGCGCAGAGCGCCCGCGACGAGGCCGTGCGGGCCTGACGGAGCACGCCTCTGCGACCGACGGCGTTCAGGGAATGAGCACCGACGCGCCGATCGTCTTGCGGGACTCCAGCGCGCGATGGGCCTCGGCCGCATCGGCCAGCGCGAAGGTCTGGTTCGGCTCGCTGACGATCTTGCCTTGCAGCACGAGGTCGAACAACTCGTCGGCCATCATCAGCAGGTTCGGCCGCGGCAGCGCGTAGTCGGCCATCGCCGGCCGCGTCACCCACAGCGAACCCTTGGCGGCCAGGAGCGTGACGTCGAACGACACCGGGCCGGATGACGAGCCGTTGCTCACCAGCGTGCCGCGCTTCTGCAGGCAGTCGAGCGAGCCCATGAACGTGTCCTTGCCGACGGAGTCGTAGACCACCGGGACGCCCTTGCCGTCCGTGATCTCGCGCACGCGCTCGACGAAGTTCTCGCGGTTGTAGTTGATCACGTGGGCGCA
>FTKT01000344.1_pt2 | contig 15748 bp, 36 predicted proteins | sample 1658271 | NCBI WGS metagenome assembly FTKT01 (sample SAMEA3914811, study PRJEB12502) | metagenome | biome: forest; material: soil | place: Canada | collected 2011-08-04 | depth 0.3 m | reverse complement strand
GGACACCTACGGCGTGAAGCCGGACGCCCCCACCTGACCCGCCCGCACACCGGGGGCGTGGTCCTGGATTCCCGCTCCCACCTGCGGGTTGGGTCACCCGAAAGCCGCACGATCAAGCCTGGCCGCGCGAGACACTGGAACCACCACAAAACCGCATCAACTACCGCGAAAGGTAAGCCCCATGACCGACATCCAGAACCCGACCGCCCTGTCCGACTACGACTGGCTGGAGTTCGTGTCCTTCGTCTGGAAGGTCGAGAACGAGGGCTACGAATACGCCGCCGAGCACTACGCACCCGAGTTCGAGGACACCGGCCTGCCGGTGGACGGCGACGACCTGCGCGACCTGTACCACCGGTACTACGACGCGGTCGAGACCTGGGCCGAGACCATCGGCTACGGAGAAGCCGTCGACCTGCACAACGACCACGTCGACGAGACCCGGCGCCGCGCAGACGACGCCTGCCTGTGGGGCGTGCGCTGCACCGACGGGTTCGTCAACCACCAGCCCAGCGAGGAGAGCGCCAACCGGACCGTGGCCGACCTGCTCGCGAACGCCGGCAAGGGCTGGCGGGTGCCGGCTGCACTGCTCCAGCGCACCGTGCCCGGCGGCGAGTGGACCGAGACCGCGATCGCTGCGCCCGCCTGATCCTGCCGGCCTGTCCGGTCCGCTCACCGTGCCACCCGAACTGTGCCACTGACCCGAACCCGAAGGAGAACCTCATGTCCCCCGAACCTCTGACCGATGACCAGCTCCACGCCGTCCAGACCGCTCACGTCGGCGACTACCTGGGCTTCGGGTGGACGCAGGAGTACGTGGAGGGCACCGGCGACGACCCGGCGTACTACCGCGTGCAGACCGCCGACGGCACCACCGTGGCGACGATGCCGGACTGGGCGGCCGGGGTGGCCCTGTTCCTGCCCGAAGCCCACGACGCGGTGCCCGCCTTGGTGGCGGAGGTGATGCAGGCCCGCCGGATTCTGGCCCGGCTGGACGCCAAGCTCGCCCAGCACCCGCTTGCGGCCGACGAGTCGAAGCTCAGCGCATACGAACTCGGCCGCCACGACCTCGCGGACACGATCCGCACCTTCGTGATCGCCAAGCGGCCCGCCGCCGCCCAGAACACCTGACCCGAACGGAGAACCACCGTGGGCACCAGCACTTCCGCGAAGCTGATCTACGGCTACCACCTGAAGAGCGAAGACGACGGCTGGCTCGTCCAGCCGGTTGACGGCAAGGACGACGACGACTGGGATGCGATCGTCTCGGACGCAGGCGAGGACCGGCTTCGCGAGTCCGTCGGCTTCGACGGGACCGGCTATGAGGACGACCCGGAGGACTGGCGTGCCCGCCGCCGTGCCGCCGACGCCAAGGTCGGGGTAACCCTCGAACACGGCGGATACGACTTCGCCGACCTGTACCTGTCCGCGAGGACGTACGAGGTCTACTTCAGCAACAAGTGCGCGGCCATCGATCCGGCCGTCCTGGCCGCCGAGTCGGGCGAGGACGCGAACAGGAGGCTTCGGCGCGCCTTGCGGGCCCTGGGTGTGACTCCGATCCAGGAAGAGCCTGCCTGGCTGCTGACCGGACTTCGCGCCTGACCCGCCCCGCCCCTCGTGCCGTCTGGTGTGTGCCGGGCGGCCAAACCGAAGGAGACCCGCTGTGCATGATCCGCTTGTCGTCGCCTTCGAGATCCGGCGCCCATGGCCCAAGCGCGACAGCTGGAAGACCGAGCTGGCCAAGCGCAACGGCACCCGCTGGCAGCTTCGCGGCCCGTACTTCGTCGTCGCCGGGCATGGCCTCTACTGGCCCTGCATGGTCACGGTGTGGCATCGCGAGCCCGGCGGCCACGACAGCCTCACCGTCTGCGGACGCCGAACCCAGCGCCCGGACGGCACCTGGCATCAGCCCCGCACGTGGCGGTTTCACGTCCACCACTGGCGGGTCCAGGTCATCCCGTTCCAGAAGGCCCGGCGCAGGCTGCTCACTCGCTGCGCTGAGTGCGGCGGCAGGTCGACGAAGGCGCGCCCGATCAGCATTGGCACCTGGGGCCGGGAGCGCGGGCCCTGGTGGCGCGGCGAGACCGGCATGAGGCACATGAACTGCACCACCACCAGCAAGGAGCAGAACCGTGGGTAGGCCCCGCAAGCATCACCCGAAGTCCCCGAAGCCCAAGCCATCCGGCGTCGTCACGGTCCTGTCCGACCTGGCTCCTGACGGCCGGACCTACATCGCTACCGTGCAGCTCGACGGCGACACCGCCCGCGCCCTGAACCGCGACGGCGGCATCGCATGGGCCAGTACCGTCCTGGACGTGGCTGCGAGGGCCGAACACGACGCGCTGGTCCTGCGCCAGCTCCACCACGCCGTCGGCATCCCGCTGCACCTCGCCGCGAGCTGCATCGGCGACCTGCGCGCCGACCGGCCGCCGGTGGACGAGGCGGCCACCGCGCCGCTGCGCCTGGAGCCGGGCGTGAACGCCAAGGGCGAGCCGTTCATCGGCGTACACATCAACGGCGAGCAGGTCGGCCAGTGGACGTGCCAGGACGCCCGCGATCACGCGCAGGGGATCCTGGAGGTGCTGTCGGCCGTGGACTTGGACGCCGCCTACTTCCGGTACCTGATCGGCACGCTCAACATCGACGCGTCGCAGGCGCGCGGCATCGTCGGCTCGCTCATGGAACTGCGCCCGAAGGGAGAGCGGCTGTGACTAACCCCGAGCCTGACCTCACGGAGCTGGCCCCGCTCCTGTCCAAGGTCGCGGCGGAGATTGGCCGGGAGCCGGGTGCGCAGATGCTGCGCCCGGAGTTCCTCGGCGCGCTCGCCGCACGGGCGACGCTGGCCGCTGCGGCGTTCGTCGGCAACCCGCTCGCCGGGCACCACTGCGCCGCGGTGACGTCCCTCAAGTGGGCCGAGGAGGTCGCCGTTCACGGCGCAGGCGCGTCCCGCACGGTCGACATCGACGTGCACGTGCCCGGCGTCAAGGAGCCCGTGCCGGTGGAGCTTCCCCTTGCCGATGCCCGCGACCTGTACGCCATGCTCGGCCGCACCATCGCCGCCGAACTGGGCGTCCGCCCCGACCAGATCTGAGGAGCACCCGATGGACAAGGCAGCGCGCCCGGCCCGTGCCCCGGATCCCGAGTTCGACGACTGCGGCTGCGGCTGCACACCCGACACCAAGCCCTGGCCGCACACGATGATCTGGGGCAACTGCGCACGGGCCGTCAACCTCTACGGGAAACCAGCACTCTCCCTCGCCGAGGAGTACGGCCAGCTGTTCGGCTCCGGCGACGTCAAGGTCTGGGACCTGTCGCCCGAACTGGTGGACATCTACCCGCTGGCCAAGCGCATCGAGCACGGCAAGCGGCACGGCGGCCGGGTGCTGCGGCGGCGGATCATCGTGATCGACGAATGGGAGGAAGTCTGATGGCCGTTCACCAGATCACGCTCGCGGACTGCCTCGACGGGGCCCGGCCACCCGAGCGCGTCCTCACCGTCGCTGTCGTCGGTGACACGGCGTTCCTGGCGGTCGAGAAGTACGCCGAGGACGGCGACACCACGAAGACGAGGAAGGTCGCGGACATCTCCGTCAGCCTCGCCTCCCTCCGCGACGCCCTGGTGCTCCTGGGCGAGGACCGCGACCGGGAAGACCTGCGACCCCTCGATCCACCCGGCAACAACAAGGGCGAGCACGGGGCCACGCTTGCCGGGCAGCGGCACGGGTGGGTCCGGCTGTGACCGACGTAGCCACCAGCGTGGCCTCACCCTGCCAGTGCCCCGCAGCCGCTGCCCTGGACCGCGTCCTGGCCGTGCTCCACCACCTGGCCGCCCGGACGTACCAGCCGTCGTTTCGGATAGCGGAACGGGAAGCCCTCGCCGCGACCGAGCAAACCGAGGAGACGACGTGACCGACGACCTCACCCAGCAGCTCGCTGGCGTCCAGCGCGCGATGGCCGCCCCGCTCCCGACCCCCGAGGAGCTTGCTGCCTGGGGCGCCGCAGACAAGGCCATGGCCGCGCGTATCCACCGCGCGCGGCCGGGTGTGCCGCTGCACCACGTGTACGCCGTCCTGGAGACCCTGCGGGTGATCGAGCGGGTTGATGCCGCGAAGGAGGGGCCCGACGTGCACGCCTACGTGAGCACGGGGTGCGTCCATGGTGATCTGGTGCTCCCGGATGGGCTGACCGGGCACGAGTACTGCCGGGGCATGACGGGCTACCAGGGAGCCAAGCGGGGCGGATCTTGCAAGCACTGTGGTGCCCTCTGCCAGTGCCCGTGCCACCGGGACGCCCCGTTGCCTACCCCCGCAACGCCCCCGGACTGCCGCTGGCCCGCATGCCTGCCGGAGGCCGAGCAGCAGCAGCTCGCCGATCAGATCGGCGCGGAAATGCGGGGCGAGGACACCGTGCCGGGGCCCGACCCGCAACCGGGGTGCGGATGCGTCGACGGCGGCCCGGACCTGACCCGCGAGGAGCTGCAGGACCTCGTCGACGAGCAGGGCACCGACCTGTACCAGGCGCGGGATGTGTTGGCGTTCGTCGCCGAGATGTGCGACCTCAACGACGCCAGCGGGAGACCCGTGACGACCACCGACGTCCGGGGCTGGCTTCGCTACACCGGCTGCGGCGGGGTCCTCGTACTGCCCGACGAGGTTGTTGCGGCCTTGGCAACAATGTGCGGAGAACCTCCGGACAAAGCCGCGACCAGCAGCGACGTCCCGGACATTGCGGGGGAGCCGTGATCTGCGGCGTCGCCAACGAGGACGGATACCCGGTCACCTGCCAGGACGAGGACCCGCACCACCGCAGCCCGCACCACGCGGCAGGCGGCGGTCCCGGCGTCATCGGCGTCGCGTGGTGTACACCGCCGGAGCCATGCCGGAAGGGCCTGTGCCCGGGGCCGTGCCACGCGCTGGACGGGCGGCTGGCAGGCAGCGTCGGTGAGCCGTGACCGCGGCTGTGCGCGCCCTCCTGGTGCCCGTCTACTGGCTGGCCGTCGTCATCGTGTGGCTGGCCGCCACGCCGCTCCTGCTCGCCCCCCTGGGCGCGCTGCACGGCTGGCAGGCCAACCTGGCCGGCGGGGCAGCGGGCATGGTCGTCCCCGGGGCCGCCATGCTCGCCGACGGCCCCGTCCTGGACCGCTGCGCCCGCTACGTGGCCGGGCTGATTGAGGGCCTCGCCGCCGAGTGGCGCAAGCTGCATACCGGGCTTCCGCCGCCTGGCGGGACCCCCGAGACCGGCGGGCACTCCCGCCCGCAAGATGGAAGGATCCACCCATGAACACCACTGCAGTCCGCAAGGCCGACACGAACTTCGGCCGCCGCCCGCTGGCGCGTCTCGCCGACGACAAGATGCGCGCCGGCCAGGACGCCACGACCATGCTCGGCCGGGTCCTCAGGGAGACTGGGCGGAAGAGCATCGAGGTCGCCGCGTTCGCGTCCAGCGTCTGACCGTGCCCGACCCCGCGACGCTCCCCGGTGCACCCTCACCCGGGGAGCGTCGCGCTGTGCGCTGCGAGGGCCCGGGCTGTGGCCGGCTGCTGACGGACCCGGAGTCGGTGCTGCACCGTCGTGGTCCGCAGTGCCGGGCCGAGTTCGCGGCGCGGGGCTTCGACGTGGAGCAGGACGCCCTGCCGGGCCTGGATGTCACACCCTCGTCGTAGCGTCGTTTCAGCGCACCAGGCCGCATCTGCGACCGGGAGCACGGCGCGACGAAGGCGGCCCGCCCGAGGAACGGGGCGGGCCGCCTTCGAACGTTCAGCGCTTCTCCCAGCGGATCAACAGCGGATCAACGTGCAGCGGCGGCAGATCCGGGACCGGCGGCAGGGCGTCCAGCTTGGCCCGGATCGCCTGCACCTCGGCATGCATCTCCTTGAGCCTGCGCATCTCGGCCTGGTGTCGCTCCCAGGCGGACGGCCCGGATCTCAGCCGCTCAGCGACTGCGCCTACGTTCGCGCACGCCTCCGCCATCGTGATCCCCGGCACCAGCGGCTCCCGCTTGGCCAGCAGCGGCTCCACCTCGGGCCCGTAGAAGCTCGGCCCGAGCGGCCCCAGCAACTCTGGGTGGTCCCGCTCCCAGGCTGCATGCCACAACTCCAGCGCCTCCGTGACCGTCTTCGGGATGCAGTAGAACAACGGCGGACTCGTCGGACCCAGATCAACCATGCTGCTCCCGTCGGTCCGGACGGCGGGTAGGGGCCTCGGCGGGCGCGTCTTCCACCAACCCGCCCACTGCACCACGGTCAACGGCACCAGCGCCACCAGGAGCCAGCCAGCGCCGTACCTGCCCGCCGCGAGCAGCACAACGTTGGCGACGGCCAGCATGCTGGCCCAGAGGGCGTTCAGTAGCCACCAGCGGTGCTTTGTCCGCGCCTTCATGTGTTCGGAACAGTTTCTGCGGCCGGGCCCGAACAACTCGGCCCGTCGTCGTCCCCGGTGAGGTTCCCGTCGCAGGCCGCGAGCAGCCGGGCATGCGCACCCTCACGCTCCGACGCGGCCAGCAGGGCATCGGCGGGATCCAGCGGCTCGTACGTCTCCTCCAGCACGGCCGCGTCGATCGGATAAAACTCGCCCCGGACGCCGCGCACCACGTGCTGACCCGGGTAGACGTTGATCCAACTGTTGTGCAGCTCGTCGAAGACCTCGGCAGTCTCGGCGGGCTCGTGGCTCGACGGCTGGTAGCCGACGCGGAACGCTTCGCCGCAGAACTCGCGCATCTCCTGGACGTTGAGGCCGGTCCACTCGCGGGTGCGGACCTTGATAGGGCGCTTGGTGCGCTCGACGATCTCGGGCATGTCAGGTCTCCTCGGGGGTGATGGTGCAGACGGCGCACCAGTCGATGGGCTGCCTGGGGCCGGGTTGCACGGACCAGCCCCAGGCCTTGGCGGCGGCCCGTGCGAGGCCGGGCGACACGTCGGATGCCGTGCCGCGTGCCTGGCAGCGGTTGCAGGTGACGGTGTACGGCGGAAGCCGAGACACCGTCACGGCGACGGCTCCGTCCGCACGATGCCGACGACGGGTTCGCCGAGGGCTTCGGAGATGGTGACGTCGAGGCTGGCACGCCACGACTGGTTGTTCAGGGCCTTGCGAACGCGGCCGATGATCTCCTTGAACTGATCGCGTTCGTCGCTGAGCGCCATGATCAGGTTGAGGTCGTCGTCGCGGGCCTTCTTCCACCACTCCAGCTGCTGCCGGAACGCGGCCAGCATCACCGCGTCGCGCTGCTCGTTGATCCACACGTCGGTGTAGGCGCGCATCCACTCGTCGGCGGGGACGCCGAGGGCGAACTCCAGACGCAGGGCCACGTCGACGGACATGCGGGCGTTGCCTTGGGCGAGGTGGTTGATGTGCTTGGTGGACAGGTTGGTTCGGCGGGCGACGTCGGCTTGGGCGACGCCCTGCTCGGCGAGGACCGTGGCGAGCAGCGTCGGCTGGTCGGGGTCGGTCACGCCGTGCCCCCGGTGATGTCGTCCATGGCCCCGGCCGCCGCCCGGAGCGCCGCCGTGTTGACGGCCCGTCCCTGTTCGACGCGTTCGGCGGTGTCGCGGAGGAACCCGGCAGCCGTGCGGGCCGTGGTGCGGAGGGCGTCCCGCTCAGCCTCTGCCGCTTCGACACGCTGGTAGTGCAGCTCGAACCGGTCCTCGTCGACCTCGCGCCCGGCGAGCTTGGCGATGTTGGTGAGGGTGCGGAGCGGAACGTAGGTGCCCTTCTCGCCGAGCCGCCACCCTGCGACGAGGCGGACGTAGGCGGCGAGGCGGCTCTCCTGCTCCTGGCAGCGCAGATTCAGGCGGCGGTTCGTCGCACGGGCCTTGTCGGTCTCGGCCTGCTTGGCGTCGAGGAGCGGCAGGACCACGGCGAGGACGGCGTCGGCGAGGCGTTCGTGCGGCCCTCGACCGTCGGGGAGCTGGGACCACTCGGCGCGAATCGCGGCGGCCAGCTGCTCGCGGAGGTCGGGCTGGGGCTGGCCTGCGGCACGGCGGGCGTGCTCGGCAAGATCACGGGGCAGGCTTCGGTCGGTCATCGGGCGGTCCTCTCGTAGGCGGGGAGCCGGAACTGCTGCTCCAGCGGATCGAGGTGGTCCCAGCGGAGGTGGTCCAGGGCGTTCCACATGGCGTCCCGCCACGAGGCGCAGTTCGGGCGGCGCGTCCAGAAGCAGCCGTTGCGGCCGTGGCCTGCGCACTGGCACTCCATGGCCCACGAACCCCACGGGGTCCTGTAGACGCGGGGGCGGCCGGGGCGCAGCGGGTACACGGCGGCGGGGTCAGGCATGCTGGCCGCCCTCCGCCACCGGGGCAGCGGCGGCGCGGGTGGGGCATTCCGGTCCGTGCTTGACCGCACCCCGGAAGTCGCTACACCCGGCAGCCTGATGCCAACTCGGCTCCCACTTGGCCCGGATCGCATCCGCCTCGCCAGGCTTCCACGGCTCGGTACGACCAGGGTTGCGGTCGAACGGTCCGACGATGCCGTCGAAGGTGTGCATTCCGGCGTGATCCCATGCGGGTCGCCCGCAGTTGTCGCAGGAGTAGAACGGCTGGCCGATCCAGTGGAAGCCAGTGCAGGGCGGCTTCGGCGCGGCGGCGGAAGCCGGGGTCTGCGACGGGTGCGTGCCGTTCCGCAGATGCCGGACCGCGCTGTAGGCGTCCTCCCAACCAAGACCCTTATCCCGCCAGCCCGGGTCCTCGATCACGGACAGCACCTCATCGAGGAGGCCCTCGCGGACGGTCCGGTGCTCACTGCAGTAGATCCCCCCATCCGACAGCAGTCGGGACAGCCACGGCCAGCGCGTGAAGCGCGTCGCACAGCGGCAGCAGGTGTAGACGCGCCAGGGGCGCGGGGCCTCGATGCTCACCGCCACGGCGTGGCAGGTGGGGCAGCGGTGAGGCTTGTCAGTGTTCCAGCGGATGACGGTCATCAGGTCAGCTCCTTGCTGCTACCGGCGGCGAAGCGGCGTGCGGAGTCCCGGAGGATCCGGATCAGCGTGACCGTCGCCGGGTTCACGCCGATGCTGGACTCCTCCAAGTCCTCCAGCAGGGCCGGGATCTCGGCGGCGAGGATCTCGACATGGATGCGCTCCTCGCCCGGGATCCGGTTCACGTACACGCGCTCAGGCACAGTCGGCCCCCGGGATGTTGTGGGGTGCGGCGATGAGGCCGAGTGCCTGGCGCACGTCGTCGGCGAAGAGGAACCCGCGCCCGTCCTCGTTGCGCCAGACCCGGATGGCCTCGATCGCACGGACCTTGGAACGCAGCTCGTCGCGTTCCTCAACGGCGATGCACGCGCTGTCGTAGTGCCCGTCGGCAAGCGCGGCACGGAGCCGGTCGACCTCCGCGAGCAGCTGCCCGACGGTCGCGTGCGGTCGCCAGTCGGGATCGGTGGTGCGCTCCAACTCGGCGCGGATCTTCGCGAGCCGCTCATCGGACAGCGGCGGGATGGGCTCAGGCATGGTCAGTCCTTTGCGGGTCGGATCGAATACGGGTGATCTTGGTCATTGCGGTGCAGGCGGCGGGGCTGGGCTGGTGGATCTCCCGCATGCCGTGGTCGGCAGCCTCGGCGCCGGACGCGAACAGCGGCACCGGCGAGACGTAGTCCCGGATCGCGTCGGCCACGTCCACCGTGACCTCCCTGGACGACACCGCCATCCGCAGCGCGAGCAGTTCGTTACCGTCATGGCAGCCCGCCCAGCCGCCGCACACCCGCGCCCCGTCGTCGCCGCGGTCGTGCTGGTGGCACAGGAACAGGGCGGCCGGCTGCGCGAACGTCGGCCCGTCGTAGCCAGGGAGCTTGGCGTACTCGCTGGCGTCCCAGATCCCCGAGGGCACGTCGCGCCGGTACGGGCATGACACGCACGGGCGAGGAGCAGGCGGCGCGCTCACTGCCCGTCCTCCTCGGCGTCGCAGCCCAGCTGGTGCACCGGGGCGGCGGAGCAGCGGCAGGCAGGGGCGTGCTGCGGGCAGGACCAGGACCCCATCGGGCCCGCGACCCAGCCGCGCGCCTTGGCGTGGCGGAACCACTCGCCGTTCGGGCAGTGGAGGCGGGAGCAGCGGACCAGCTCGTCGCTCTCGCTGTCAGCCTCCGCCGCGGCTACGGCTTCAGCGGCCAGGGTGGCGAGCAGTCGCTTCGCCTCGCCGAGGTTCAGGTACTCGCGGCTGGTCAGCAGCCGCAACGCCAAGGCCCCGGCGGTCACACGATCACGGAGGGCGGTCAGGTCGGTGGGCTCGGGCATGGTTGGCTCCAGGTCGGGGCGGGCGGTCAGAGGGCGGCGGACAGGACGGCCGGCATGCGGGCCAGCAGGAGACGCAGGGCAGCGGCGGCCTGGGCGGGGATGACGCCGTTGCCCAGGGCCTTCAACTGGGCGTTACGGGACAGACCTGGAACGGCGGTGACATGGCCCTCGGCGAGGCCCATCAAGAACTCGACGAACACCGGCGACAATCGGCCCCGGCCGTCCACGGGCAGCGGTGCAGCGCGCCCGGTCACCTGCTCCCACCGGTGGACGGCGGAGGCGTAGCGGCCCCAAGGTGCTCGATCACATCCGCAACCGACGGCTGATGCCCCCCCGCCCTGCGTTTCGCCGGGTGCTGGGTGCCTCCGTTGATCGCGAGGTTCGCCGTCGGCGTCGGCAGCAGCGACGCCGGTGATGAAGGTCCGCAGGTCGAGTCCTCCGTCACCGTGCTGCCCCCCCCGTTGGAATCCGACACCCGCGGCGTCGGCATCAACGGCAGGACCACCTGCGACAGCGGAGGCCGAAAGCCGTCCGAGGACCGGCGTCCCGGCGTGCCCGTGTCGGACGCCCGTGGGGTCGGCAGGAGTCCCGCCGCCACCGCCGGCAGGGCCAGGTCGCCCTTGGAGCCGCGCTGGTTCGGTCCGCCGTGGGTGCCGTCCGTCGCCCGCGGCGTCGGGAACAGCCGCAGCGTCTCGTGCAGGCCGTCCTTCCCGCCCGTCTTCCAGTCCCTCGCTCGGGGCGTGGGAAGGCCAGGCGAGGACGAAGACCCGGTTGCGCTGGTGACAGGCACCGATATCGGACGCTCGAAGAGTCGACCATTCCGCATCGAACCCGAGGGCATGAAGGTCCGCGAGTACGGCGCCAAGTGCCCGCAGATCAGGCTCGGGCTCCCCCCCCCGCTCTCCCAGACACCACGGGCAGGGTTCCACGCCGCTGTCGGCTCGGGAAGAGAGGAGTCCGGGAACATTCTCGATCACCACCAGGGAGGGGTTGAGGTGTTGGATGGCGCGGGCGCAGTGGTGCCACAGCCCGGAGCGGTTGCCGTGCTGGAGTCCGGCGCGCTGGCCGGCTACGGAGACGTCCTGGCAGGGGAAGCCCATGGCGAGGATGTCCACGGGCTCGGCCTGGGCGAAGTCAACGGTGGTGATGTCGCCGAGGTTGGGCGTGTCGGGGTGGTGCGCGGCGAGGATGGCGGCGGCCCCGGGGTCGGGGTCGGCGACCCAGGCGAGGGTGCCGCCGAAGACCTCTTGCACGGCACTGTCCAGGCCGCCATAGCCGGAGCAGAGCGACCCGATACGCGGGCCGTCGCTGGTGCTGTCCACGGGGTGCTGCTCCTTGGGTTGGCGGGTCGGGGCGGCGGTCAGGCTGGGTCGTTGTCCGGCTGGCCGGCGGGGAAGCTGTACACGTCGGCGTTGTCGGGTACCGGCAGCCGGTAGTGCTCGTCCTCGCGGGCCTCCCACACGGACACCGTCAGCGGTCCGGTGTGGTAGGAGTGCTCGACGCGGGCGCGCCGGGCGACCTCGACGGCGAGCGCTGGCACGTCGTCGACGGTGGCCTTCCGGGTGCCGTAGGCGAGCTGCGAGGTCTCGCCGGGGAAGCCTTCGCGGGGGTGCTCGATCGCGTAGACGAGGGTCGTGGTGGGGCTGTCGGTGCTGCTCATCGGTCTCTCCTGTGGTTGGGCCCCAGGCGGGGCAGTCAGGCGGGGTCAGTTGGTGGTGAAGGGGGCGCCGCGGTAGAGCGTCCGCGGCGGCCGGGGCTCCAGCACGAGCACCTCGATCTCGAACGAGTGGCCGCATTCGGGGCAGTCGACCCACATGCCGGAGCCGAACATGCCGTAGCGGGTCTCGACCTCGAACGTCTCGAACTCTTCGGCGGTGCAGTCAGGGTTCGGGCAGATCACTGGTGCTCCCCGACGGCGTCGCATCCGGCCTGGTGCACGGGCTCGGCGCGGCAGGTGCAGGCCGGGGCGGTGAGGGCGCTGATGCTGAGCCGCTTCAGCAGCCACCGGGCGGCCTTGCGGACGTCGTCCTTGCCCAGTCCGGGGGTGTTGGAGAGGTCGTCCCAGCTGGGATAGTCGCCGTCGTTGACGTGCACGTCGGCGGCGTGGATCAGCTGCGCCAGCTCGTCCACGGTGACGGCAGGCGGCACCTCGGCACGGGCCTGCTCCAGCTCGGCGCGGAGGCTGGCGATCTCGGCTCGCAAGTCCTCGTCCTCGGCCGGCTCCTGCTCCGTGCCCGGCTCGGCAGTCATCGCGTCGGCGTACATGCAGGCGGTGCTCCACATGGCGGGTCCGCGCTCGTCGTAGCCGATCTGGGCGGCGAACCGCGAGTACAGGTCCGGGAACCGTGCCTCGGGGTCGCCATCGGGCTCGGCGGTCATCTGCTCCGCGAGCGCGTAGGCGTTCAGGGCCAGCAACGGCAGGTGCGGCTGCTCCGGGTCGTAGGGGGCGCTGGCCGAGTGCGTGCCCTCGGGGGCAGCGGTCGAGTGCAACTGCTGGTTCAGGTTGGCGCTGATGCTGTCTGCCTCATGGCGCCAGGGGATGGGGCCGATGCGGACGGTGTCGTGTCCGGGCTTGGTGACGATGACGCTGAACTGCTGCTCCATGGCTGGCCTTTCGGTCGGCGGGTCGGTGGTTGCGGGCCGCGCGGGCGGGGTGGGGCGGTCAGGCGGCGGCGGGTGCGCGGCGGATCCAGAACCCGTCGGGGTGGCCGCAGTCGAACTCCCAGCCGCGCAGCCGGGCGAACTCGGGCCAGGAGAAGCGCATGCACCCGGATTCCCAGCCGCGCTCCGGATCCCCGGGGACGTAGAGATGACCGTCGGTCGGGTGGACCATCACCAGCAGGCGCAGGTCCGGCGTGTTGATGCGCAGCGGCTTGTCGCGGTAGTCCGCGAACACGGGGCAGTCGTCGCAGGATCCGTTGCGGGTGCAGGGCCGGAACGGGCCCCACTCTGCGCGGGTGGTGTTCTGCGACTCCCACCAGGCGGCGGGGGTTCGGGGCAGGAGGACGCATTGGCCCAGCGGGTTGAGCATGTGGCCGCCGACGTTGAACCTGTTCCAGCCCTGCTGATCGGGGCCGTGGGCGTGCCCGGTCGGCGGGCGGAGGTACGTCGGCATGGCGGGCTCTCTCTCGGGTCAGCGGGGGTCGTTGGCGATGTAGTCGGCGAGGGTGCGGAGTTCAGAGACGGCCCAGTCGACGCCCGCCGAGAAGTCGGCGTCACGGTCCGGGTTGGCGTACTCCAGCTGCTGGGCGGCGGCACGGACGGTCTCGGCGAGGTCGGCCTGGGCGTCGTCTGCGTCGCTGCTGGCCATGACGGCCCGGAACCGTGAGAGAAGTTCAGCTGCGGGGTCGTTGATCACGAGGGGCTCCTTGCAGGTCAGTTGGTGATCGCGGTGACGGTCTGGGTGATGCCGTGCTTGGCCATCTCTGCGGCGTCCAGGCAGACCCAGCCCCGGCCGCCTCCGTCCTCGTTGATGGCGCCTCCCGTGCTGCCGTCGGGCCAGTGGATGACCTCGGTGAGGACGCCCGTGATGAGCCCGACGCGGCGGCCGTGGATGTTGGGGCGGGCGTACTCGCGGCGGATCTCGACGTGGTCGCCGGGGCGGAGGTCGCGCGGGTCGACGGCGGTGAAGTTGGTCTATGCCGCCTCCTGGTACGAGGCGCTGGCGGGGACGAGGTGGCTGGTGCGCGGGTAGTTGCGCAGCCCGGCGGTGATGGATTCGTCTCCGGGGGTGTAGCAGTAGACGAAGATCCACCGGCCCGTGGTGCGGTGCTGCACCCACGCCTTCAACGGCTGGCGCTGGTTCGCGACCCGGTACGCCTGGGCGATGTGGCGTCCGGCCCAGGAGCGGTAGCCGTCCTTGAAGTCGGCGCCGACGCCGAGCCCGTCCAGGATCGTGTTCACGGTGACCAGGTCGCCCGCGTCGAGCATGCGCTGGATCGCGACACCGTTGAGGAGGCGGAAGAGCGCGCTCTTCGGGAGGGCGAGGACAGCGCCGAGAGTGCGGGCGATCTGGCGGGTGATGGAGTGGCGGGCGGTGGCGTTCATGGGGTCCTCCTCGTCTGCGGGTTGGCGGTGGGTGGCTAGTTGGCGAGGAGTTGGGCTTCGGTGGCCCCGGCCTGGAGTGCCTTGGCGATGGCCTGGCGGGCGTTGGCGGCGGCGCGGGCACCGGGCCGGCTGTTCGGGCCGTAGATGCGGATGCTGGTGCGGGCTGCGGCGATGAGCTCGCGGGCCTCGTCGACGACCGACTGCGGGGCGACGGGAGCCGGGCTGGCCTTGGCCGGGGCGACTGCGGCGGCCGGGGCCTCGGTGGCGGTCTCGACGTGGCCGCCGAGTTCGGCGAACAGGGTCGGGATGGTGCGGGCCACGTTCTCGGGGGCGACGTTCTGACGCCGGGTCCAGGAGTCCTTCGGGCCACCGGTGACGGTGATGCGGTAGGTGCCTTCGCAGCCTGCGAGCTTGACGGTGTAGTCGCCGCGGGTCATTTCGAGGAGTTCGCCCTTGCGCTTGGCTGCGATGGCGTCGGTGATGAGCGCGGTGAACTCGGACTGGGTGAGGGTCACGGTCTGGGTGGCGGTCATCTTGGGCTCCTCGGTCGGTGCTGCGTTCCGTTCCTTGTAGATACAAAGCTACGCTCTCTTGTAGATACAAGGCAAGTGATTCGGCAAAGAATCTTGTATCTACAATCAGCGAGCCGACCCGTTGCGCCTTGTAGATACAGCGAGCTACCCTGCGAACATGGTCAAAACCAGCGACGACTACGAGAAGCCCAAGGCGGTGCGCATCCCGACCGTCGAAGAGTGGGAACCCTTCGAGGCGGCTACGCGCGCCGTCCACAAGACAGGCCGCAGCCCGCGCACGGCGGTGATCCGCGAGTTCATCCGCTGGTACATGCACCGCCCCGGCGCGAAGCTCCCCAAGCGGCCCGAGCCCGGCCCCTGGTCCACCCCGCCGGAGCCTCCCGCCGCCGAGTAGCCCCGCCATCCCCTCCCGCCGCCGGCCGCACCGGGCGGCGATGCGGCACGCGCGGGCGGGACGATGGGCAGAACCGTTCGCGGTCATCGGACGATCGCCCGCCCCGGGTAGTGCTGTTGCAGCCCGTGCCCGGATGCCAGGTGCAGGCCTGCTTTGCGGGCCCGCGCGATCCACCATGCGGCCGTGGCCCGCGGCACCTGGTGGGCGACGGCGATCGCGCGGACCGGCGGCCATCCGGCGGCGACGTGCGCGTTGTGCTGGCGGGCGACCTCGGCCAGGAACTCGGCGTCGAGGCGACGGACGGACTGGGTCACCGGAGCCCCCGCGGGTCGTACACCCGGCACAGCAGCCCAGCCGCGACGGCCCGGCGCAGGCAGTCCGCGGTACCGGCGGAGTCGGCGGTGGCGGAGGCGTGGAAGCCGAGGACGATCGCCGGGTCCTGCTGGGCGACATGCCCGACCATGCGCTGATTGCGGTGCGCCCCGGCTGCCGGGCAGTAGTCGGCGCCATCACTCCGTGGCTTGCGATGCCCGGCGCGGCAGCTGCTCGCGCA
>FTKT01000211.1_pt1 | contig 15801 bp, 12 predicted proteins | sample 1658271 | NCBI WGS metagenome assembly FTKT01 (sample SAMEA3914811, study PRJEB12502) | metagenome | biome: forest; material: soil | place: Canada | collected 2011-08-04 | depth 0.3 m | reverse complement strand
CGGTGCGGCCACCTCGAAGGCGTCCAGCAGGGCCGTGGCCCGGGCTGCTTCGGCCCGCCGGTTGACCGGCGCGAGCGCCGGGCGCCGCTCGCGACGGGTCAGCGCCAGGTTGTCGGCGACCGTCAACTCCTCCACCAGGCCGAGGTCCTGGTGGAGGAAGCGGAGTCCCGCCGCGCGGGCCCGGTCGGCGCTGAGCGGCAGCGCGACCCGCTCGCCGTGCAGCCACAGCTCGGGGGCCGAGCGGCCGGCGGCGCCCTGGTCGGGGGCGTGCACCCCGGCCAGGATCTTCACCAGCGTGGACTTGCCGGAGCCGTTCTCGCCCAGCAGCGCGGTGACCGCGCCGGGGCGCAGCGCGAAGCTCAGCTCGCGCAGCACCCGGTTGGCGCCGAAGGACTTCTCCAGCCCCCGGACCTCCAGCGCGGGTGTCTGCGCGGGGTTCGCGGTCCGCGTCACTTCACGCCCCACAGGCTGTGGTACTGCGCGGCGTAGTCGAAGCCGCCGTCGAACCGCTGGCCGGCCGGCGGCAGGTTGTCCTTGGTGAGCAGGCGCAGCGGGATGCCGTCGTCCTTGGGCAGTTCGACCTGGTTGAAGATCCGGTTGAGGTCGTCGAAGGCCGCGTAGGTGGCCCAGCCGTAGGAGGGCGCCACATCGGCGATCTGGCCGCCGCCGGTGCGCACGAAGTTGAGGTTGGGCGCGTCGCCCTCGTTCGAGATCTGCGGGACCTTGCCGGACAGGCCGGCCGCGCGCACCGCCGGCACGGCGCCGATCGCGATGCCGTCGAACTCGTCCCACATCACGTTGACTTCGGGGTGGCCCTGGATGAACGCGACGGCGGCCTGGCCCAGTTGCGGGGTGCCGATCAGGCCGTCGGAGATCTGCTGCTCGGCGGCCACCGAGCCGCCGCCGTGCTGGGCGAAGTACTCCTTGATGCCGGCGATCTCCTGGCGGTTGGAGGAGTTCGGGGAGGCCCGGAAGAGGCCGAGCTTGGCGTTGCCGCCGGTGGCCAGCACCGCCTCGGCGGCCGTGATCCGGCCCTGGTCGGTGTAGTGGTAGTCGATGATGTGGGTGATGCCGGGGTTGTTGAGGTTGTAGTCGGTGGTGCCGAGGGTGAAGTCGATGTGCGGCACCTTGGCGGCGGCGATCTGCGCGAGCGCCGCGCTGTCGGCGTCGCCCTCGGTGACCATCGAGATGATCCCGTCCGGCTTCAGCTCCAGGGCCTGGGTGACCCCGGCGTTGAAGTCCTTGCTGACGTCGACCGCGACGAACTTCCAGCCGAGCGAGGCGGCGACCTTCTTCGCGGTGTCGACCACGAAGGTGTTGGTCTCCGAGAAGGTCCAGCGGTTGAGGTAGACGATGGTCTTGCCCGGGGCGACCGGCGGGGAGCTGGTCGGCCCGTTCCAGCTCGCGGTCTGGGTCAGGTAGGGGGCCAGGAACTTCTGGGCCTCGGCCACCGCCGCCTGGTCGGCGGCCGCGCTCGGCGGGACGGCGCCGGCGGTCGCGGCGTTGTGGTCGGGCGTGGCGCAGGCGGTGGCGACCAGGGCGGTGACGGCGGCCAGCGCGGCGGCGGCCAGCGGGCGGGTGCGGAACACGGTTGACTCTCCGGGGCGTTGAGTGGCGATCAGGTTTGGATCACGATCTGATGAATCATCAGAAATAGTTGTCCACAGACGGGTTCGGGTCAGGCGTGGTCGAGGTCCAGCAGCGGGAAGAGCAGTTCGGCCACCCGGTGCGCCTCCTCGATCAGCGGGAAGCCGGAGAGGATGAAGGACTCCACGCCGGCCGCCCGGTACTCGCGGATCCGGGCCGCGACGTTCTCGGCGCTGCCGACCAGGTAGGTACCGGAGGCCGGGGAGACCACGTCGAAGCCGAAGAGGCTGGGCCCGGTCCAGACGTTGGGGTGGACCTCCAGGTCGCGGACCTCGGGCAGCCGTCCGGCGCGCAGCGCGGCGAGCCGGCGCTCCACCGCCGGGTCCTCGGTGCGGAAACCGTCGAGCGACTGGCCGCGCAGGTTCCAGCCGGCCAGCTCCACGGCGGTGCGGTGGCTGGTGCGGTGCAGCAACTCCTCGGCGTACGCCCAGGCTTCGTCCTCGGTCTCACGGACGATCAGCTGGAAGCGGGTGCCGTAGGTCAGGGTGCGCCCGAGCTTCGCGGCCTCGGCGCCGACCCGGCGGAACTTCTCGCCGAGCCGCGCGGGGGTGTCGGCGAAGCTCAGGTAGGTGTCCAGCAGGCCCACCGAGTGCGCCACCCCGGCGGGCGAGGTGCCCGCGCCCCAGAGCGGGACCGGCACCGGGTCGTTCGGCCACGGTGAGAGCGGGCCGTCCTCGGCCGGACGCTCGGCGAGCCGCACGAAGCGGCCCCGGTAGGCCTGGTGCTCGCCGCGGTGCACCCGGCGGTAGGCGTCCCAGTACTCGGCGCTGAACTCGTAGCGCTCGTCGTGCGCGTGGTGCACGCCGTAGCCCGCGAGCGTCGCGTCCTGGCCGTTGACCACGTTGAAGAGCAGGCGGCCGCCGGAGAAGCGCTGCAGGGTGTCGGCGATCTGCGCGAGCTTGGCCGGGGAGTGCAGGCCGGGGTAGACCGCGGGCAGGAAGCGCATCCGCTCGGTCTCGGCGAGCAGCGCGGCGGTGACGGTCAGACCGTCGTCCCGGCCGGTGCCGAGCAGCGCGCCGTAGTAGCCCAGGCGGTCGATGGTGCGGGCCAGTTCACGCAGGTGCCCGAAGTCGGTGGGCCACCGGCCGTGCTCCTCCCAGGGCAGCGGACCGTCCGGGCTGGTCAGGTACCAGAGCAGGCGGACGGCCTGCGGATCCGGAGCGCCCTGCTGGGCCTGCGGCTCCGGGGCGGCCGGTCGGGGGTGCGGACCCGGGACGGCCTGCGGGGGCTGGGGGTCGGTCATACGGGGGGCTCCCAAGAAGAGTGCGGCAGGTGGAACGGACAGGTGCGCCGAACGGCGCGGCTCGGCGGCCAAATGATCGTCAACTCCCGCCACGGATCAGCTCCGCGGCCCGCTCGGCGACCAGGACGGCGGGGGCCATGGTGTGGCCGCGGGTGATCACCGGGATCGCCGAGGCGTCGGCCACCCGCAGCCCGCGCACCCCGCGCACCCGCAGCTCCTCGTCGAGGACGGCCTGCGGATCGTCCGCGCGCCCGATCCTGGCGGTGCCGACGGGGTGGAACACCGTGTCGGCGGTGGCCCGGACGTGGGCGGCGAGTTGCTCGTCGGTGGCGTCCGGGGGGAGTGTCTGCTCGGCCGTCCAGGGGCGCAGCGCGGGTTGGGCGGCGATCCGCAGGGCGGCTCGCAGTCCGGCGATCAGGGTGCGCAGGTCGGCGGGGTCGGTGAGGTAGCCGGGGTCGATCAGCGGCGCGGCCGCCGGGTCGGCGGTGGCCAGCCGCAGCCGTCCGCGACTGCGCGGTTGCAGCACCACGGGGGCGAGCAGGTAGCCGGTGCGGCCCGGGTCGTGGCCGCCCTGCGGACCGGTGCCGAGCAGGAGTTCGACGTCCGGCGCGGTCAGCCCGGGTTCGGTGCGCAGGAACGCCACTCCCCCGCCGGCCAGATCACGCAGCGGACCGCCGCGCCGCTCGGTCCAGAGCCGCAGGTTCTCCTCGGTGGGATCGGCGGCGGGCGGACCGGCCGCACCGGGGGCGGCCAACCCGACGAACGGGACCCGCAGATGGTCGTGCAGGTTGCCGCCGACGCCGGGCAGGTCCGCTCGGACGGCGAGCCCGAGCGCGGCGAGGTCCTCGGCCGGCCCGAGACCGGAGAGCAGCAGCAGCTGCGGGGTGCCGATCGCACCGGCGGCCAGCACCACCTCCCGCTCGGCGCGGATCTCCGACGGTCCGTCGGATCCCTCGACCCGCACGCCGATCGCCCGGTCACCGTCGAACAGGACGCGGGTGACCCGGGCGCCGGTGCGGACCCTGAGGTTGGGCCGCGGCCCGGCGGCGTCCAGGTAGCCGGCGGCCGGCGTGATCCGCAGGCCGTCGACGAAGATCATCTCCTGGGTGTCGCTGCCGAACTGGTCCGGCCCGTTGACGTCGGTCCGCCCGCCGTGGCCCGCCTGCTCGATCGCCCGCTCGACCGCCTGGTACAACGGCCCGCCCGGGCCCGCCTCCTGGAGTCGGACCGGTCCCCCGGTACCGCGCCAGGGCGCGGGCCCGCGCCCGCTGTCCTCGGCCCGGCGGTACAGCGGCAGCAGCGCGTCCCAGGACCAGCCCGGCCCGCCGAACGCGGCCCAGGCCTCGTAGTCGGCGCGGTTCCCGCGGATCCAGCCGCCCAGGTTGAGCGCGGCCGAACCGCCGAGCACCTTGCCGCGCGGCCAGGCCACCGCCCGCCCGTCCAGGCCCGGTTGCGGCACGGTGCTGAAACCCCAGTCGATCTCGCTGCCCAGGGTGCGCGGCCAGAGCGCGGGCACCAGGCTGTCGCGCTGGGTCAGCGGACCGCCCGCCTCCAACAACAGCACGGTGACGTCCGGATCCTCGGCCAGCCTGGCGGCCAGCGCGGGACCGGAGGTGCCACCCCCGACGATGACGTAGTCGGCCGACTCGCCCATGACGGTGCTTCCCTTCTGGATGGTGGGACTCGGTGGGTGCGGGTCAGAGCTGGACGTGCACGGCCTTGGGTTCGGTGTAGGCGTGGATCCACTCGCGCCCGTGCTCGCGGCCGAGCCCGGACTGCCCGGCCCCGCCGGAGGGCGCCGAGAAGTCGTGCAGGCCATAGGTGTTGACCCAGACGGTGCCGGCCCGCAGGTCCCGGGCGAAGGCGTGCGCGCGGCTCAGGTCGCGTGTCCAGACCCCGGCGGCCAGGCCGTAGACGGTGTCGTTGGCCAGCCGCAGCGCCTCCTCGTCGGTGTCGAAGGCGATCACCGAGAGGACCGGTCCGAAGATCTCCTCCTGCGCCAGGCGGGAGCTGTTGTCGACCCCGGTGAGCACCGTCGGAGCCACGTAACTGCCGGGCCCCGCAAGGACGGTGCCACCGAGCGCCACGGTGGGGCCGGACGTGCGGGCCAGCTCCAGGTAGCCCGCCACCCGGCTCAGCTGCTCGGCGGAGACCAGCGGCCCGAGGTCGGTGTCCGGCTCGAAGGCCGGACCGACGGTCAGCCCACGGGCCTGCTCGACCACCCGCTCGACCACCTCGTCGTGCACCGAGCGGTGCACCAGCAGCCGGCTGCCGGCGAAGCAGATCTGCCCGGAGTGCTGCCAGGCGGTCTTCCCGGCGGCCGTGGCGGCGGCCGCGAGGTCCGCGTCGGCGAAGACGATGTTCGGACTCTTGCCGCCCAGCTCCAGCAGCACCCGCTTGACCGTCCCGGCCGCGCCGCGCTGGATCGCCCGCCCGGTCTCGGTGGAGCCGGTGAAGGCGATCAGGTCGACCTGCGGGTGCTCCACCAGCGCCGCGCCCGCCCGGCCGTCACCGGTCAGCACCGAGAGGACGCCGGCCGGCAGGCCCGCCTCCAGGGCGAGCCGGGCCAGCAGCAGGGCGCTCAACGGTGTCTGCTCGGCGGGCTTGAGGACCACGCTGTTCCCTGCGGCCAGCGCGGGGGCCAGCTTGAAGACCGCCATCAGCAGCGGCATGTTCCACGGCACGATCGCGGCGACCACCCCGACCGGCTGGCGCAGCGTGTAGGAGTGCACGCCCGGCCCGGTCGGGTTGACGTCCCCGTACAGGCGGCCGGTCCACCCCGCGTAGTGCCGCAGCACTTCAGCCGCGCCGTGGGCGAGGTGACGGGCCGTCGAGTAGGGGATGCCGGCGTCCAGCGCCTCCAACTGCCCCAGGTGCTCGGCGTTGGCCTGCAGCAGGTCGGCGATCCGGTGCAGCACCGCGGACTTCTCGGTATGCGGCAGGTCGCGCCAGCGCCCGTCGGCGAACGCGGCACGGGCCAGACGCACCGCCCGGTCGACATCGGGCGAACCGGCGGCGGGCACCTCCAGCAGCAGCGTGCCGTAGGAGGGGTCCAGGACGGGGATCGTCGCACCGGAGAGAGCCTGGACACCGACCTCGTCGCCGAGGACGAAGCCGGGCCCGCTGTCGAGGAGCGCGCGGACGACGGGGGTGAGCTGCGGGGGCATGGGTGCTCGCAAATCAGGAGGAAAGCGGAGGAAAGGGAGAGATGAGGGCATGCGAGGAGCCGGCGCGGGCGGGGTGAGTACGCGTCAGCACCCGCTGGGGCCACGGGTCGGGGTCGGGCGAGAGCGGGCCGGCTCGGTGTCGGCGGATCAGCGGCTGTCGTGCCTACAGGTCAGCGACAACAGCGGGAGCGCACCGCGTCGAGCAGCCGAGGGGTCGTCATCGTGCTGCTCCTTTCGGGTCTCCGTGGCCTGGTGACAGGAGGTTTCCACGAGGAATGGCGCGGAATCAAGCTTTCCATATCGTGGGATCATCCTGTTGGCAGACTCGTCATCCAGCGAAACCAGGCGTTCGTACATCCGCAACACATGCCAGATGATGAGATGCCAGGGCCATCCGCCGAAGCCGCGAGGGACCCGACCACACCCTCTCGCACCGCCGGACCCGCAGCCGAGCAGGCCAGCCACGACCCGATTTATCTTGACATCGAGATACCTCACAGGCATGCTCCAGATATATCTTGATGTCGAGATACTTGGGAGCTCCGATGACCACCCCACCCTGGGACCCCGCCCAGTACCTGCGCTTCGCCGACGAGCGCACCCGCCCGATGCGCGACCTGCTGGCCCGGGTCCCCGCCCTGACCGGCGAGCCCGCGCCCGTGATCATCGACCTCGGCTGCGGCCCGGGCAACTCCACCGCCGTCCTGCGCGAACGCTGGCCGGGCGCCCGGATCATCGGCATCGACAACTCCGCCGCGATGCTCGCCCTCGCCCGCACCGAGGGCGAGCCGAGCGCGGACTACCTGCTCGCCGACGCCCGCGACTACGACCCCGCGCCGGCCGCACCCGACCTGATCGCCAGCAACGCCACCCTCCAGTGGATCGACGGCCACCTTCCCCTGCTCGCCCGCTGGGCCGGCGCCCTGCGCACCGGCGCGAGCCTGGCGATCCAGGTCCCCGGCAACTTCGGCTCCCCCAGCCACACCCTGCTCGCCGAACTGGCCGGCAGCCCGCGCTGGCGGAACCGGCTGGGCCGGACCGTCGGCCGCGCCGGGGTGCACGAACCCGCCGAGTACCTGACGGCGCTGGCCGCCCAGGACTGCACCGTCGACGTCTGGGAGACCACCTACAGCACCCTGCTCACCGGACCGGACCCCGTCCTCGAATGGGTCAAGGGCACCGCCCTGCGCCCGGCCCTGGCGCAGCTGACAGACCCTCAGGAGCGGCAGCGCTTCCTGACCGAGTACGGCACCCTGCTCCGCGACGCCTACCCGGCCGGCCCGCACGGAACGGTCTTCCCGTTCCGCCGGATCTTCGCGGTCGCAACCCGCCGCTAGACCCCGCCCCATTCACACCCGGGCCTGCGACGAGTTGATCGTCGAGGCCCGGCCGCACTCCTCCGCCGCCACCGGCCGAACGTCCCACCGGTAGCGCCGCCCCCGCACAACTGACCTGACAGGCTTACCCATTGACACTCTGACATTCTGAGCCAAGAATGTCAGAGTGTCAGAAACAGCCGCCACCGGCATCAAACAGAGCAAGCAGACCAAACACGACCAGATCATCGCGGCAGCGATGAAAGTCTTCGGCCGCTACGGCTACAGACGCAGCTCCATGGCGCTGATCGCCGAGGCCGCCGGCGTCTCCCGGCCGGCCCTCTACCAGGATTTCAACGGCAAGGAGGACGTCTTCCGCGCCATGGGCGCCCACCTGTTGAACGGGGTGGTGCTGGCCGCCGAGATGGCCGCCGGGGCGAACGGGACGACGGCCGACCGGCTGTACGGCGCACTGTCGGTCAAGCTGGAGCTGGTCATCGGCACGGTGGACGCCGAGTACCGCTCGGAGCTGCTCACCGAGGCGGGTGTGGTCGCCGCCGACCTGGTCAGCTCGTTCAAGGAGCGGTTCACCGCCGTCGTCGAGGAGCTACTGACCTCCGCCCGAGGCGAGTTGGACCTGCTCGACGAGGTGCTGCCGACCCGTGACTGCGCCCTGCTGCTACTGGACGCCGTCACCGGCATCACCCAGGAGGAGTCGCCGCAGACGGCCCGGCGCCGACTGCGCCAGCTGGTCGACCTGACCGTCCGCAGCCTGACCAGCACCCCCGTGCCGAGCCCGGGCACAACACACCGCGCGTCCCGCCCGGCCGATCAGCGGGCCACCGAGCCCCGCTCCACCGACCGGTGAACCGCCTTCACCCCGAGGAGAACCGTCCCGTGGATGCCGCTACCGCTTACCGGCGCCGATGGCTGATCCTGGCAGTACTGAGCCTGTGCCTGGTGATCAGCGGGTTGGACGCGCTGGTGATCGCCATGGCGGTACCCAGCGTGCAGACCGACCTGAACGCGTCGGTCGGCCAGCTGCAGTGGGCCGTTGACGCCTACACCCTCACCTTCGGCGGTCTGTTACTGCTCGCCGGCGGACTGGCCGACCGCTTCGGTCACAGGCTCGTACTGCTGGTCGGCCTGGTGGCCGTCCTGGGCTTCTCGGTCGGCGCGGCCTTCTCCCCGAACGCCCCGGCGCTGATCGCCTGCCGGGCCGGCATGGGTCTGGGCGCCGCGCTGGTCATGCCGGCCACGCTGGCCATCATCAAGTACGTCTTCCCGCCGCAGGAGCAGGCCAGGGCGATCAGCGTCTGGTCGGGCGCCGCCGGCCTCGGCATCCCGCTCGGCCCGGTGATCGGCGGACTGCTGCTCGACCACTTCTGGTGGGGCTCGATCTTCCTGGTCAACGTGCCGATGGTCGGGATCGCCCTGGTCGGCGCCGCCGTGCTCGTCCCGACCTGGCGCAACCCTAAGCGGATCACCCTCGACCTGGTCGGCGCCCTGCTCTCGGTGGCCGGCCTGGTCACCCTGGTCTACGGCCTGATCGAGGTGCCGGTCAACGGCTGGGGCAGCACCAGCACCGTGCTCGCGCTGACCGCTGGCATGCTGCTGATCGGCGCGTTCGTGGCGTGGGAGAGCCGGGCGCACAACGCGATGCTGCCGATGAAGCTGTTCCGCGACCGCCGGTTCAGCGGCTCGGCGGCCGCCCTGACCTGCCAGGCGTACGCACTCTTCGGCAGCCTCTTCGTGCTCACCCAGTACTTCCAACTGGCCCGGCAGTACGACCCGTTGCCCGCCGGCTGTCGACTGCTGGCGATCTGCACGCTGATCATCTCCTCGCCGGCGGCGCCCAGGGTCGTCGCGGCGATCGGCGACCGGGCCACCATCGTCACCGGCATGCTGATCATCGCGGCGGGCGCCCTGCTGCTCTCCACGGCGGGCGTGACCGACGAGACCACCGTGCTGATCGGCCTCGGCGTGATGGGCTTCGGCATCGGCCTCTCGATCCCCCCGTCGGTCGACGGCATCCTCTCCGGCGCCCCCGAACACCAGGCGGGCACCGCCTCCGCGGTGAACGACACCGCCCTCCAGCTCGGCGGCGCCATCGGCGTCGCGATCCTCGGCAGCGTGATGACCACCTCCTACCGCCACGCACTGACCAGCACCGCCGAGCTGACGACTGGTCAGCAGCACACCGTCCGTGACTCCTTGGGCAGCGCACTGGGAGTGGCCAGGCAACTCGGGCAGCACGGGGCGGACCTGGCCGCCAACGCCACCCACGCCTTCGGAGCCGCCCTGCACGCCACCTCACTGAGCAGCGCCCTGGTAGCGGTCTCCGGCGCTCTCACCACCGCCCTGATCATGCCGCGCCGAACCGCCCAGACCCCCGCCACCACCGCCCCGGCAACCCGAACCCCGGGATCCTGACCATCCATCAACTCCCGACCCCTCCCCCGCCCGGCCGAACAAACAGCGCGGTCACAACTCCCGCAACCCGCACGAGGAACACCACCGCCGAGTGCGGACCCACCACCGTGCTCTCGCCACGGAGTTCCTCCGCCTCGACGCCACAGCCGTACTCCCGCACCGTCAGCCGGCCGATCGCCCGCTCGCGCAGCAGCCTCTGAACGCCGCCGCCGGCGAACGGCAGGACATCGGTGATCTCGTGGACCGTGGCGAACGGCGTGCTGTGCAGCTCCTCGGAGGTGAGGCAGGCGCCGGCCTCGTCGAGCAGGCCCCCGGCGACGTCCTGGGCGAGTTCGGCGAGCAGGCGGGCGCGGATGACGGCGCCATCCGGCTCGTACAGGTAGCGGCCGACCGGCCGCACGGCTGGGGCGGGCAGCTCACGACTGGTCAGCGTGGCGCCTTCGGGGAGCAGGGTCGCCCTGCGCACAACCACCGGCGAGGGAGGCCGGTCGCCGAGCAGCCCGAACCACAGGACGGCCTCCTGGATCTCCCCGGCATGGGAGATCCACTCGGCTTCGTCGGCCCCGCCGAGACCGGGGACAGCCTCGTGCGGGAGGTCGGGGGCGAGCCGGACGGCTCCCGCCCCAAGCTCCCGCACAGTGTCCAACGCCCAGGACAGCGGCGGCACATACGACTCGGGGTCCAGGCCCGCACCCCGCGATCCCCTCCGCAGGAGGTCGATGAAGACCGCCTCGTTCTGGACGCCGTACGTCATGACGTCCTCACGGGACAGGGAGAGCAGCGCCTGAGCACCCAGGGCCTCCCGGTTCGCCGCCGTGACCTCGAAGTCCAGCGGGTCACCGTCGACGGCCGAGGTGTCATGGGACCAGCTCAGCACGATCGCCTCCGCGCCGATGCCGAGACCGAGCACGTCGATCAGGACCACACTGATCTCGTGCAGGACACGACCCAACTTGTACTCGGTGACGGCCAGATGGGAGGCCTCCTCCAGACCGTGCCGAGTGAAGTACATCCGCTCCGCGTCGGCCCCGAACTTCGCCACGGCCTCCCGCCGCAGCCGCACCTGCTCGATCGCGGCCGACACCAGCTCCGCGGAGTGCCGGCGCCGCAGTTCGGCCACCGTGGCCGGGTCGACGGCTGGTCCGAGGTCCTGCAGTGCAGCCAGCAGTGCCTGGCCCTCATCGGTGAGCAACGCCCTGAACGCCCCAAGATCCATCCGCGTATCCTCGCACCGCGACTGCGCTGCCGAGGCCGCGGGGCCGACGCGCGAGGGGACCCGGCGGCCGGCCGGGTCCCCTCGCGCGTCCCGGCTCCCCCGCTACTCCGTGCGCAGCGCCGTCGCCGTCCGCGCCCGGGCGGCCCAGCCGGCGGGCAACAGGGCGCCCGCCGTGGCGATGAGCAGGCCGCCGAGGACGAGCGGGGCCAGCAGCGGCAGGTGGTAGACCGCGATGTCCGCGGCCGGGATGCGGGTGCCGGCCGCGGATCCCATCGCGGGCAGCACGTAGTCGTGCAGCGCGATGCCGATCGGGACGCCGAGCAGACCGGCCGTCAGGCCGATTCCGCTGACCGAGGTGAGCACCATGGCGACCGTCTGCCGGGGTGACAGGCCGAGCGCCTTGAACACCCCGAGTTCGTGGACCCGTTCGCGGGTGTCGAGCAGCACGGTGTTGAGCACGCCGAGGCCGGCCACGGCGACCAGCATGGCGGTGAGCATCAGGGCCAGCGCGTCCATCGAGAGGACCATGGCGGTCGGCCCGCCGGTACCGGGTTGCGGCACGGCGCCGTACGGCCGCAGGGCGGTGGTGAGCGAGCCGAGGTAGTCCGCCCGGCTGGTGCCGGGGGTGAGGTCGATGTCGAACTCGACGGACTCCGGCTCGACTTCGCTTCCCAGTGCGGTGAGTGAGGAGCTGTCGGTCAGGATGACCATGCCGGACTCGCGGACCGAGAACGCCTCGCCGACGATCCGCACGGCCGAACTGCGGCCCTGGTCGGTCAGCGTGACGCTGTCCCCGACCCGGGTCCCGGTGGCCTTGAGGAACCCGGACGGCACCACGGCCTGGCCCGCGCCGTGGAACCAGGAACCCGAGACCAACTGGTAGGCGCCCCAGGAGGAGTCGCCGTCATAGGCGAGCACGGTGGTCGGGCCGGCCAGCCCGGCGACGGACACCGTGGTCCGTCCGACGCTGAAGTAGCTCCTGGTTCCCGGCTGTTGACCGATCTGCGCGGCGATCGCCGGGAGGTTGGCCAGGTCCGGCCGGTGGGTCGTGCCGGGCGGGGCGGCGTCCACCGGGGGCCCGGGGTGGACCAGCACCGAGCCCGGTGACCTGCGGTTCAGGCCGTCCTGCACCGCGTTCAGCGAGACGGTCAGGCCGACGCCGAAGGTGACCCCGACGGTGCCGAGCACCACGGCCGCGACCATGGTCGCCGAACGCCCGGGCCGGGCAAAGGGGTTGGCCAACCCGAGGCTGACCGCGCGGGGCAGCGGCAGCCGGCCGAGCAGCTGTCCGACCGATCGGCCGCGACCCGCACGCGGGATCCGGCCCACGGCCAGCGCCTCGGCGGTCCGCAGTCGCCCGGCCCGCAGCGCGGGCACCAGCGCCGTCGCGGCCACGGCGGCGAGCGCGGCGGCGGGCACGGCCAGGTCGATCCAGGGCGCGAGCGTGGTCGTCCCGCCGCCGAGCGCCGCCCCCGCCGTGCTGAGCACCGGGATCGCCAGCGCGTTGCCGAGGACCACCCCGACGCCGGTACCGATCGCGGCGGGGATCAACGCCTGGGCGAGATAGGCGCGCACGATCTGCCGCGGCGCGAAGCCCAGCGACTTCAGGATCCCGATCCGCCGGGTCGCCGAGGAGACGGCGCCGCTGACCACGATGCCGATGACCAGCACCGACATGGCCAGGCCCAGCAGCCCGAAGGCGACCACGAACGGCACATAGGTCGCCGCGGTCTTCTCCGCGGCCAGCTTGATCTTCAGGTACGAGGCCGCCCCGGTCACCGACCCCGGCGGCAGCGCGGCGACCACGGCCGCCCGGTCGGCGCCGAGTTGGGCGTCGGTGGCGGCGGCGCGGAAGCGGTAGAGCATCTGGTAGTCGGGCGTCGCACCCGGCGCGGTCAGGGCCCGCGACTGCGCCGGCGAGACCCAGCCGTCGGCGCTCTGCCCGACCGTCCTGGCCAGCCCGACCACGGTCAGCTCCGGGCTGCCGGGCAGTTCGGGGAGGTCGAGCTTGTCCCCGACGCCCAGCGCCGGGAAGTTGTCGCTCAGCACGACCTGTCCCGGCCCGGAGATCCAGGTGCCGGAGGTGACGGTCAGTCGGTCGACCGGCCCGCCCGCATCGGCCCGGCCGACCAGGGTCGTGGGCCGCAGCTGAAAGCCCACCGGCAGCTGGGAGTTGTTCGCGCCGGCGTGCGGCCGCAGCGTGAGCACGGGGTACGGTCCGGCGGCGGCCGTGACGCCGGGGAGCGTCCCGGTGGTGGCCAGCTGCCCGGGGCCGGCCTTGGCGCCGTCGACCCGCACGGTCAACTGCGCGCCCCGCTGCCCGGCGAAGGCCTGGTCGAACGGCGCCTGGGAGGCGACCAGCAGCCCGGCGCCCAGCACCGAGGCGGTGACGGCCGTCATCGTGGTCAGCGTCATCACCAGGGTCTGCACCCTCCGCCGGCCCACCCCGGCGCGCACCACCCGGCCCAGCGCGCTCATCGCGGCACCGTGACGGCGTCGCGGGCGATCATGACGTCGCGGACGATCCGGCCGTCGGCCAGCTCGACGATCCGGCTCGCGCAGGAGTCGGCGAGCGCCGTGTCGTGGGTGACCAGCAGAATCGTCTGCCCCTCCCCGTTGAGCTGGACCAGCAGCTCTCGGACCTCCGCCGCCGAGGCGCTGTCCAGCGCACCGGTCGGCTCGTCGGCGAGCAGCAGGGGCGGACGGTTGATCAACGCCCGGGCGACCGCGACGCGTTGGCGCTCGCCGCCGGAGAGCCGGCCGGGGAACGCCTTGCCGTGGCGGCCGATGCCCAGCCGGTCCAGCAACTCCACCGCCCGCTGGCGTGCCTGCGCCCTGCCGAGGCCGGCCAGTTGGGCCGGCAGCAGCACGTTGTCCAGCACGGTCAGGTCGTCCAGCAGGTTGAAGAACTGGAAGACCATGCCGATCCTCTCCCGGCGGTACTTCGCCAGGCCGGCCTCGGTCAACCGGTCGACCCGCAGGCCGTCCACGGTGACGGTGCCCTGGCTCGGCCGGTCCAGTCCGGCGATCAGGTTGAGCAGCGTCGACTTGCCGCTGCCCGACCGGCCGAGCACGGCCAGCGCCTCACCGGACCGCACGTCCAGGTCAAGGGCGTCCAGGGCCGGACGGCCGGCGCCGTAGACCTTGCCGACCTGCTGGATCCGGATCAGTGGCAGCTCCGCAGTCATCGCACAACCACCTTTCCTGTAAAGAGAACTGATGATTCAACAGATCCTGGATACGGCGGATTCACGGGGTCCCTTTCGATCTCGACAGGCGCGGAGCGAGCCCGTTGCCAACGCCGTTGACGCTACGTATCGGCACCCGGTGGCGGACACACGGTTGGACCCCGGAACGGGGGTGTATCCAGGTACACCCCCGCCCGGGGTCCAACCCACCCGCCGGCGGACCGCCACCCGGCCAACGCCGATACCGGGAGCACTCCGCCCTCCCTACCCGCCCTCCGCCAGCACGCGCAGCCGCCCGTACGCGGCGGCCAGGAACCGGCCGCGCGGGTCCGGCGCCACGTCGGCGCTGACCGCGAGGCCCACGCCGCGCTGCGGGCTGAACCCGATGAAGGTGGTGAACCCGCGGGTGCCGCCCGAGTGGAAGAGCAGGTCGCCCCACGGGTAGTGGCGCAGGTTCCAGACCAGGCAGAGCCGGTCCGCCGAACCCCGCCGCACCAGCCGCGGGCGCTGCACCTCGCGCAGCGGACCGGCCAGCGCCCCGGCCCCGTCGGGAGCGAGCAGCGCCTCCAGGTACCGCAGCAGGTCCCCGGCGCCGGTGACCAGGCAGCCCGCCCCGGGCAGCCCGGGGATCCGCCAGGGCGGAACGGTGGCGCCGGTCGGCCCGAGCAGCCCGGCCGCGTGCCCGGGGGCATACCCGGCCGCGTGCCCTGGGGCATACCCGGGGGCGTGCCCGGCCGCGTACCGCGCCTGGCCGCCGGTCTCGTGCAGCCCGAGCGGTCGCAGCACCCGCTCCGCCAGCACCTGCTCGTACGGCCGGCCGGCCGCCTCGGCCAGCGCCCGGCCGAGCAGGCCGACGCCGAAGTTGGAGTACCGCACGAAGCGGCCCGGCGCGCTGCGCGGCCGCACCCGGGCGAAGTCCCGCAGCAGCAGCTCCGGCCCGTACGCCGCATAAGGGTTGGTGCGCCAGGCCGGCAGCGCGACCGGGTAGAAGCGAGCCGGCAGCCGGGGCAGGCCCGCGGTGTGGGTGGCCAGGTGCAGCAGGGTGATCGGGGCGCCGCGCTGGTGGCGCGGCGCGGCCCGGGCGGGCAGGTGGAGCGCCACCGGATCCTCCAGCCGGACCACGCCGTCCGCCACCAGGTCGGCCAGCAGCAGCGCCGTGAAGGTCTTGGTGATCGAGCCGATCTCGAACCGGGTCCGCCCACGCTCCCGCCCCGCCCGCGGCAGACAGCCCGCGAACCGCTCCGGTCCCGCCACCACCGCCAGCGCGAGCGTGTCGGCGCCCCGCGCGACCGCCGCAAGGCCCGGCCAGTCCGCAACCGCGAGAACAGGCGGCAAACCCGCCACCCCCGACCCGAACCGATCAGCCATCAACCGACCCGCACCCCTCATCGCCCCACCGACGAACCGAGCGACCGCGACAAGGTCAACGTGCCCGCCACCACCACCGACCCGAACCCATCAGCCATCAACCGACCCGCGCCCCTCATCGCCCCACCGGCGAACCGAGCGACCGCGACAAGGTCAGCGTGCCCGCCACCACCGCGACCACCGTCGGGTGGTGGTGGTCCCGCGCGGCCTGCGCCGGGTCGGC
>FTKT01003266.1_pt1 | contig 15852 bp, 15 predicted proteins | sample 1658271 | NCBI WGS metagenome assembly FTKT01 (sample SAMEA3914811, study PRJEB12502) | metagenome | biome: forest; material: soil | place: Canada | collected 2011-08-04 | depth 0.3 m | reverse complement strand
GTGTGGTTGTACTCGCTTTTAGGAATCGATGAGCATGTTTGTGGCAGACCAAACGCTACTGATACGAGCACTGAACTCCACTCGGCAGAACTATTTTCCAACCTACGTCGGGCTGCGGCTAATCGGCAAGCAACTTCCTGCAATCGAAAACTCGTATCTGGGGCGTGCCGTTGAGCGACGCCTGTCAGTTGGCGACCGCTGGAGCTATAGATCCTTCGACTATTTCAAGGCGATGGGTCAGGTCGCCGGAATCGACACCGCTGAATACAGAAGCTGCTTCGCGCCCAGCCCACTGACAGCATTCGCCGAAGCGCTAGTTCTTGCGCGCTTGGCATCCATGCCAAGTTTCGCGCCACCGGCACGCGCATACAGCTACCTATGGCCGAAGTCGGCCTGGTCAGGCTCCAGCTACGAATTCTTCGCGGAAGGCTATAAGCGCCGGAATATCGAAATCGCCGATGCGCTGCGCCGCCCAGGCACCGCTGCGGTAGTCACAGATCTCAAAGGGTTCTATCCGTCCATTCGGCGCGCTCAAGTCATGACCGAGTTGAGGCTGCGTCTCAACTCAGCACAAGCAGGCGAGGGTTTATCCACTGACGCGATCGAGAACTTCTACGCTCAGCTTTTTGATGCAGGGCACAGCGGCCTGCCTATAGGCCCGGTGTCTTCTCACGTCCTCGGACACCTTGCACTGGTCAACGTCGATCGTGAGCTGACCGCCGCCTACGGCTTGTCCTATTTCCGATACGTTGACGACATCATTGTTGTTTGTGATGCGGCTGATGCTGAGTCGACAAAAAAGAGGATCTCAGATTGCATCAGCGCTCAGGGGTACGTGCTGAACGCAAACAAGTCAATGGTCATGTCATCCGAAGAATGGGCTTCGAGCGTTCTTCGTGTGGATGTCGCAAGCACTGATGACTTTCGTCGGTACACGCATGATCTGGCCGCTTATTTGGCGTTGCATCCTGGCAGGGCAACGGAGCTCGGCGCACTTCTTTCCGAAGCAGGGCTCTCAATTCCTATTCAGCGACTTCAAGCGCTGTCTTCATACTCGAGGTTCAGGTATTTCATCGGTCGGCGTAAAGCACCTGGCGGTCTGCCGCACGCCGTCGGCATGGTTTTTGCACGAAATTCTGACTTCGTGGAGCGTGGTCTCAACCTCAAGCGCGACTACGAACAGTCGCTTCAAGAATTGGTGCAGGATCGCTCAGCCACAGGGCCAGAAATCAGGCGTTGGCACGTTCAACGCATCCGTCGGGTTGTCAACACCCTCTTCTACCTTCGACGATTTTCTGATTGGGAATCAAAGCTCGACATCTTTGATGCAGTACCCGAGTTGATTGAGCAACGCTCGCTCGCGAAGGCGCTCGCTTCAGGCATCGTAAATCCTGTGCTTCCCTTCTTCCCCCGTGGCCCAGCTGCCTTTGCTGAGCTTTGGGCTGAGCATGGTGTCCGTCCTGCAACCCTCGGTGAGGGCGTTGATTTGACAACACCCGCGACAGTTGACTCGCTTGTGACTCTCAGCTTGGCTGGCACGTTGGCTCCAGGTGAACTTCCGACCACGGCAGGTGAAGGCCGGGAGCGGCTGCTTCAAATCGTCAAGCACCGCGAGATTCGCGCGAGATCCCAGCCAGACCTAACATTCGACGACGAATTTCAGTCCTTGAGTTTGGGGGCGTCCCATGACGATCTTGCCACTCTGGCGCGAACGCGATATGCCCTCAGTGAAGGGACGACGTTGGACGTGTTGTCCTTGCTCAGTTCCGAGTACAGGAGCTGACTGCTCTAGGATTTGACTCCGCTGCGTTCGAGCAATCTTAGTCAGTCTTCGGGCAAGGCGCCCGACTCGACGGGCGGCGGGCCTGACGAGGACTCTTGGTCGAGTGCTGGATCGGACGGCTGAGCCCGTTGTGCCTTACGACGCCGGAACGTCTCGAGCGCTCGCGCCACGGCTTCTTCGGGCACCTGCGGGATGATGTTGACCGGTATCACCACGTCGCAGTCCACAGGCTCGGCGCCGTCAACGGACAGCTCCACCGTCCGGTTGCCAATGACGCAGTGGAAGTAGCGCGCAAAGTCCTCCACGTCTTGCTCGGTGGCATGCTCGGGGTTCACCATTCCGCTGTCGGCGAGCTGCGTGTGCACGTGCCCGTTCGCTATGTCGATGTCGAACCGTAGGAGGATAGTCTGGCGCTCGTTGTAGGCCATGTAGAATAGCATGCCTTCGCTGCAACCCTCGACGATGAACGGCATGTTGGTGAACTGCTCCGCCGGCGGCTCGGGCCACAGGCGCACAGTGACCCGCGACTCTGCAAACTGGCCTAGATCGGCGACGTCCTCGACAACACCCTTCGCCTTCAACTTTTCAACGGCCTGCGGTGTCATCAGGGCATGCCAAGGCTGCGTGCGGTCGCGCGTCGAGTAGAGCTCCATGTGGTCAGGGAGGCCCGCGTCGACCTGAATGTAGCGCTTGGCGAGTGCCGCGATGATGGGCAAGTCAGCCACGATGCGACGACGGTCTGCGGGCACGTCGGGGTCAACGATCTCCCGGCCGATACTTGCGTGCGCCACCGCGCTGCGCCCCGAGTCGTAGAGGTGCTTGTTTACGTCAACGCCCTGGTCGCGCAGCTCCTTGATGCGCTTGACCGCATCCTCCTCCGTGAGCTTGTCCAACGCGTCCGTCACCCAGCTTACACGGTGTCTGGCTTCAAACTGGCTCTCGATGACCTTGAAGAAGCTCAGGAACGAGTAGGGCTCGTGGACGTGGCGAAGCCGACGCCCCTCACGCAGGAACGCCAGGGCCTTGCGGGCCTGGTCGTCCTCGACGATGGGCATGTGGTTGCAGTTGAAGTTGAACTTTCCACCCTGGATTGTCAGCATCACTTCCCGGTCGGGCATGCCTACATATCCGATGGGGTGGCTGCCCCAGGTCGTGCCCGTGATGTCCACATAGCCGCCCATGAAGTATCCCAAGATGGAAACGAACCGGTAGAGTTTGGCCAACTCAGCGTCGCTGTGCGTCGGGGCAGGCGTATGGATGCACGGCACAGGCGGGTGCTTGTTGTCGCCCGGGCGCTTCGCGCCTCGCAGGATGTATTCGGCACCGTCGTATTGGAGCCAGACATCCTGCTCCGGCCATGCGATGGAGCACGTGACACCCACGCTGAACCAACCGCGGCGACCACGAACCTGGGCCATCGCTTCTTCGCCCACGATGTGCGGGATGTAGGGGATGCGCATGGTCTGCCATCCTAGCCGAGCTGCGGCCGAGCGCCACCGTGACGGTCACCTCCCGCCGATTCGGCGCTCTGCACCACTTGAGATTGCGGAGGGCCCGCCAAGGTCCTGGGCAGTCCCACCAGGGACCGATTGCGCGCCGCGTAAAGAGGCAAGTTTCTTGAGGTCTGCTGCAAAGCAGCGAGTGCCGACGTCGTCGCGAGAGTCACGCATGGCGGCTCTCTGATACAAGCCAGCAGTGCGCAGTCTCCGCGCTCATGCAGGCCACCAACCCTTCCCGCCGGGTCAACTGCTCGCCGAAACGCATCGCTATACCGATAGGCGGCCTTATCGCTATGGCCCCAAAGTCAGACCCCCCGCGAACGCTCGGGATACTGGCCGGCGAGCGGCGCACCGGCGCGTTGTCAGCGCCGCGCGCCGGCTTCGGGTGGTACCGGTCTCGACCAGCCCGCATCCCTTTATCTGCGCTGGTGGCGCACGCCATGTGTCTGCCGATTTCTACCATACGGTCACGGACTCCGGCGCTCCTCTCATGCCCATGCCCGAAAGCCGTGCTGGCACCGCGGGCACTGGCTTGCGCCGGCGAAGGCGCGCCTTTCTCAGCCAATCCAAGGACATTCGCCCGACTTGCATCGGACTGGTTGCCAAGGGTAGCCAGCGCACTCAAGCCGGGCTCGTGCGATCCTCGGGCCCGAGTTCTCGCACGACCAGGTCAACAAAGCTGCGCAGCTTGGTGGTCTGTCGTCCGCCGGCGGGGAACAACAGATGCATCGGTCGTGATGGGGTCTCGAAGTCAGGCAGGATCCGGACAAGCTGGCCGCCGACGATGGACGATCGCGCGAGGTCTTCAGCGATGAAGGCGATGCCGAACCCTTCCAGCGCACCGGAGAGCAGGGCTGTGGCGTTGTTCACCTGCAGCTGACTGCGCACCCGGACGTCGATTTCGCGACCGTCGCGCACAAATCGCCAGTCGTTGGACGGCTGCCGCCCGCCGGCATAGCCCAGGCATTCATGTGCCTCGAGGTCTGTTGGGTCGCGGGGGGTTCCCCATTTATGCAGATACGCCGGCGATGCGCAGGCGACCAGACCGAACGGACGCAGCGCGCGCGCGGTAAGCGACGAGTCTGCCAGCGGGCCGATCCGGAAGACCGCCTCGAAGCCTTCCTCAATCAGATCGACGTAGCGGTCGGAGAGGATCAGCTCGATCTCGACTCCGGGGTTCTGGCGCAGGTAGCGGGCCACAACGGGCATCAGCGTGTGTGAGCCGAAGGACACCGGCGCATTGACCCTCAGGTGCCCACGCGGTGCGCCAGTAGCATTTTCGCCTGCTGCGTCCGCCCAGTCGGCGTCCGCCAGCACGAGCTTGCAACGCTCGTAGTAGGTCTCGCCAATCTCGGTGAGGCTATGGCGCCGCGTCGTGCGGTGGAGAAGGCGCGTACCGAGGCGAGTCTCGAGGTAGCCGACGTGTTTGGCAACCATTTGCGGCGACATCGCCAGAGCTGAGGCGGCTGCGGCGAACGAGCCGAGATCCACGGCCTTGACGAACGTCGCCATGCTGGCGAGTCGATCCATTCACTACTCCTGGTTGCGAGACTAGTGCTCAATCGACCAATTATTGTCGAAGCGGTGATCAATAAACTAGGCCTCATCGGATGTCGCGTCGACTCCGCCGAGAGGAATGGACATGAAAATTGGAATCATCGGATCTGGCAACATCGGCGGCACCCTTACGCGTCGCTTCTGCGCGGTCGGCCATGACGTCACCGTGGCCAACTCGCGCGGCCCTTCCCTGGCCGACCTAGTGCGCGAAACGGGTGCGCGCGCCGTGTCGATCGACGAGGTCGTACGAGGCGCCGAGGTCGTGGTCGTGGCTATCCCGCTGAAGAACGTCGAGTCCCTGCCCTCCGGCTTGTTCGCCGACGCACCATCCGGCCTGATCGTCATCGACACCAGCAACTACTATCCGCGCCAGCGCGACGGTCGTATCGGCGACATCGAGGCCGGCACCCCTGAAAGCGGCTGGGTGCAGCAGCAGATCGGGCACCGCGTCGTCAAGGCGTTCAACTCGATCGTGTCGCAGCATCTTCTCGAGAACGGCAGGCCGGCGGGCACGCCAGGGCGGATCGCACTGGCTGTCGCCGGCGACGAGACAGGCGAGAAGACTCTCGTCATGAAACTGCTGGACGAGATAGGTTTCGACGCCGTCGATGCCGGCACGATCGCCGACTCTTGGCGCCAGCAACCGGGCACGCCGGGCTACCTCCGGGACTTCGACGTCGCAGGAGTGCGCGCAGCACTTCAACAGGCGCGCAAAGAGCGCACGGCGGAGTGGACCGCGACCGCAAGCAGCCCAGGCACGTTCACCTCGCCCGCCTGATGCGGCGCATTCTCGCCTGATGGTACCTACTTGTACGTAGGAAATTTTGGCAACAGCACGCTATCCGTGATTGGCATTTCAATGCACGGGACGATCACAAGTCGACGGGATTTGCCATTGCCTGGACCGCCGGCCTCCATTTCTGTTGCCCCACGCTAAGTCGTGCGGTCACGACGGAGGTACTCAAGGGAAGCCGCCAACTCATCCGAGCGGATCACAGCAGGCAGCGATTGCTCGTTCGGCAAGGGGTGGAATCGAGTCGAAGACTCGAAATTGGCTTCCTCGAAGTTCTTTGCAGCCACGCCCCTTGACCCACCTCTGCGACGAACTGGATGGCTCAACGATTCCCTACAGAGGACACTCCGATGCGATTCACACTTCAGATTTTCTTGGTACCAATTGCTATTCTCACGTCGTCATCCGGCCTAAGCGCGCGGGCCCAGGTGGTTGGAACCACGACTTACGATCTCCGGCACCGGTCTGCATTGACCCACTGGCCCAAAGGCTTCGATCCGTCGGGAGCGCAGTCATTTGCTCACAATGAGCTGCAAATCCGCAAGGACTGCCCTCAGGTGTGGACACATCTGGTCGCCCTGCCGAAATGGCCTAGCTGGTTCGTGTTGACCAAAGATGTAAAGCTGTTGGACGGCGCCACAACCCTCGTACAAGGTACCCGCTTTTACTGGCAGATTCTTTCGTATCAGCAAGAAAGCAGGATCGAAGAGTTTGTACCGAATTCTCGGCTCGGTTGGTTCTCCTATACCCCTGGCCAACGGCCCCTCTACTATCACACGTGGTTGCTGGAGCAACGGCCGGACGGCTGCCTCGTCACAACGGAAGAAGTGGGGCTTGGGTCCGACGCCGAAGAGTCCGCGAAAGCGGGCGACACCGAGACGCACAGAGTGCACGATCTCTGGCTCGCATCCTTGAAGTGGGTTTCGGGTAGCTGACCAGCAGCTTGGGTCGCAATGCAGGTTCTGGCTCGCTTTTGCTGTCCCGCTGCGACCCGCCCTACGTAGACCTCGCCGACGACCCATCGTTTGCCGCCTACGCGAAAGAAGGGTTTGGACCCACCGAGCAGGAGGCATTTGTCGACGAGTCCATCGCAGCTACGAGCCGCTGGCGTCACCGTGTCCATCTCAAACCATGACACGCCTGCCGCCCGGCAGGAATGCCGATTCCTCCTCTTGTGACCGCAGGCGCTCACCTGAGGTCGTGGACGACCTGGCCCGCCACCCCTCGCGACAGATAGCGTGTGGCGCAGAAATATCTCCTTGGAGCGGACCTCGAGTCGCTTCTCGACGGCCCCGTTGATCTCTCGCATGAGCAGTTCGACGTGCGGCCACGCGAACTCCGCCGTGAGATACCCGTCTCTTAGTGAGGCTGTCCAGATGTTCATTGTGCGGCTGGCTTGCTCGGCCCCCGTCGAAGCTCAGCACCGTCGACGACGAGCGCTCTGATAGCGCAGGTGATGACCTGATTCAACCAGTTCGATACCTTGGGGCGAACGGTCGCGGGGCAGCGTGCATATACCAAGGCTCCACAAGAGCTTCTTGAATTTTGGATGGCCCGCGGCAATCGACCTTCTCGCGGCGGGCTGGAACGGGCGCTCTCATGCCGGCGATCCTGGATCGCTACTGAATTCGTTGAGGTAGAACCGCTCGGACTTCAACGTTCCGAAGGAACTCTCCAAGGCGGCATTGTTTGGGTGCGTTTGTGCTCGGCGACAGCGTTGCCGCGGATGGCGCGCTCGCGGGTACTGCGCGCCCACGTCCGCCCGCGACCCCCATCTTGGCGTGATCGCCATCGTGACTTGGGGGCTAAGCTAAACCGTTAGGCCACTGGTCGCGCCAGGGAAATCGGTGTGCGTAGGCGCTTCCAACCGTGCGTTACGCACCGCGCCCTTCCGCCTCGAAATTTGCCGCCCGATGACTGCCATCGCAGAACGGCTTATCGTTTGACTGGCCACAGCGGCAAAGTCTCACGGACAGCGTGCGGTCGATGGTGCGCCGGGTGCCTGTGCAAAGCTCGGCCGGACCCCGCACATCGAGCGGCCCATTGCGCAGCGGAGTCACCACGAGCGGGCCTGCGCGCCGTTCCAGGTTCGGCGATGGCCGGGTCAGCGTTTCGCCGGAAGCGACGAACCCTGCCGCGACGTGCGACCGATCGCAGAACGGCATGTTTTTCGACTTGCCGCAGCGGCACAGCGTGACACGCAGTTCTTGATTGGTGGCGCCGTCGGCGGCAACCAGCGTGATGGCCGCGTTGAACGCAAGCGGCCCGTTTTCGCGCATCCGGATCTGGTTCACTTCCGGCGCGACCTCATTTTCACCGCCGTCGTGGCGCTCAAAGCGGATCGCTCCGGACACACAGTTCAGCGCGACATGGTTAACGCGTTCCGCGGTGGCCTTGTCGGGAAAAATCCAGTCGCCTTCTCGATTTGCCTGGAATACCGCGGGTTCTCCAAGCACGCAATGACGGGAGTGGACGCAACGCTGGGCGTCGAAGTAGATCGTGCCGTTGTCGCCGCGGACGATCTCGACGTGCTCATCATGCGTGGACGCCGGCTGTGCCGCGGGCGCGGGGCGCTCCGCTTCGGGTGCATCCTGTGCATCCTGTGCATCGTTGGCGTCTTGCCAGGCAGAAGCCGCGTCGCGTAGTTTGCTGGCGAACAGTGCCAGGGCGGGCAGGGCGGCGATGCTTTGGTCCGCATGCTTGGCCAGCAGCTCCATGCGCTCGGCAATGAGCAGGGCGGCAGACACCGGCGACTCGTAGCCGAACGCCGTGCGCGACAAGCTGAATGTCAGCCCGGCCCGCACGCCCGGATGGTCGGGATTGGCTGGCAAGCCGGTCAGCGCAACCCCGATGTCCGCGAGCGCGTGCATGAGCGTCATCGCCTGCGCCATGACGACCGGCCGTGGCAGCAGGCAGTTGGCGGTATCGCTCATGAGCGCGAACAGTCGCAGCATCATGAAGTAGCTGCTGTTGCCCACGTCCAGCAGTGAAATTGCAGGCTCGCTGACTACCTGCACGTGTTCACTCGCCGTCACCGGCGACCGCATCACCGGGTTGCGCGCCACGTCGCGGTACGGCTTGAACGCGGCGCGATCGCGCGCCAACGCCTGCCACTGCTGTCGAATCGTGCGAAAGCGAGCGTAGTGCGACGTCTCGTGGCACACGCGCGAACCTTCTCCCTGTTCAACGATCAGGGTCAGCGCCCTTGTCGCCTGGGTCACTGTGGCAATGGCGCACAGGCTGGGCAGGAAAACATCTTCCTCTGTCAGCTGCGCCGCCAGGCTGCCGACGAACAGGCCTTCTTCGCCAAGGGTCGCAGCTAGCGGCGCCAGGCTGTCGGTAATGGCTTGGTACAGCTGCCCGACCGTCTCGTAGTCGCCGGTGGTCTCGCTAACCCGGTTCGCACTCTCCATGTCACGCGAATACACGGGCTTGTCGAAGGTCGCACCGTCCGTTTCGTCAGCCTCGATCGGGCGCTCGACGTAGATGAAATGATCGAGGGTGGCGGCGTCGAAGGGCAACAGAGCCACTGCAACGTCGGCAGGGAACTGGCCCGGCAAAGCGGGAAAATTGAAGTGTCGGTAATGCGGCCGCGAGCCGACCGCGATCAGCAGATTGTTGACCAGCGCGAGATGAAGCATCTCCTCGTTCGCGATCGCGATGATCTCGGCGCGCCAGCGCTGCACGGCGCTGAATTCATGCGCAAGCAGATCCTCGTCGACGCTTTGCTTGAGCGAGAACGCGGCATACAGGTAAGTGCACATCAGACAGTGCTCGATCTCGGCGGCTTCGGCGAGCATCGTGATCAGTTGGTCGCGGTGGGTTGCAGGTTGCAAGAGATCCTCCGGGGTGAATTGACTGGGGACGATGCAGGTGCTTGCGGATCCATCTCGCCGCCAGCATGACTGCGGAAAGGTGGAGCAGGCCAGTCGGCTCGCCGACCATCCGGTGAGCCGCGTGCAGGAGTTGCTGCCGTGAAGCCTGCCCAACGTCCGCGGACGGTTCGATCAGCGGAAGACTGCCTGAGCCCACCGATCACCGGAACGCTTCGACTGTGCGTGGCACGCTGCCTTACGGCTCAGAAAGCGCTGTCGCTGTTCAACGTGTTCGTTGACTCTACGAATCTTTGCGAGTGGTATCGGTCCCGATGGGTAAGGGCCTGGGGTCGCGGCCATCAGCGCCGCGCGTCTGCCCGCGAGTTCCGCCGCGTTCGCTCCACCGATACCTGCACCTCGGAGGCCCGCGCCAGTGCTTGCGTGTCGATATATTCCCGGATGTTCGTCAACTTGCCATTTCGAACGGTAATGGCGAAGACAAAATTGTCCTCGAACGTCCCATTCGTGGCTTTCACTTTTCCTGTAGCGAAGCCGACCATCAGAACCCGGTCGCCCTGCGCTACGAATTCGGGGGGCTCCGGGAATGAAGTTTCCATTTCGGAAGCCTTCTGAAGCAAGTCCGCCAATCCCGCGTGCCCGCGGTGCGTTCCGGCCAGCGGCCAGTCCTCGCCCGGGATGATCCACTCAATATCTTCGACACACAACGCCTGCAGGGATTGCTTGTCGCCGCGGCCGATCGCTGCAAAAAAGTCCTTCACAATCTGTACATTGTCTTCTGTGCTCATCGAAATCTCTCCGTTTACGTTGCATCGGAACGCGTCCGATCCAATCGGATACGAACGCAATAAACCTGCGACTAGATCAAGGGAGGGAACGATCGCGTCCCTAAAGTCGGACGGTCTCTGCTCCCGTGTGCTGCCGCAGGATTTCCAGGCCGAGCCGCACCGTGCAAGGTCTCACCCTCTTCGGCGCGATTTCGGGCGGCCGATACGCCGCCGTTGACAGTCAACTCCACTGGAGTGGATTGATGAGAACGACGGAGAGATGACCTGCTCCCAGTGATGTTGTGGACCTGCCGGTGAGGACTTGGTGTCGATGATTCAGCCGATATCGACCTTCAAGGCGATGTCCCAGCTGCCGGCGCCGTTTTTAGCCAGGCCGATCATCATCAGACCGAGCGCCTCGAGCGTCTGGGCCATGAACAGGCCGCCGACATCGAGCGGACGCAGCCCGAGACTCTCGAGGAAGGTCGAGACGCGCGCCTTGGCCTTCGCATCGTCGGCGGCGATGAACGCGTCGAGGCGTGCCCCCTTGGCAAGTACGTGGCCGAAGGTTGTGTTGAAGGCCTTCACGACATGCGCGCTGGCGGGGACGCCTTTGGCGATTTCCTGCGCACCAGAACTGCCGTGCGGAGTGACGAGACCCGTGAGGTCGGGGGAGACCGGGTTGCTAACGTCGATGATCACCTTGCCGTCGAGCGCGGCCCCGTACTCGGCCACCACCGCCGCCGCACTGGTGTACGGCACGGCGAGGATGACGATGTCGCCCGCCGGTGCGGCGCCGAACGTCCCTGTGGTCGCTCCGGGTGCGAGCTTGTCGGCCAGCGCCCGCGCCTTGGCGGGGTCGCGGCTGACCACCTCGACGGTGTATCCAGCCTTGGCGGTGCGACCGCCGATCGCCGCGGCCATGCCGCCTGATCCGATGATGCTTATAGTGCTCATGTTTAGTTACCTCGTGAGTTGGGGTATTGCCCGTAGTCTCTAAACGGGGGCATCCCCTTGTTGATATTGCGTGTGTGCCGACCCGGGTGCGGCAGTTCTCATGCCGTCCCCGGGTCGACCGAGTCTTTGCCCGAATGGAGCGCGGCATCGCGACGTTGCTGTCCGCCGGGCCCATTGCGACCCGGCTCCCTGTCTCAGCTCAACTCAGCGGGCAGGGAAGTAGTGGCCGTTGTCGAGGTCCTTCAGCAGGCCGGGCTGTGCAGGTTCCCAGCCGAGAACCCGGCGCGTAATGGCGTTGGACGCCGGCAGGTTCAGCGTGACCAAATTCGCGAGGAACCCAAAGTATCCCGGCAGCATCAGTACGTCCACGGGAATGCTCACGGCGGGCACGCCCAGACGGCTACCGATGGCCTCGGCGATCTCGCGGAACGGGATGCCCTCGCCCTCGATCCCGTGCCAATGTTTGCCAGCTGGACCCTTCTCCAGCGCCAGGCGGAACAAGGAGGCGAGGTCGCGGGCGTGCACGGCTGGCCACAGGTTCGCGCCGTCTCCGGGGTAGCCGATGACGCCCTTCTCCTTCGCCAGCCCGATCAGCAGCGGGAGGAAACCGGCATCGGTCATGCTGTGCGCGATGGGAGGAATTCGCACGACCGAAGACCGCACGCCCTGCTTCGCGAGGCCGACTACGGCGAGCTCCACGGCATTGCGAATCCGCAGGGTACCCTTGTGCGTATCGCCGCAGGGGAGCGCCGGGTCCTCCTCGGTGGCCGGTCGGCCCAGCTTTTCCCATCCGGGCGAGCCTATGCTCGCCGACACGACCAGAGGCTTTCCGGTTCCCTCCAATGCCTCGCCGTACGCGCGCATGATCTGGAGCTCCGCGGCGGCCACGGCGTCGAGCCCGCCGGAGGGAAGCAGATCTTGCCTGTGCGCGACATGAATGACGCCGTCGGACTCTGCCGCCGCCGCCTTGAGCCCATCGAGGTCGGAAACATCCCCGCGACGCACCTTGGCGCCGAGCGCAGAGACTGCAGCTGCGGACTTGTCCGACCGGGCCAGGCCGGTGACCTCGTGTCCGGCCGCGATGAGCTCGGGGATGATGTACGAACCGATGTGGCCGGTACCGCCAGTGACTAAAACTTTCATGCTACTGCCCCTTGTGGGTGATGTGATGCGAGAAGTGGCGCTCCGGGTGCGTTCAGCCGAGAAGGCTGACGCCGAGCGCGAAGTTGGTGTGTTTGATGGAGTTGGCGATGAGGCCAAGCGTCAGCAGGCAGGCGTGCTCCAGCGTCCGCGCCATGAGCAGTGGCCCGGTATCCATCGGGCGCAGTCCGAGGCTCTCGATGAACGCCGAGACGCGAGCCTTCGCCTGCGCGTCGTCCCCGGCGATGAACACGTCCAACGGGTGGCCCTTGATTGAACCGGCTGCCAGGACTTGAGCGATCTGGGTATTGAACGCCTTGACGACTTTCGCGTCGGCAGGGGCGGCCTTGGTGACCTCCTGCGCGCCGAAACCGTCCTCAGGGGTCACAAAGCCCGTGAGGTCGGAGTTGACGGGGTTTGTGATGTCGATGAGGAGCTTGCCTTCCAGCTCTTCGCCGTACTTCTTCACGACGTCGAGAACGGCGAAGTAGGGAACCGCCAGGACGACGATGTCCCCGGCAGGGGCGGCGCCGAACGTCCCTGTCGTCGCGCCAGCTCCGACCTGCTTGGCCAGTGCCCGCGCCTTCGCAGCGTCGCGACTCATCACCTCGACGGTGTGTCCGGCCTTGGCGGCAAGGCCGCCGATCGCTGCGGCCATACCGCCTGAACCGATGATGCTGATCGTGCTCATCTTTCCCATGACTTTTCCTTTCGTGTAGTCGGGCAGCGCCTCTGTTCCCATTGGTACAAAGGCACGGGGTCATCGGGACTCCTTGGACTCGGAATCCCAGGCTGGACGATCGTGCGGCGCGCGTCTGTGCGCTTACGTACGTGGCCATCGGTGTAGACACCAGTCACTTCCCTGAGCGGCTTGGCTGTATCATATGGATCACCGATCCAGATCCTGATTCACAGCATTTGGACCACTGATCCAAATATATGGATCACTGATCCGTTTGTCAAGTCCCCCCATGCGAGCCGACGCCAAAAAAAATTACAGCCATCTACTTGCGGTCGCGCGCGACGTCGTCACAGAGCGCGGCGCGGATGCGTCCATGCGAGATATCGCCCGTCGAGCTGACGTCGGCTTGGCGACACTGCTACGTCATTTCCCGACGCGAGAAGCCTTGTTTGAAGCGTTACTGCGTACGAACCTGGACGCACTGACACAGAGGGCAAGTGAGCTCGAAGCGTCGACTCAGCCTGACGAAGCGCTCTTGTCCTGGTTTCGCGAATGGGTGGCATTCGCCCAAACCTACAGGGGCGTTGTCGCCATGATGGCGGCCGCCCACACGAACCCGGACTCCGCTCTCTATGCTTCATGCGCAGCGGTGCACTCAGCGAGCGCGCGACTACTGCTCCGTGCCCAGGCCGAAGGTACGGCGCGCGCCGATATGAATGGGGACGACCTGTTCGGCCTGATGTCGGCGCTCGGCTGGCTCGTCGACCTACCCTCATTCGCGCCACGGGCCGATCATCTCGTTCACATCATCGCGAGTGCCATCCTGCCAAATCGGTCGAGTGGCGATGTCAAACAGTCGACGTAACTGAGGCCAGCGAATTGTTGTCGGCGTTGCGTCGGATGGCGTCCGCTATGACCGGCGCTGGCGACCCCATGCACAAAAGTCGTCGCAAAGGCGACGAATGCAGTTGATCGTGTCGGGAGTTTTGAGCGGCTGTTGACGAGGGCGATAAGACGTTGGAGCGGCTGAGCTGTCGCGCTGCCCGGCGACCGCACATGGCCGATGAGCGACTATCGCGGCACGCGCGGCAGGCTAGAGCCCTTGCTGGTAACCAACAACTTCTGCCCAATAGCTCGTCCATCCCCGGCCGCGTCGAGCAGCACCTTGGCGACATTGGCGCGGGAAACCTGTGGCAAGCCCCTGACCTTCTTCGCCTCGCTCGTGGGGCGCACCTCTACCGCCTCGATCAGCGGAGCATCCGTCAGCCCCACTGGATAGACCCCGGTCCAATCGAGGCTCGATGTCGCCAGGCCAGCCTCGGAGCGCTCTTTGTCGCGAAAAATGGAACGGAACATGATCTTGTAGAGGACTCTGGCGACGAGCGAGGCCGTTCTGGCCGTTTCCCCAACGCCATAGGCTGAGAGAAGAATCAGCCGCGTGCAGCCTGCTCGCTTCATGGCCTGGACGATGCGCGGCAGGTTGTTCTGCATTAGATCCACCGGCTTGTGCCGACGGGTTCCGAGGCAACAGATGACCACGTCCACATCGCTCAATGCCGATCGCAGATGCTCGGAATCGACCAACTCGCCAACCACGATCTGCAACCCTTCGCTCGGCTGCAAACCGCCGGCGCGCCGGACGTAGGCGACGACCCCATGCCCCCGCCTGAGCGCCTGCTCAACGACCAGAACGCCCGTCCTGCCCGTCGCTCCCAGCACGGCGACTTTCATCAATTGGCCCCAAAGTAGCCGCGCATCAGCTTTGGCGTTTCGGCGAGCCGCTCGTAGTTTCTTGAACTCATGTGCTTCCTATTCACACGTTACGCTACAAGGCATTTTCAGTAGGAATAGGTAGTCACAGCGCCCTTGACCAGAATCGAGGAGACTTTTGGGCTGCTGTCGACTCTGTGGACGGCCCGATACCAGCCGTTCGCGAACTTCCGCTTGTGGCCGGGTCCGGCCACGGGCTAGCCCTCCGATGCGCAGTTGTGCTTCGGCTCACTTGCCTGTTGTGCCAGTCATAGTGAAGCGTCACTGGTTGGCCGGAAGCGCGGAGAGCAATTCGGCGGTCGCGTACCTGGCGCGTTCCAACCGCGTCTCTTCGGACGCCCCCTCCAAACCCAGGAGCACAGAGAAGGTATCGACGCCAACGAGGCGATCGAAGAAATCTGCACCTAGCTTTCGTCGTTGGCTTGCATCGAGCGCGGCTGTCTCAACTCTTTGGCCAAAAAAGGTTTCGAGCGCCTCTTCGTGCGTACCAATGAGGCCCGCATAGGCCATCTGCGCGAGGTGCGGATACTGCGCCGTCTCCACCATTACTGCACGGAACAGGGCTGTCGTGGTGGGACTGGCAATCCGTTCCTGGAACATCAGGCCGACGAAAACAAGTATTTCTTCGAACGACTTCTGAAGCGTCTCTTCGATCTTGGCTTGCTCGGCCTGATCCGCCGGGTGGCATGCACTTGCGATGACGGCCGCGAACAGCTTGTCCTTTCCTTGCGCGTGGCGATAGAGCGTCATGATCGATACGCCGGCTTTGGCGGCGATCTGCTCCATGCTCGTCCCCTCGTAGCCGTCCCGCAAGAACATCTCGAGAGCCGCATCAAGGATGGCGGCCCGCTTGCGCGCCATCAGCTTCGCCTTGGGATGGTCAGTCGGCCAGTCCTTCATAGATCGCTTGACTCCTTACGATAGTGGATGTTATCGTATCTTAAATACGATAATGTACCCTATACTATCACAACAGAAACCAGCATTTGCATCTACCTCCGCGCCCTACGCTGCCATGTTCCGTTGGGACATCCGCGAAGCGGCACTCGACTTCTTCCACTCATCAATAGA
>FTKT01000929.1_pt6 | contig 15870 bp, 13 predicted proteins | sample 1658271 | NCBI WGS metagenome assembly FTKT01 (sample SAMEA3914811, study PRJEB12502) | metagenome | biome: forest; material: soil | place: Canada | collected 2011-08-04 | depth 0.3 m | reverse complement strand
CCCCAGCTGAACAGGCCATGGCCTTCCAGGACCAGGCCACGCCAGTGGGGATTGGCCCGCACCGCCTCGCCGACACGCAGGCCGAGGTCGAAACCCGGGCGCTGCCAGGCAAGCCAGCCGACCTCGCCGTCATAGATCTGCCGCGTCAATTCACGCGACTCGTGCGTGGCGGCGATGGCGACCACCGCATCGGGATGCAGATGGTCGACATGGCGATGCGGAATAAAGGCGTGCAGCGGCGTATCGATGCTGGCCGGTCTTGGGTTAAGCCCGAAGGTGCAATGCGGCAGCAGGCCGACCATCTCGTCCTCGAAAGCCAGGCCGCGATACAGGGCCTCCAGCTTGCGCACACGATCGAGATAAACCGAGGCAAAGCCATCCATGGCCATGGACCCCAGGTCACCGCCCGAGCCCTTGACCCAGAGGACATCGACCGCCTCACCCGACAAAGGATCGCGGCCCTCCAGCTTGGCGGACGTATTGCCGCCGCCGAAATTGGTCACCGACAGGTCGGCGCCCAGCAGGTTGGAGCGATACAGCAGCAGGCCGGCTTCATCATATCTAGCCACATCGGAATCGGCCCAGCGATTGCGCGGTTCGGCGAATATGGAGAGCCCTTCGATGCCCTTGCCCTGCGCAGCCTCCGGCGGCGCGATCCCCCGCAATAAGCTCATTGAATACTCCCGATATGTATTATATAATTTCAATAAGTAAGACAAAAGCCGTCATGCTTGAAAACGAACGATAATACACAGATCGAACACTTTCAATCATTATTGGTCATAATACATCGCCAAATGGTGATCCAGGGAACATGCGCAGGGTAAACGGCATCCAAAATCCGGCTAAAAGCGCGACGGTTTGCGCCGTGTTCGACGCCGGCCGCAGTTTCGCCAAGCTGAGCCTGGTGACGGCGACCGGTGATGTGCTGCACGAAAGCCGCATCAACACGCCGACCCTGCACACCGGCACCTATGGCGCGCTCGACACCGATGCCCTTTATGTCTGGCTGATCGCCAAGCTGAAAACCTTGTCGGGCGCCTACGCCATCGATCGCATTATTCCCGTGGCCCACGGCGCCGCCTGCGCCTTCCTCGACGCCGATGGCAACCTGGTTCAGCCGATCCACGACTATGAAGCGGCTATCCCACCCGAGGTCTGCGAAGCCTATGCCCGCGTTCGTCCGGCTTTCGACGAGACCCTGTCGCCGCCCCTGCCCAATGGCCTCAATCTTGGCGCCCAACTGTTCTGGCACGCCCGGCGCAATCCCGAAATGTTCGCCCGGGTGCGCTGGCTCCTGCCCTACCCGCAATACTGGGCGTGGCGGCTATCCGGCGCCTTGACCTGCGAGGTGACGTCGCTCGGCTGCCACAGCGACCTGTGGTGTCCGGCGCGCGGTGACTTTTCATCCCTGGCCTATGTCGAAGGCTGGGCCCAGCGGTTCGCGCCGCTGCGCTCGGCGTGGGATACGGCCGGCCTGCTGCGCCCCGAGATCGCCAGAGCCACCGGCCTGCCCGCCGACGTCAAGGTCTGCGTCGGCGTCCATGACACCAATGCCGCGCTGGCGGCGACCCATACCGGCTGGGACGGCGAAGCCCCGGCCCTGTTGTCGACCGGCACCTGGTTTATCGCCATGGCGCCGGGCGCGCCGCTCGGCCACCTGCAGGCCGAGCGCGATTGCCTGGGCGCGGTCGATGTCTTTGGCCAACCGGTCGCCTGCGCGCGTTTCATGGGCGGCCGCGCCTACGAACTGATCACCGGCGCCCGTGCGCGCATGACGACCGCAGCGGCCCCGATCATCGACGAGGCCCTGCTGCGCGCCGTGATGCACGACGCCGCCCTGGCCCTGCCCAGCTTCCTCGATGCCGGCGGTCCCTACCCGAACCACCGCGGCGAGATCCGCGGCCTGCGCCATGACACGCCGCGCGCCCGGGCGGCGCTGGGCCTGCTGTACCAGGCCTTGGTCAGCCATACCTGCGTCGACCTGATCCAGTCCGGCCGCCCTCTGCTGATCGAAGGTATGGCGGCGCGCAATCCCCTGTTGTGCGGCCTGATCGCCGCGCTGCACGACCGCCCGGTCTTCGTCAATACCGACGTCTCCGGCGTGACGCTGGGCGCCTGCGCCCTGGCCTTCCGTGGCGAAGCAAAGCCGCCTCGCCTGGCCTATCGGCGCTGCGAACCGGTGCTGGCCGACGAGATGCGCGCCTATAGCCGCCTATGGACCGCCGCGGTGGACGACGCCGTCGCTGCCTGAGAGACAACGCGTGTTAGCGATAACATGTAAACCGTCTCGACAATGCCAAAATTCCACATTATAAGATTCGATCAACACTGATCATGTATACGCGACAGGCGTGCGCGATTGGCGTCGTATATAAAGCGTAACTCTCAGCGGCCGTGTTTCGCGCGCCGAAGCCAGACATAGTAAGGAAAGCGCGGGACCATGCACCTTCAGGACCGTTGGAAGCTGATCATCGACGAACTGAGCAGCGAACGCGTCACTTCGGTCGACGAACTGACCGAACGCCTGGGCGTGTCTCCCGCGACCATCCGCCGCGACCTCAACGAACTGCACGAGTTGGGTCACCTGCTGCGCGTCCGCGGCGGCGCCATGCGCATCGAAGGCAAGTTGTACAGCGGCCGCGGCGACGACCGCCGCCAGGACGGCCTGAAGGGCCAGGCGCCGTTCGTCGACAGCGTTATCACCAATGCCGCCGCCAAGCGCGCCATTGCCCGCCTGGCGCTGGACTATGTCACGCCCGGCCTGTCGATGATCATCGACGGCGGCACGACGACCTTCATGATGGCCTCGATGATGGCCGACGAAGCCTATCACGTGCTGACGACGTCGATCCCGATCCTGCAATGCCTGCTGGAACGCTCCAAGGTCCGCGTCACCCTGCCCGGCGGCGAATTGTTCCGCGAACAGCGCATCGTCCTCAATCCCTATGAGGACGGCATCCTGCAGCATTTCGCGGCGGCGCGCATGTTCATCGGCTGCCAGGCTTTGACGACCAACGGCCTGATGCAGACCGACACCCTGCTGGTCCAGTCCGAGCGCCGGTTGATGGAACGCGCCGGCGAAATTATCGTGCTGGCCGATTCCAGCAAGATCAACGCGCCGGCCTCGTTGTCGGTGTGCCCGTTGTCGCAGATCGACGTCGTCATCACCGACGACAAGATCGATCCGCAAGCCCTGCGCTGGCTGCAGGCCAACGATATCGAAGTGAAGATCGCCCAGGTCGGCGCCGACGAAGCGGTCGCGGCGGAGTAGGCATTTTTTAGCTCAAGCGCCGCATGGCGCCTCGCACAAGCTCGGGCGCGCCGTCGCGCTTGCCAAGGCTGCGCCTTGGAGAAACGGGCTGTTAAGCCATATAAAACACCGGCTTCAGATCGACCGCGACCGGCGAGTTGTCCGGGTTGGTGTCCATGATGTCAGCCATGTACGCCCACCACTTCTTCATCAGCGGATGGTTCGGCAGGTCGTCCATCGCGTGATTGTCGGTGCGCTTCAGCACACCGAACAGCACCAGACTCTTCGGATCGAGAAAGATCGAATAGTCCGACACGCCGGCGGCGTGCAGCAGATCACCCAGTTCCGGCCATATCTCGTCGTGGCGCTTCTGGTACTCGGCTTCGAAGCCGGGCTTCAGTTGCATGGTGAAGGCGTGGATTTGCATTCTCTCGTCCTTATTCAATATCCGAAGGCTTCAGCATTCGGCCGCCGCGCACCTTTGCGCGTCACCGCTTACCTGGAAACAACGGGCTCGGCTTTTTGCGTCGAGACCAGGCGCATCACCGGCCAATCGCCAGGCTCGAGCGCCCAATGGCTGGGGTCGTCCGGATGCGACGGCGTGCACGCCGGCATATCCGGGACCGTCACCAGTTTCAATTCCGGCATTTTTGAAAGGTCTCGTGCCACAAAACAGGCGATCTCATAGGCGCCATAGGCATTGTGATGCGTTTTTTCCTTGCCGCCATTGGCAAAGGCGGCCGATGCGCGATCTGCGCCAAGAGCTTCGTAAAACACAGCCGTTTCCTGTGTCAGATCGATCAAAGGCACGCTCAGCCGAGCAGCGACCTCGCGCACGGCGGCGTCATAACCGGCGTGGCTATTCTCGATCTTTCCGTCCTTCCCGAAGGTACGCCGCGCCACCGGCGTCACCAGGACCGGCTGGGCGGCATGCTGGCGGATGTCCGCGACGAAAGCGGCCAAATAGGCCGGATAGGCGCCATCCGCCGCGGCATAGGTGCGCGGCCATTGCTTCTTTTCGTCATTATGGCCGAACTGGATCAACACCACGTCGCCCGGCCGCGTATCCTGCAACAGGCGATCCCAGCGGAACGCGGTCAGGAACGACTTCATCGTTTCACCCGAACGCGCATGATTGGCGACCGACACGCCGTCGAGGAAACGCGGCAACATCTGGCCCCACGAGGCGTAGTCGCCGCCGGCCTGGTCGGTCACCGTGCTGTCGCCAGCCAGAAGCACACGGCGCGCCTGGACGGGTGCGATCGTCAAGCCGGTCAAGGCCGGCGCCGCGCCCGACGCTGAAATCGTCAAGGCGTCATCCCAGTCGCGACCAATGGCGTCATCGCCGCGCAGGCTGACATGCGCAGGCGTGACCGCATCGGTTTCCTGGGGCACGAGCCCCGTATCGCGCACATTGACGATAAAGCTGAGCGTGCGTGTCTGGCCGGCCGCCAGGACAACCGGATCGGCCAGCAAGCGGCGATCCTCGGCCCATATCGAGGTGCGGCTGGCCGCCGGGCCGCCCAAGGTCACCGTCACCTTATAATCGCCGGGCGCCGCCTTGACCGAAAAGGCGTGTTCATTGCCGCCGGGGATCGACACGAAACCCGAACCCCGCGCCGCGTCATAGGGCGCGTCCGCCTGGGCGGACCCGAAAGTGAAGGTTTGCGCCTGAACCGGCTGCCCCATGACCAAAGCGCCCGCCAAACTTCCGCCGATCAGCATATATCGGAGCTTCGATTGATCGATTTTGATCATTTTACCGGACTCCATGCGTGTTTCGGGCAATTTTGTGATTGAATTTGATATTTTTTCATTGCCCTCCCCGACTGTCAATGGCAAATTCCGCGTACAAATAAGGGCGTCGCTGATGATGACGCGCGATATTGCAAGTTTGGGCGGACGTGATGCGGGTGAACCGGGGAAAACGGCTGATGGGATGCGCGGCAGCGATTGCGCTGCTCGCCGCTTCCGCGGCCGCCGCCCAGCAGGCCAGCCCGCAAACCGGCGACGCCTTTATGGATACGGCCGGCCTGACGTCCCAAAAAGCTGCGGCAACCTCGAACGCCTCCCTGACCGTCAAGCCGCAAAAGGGCGACACCACCTTTCTGATGTCGGCGTTCAATGCCACCGGCGAGAACGAGCTGTCGATCTTCAGTTCCTATGACGGAGCGACCTTCACCTCGACGGCCTCCGAGACTTACAAGCCCGCCACAGGCCTGCTGCGCGATCCCTCGATCATGCAAATGCCGGATGGGACCTACTATGTCGCCTATACCACCGGCTGGAACGGCACGACCTTCGGCATTGCCAAGAGCCGTGACCTGAGACATTGGGACCATGTCGCCGACATTGGCACCGGTTTCAACGGCGCCACCAATGTGTGGGCGCCGGAATGGTTTCGCGACAGCGACGGCAGCGTGTCGATCGTCGTGTCGATATCGGCGTCAGGCACCAAGGGCCCGTTTGCCGCCTACGCGCTGAAGGCCACCGACGTCGCGGCCGGTAAATTCTCGGCGCCTATCGCCATGGCCGGGCTCGACAACAATCATATCGACACCTTCCCGGTTAAATCGGGCGACACCTATTACGCCTTCACCAAGAACGAGACGACCAAGACGATCGAACTGGCCTCGGCGAAGTCCCTGACCGGGCGGTGGACGATCGAAAAGACCGGCGATTGGGCCGGCTGGGGCGACTGGATCGAGGGCCCGGCGGTCGTTCGCCTGCCCAACAACGGCTGGCGCATCTATTTCGACGACTACCGCAGCAAGACCTACTGGTATTCCGACAGCTTCGACGGTTTCAAAACCTGGTCGAAGAAACAGGAACTGGGTGGCGTCTCCGGCGCCGTGCGCCATTTCACCGTCATCTCGCAACCGACGGGCACGGTCGACGCGGCGCTGAAGCCGCAAGGGCCGGCGCACAAGATTACCTGGGATCGTCATTCGCTGATGATCGACGGCAGCCGCACCATGATCTGGTCGGGTGAGTTCCAGCCCTTCCGCCTGCCCTCTCCGTCCATGTGGCAAGACGTGCTGCAGAAGATGAAGGCGACGGGCTACAACACCGTCACCCTCTATATCGACTGGGGCTATCATTCGGCCAAGCAGGGCCATTACGACTTTTCCGGCGTGCGCAATATCGAGCGCGCGCTCGAAATGGCCGAAGCCGAGGGCCTCTACGTCATCATCCGCCCCGGCCCCTATGTGAATGCCGAGCTCAGCATGGGCGGCTTCCCGGGCTGGGTGACGCGGCAAAAAGCCATGGCGCGCACCGACGACCCGCAATATATCGCCGCGGTCGACGAGTGGCAGACCCAGATCGACGCCATCATCGCCCGTCACCAGCTGACGACCGGCGGCGGCACGGTCATTGCCTATCAGATCGAAAACGAGCTCGGCGATACCTCGGAAAGCCGTAAGCGCTACATGCAGCACCTGGCCGACAAGGTGCATGCCGACGGCATCACGGTGCCGCTGTTCCATAATTCCGCCGGCCGCCTGCCCAACTGGACGCCGCCGCAATCGACCGCGCCATGGGCCGTATCGGGCCCGACCGATCTCTATGCGTTCGACGGCTATCCCGGCGGCGGGTGCAACGGCACGCGTGAGATCGGCAAACCCAATATCGTGCCCAACTGGGGCCTGTATGGCGACCCGACGCCGGACAAGACGGGTGCCGTCAAGGTGGGGGCCCTAAGTTCCCCCAACACCCCGGGGTTCGCCGCGGAGATCGGCGGCGGCTGGTTCGACTATTGGGGCAGCCAAGGCACCTATGACTGTACGTCGGCCCGCGTCGGTTCGGCCTATATCCGTACCGACTACGGCTCCAGCCTGATCAACGGGCTGTCGCTGCACAGCGTCTACATGGCCTTCGGCGGCACGTCGTGGGGCTGGCTGCCAGCGACCGTCGTCTATTCGTCCTACGACTATGGCGCCGGGATCGACGAAGCCCGCCGCATCCGCCCCAAGCAACTGACCTTCAAGCAGATCGGCCAGTTCGTCCAGGCGGCCACGCCTTTGCTGGCCGATCTCGACAAGGGCGCGCCGCTGACCGCGTCTAGCGACGCGGTGAAACTCTATCACGACGTCGGCGCCAGGGGCGAAGGCGACCTGATCTTCGCCATCCACAATCCGTCGAATGCCACGACCAACGACGCCTTTGCGTTCAAGCTGACGACGAAGGACGGCAGCTACGACATCAAGACGCAGCTGAACGGCCAGGACGCCAAGCTGCTGCTGGCCGACTATCCGCTGGAACGCCAGCACCTGGTCTATACGATCTCGGATACGCAGACCCATTTCCAGGCCGGTCCGCGCGATATCGCCCTGCTCTATGGCCGCGCCGGGGAACCGGGTGAGACAGTGCTGCGCTATGCGTCAAAACCGGTCGTCAAGGTGCTGGCCGGTGAGGCTGCATCGGCCTTTGACGCCAAGACGGGTGACCTGAAGCTCACCTACACGCACAATGGCCTGGCGCGCATAGAGGTGGCCGGTGGCGGCCGCGCGCCACTTTTGCTGCTGATCGGCGACGACGCCACGGCACAACAGTTCTGGAAACAGGGTAAGCTTCTGGAGCGCTCGACCGCCCTGATCCGCGACGGCAAGATCGATGCGCAAGGGCGCCTGCATCTCATTGCGGATACCACCGCCCCGGCAACCGTCGAAGTCTGGGCGGACCTCCCTCACCTGAAGACAACCGATATCAACGGCCAAGATGTGGCGGTCACCGCCCAGCCCGACGGCAGTGTCGTCACCACTGCCGTACCGGGCCCGGCACCGGTCGCCCTGCCCGACCTGATGGCCCAGCCGTGGGTGATACGCCAGGATTCGCCCGAAGCCGACCCAGCCTTCGACGACGCACAGTGGCGCAAGGCGGATTTGACGGAATCGACCGCGCTCAAATCGACCCAGCCGCCGGCCGGCGCCCCGGTGCTGAACATGACCGACTACGGTTTCTACCATGGCGCCGTCTGGTATCGCGGCCGCTTTGCGGTCTCCAAGGACGTCCCGGATACGGCCGACGTCTTCTATGGCGGCGGTGGCGCCGGCCTGATGCAGGTGTGGATCGACGGCAAGTTCGTCGGTCAGGACGAGGTGCCGTCCGGCGTCGCCCGGCCCAAGGGCACCAATCGCGTCAAGCTGAAGATCCCCGGGCTCACGCCGGGCGCGCACGAAATCTCGGTGATGGTGATCAACGATTCCCACAACTGGGATCTCGGCGCCAATGACGAACACAAGGAAGGCCGCGGCCTGATCAGCCTGGACCTGAATCACGCCGGCGCCGCATCCCTTCCGATTAGCTGGAAACTTCAGGGCGAACGCGGCGGCGAGGATATTGCCGACCTGGTGCGTGGCCCGTTGAACACCGGCGGTCTCTATGGCGAGCGCCAGGGCTGGTATCTGCCTGTGAAAGACCCGGCGACGACCGGCTGGACGCCAGCGCACGTCACCGACGCACCCCAGGCGCCCGGCACCTATTGGCTGCGGACCAATGTCGCGCTCGACCTGCCGGCCGGTCAGGACACGCAGCTGGGTCTGCAGATCGGCGATCCCGACAAGGCGCAGTCCGCTCATGTCACGCGCGCCATCCTCTTCGTCAACGGTTGGCACATCGGTCATTACATCGCCGATGTCGGCCCGCAGCACACCTTCGTCATCCCGCCGGGCATCCTGAATGGCCACGGTGTCAACACGATCACCCTGGCCATAACCAGCGACGGCCAGGCGGCCAATGCCTTCGAACCGGTCAAGCTGGTCGTCCTCAATACGGCGCGCGGTGGCGTGCCCGTCGAACCCGTCTCCTCCCCCTCCAGTACCCAACGCTGAATTTTACCAAACACCGAGTTTTAGACGTATAGTCATATGACCAAGCAGATCCTCAAACCGCTCCAGCCGTTCAACATCCATCCCTTGCTCCAGCACCAGTCCGCCGCACTTGAGGCCGATCGCGATGACTATCGCAAGGCCATCGACCTGCTGATCAACAACCTGGTCAACATCAAGGATGAGACCGGCGAGTTCCTGCTGCGCCTGGAAGACGGCCGCGTCATCGACACCAAGGCCTGGCACGGCTTCGAATGGACCCAGGGCGTCGGCCTCTACGGCATGTACAAGGTCTGGGAAATGACCGGCGACGACAAGGCCTGGTCGATCATGACCAAATGGTTCGAGGAACGCTTCAAGGAAGGCTCGCCGTCGCGCAACATCAATACCGTCGCGCCCTTCCTGACCCTGGCCTATCTGTTCGAACGCACCGGCAACCGCACCTATCTGCCCTATCTCGATGTCTGGGGGGAATGGGTCTATTCCAGCCTGCCGCGCACCGAAGAAGGCGGTTTCCAGCACATCGTCTATAACAGCGTCAACCACCAGCAGCTGTGGGACGACACCCTGATGATGTCAGTGCTGCCGCTGGCCAAGATCGGTCTTCTGCTGAACCGGCCGCATTATGTCGAGGAAGCCAAGCGCCAGTTCATGATCCACATTAAATACCTGGCCGACCGCAAGACCGGCCTGTGGTTCCACGGCTGGACCTTCGACGGGCGCCACAACTTCGCCAATGCCCTGTGGGGCCGCGGCAATTCGTGGGTGACGATCGTCATTCCGGAATTCATCGAACTGTTGGACCTGCCCAAGGACGACGCGCTGCGCCTGTTCCTGATCGACACCCTGGAAGCCCAGGTCTCCGCCCTGGCACACGTCCAGGCGCCATCGGGCCTGTGGCGCACCATCCTGAACGACGAGACCTCCTACGAAGAAGCCGCGGCCTCGGCCGGCTTCGCCTACGGCATCCTGAAAGCCGTCCGGAAGGGTTACCTGTCCAAGGAATACGAAGCCATGGGCATCAAGGCCGCCAAGGCGGTGCGCGAGAAGATTTCGCCGGAAGGCGAACTGACCCAGGTGTCGTTCGGCACGCCGGTCTTCAACTCGATCCAGGAATACAAGGACATTCCATTGACCAGCATGCCCTTCGGCCAGGCCATGGCTTTGCTGGCGATGGGCGAATTCATGTACCGGTTTATCTAACCACGTCTTTGGGAGTATCGCGTGGCAGAAGACCGCAAGACAGGGCCGCTGAATTACATTTTCTGGGGCGCCGGCGACGTGGTCGGCGCCGGTATTCCGGCGGTGACGTCGGGCTGGCTGATCTATTTCTACACCACCTTCTGCCATATGAGCGCGATCGATTCCGGCTGGCTGCTCGGCATCCCGCGCTTTTTCGACGCCCTCACCTGCCCGTTGATCGGCTATATCTCCGACAACCTGCGCCATACCTGGGTCGGCCGCCATATCGGCCGGCGCAAGATCTTCCTGCTGATCGCCATTCCGCTTTTGCCGTCGTTCGCCCTGATGTGGGTGGCGGGCCAGACCTTCCTCTACTACCTCTTCAGCTACATCTTCTTCGAGCTGGTCTATAATTGCGTCCTGATCCCGTGGGAGACCCTGCCGGCGGAGATGACCAAGGACTACAAGAAAAAGGCCTGGTTCGCCGGCACCCGCATCTTCCTGGCCCAGGCGTTCGCCACCGTCGCCGCCTACCTGCCGACGATCATCATCAACCATCTGGGCAAGGATTCGGCGACGACCTTCCTGGTCAATGGCGCCATCTTCGGCGTCGCCTCGTCCGTGCTGATCCTGCTGGCGGTCATCTTCACCTGGGAGCGCCCCTACAGCGACGGCGAGAAGCTAATCCGGCCCGAGCCGCTCGACTTCAGCCGCGCGGTGATGATCCCGGTGCATATGTTCGTCGATCTGTTCTCGACCCTGCGCCTGCGCGGGTTCCGCCAGCACCTGTCGATCTATCTCGGCGGCTATATCTCGCAGGATATCTTCAACACGGCGTTTCCGCTGTTCGTCACGACGGTGATGATGGGCGCGGCCGCGACACTCGTCATCTCGCAACTGATGACCGTGATGTACCTGGCGCAGATCGTTTCGGTCGCCATCGCCATCTTAGTCGTGCTGCGCGCCGGCCCCACCCGCGCCTACGGCCTGGCCATCGTTTCGGTCATTACGGCGTGTGCGCTCTATTACGCCTTTTCCCTGATCCGCCCCGCCGGTTTCGCCGACGCCGTCAAGCCGATCGCGCACAACATCTTCGCCGGCCTGTTCGGCGGCGTCACGCCGGTGCTTTTGTTCTGGTTGTTCGTGCCGGTGATCCTGGCCGGCCTCGGCCGCGGTACGCTGAACCTGGTGCCGTGGAGCGTCTACAACTACATGCCGGATATCGACGAAGCCGTCACCGGCCAGCGCCGCGAAGGCATCTTCGCCGGGGTGATGACCCTGGTGCGCAAGCTGTCGCAATTCATCGCCATCATGGGGGCGACGACGGCCATGCAACTCGGCGGCTTCAAGGCGGGTGCGGCGGTCCAGACACCGGGCGCCGTCCATGTCATCGTGCTGATCGTCTGCGCCGGCCCGGTCATCGTCATGCTGTTGGGCTTTCTGGTGGCGCTGAACTTCCGCCTGAACGCCAAGACCCACGCCGTGCTGATGGACGAAATCGGCCGCCTGCGCGACGGCGCCACCGAGCCCGCCACCCCGGAAAGCGGCGCCGTGGTCGAGAATCTAACGGGCTGGAAGTATGCGACGCTGTGGGGACGCGGGAAAAGCTAGGGCTCGCCGATGGATAGGGTGTCGTCGTAGTTTTGACCGCGGTAAAAGACGGCGACAATGGTTACCGTATCGGCTTTCACTGAAAACGCGATACTGGCCTTCCGCTTGAAACCAACCATTCTCACGCCCGGGCGAATATCGTCCCGCGCGATGCCGCGCACCGGAAAGAGATCGAAACCGTAGCAGTATTCGAGCAGGTCGCTAACAAAACGCTCGGCAGTTGCTGTGGAAGCGTTATCGGCAATATAATCGTAGATGCGCTGGACCTGTCGAGTGGCTCGGGCCGACATTGCGACCTTATAGGTCATGCTTGCGTCGATTTTCGTCTGGCGATGTGTGCCTTTAGCGACGCTTTTACCTCGTCGATCGTTAGCGCAGTCGACGGGTCCGCCATATGTTCGTCGTAAGCCTTGCCCACTTCTGCTTCCAACCAACGCTCGTAGACACGTTCGCGTCCTTGCATGATACGCAAGCCTTCGCGAAAGACTTCGCTCTCGCTGGCATATTCGCCGGCTTCCACCTTGGCCTTGATCATATCGGCCATCTCGTTGGGCACGGTGACGCTGAACTGAGTCGTGCTGCGCATGGAAACAACTCCAATGGTGTTCAATCCTGTTTAACACCATTCGCGTTCCAGGTCGAACGGATCTCGCTTCCGTCCGAAAACGTCGTGTCGTCGAACCGCAGTTGCGGCCGCTCGTCGCCGGCGGTGGCCGCCCCGAACCCGCGTACCGTCAATCCGCGCACATGCCGCGTCCACAGGCCCCAGGCGGGCGTGCGCCCGAACATTGACGGCTCGGGGTAGGCGTCGTCCAATTCGGGCACCTCACGCGCCGCGTCCTCGGTCGTGCCGCCGCCAGCATAGCTCAGGCGGATGTTTTCCAGCACCACATCCTCGATCGGATGATCCATCATGCCGACGATCAAGGCGGCATAGTCTCCGAGCCCGTTCGTCGCGTCGACATCGCGAATGACGACGTTGCGCACGGCCCCTGGCACGATGCCCTCCGGCCCGCGCAGGCGCGCCCCCAGGCGCAGGAAGATCGGCGCGGTCATCACGTCGTCCAGCCGCAGCCGTTCGCAAACCACATCCTCGATCACCCCGCCATCGACCGTCTCCAGCGCCAGCCCGCGCGAGCGATCGAAGGTGCAATCGGCAATGCGGATACGACGGAAATCACCGCTCGATTCCGTGCCGATCTTGATCCGGCCGGTGACACGGTCGCGGTCGGGCGAAAAAAGCTGCGTTCTGCCTTTCGTGCCGTCATACAGCGTGCCCGGATCGAAACCCGACACAGCGCAGTGCTCGATCACCACATCCTCGGTCGGCAACCGTTCGCCCAGCGAATAGCCCGCTTTCAGCACGATGGCGTCGTCATTCGGCGTATTGACGCGACAGCCGCGCACCGTCACCCGCCGGCAGCCGTCGATATCGAGCCCATCGCGATTGGTATCGATCAGCAGGTTCTCGATCGTCAGCCCGTCGACGCCGGTGGCCAGCAGCGCAAAGTGCCCACCGTCCAGAAGGGTGAAGTCGCGCAGCACGATGTCGCGCGCCCGGCAGAAGGCGAGCGTCTTGTTACCCAGCCCCGACATGGCTTCGACCTCGGGCGACAGCACGGCCAGTTCCTCGGCCGACATGCCGCGCATCGATTCCGGGAATTCACCGGCCTGCCTGCGCCAGCGCGACCCGGGCCCTTCGCGGGTCAGCCCCCGTCCGTGGATCAGCCCGGGCCCATCGATGCGGACGCCCTCGACATCGATGCCCCACAGCAGGCTGTTGCGCCAATGACTATGGCCGAAATCCTGGTACAGGTCCCAGGGATTGGGCTCGGCCTCGTCGTAACGGCCGCCATGAATCGCCGGATCGGCGGCTTCGAGCACGGCGCCCTGCGCCAGATGCAGATGCAGATGGCTTTTCAGCGGCACCGAGAAGCTCAGGAAGCGGCCGGCGGGGATCAGCACGGTATCGCCGGCTTGCGCGGCCGCGACGGCTCCATGCAGCGCGTCGGTGGAGACGGCGCCGTCACGGGCGCCGAAGTCGGTGATGTTGAGGATGGACATTCAGGCGTTCAGATAGATGAAGCGAAGGACGAACAGGCCGGCCAGGCCGAACAGCAATCCGTCCCGCCACGTCGCCTGACCACGCAGCAGCTTGAGCAGCGCATAGGCGGTGATACCGAAGGCCAGGCCATTGGCAATCGAAAAGGTCAGCGGGATGCCGATCAGGGTCAGAAAAGCCGGTATGGCGACGAGCGGGTCGTCCCATTCGATTTCGGTCAGCGGCTTCATCATCATCGAACCGACGATGATCAAGGCCGGCGCCGTGGCCGCGGCCGGGATGATCTGGGCATAGGGCGCGACGAACAGGGCAATGAGGAACAGCACGCCCGTTGTAATGGCGGTCAGCCCGGTGCGGCCGCCCGCTTCGACGCCCGAAGCGCTTTCGATATAGCTGGTGACCGTCGACGTGCCGAAAAACGCGCCCGCGATCGTAGCGATCGAATCGGCGGTCAGGATACGGTTCAGCCGCGGGATCTTGCCGTCTGCGTCGACCAGGCCGGCCTTTTTCGACACGGCGACCAGGGTGCCGACATTGTCGAACAGATCGACGAACAGGAAGACGAAAATGATTTCAAGAATACCAAGGCCACCTTTCCCTAGGGACAGCGCCCCCTTGATGTCGAGCTTGCCGACCGTCTGCGTCAGGGCCGACAGGCTATAGGGCTGGGGCGTGTAGCTGACCTGGTGAAAGGCCCAGGCGATCGCGGTGGTCAGCAGGATACCGATCAGCACCGCGCCCTTGACACGCCAGGCGTTCAGGGCGGCGATCACGATCAGGCCGAACACGGCCAGCAGGGGGCCCGGCGCATGCAGATTGCCGAGCGCCACGGTGGTCGCCGGATCGCCGGCGATCAGGCCGGCATCTTTCAATCCGATAAAGGCGATGAACAGGCCGATGCCACCGGCGACCGCCGCGAACAAGGGCCTGGGGATGGCGTTGACGATCAGTTGCCGCACGCCGACCACGGTCAGCAACAGGAAACAACACCCCGAGATGAAGACGCATCCCAGCGCGACCGGCCACGGCACGCCCATGCCCTTGACGACGCTGAAAGTGAAATAAGCGTTCAATCCCATGCCGGGCGCCAGGGCCAGCGGGTAGTTGGCGAACAGGCCCATCAGGATCGAAGCCAGGGCCGCCGAAGCGCACGTCGCGGCGGCAACAGCCGCGATCGGCATACCGGTCTGCGACAGGATCGCCGGATTGACCAGGATGATATAGGCCATGGTCAGGAAGGTGGTGAAGCCGGCGGCGATCTCGGTGCGAACCGAAGTGTTACGCGCGCTCAGACCAAAGAAACGATCCATACAGGGCCCTCCGGCATGGATCGACGCTAACGCGGCTTTTGCCGCGCCGCAATTGGAATCAACGCTTTACCTGCGCAACGGGTTCGGCCGCCGGATCGAAGGTAAAGGTCGAGCAGCTTTTGCACGAATTGCATCCGCCCGAACCGCAGCCCGTGTCGCCGGCGTCCTTGGGCGTCAGCCACACGCCGACGTGGCGCAGCATGGGCGGCGACGCTTCGCGACGAAGCCTGGCCGCCAATCCACCCGCCCAGGCGCGCGCCGTATTCGGCAACAAGGTGCGGAACAGCTGGACCACGCTGAAAGCGACGATGACGGCAATGACGAGGGTTTCGAAAATGGCGTACATCAGAGCATCCTTACGGCGATCTGGTAGGTGGCGAAGGACGCCGCATAGGCCAGGACGAACAGATAGCCGGCGGTAATGGCGACGTACTTCCAGCCATTGGTCTCGCGGCGGATGACCGCCAGGGTCGACAGGCATTGCGGCGCGAAGACATACCAAGCCAGCAGCGACAGGGCCGTCGGCAGGGTCCATTGCGCGGCGATCAGATGGCCCAGCTGGTCGCGCACGGCGTCTTCCGAGCCCTGCACCGAATAGACGGTGCCGAGCGCGGCGACGGCGAC
>FTKT01000771.1_pt2 | contig 15874 bp, 16 predicted proteins | sample 1658271 | NCBI WGS metagenome assembly FTKT01 (sample SAMEA3914811, study PRJEB12502) | metagenome | biome: forest; material: soil | place: Canada | collected 2011-08-04 | depth 0.3 m | reverse complement strand
GGCTCCGGCATCTTCAAGTCCGGCGACCCCGCCAAGCGCGCCGCCGCCGTCGTGAAGGCCACCACCTTCTTCGACGACCCCAAGATCGTCGCGGACGTCTCGCGCGGCCTCGGCGAGGCCATGGTCGGCATCAACTGCGACACCCTGCCCGAGTCCGAGCGCTACGCCAACCGCGGCTGGTAGTCCGTCCCTTCGGTCCGCCGCACGGTGCTCCCGTGCGGCGGACCGTCGTGCGTCCCGGCCGGTAGCGCAGGGGACGCACGGAGAGCGGGTCAGAAGTCGAAGCGAGGTGCGGTGGCGTTCAGCACCACCGGCTTCGAGGTGACCGACCACAGCGCGCCCAGCTCGCGGCCGAGGGTGTTCAGCAGGCTCTCGATGTCGGCCGGCGCCGACTCGTGCAGCGCCTCGGTGACGATCAGCGCCGAGCCGGTGGTCGGCTGGATGGAGGAGAGGCTGCTCTGGCGGTTGGTCCACCGGCGGGCGTGCGCCTGGTCGGCGGCGTCCGCGAAGACCACCTCGCCCTCGCTCGCCGTCTCGCTCTCACCGGAGAACGTCAGGTAGCTCTCGGTGCCCCGGGCGCGTCGTACCTCCAGGAAGTCGGTGACCTTGGAGACGTCGAAGACCGCGATCGGGATGGCGTAGGCCAGCGAGACCGCGTTGCACAGGTCGATCAGCGGGTGGATCTCCGGGAGCGAGCGCTCCTTGCGGTACCGCCGCAGCAGCGACTCCGAGGCACAGCGGTACTGGGTGGGCTTGAGGCCCATCTTGGAGAACGTGCGGCGCCAGGCCTGGATCTCCGGCATCTCGCCCTCGGGAGCGGCGGCCAGCCGGGCGTCGGCGATCTCGTAGAGCGAGGCGACCTGCTCCCGCACCGAGGTGTCCGGCGAGACCTCGCCCACCAGGGTCAGGCCGGCCACCAGGGTCGGAAAGTCCTGCCAGATGTCTGCCGAGTGCTGAAAGTACACGCCAGCGCCTTTCTCTCATCGTCTGCATCGGTGAATTGACGAGTCATCAAGTCAATGGTGAATGATCAGAGTTCGAAAGCCAGCACCGCCGCCATCGCGGCGAAGGCGCCGGCGAACACCCGCCGCATGCCGGTGACGACCGAGGGACGGGCCACCACCCGGTCCCGGAAGACGGCCGCGAATCGGCCGTACAGCACGAAGACGACGAAGGTCAGTGCCATGAAGATCCCGCTGAGCTGGACCATCGGAATCCAGGCGTCCGAACGGTCCGTGTGCACGAACTGCGGCAGGAAGGCGAAGAAGAAGATGGTCAGCTTCGGGTTCAGCAGGTTGATCGCGATACCGGTGCTGATCACCTTGAACGCGGGGAGTTCGGGGGCGTTCTCGTCGACGGTGAGAACCCCCTTGTCCCGCAGCGTTCCCCACGCCATGTAGAGCAGGTAGGCGACTCCCGCGTACTTGATCGTCTGGAAGGCCACCGCGCTCGCGTTCAGCAGGGCCGCCAGGCCGGTAATCGCGGCGAGCATGTGCGGCACGATGCCGAGCGTGCATCCGACGGCGGCAATCACGCTGGCTCGCGTGCCGCGCGACAGGCCGGCTGCCACGGTGTAAAGGGCGCCGGTGCCGGGCGTCGCAACAATGGCGAGTGAGGTCAGCAGGAAGCTGATGCTCAAGGCAGTCCTCCAGGATTGTCCGAGCGGGGACGCTATCACTTGTCGTATGCACGACGATACAGGTTCGGCGGCGGGCGGCCGACTCCGAACAGAAAGTGATAGATGTCATTCCGGATGTGTCAAAGATCGACACGCTGCCGGCCGTGGATAATTCCGTATTCACCTGCCCCTGCGTTCTCGCGACTAGGGCCTGTCTGACAATTCGCGTCGGACAAGCCCGCGGCGTTGGGCGCCCGGCTGGGCGTGCCGGCGGAGCGCCCTCGTACTGGGCCGTACTTGGGTGCTTCGCCGGTGCGTCCAGCCGGGATGCCCGGCGTCGCGGGCCCGGCGCGAATTGTCAGACAGGCCCTAGTATGGCAGGCATGTTTATCAAAGTATGTGGTGTGCGGAACGAGGCGGACGTCGCGGCCGCGGTCGCGGCCGGGGTCGACGCCCTGGGCTTCATGCTGACCGAGAGCGTGCGCAGGCTCGACACCGCGACCGTCCGCCGTCTGGTGGCCGAGCTGCCCCCCACCGTCCTCTCCGTGGGGGTCGTCAGCGGAATTCCCGCCGCGCTCGCGGGCCGTCTCGTGCTGGAGGCCGGCGTCGCCGCGATCCAATTGCACGGCCGGTATTCCGCGGAGGATTTCGAGGAATTGGCTCCGCTGCCGTTCCGCCGTATCCGGGCCACCCATCTCGAAGAGGGGGTGGAGCTGACCGTCGGGGCTTATGGGGAGGATTACCTGCTGCTCGATTCGCCGAATTACGGATTCGGCGAACAATGGGATCTGACGCGCCTCGAAACGGCTCGCCCCAGTGGTCGGTGGCTGCTCGCGGGCGGATTGAACCCGGGCAATGTCGGGCAGGCGATCAAGGCCGCCCGGCCGTGGGGGGTGGACGTCTCCAGCGGCGTGGAATCGAGCCGCGGGGTCAAGGACCACGGGCTGATCCGGGAATTCGTCGCGGCGGCCCGGGCGGCCTGAGCCCGGCTCGCTCGACTTCGGCCCGCTCGACTCCGGGGCGCGGGTCGACGGGGCGTCAGAGCCGACGGGGTGTCAGGGTCGACGGGGCGTCAGGGCCGGCGGATCGTGTTGATCTGACCGATCGAGTTGGCGTCGGCGATCTTGACCACGGTGCCGGTGTGCGGCGCGTGCACCACCAGGTTGTTGCCGATGTACATCCCCATGTGGTGCAGGTCGCCGCCGTAGAAGACCAGGTCACCGGGTTGCGCCTGGGCCAGGCTGGGCACCCGGACGCCGACGCTGACCTGCCCGTACGTGGTGCGCGGCAGGGCGACGCCGGCCTGCGCGTAGGCCCACTGGGTGAGCCCCGAGCAGTCGAAGGTGCTCGATCCGGCGGCGCCCCAGACGTACGGGCTGCCCTGCTTGCCGAGCGCGGCGGCCAGCGCCACCGCCGCGTAGCCGGAGGCCGGCGGGAGGTTCGCCAGGTCGGCCCGGGTGGCGCCGCGCGAGGCGGCCTGGTCGGCCCGCTGCAGGGCGGCCCGGTCGGCGGCGCTCAGCGAGTTCAACAGCCGGGTGGCCTCGGCGAGTTTGCCCTGCACCTGGGCCTTGGAGTCGTTCAGCTCCTTGGTGGAGCGGTCCAGCTCGGCCAGCGTCGCCGCGGCCTCCTGCTTCTCCTGGTCCAGCTTGCGCTGCTCGGACTGGAGCGACTTGAGCGCGTTGGTCTGGGTGGAGGTCGCCAGCTGCATGCTGGCGGACTGGTCCAGGTAGGTGGTGGGGTTGGAGTTCAGCATCAGCTGCACGGCAGGGTCGATCCCGCCGTTGCGGTACTGGTCCCCGGCCACCGCCGCCAGCCCCGACTGAAGCTGCGTCACCTGGTCCTGACTGCGCGCCACCTGGTCCTGCAACTGGGCCGCCTGGGTGCGCAGCTGGTCGCCGCGCTCCTTCGCCTTGTTGTAGGACTCGGTGGCGATCTCCTGATCGGTGTTCAACTTGTCGATCTGCGCCTTGACCTCGTCCTTGGACGGCTTGGGGTCGGCGTGCGCCCCGGTCTGCGCGGAGAGCGCGACGGCGGTCGCGGCGGCGGCGGTGAGCACCGTGGCCCGGGCTCGGCTCGGCTGCTTGGGGCGGCGGTGCGAGGCCAACGGTCCAGCTCCTTCATCCTCCGGGCGCGCCCGGACGGGCAGGTAGCCAGAAACTACACTACGAAGCTTCTTAGTGGAACGTCGAGGTCGGTGACCGGGCGGCGCCGGCGGGGGCTGCTACGCCTGGGCCGGGGTGGGGAAGGCGAAGCGCGGCTCGGCTCCGGACCACCAGGCGCCGATGGCGAAGGCCGCCGTGGCCTCCAGGTAGGCCGCGCGGGAGAGCCCGCCGCAGGGGATCGGGGTGCAGCTCATCGAGGTGATCAGCGCGGAGACCGCCTCCAGGGCCGCCGGGTCGTCCGCGCACAGCGGCACGGCCAGCGGGGCGCCCTCGAAGACCGGCGGCGAGAGGGTCCAGATGCTCTCGTGGCACAGGTTGAACGCCTTGACCACGTGCGCACCCGGCGCCGCCTCGGCCAGCCGGCCGGCGATCGAGGTGCCGGCGCCGGTGGCGAGCATCAAGCCGCCCTCGGTCGGCAGCAGCGGGTTGGTGCAGTCGATGACGGTCCGTCCGGTCAGTTCGGTGGCCAGGTCCCGCACCAGCCGCGCCGCGCTGTCGGCGGGTACCGCGACCAGGACGACCGCCCCGTGGGCCGCCGCCTGCGCGAGCGTGCCCGATCCGGCGGCGCCGATCCGCGCCGCGGTCGCCGCCGCCGCGGCCAGGTCCCGCCCGCCGACCAGGACTTCGTGCCCCGCGGCGACCCAGGCGCCGCCCAGTGCCGTGGCCATGGCGCCGGTGCCGAGAATGCCGATCCGCATGGTGTCGCTCCAGATTCCGGATCCGGGGATCCGTCGTGACGGCCGGTGGTCCGGGGTGAACCACCGGCCATCACGTTAGGCAGGCCGATGGATACCGAACGGTGTCCAGGCTCTGGTGCAGGATGGGGGCATGGAGAAGCCCGAGGCGCTGCCCGACGTCGAGTTCACCTCCGACTGCCGCGCGCGCGTGGCGTTCGAGGTGCTGGCGAACCGGTGGGACAGCGTGGTCGTCTACACCCTCGCGGAGAGCGGCCCGATGCGGCCGCGGGCGCTGCTCGCCCGGATCGGCGGGATCAGCCCGAAGGTGCTCAACGAGGCGCTCCGGCGCCTGGAGTACAACGGCCTGGTCGAGCGCCACGCCTATCCGCAGGCACCGCCGCGCGTCGACTACACGCTGACGGAGGCCGGCACCGCCCTCCTCGGCCCGATGCGCGCGATGGGCGGCTGGGCCGCGCGCTACGCGGAGAGCGTGCTGGACGCCCAGGACCGGTACGCCCGACAGGAACGCGCTAACGGGTAACGGGGTGCGAATACCTGACGGATCGTCAGGCGTCAGGAGTGCGGGCGACCCGGCAGGTCGGTGCGCGCCGATCGGCCGGCGGTGGGCGATGATGAATCGCATGGACCTACGGATCTTCACCGAACCGCAGCAGGGCGCCTCCTACGAGACGCTGTTGAGCGTCGCGCGGGCCGCCGAAGAACTCGGCTACGACGCCTTCTTCCGTTCCGACCACTACCTGAGGATGGGTGACGGAGACGGTCTCCCGGGCCCGACCGACGCGTGGATCACGCTGGCCGGGCTGGCGCGCGAGACGAAGCGGATCCGGCTCGGCACGCTGATGACCGCCGGGACCTTCCGGCTGCCGGGGGTGCTCGCCATTCAGGTCGCGCAGGTCGACGCGATGAGTGGCGGCCGGGTCGAACTCGGCCTCGGGGCGGGCTGGTTCGAGGAGGAGCACACCGCCTACGGGATCCCGTTCCCGGAGCAGCGGATCGGGCGGCTGGAGGAGCAGCTCGCGATCGTCACCGGGCTCTGGGAGACCGAGCTCGGCGAGACCTTCTCCTTCGAAGGCGTCCATTACCAGTTGAAGGACTCCCCCGCGCTGCCCAAGCCGGTGCAGCGGCGGGTGCCGGTGCTGATCGGCGGCATGGGGGCCAAGCGGACCCCGGCGCTCGCGGCCCGCTACGCGGACGAGTTCAACCTGCCGTTCGTCTCGGTCGAGAGCACCGTGGAGCAGATCGGCCGGGTCCGGGCGGCCGCCGAGGAGCGCGGCCGGGCTGCGGACTCGCTGATCTACTCCAACGCGCTGGTCGCCTGCGTGGGCCGCGACGACGCCGAGGTGGCCCGCCGCGCCGCCGCGATCGGCCGCGAGGTCGGGGAACTCAAGGCCAACGGCCTGGCCGGCACCCCGGCCGAGGTGGCGGAGAGGATCGCCCGCTACCGGGCCGCCGGCAGCAGCCGGATCTACCTGCAGATCCTCGACCTCGACGACCTGGACCACCTGGAGCTGATCGCCACCGAGGTCAGGCGCCAGCTCGACTGAGCCGGCCCGGCGAGGTCCGGCGACGTCCGGTGGGTGCGGGCGGCTCCGGTGCTCAGCGCGAGGGGAGTTCGCTGGGGCCGACGTGGCCGTCCAGCCAGTCCTTGAGCGGCTGTGCGACGCGCAGGAAGGTGGTGATCCGGGTGGCGACCTCGTCGGTGCCCAGCCAGTCGGCGGGCTCCCACTCCTGCCAGGCGACCAGGCCCTTGTTGCGCAGCAGGCCGATCCGGGGGTGGTCCTTGGGGTAGCCGCGGGGCGCGGTCTTCAACGGGTCGCGGCCGGCGACCACCGGCCCGGCCTTGGCGACCCGGGTGATCACCCGCTCCAGTTCGGCGCCGGTCAGGTCCTCCAGCACGGCGGCGCGGTAGCGCTCCAGCTGGTCGGTGGCGAAGTGGTACATGCCCTGGCCGCAGGCCAGCCCGTCGGCGGAGAGCTGGATGTAGCCGCCGGCCGACAGGTAGCCGCCGATGTGGGTCTTGTACGGGCTCTTGTCCGCGCTGAAGCGCACGTCCCGATTGGGGCGGAAGATCTTGCCCGGCCCGAACTCGGGCTCCAGCTCGTCCAGCAGCTCCGCCATCGGCTCGCGGACGGCGCGCTCGTAGAGCTCCTTGTGCTCGCCCCAGAAGGTCTTCGAGTTGTCGGCCTCCAGTCGCTCGTAGAACTCCAGCGCCTCGTCCTGCCAGCCTTCGAAAGTCACCCCTCCAGGCTATCGGTCTCACCTGCCGCGGGCCACGTCCTCCAGGGCGAACCAGCCGCGCCCGCCGTACCAGTGGCCGCCCGCGCGCAGGTGGTCGCCGACCGCGCGTTCCAGGGCGGTGCGGCGGGGCAGCTCGGCCGGGGGGAGGTCGGCGCGGCCGAAGACGTAGCGGACGGGGGTGGCGTCCTCGGGGTCGGTCGGCGGTGCGGCCGGGTGGAACCGGCGCTGGAACGCGAGGATGTTCGAGCCGGCCGCCAGGTGCTCGGCCAACTGCCGGTCCAGCAGCCAGGATTCGCAGTGCACCACGGTGTGCGGCTCGGCCGGGAAGTGGCGCGGGAAGAAGGCGCGGGCCCGGGCGAGCGAGTCCTCGCAGGCGGCGGGGGTGAGCGGGCCGAGGAAGTCGGGGATGTGCAGGGACAGGCTCGGCGCGCCGGCCGTCGGCAGCCAGTCGGCGGCCAGCCGGCTGCGCTGGAACTGCAGCCGGCCGAGCTGGAAGAGCTCCCCGCGCAGGTGCAGCCGCAGCCAGCCCGGGGTGTCCAGGCCGGTCGTGCCGTAGCGCAGCCGGTGCACGGTCAGCTGCCGGCCGAGGTCGGCGAAGGTGCGCCGGGAGACCTCGGCCGGGACGCCCAGCTCACGGTGGTGCGCCCGCGCCCGGGGCAGCGCGGCGAGGAAGGCGAAGACCGGCAGGCAGCGCCCGGGCGCGCCGAAGCCCTCCGGCAGCCGGGGCGGGCCGAACCCGCCGCCGACGGTCCGCGGGTCGGCGAGGAACCCCGCCGCGCAGCGGGCGACCAGCCGGCGCCACTCGGGGTCCGCCAGCAGCGTCCGGCCCGCGGCGAGCAGCGGGGTGACGTCCTCGTGCGGGACGGTCAGGTCCAGCAGCAGTTCGGCGAGTTCGTCGGCCTCGAACCCGGTGCCGGGGGAGTCGAGACCGGTGCTGGAGGAGTCGAGACCGTCGAGCGCGTCCAGCCACGCGGCCGCCGCCGCGTCCTCGCGCAGCCGGGCCAGGATCCCGTCCATCCACTCCACCTCTCGCCTCTCGCTACGCCTGCTCGCGCGCGCCCGGGACGACCAGGCCCGACTCGTAGGCGGCGACCACCGCCTGGGTCCGGTCGCGCAGTCCCAGTTTGCTCAGTATCCGGCTGACGTGGGTCTTCACCGTCTCCTCGGTCACCAGCAGGCGGACGGCGATCTCCGGGTTGGACAGGCCCTCGGCGAGCAGGCGCAGCACCTGCGTCTCGCGGGGCGTGAGCGCCGACAGGACCGGCGAGAGCGCGGCCTGGGCGGTGGGCAGCCGGCGCCGGGCGGCGAACTCGCCGATCAGGCGGCGGGTGACGGTGGGCGCGAGCAGCGCCTCGCCGGCCGCGATGACCCGGACCGCGTCGAAGAGCCGCTCGGCGGTGACGTCCTTGAGCAGGAAGCCGCTGGCCCCGGCGGCGAGCGCGTCGTAGACGTACTCGTCCAGGTCGAAGGTGGTCAGGATGAGGACGCGGGGACCGCCGGGGCCGGCGGCGGCCAGTTGGCGGGTGGCCTCGATGCCGTCCGTGCCGGGCATCCGGACGTCCATCAGGACCAGGTCGGGCCGCAGTTCGCCGCAGATCCGGACGGCCTGGGCGCCGTCGCGGGCGGTGCCGACGACGGTGAAGTCCGGCTGGGTGTCCAGCAGGGCGCCGAAGCCGGCGCGCACCACCTGGTGGTCGTCGGCGACCACGATCCGTACGGGTGGGGGTTCGGTGCTCATCGAAGGGCCTCCGTGTTCGCCGGCAGGACGGTTTCGACCAGGAAGCCGCCGCCGGCCGCCGGGCCGGTGCGCAACTCCCCGCCGACGGCGGCGGCGCGTTCGCGCATGCCGAGCAGGCCGAGGCCGCCGCCCGCCTCGCCGCCCGGGCCCGGGCCGTTGTCGCGGATCCGCAGCCAGAGGGTGTCGCCGGCGTAGTGCAGCTCCACGTCGACGGCGGCGCCCGGGGCGTGGCGGCGGGCGTTGGTCAGGGCCTCCTGGACGATCCGGTAGGCGGCGAGTTCGACGCCGGGGTCCAGGGTCGCGGCGGGGCCCCGGATGATCAGCCGGGTGCCCGTTCCGGAGGCGTCGCGGGCCTCGTCGAGCAGGTCGCCGAGCTGGTCCAGGCCCGGCTGCGGCTCCCGGGCGGCCGGCTGCGGCTCGCGGGCGGCGTCGGTCTCGGCGTCCTCGCGCAGCACGCCGAGCAGGCGGCGCATCTCGGTCAGCGCGGCCCGCGCGGTGTCGCCGATCGCCAGCAGCCGCTCCGCGCCGGCCGCCGGCATCCCCGGGGTGGCCAGCCGGGCGGTCTCCGCCTGGACGGCCACCATCGAGATGTGATGGGCGACCACGTCGTGCAACTCGCGGGCGATCCGGGCGCGTTCGCCGCGCGCCGTGTGCTCCAGCAGGGTGCTGGTCATGACCTGGCGGGCGGCGCTCTGGGCCCGCGCCTCGTCGCGCGCCCGCCCGGCCAGGCCGGCCCAGGCGGCGACCGGGGCCAGCGAGGCCAGCAGCACGGCGAGGACGCCCGTCTCGGCGTCCGCGGGCCGGGTGAGCGCCACCGCGAGGTAGGGCATGGCCAGCAGCACGGCCGGGCGGGACGGGCCGCGCCGGCCCAGCCGGTACAGCACGAGCAGTTGCGCGCAGGCGCCCGCGACGGTGGCTGAGTGGAACGGCGTCAGCGAGAGCACCCCGGCCGCGGTGACCGCCGAGGCCGCCGCCACGGGGGACGGCAGCGCGGCCGGAAGCGTGCCGGCCAGCGCCAGCAGCAGGAGCAGCACGGCGAAGGCCGGGGTGACGCCGCTGCCCGCCGTCCGGGCGAGCGTCTCGGTGGCGGCGAACAGGCCCAGCAGCGCCGCGGCCGCGGCCGGGGCGCGCGGATCCGCGGCGATCCGCCGTCCGCCGCGGATCCACTCCGCGCCGCCCTTCGGCCGGAGGGACCCCCACTGCCCGTCGTCGTCCACGCCGGTCATTCTCGCCTCCGGCGGGCGCCCGGGCATCCCTCGCCGGGGGGAGACCCGCCGGGCGGGTGTCCCTCCTGTCAGCTACGGGCGGGGTCGCTGGCCGGCGTGACGACCGCGGGGCCGTCCGTTGCCTAGCCTGCCGGACATGGAAGCAACCGTTGAAGTCACCGGCCTGCGCAAGCGCTACGGGTCGGCCACCGCCCTGGACGGGATGACGTTCACCGTCAGGCCCGGGCAGGTCACCGGTTTCGTCGGCCCCAACGGCGCCGGCAAGTCCACCACGATGCGGGTCATCCTCGGCCTGGACGCGGCCGACGAGGGCACCGCGCTGATCGGCGGGCTGCCCTACCGGCGCCTGCGCAACCCGCTGAGCCGGGTGGGGGCGCTGCTGGACGCCGCCGCGCTGCAGCCGAGCCGGACCGCCCGCAACCACCTGCTCTGGCTGGCCCACTCCCAGGGGCTGACGGTCCGTCGGGTCGACGAGGTGATCGAGCGGGTGGGCCTGGAGTCGGTGGCCCGGCGCAAGGCCGGCGGCTTCTCGCTGGGGATGCGCCAGCGGCTCGGGATCGCCGCCGCGCTGCTCGGCGACCCGCCGGTGATCATGCTGGACGAGCCGTTCAACGGCCTGGACCCGGAGGGCATCGTCTGGATGCGCGGCTTCCTGCGCGCGCTGGCCGGGCAGGGCCGCGCGGTGCTGCTCTCCAGCCACCTGATGAGCGAACTGCAGGACACCGCCGACCACGTGGTGGTGGTCGGCCGGGGCCGGGTGATCGCCGACACCAGCGTGCGCGAACTGATCGGGGCCGCCTCCGGTGACCGGGTCACGCTGCGCACGGCCGCGCGGACCGAGGCGATGACGGCGCTGGCGCACGCGGGGGCCACCGTGGCGGCCACCGACCGCGAGACGCTCACCGTCCGCGGACTGGCGGCGGAGCAGGTCGTGCGGGTGCTGGGGGCGGGCGGGGTGCCGTTCTCCGAGGTGTCGGCGCACCGCGCGACGTTGGAGGAGGCGTACATGGAACTGACCAGGGAGGCGGTCGAGTTCCGCGCCGCCGGTGCGACGGGGGAGCAGCTGTGACGGGCGATCCGGGAGAGGCCGGGCAGGACGGGCACGGCGGGCGCAACGGCTTCGGCCGGCAGGTCCGGGCCGAGTGGACCAAACTCCGTACGGTCCGCGGCTGGGTGGTGGGCCTGGCCGCCGCGGCGCTGGCGATCGTGCTGGTCGGGCTGCTCAGCGCGCTCCCCGCCACCTGCCACGGTGACTGCACGGGCCCGCGGGGACCGGGCGGGGTGCGGGCCGACGACCGTTTCTACCTGGTGCACCAGCCGCTGACCGGGGACGGCGGGATCACCGTCCGGCTGACCTCGCTGACCGCCGACGGTTCCTCGGGCGCGCTGCCGCCCTGGGCCAAGGCCGGGGTGATCGTCAAGGAGAGCACCGCGGCCGGGTCGGCCTATGCGGCGGTGATGGCCACCGCCGGGCACGGGGTGCGGATGCAGGACCGGTTCACCCACGACAGGGCCGGGCTGCCGGGCGCCGTCTCCGAGCAGTCACCGCGCTGGCTGCGGCTGGTCCGTTCGGGCGAGACACTGACGGGCTATCAGTCGGTGGACGGCGCCGACTGGACCGAGATCGCCGCGGTCCGGCTGGCCGGGCTGCCGTCGACCGTGCAGATCGGCCTCTTCGCCGCCTCCCCGCCCGCCACCGCCGCGACCGGCCGCAAGTTCGGCGGGACGGACAACAGCGGGAGCCCCACCCGGGCCACCGCCGCGTTCGATCAAATCAGCGTCAGCGGGGCCGCGCCGGGCGGCAGTTGGACCGGCGAGCAGATCGGTGACAGCGCCGCCGACGACTTCGCCTCGGTCGGTGACTTCCGGCCGAGCGGGGCGGGACTGAGCGTCACCGGCTCCGGGGACATCGCGCCGACCGTGGGCGGTCCGCTGAACGCGGGCGGCCAGACCGTCGAGCGCAGCCTGCTGGGGACCTTCCTCGGGCTGATCCTGGTGGTCGTGGTCGGGGCGACCTTCATCACCGCCGAATACCGGCGGGGCCTGATCCGAAGCACCCTGACCGCGAGCCCGCGGCGCGGCCGGGCGCTGGCGGCCAAGGCCGTGGTGATCGGCGCCGCCACCTTCGCGGCCGCGCTGCCCGGCGCGGGCGCGGCGGTGCTGCTCAGCAAGTGGCGACTGGGTCCGAACGGCTTCGCCTTCGCGGTCGCTCCGCTCACCGAACTGCGGGTGGTGGTCGGCACGGCGGCGCTGCTCGCCGTCACCGCCGTCCTCGCGACGGCCGTCGGCACGGTGCTGCGGCGCGGCGCCGGGGCGGTCACCGTCGTCTTCGCGGTGACCGTCCTGCCGTACCTGCTCGCCACCGCCTCCTTCCTGCCGGTCGGCCCGGCGCGGTGGCTGCTGCGGCTCACCCCGGCGGCGGGCTTCGCGATCCAGCAGAACATGCCGTACTACCCGCAGGTGGACGGCTCGTACACGCCCGCCTTCGGCTACTTCCCGCTGGCACCCTGGGCCGGCTTCGCGGTGCTCTGCGGCTGGACCGCGCTCGCGCTGGGACTGGCCGCATTCCGACTGCGGGGGAGGGACGCGTGATGAGTGCCGGGTGCCTGCGGTCTGCGGGGGAGGGACGTGTGAGGCGGATGAGTGCCGGGGAGCTGCGGTCGGTGGGGGAGGGACGCGTGATGAGTGCCGAGGGCCTGCGGTCGGTGGGGGAGGGACAGATGAAGCCGATCAGTGTCGCGGAGCTGCGGCAGGCGGTGCATGCGGAGTGGACGAAGCTGCGCACCATGGCGGGGACGGTGCGGCTGCTGCTGACCACCGTGCTGCTGACCGTGGCGCTGGGCGCCGCCGCGGCGGCGTTCGCGCGCTGCCCGGCCGGCGGCTGCCATCAGGACCTGCCGCGGCTCGCGCTGACCGGGATCTACCTGGGCCAGGCGGTGGTGGCCGTGCTGGCGGTGACGGCGGTCGGCGGCGAGTACGGCACCGGGCTGATCCGCACCACCCTGACGGCGGTGCCGCGCCGCCCCCTGGCCCTGGCCGCCAAGGCGGTGGTGCTCGGCGGGGTGGTGCTGGCGGCCGGGTCCGTCGCGGTACTCGGCAGTCTGCTGGCCGCCCGGCTGATCCTGCCGGGTCACGGCTTCACCCCGGCGCACGGCTTCGCGGCGCTCTCCCTGACGGACGGTCCGACGCTGCGGGCCGCGATCGGATCGGTGCTCTACTTGGTGCTGATCGCGCTGCTCGGCCTGGGGGTGGCGACCGCCGTGCGGGACTCCGCCGCGGCCGTGGCGGTGGTGCTCGGCCTGCTCTACGCCCTCCCGGTGCTGGCCCAGTTGGTCACCGATCCGCACTGGCACCGGCACCTTGAGCAGATCGAGCCGATGGCCGCCGGGCTCGCCGTCCAGGTCACCACCGATTCGGCCGGCCTGCCGATCGGTCCGTGGGCGGGCCTCGGGGTGCTCGCCGGGTGGGCGGCGGCGGCGCTGCTCGGCGGCGGGCTGCTGCTCCAGCGGCGGGACGCCTGAGCGGGCGCCGGCCGGGCGGCCGGTGCCCGGCCGTGCAGTCCTGAGGTGGGCACGGGGGCGCTGACGGTGCGCCGGCAGGCCGATCTGCACGCCGCCCTGCAGCCGGTGGCGGCCGGGCTCACCGTCGGCGGGATCGCCGAGCGGCTCGGGCTCTCCCCGCGCACCGCCCGGCGGATCACCGCGACCCCGCTGGATCAGCGTGACCCTGCTGGAACGCCTCGACGCCGGCGGCCGCTTCGGGGCCGGGGTCAAGGCCGTCCGAGCGGGTGGCCGCCGGTCGAGGGCTGACCGGATCGGCCAACTCGCCGACCGGGACCAGCCGCAGGCCCCGGGCCAGCAGCCCCTCGATGACGGCGGGCAGCGCCCGTACGGTCTGCCCGCGGTCCCCGGCGCCCTCGTGCATCAGCACCACGGAGCCCGGCCCGGCCGCCGCCAGCACGGTCCGGGCGATCTGTTCGGGCCCGGGCCGGGCCCAGTCGCGCGAGTCGACGTCCCAGAGCGCCACCTTCGGTCCCCGGGCCGCGAGTTCGGCCAGCACCTCGGGGGTGTGGGCGCCGTACGGCGGCCGGAACAGGGTGGCCGGGCGGCCGGCCGCGCGCTCGATGGCCTGCTGGGTCCGGTCGATCTGCTCGCGCAGCTGAGCCGGTGTCAGATCCGGCAGGTACGGGTGCGACCAGGTGTGGTTGCCCAGTTCGTGCCCGGCCCGCGCGATCCGCCGGACCTCGGCGGGCAGCGCCTCGACGTGCAGTCCCACGCAGAAGAAGCTCGCCCGCACGCCGTAGTGGTCCAGGATGTCGAGGACCTGGCCGGTGAAGACCGGGTCGGGGCCGTCGTCGAAGCTGAGGGCGGCCTGCGGAAGGTCGCGGTGGCCGTGTGAGAGGCAGCCGCCCGCTGCGGTCAGCGCGGCCTCGGCCGGCTCGCCGCGCCGGACGTTCTCGTGGAACTCCTCGGCCCGGCCGGTCAGTGAGCCGCCCTCGGGGGTCAGCCGGCAGAGCGAGCCGGGGGCGGTGCGGGCCTGCTGCGCCAGCACGCGGGCGGGTACCGAGCCGAACGCGGGGCGTTGCGGGAGCACCCACGGGTCGGCCCGGTGCACCTCCAGCCCGGCCGCGGTCATCGGCCCGTCCAGCAGGCCGTTGGTGCTCTCCACCACCGTGGTCAGCGGCTGCCCGTCCCGCTCGGCGAACTCCCTCAGCCAGACGATCAGTTCGGCTATTCGGCCGGCGTCCCAGCGAAGCGGGCCGGCCGCCACGGCGCCCGCCTCGGTGAGGATCTCGACCAGGTAGCCGTCGTGGTTCCAGGCGATTCCCGCGTACAGCATGGGTGCCCCTCCTGCTGGGTCGGTTGGAACCGGGCGGAGCGGGCGGGCCGCGCTCGCCCGGGCCCACGATCAACTCCTCGACACCGTAGAGGAATCGCTCCGCGTCGGTGGGCGGGACGGCCGAGCTGTCCGCGGTCGTCGACGGCTCCGGCGAGCCCGGCGCGTCCAGTACATCCGGTACGTCCGGTACGTCCAGCGCGAAGCTGACGTTGCGGCGCGGCGGGCCCTCCTGCCGGCCGTCCTGCTACCGCTCGCTCTCCGAGGGCGGCGGCCAGTGCGGGGTGCCGTCGCCCGGGGCGAGGCGGGCCACCACCTCGGCCAGTCCGAGGCAGGCCTGCTCGATCTTCCGGTAGGTGCTCCTGCGTTCGGCGACCACCGCCGCCAGCAGCAGGGCGGTCAGCGCGGCGGACCCGTTGAGGGCCTGCAGGGTCACCATGATCGCGAGCATGCCGTGGCGCGCGAAGGGCCCGGCGTGGTCGGTCGCCGCCGCGATGGTCATCACCGACACCAGCAGCGTGCAGGGCGCCGCGCCGGCCAGTTGGAAGCGCAAGGCGGCCCAGATCAGCAGTGGGAAGACCAGGAAGAGCAGGTCCAGGCTGCTCCGGGTGGCCAGCAGGGTGGCCGCGACGGTGCTGAGCAGCAACGCCAACGGCTCGGCCCAGTCGTACGGGTCCAGGTCGCGGGGGAGCCGGGTGGTGCGCAGCACGAGCAGCAGCGGTGTGAAGATCAGGACGCCCATCGCGTCACCGGTCCACCAGGCCGACCAGGTCGACCAGAAGCCGCCGACCGGCAGCGTGCCGATCAGCACCAGCGCGCCCGTCCCCACACTGGCGCTGATCAGCATCCCGGCGAAGGCGCCGAGGAAGACCAGTGCCAGCCCGTCCCGCAGGCGGTCCAGCTCGGTGCGGAAGCCGACCTGGCGGAGCATCAGGTACGCGCTCACCGGGGCGAGGGTGTTCCCGGCGACGATCGCGAAGGAGGCGGCGTTCAGCGGGCCGATCGAGACGATGACGAGCAGGGCGCCGAGCGCGATGCCGGGCCAGATCCGCAGGCCGAGCAGCAGCAGGCAGGTCAGCGCGATGCCGGTGGGCGGCCAGAGCGGGGTGACCTTCGCGCCCGCGACCACCACCTGTTCCAGCAGGCCGATCCGGCCGGCCGCGAAGTAGACGGCCGCGACGGCCAGGATCCGCGGGCCGGTCGCGGTGAGCAGCCGGTATCCCTCGGTTCGCACCACAGCAGCCATCAGACAACGTCCGCGCGCCGATACCGAGGGTGACACGCTCGGGACGGGTGGTCAGGTCATTCCGGGGGCGGCGACTCGTGGCAGAGCACCAGGACGGCGGCGTCGTCCTGGT
>FTKT01000689.1_pt1 | contig 15899 bp, 9 predicted proteins | sample 1658271 | NCBI WGS metagenome assembly FTKT01 (sample SAMEA3914811, study PRJEB12502) | metagenome | biome: forest; material: soil | place: Canada | collected 2011-08-04 | depth 0.3 m | reverse complement strand
TTGCCGACCAGGTCCCAGTTGCCTTCGTCCGTGTAGAACTTGACGGCGAAGCCGCGCACGTCGCGCGCGGTGTCCGTCGAGCCGCGCTCGCCCGCCACCGTCGAGAAGCGCACGAACAGCGGCGTGCGCTTGCCCTTCTGCGCGAACGGGGTCGCCTTGGTGATGTCGCCGAGCGCGACATCGCACTCGAAGTAGCCGTGCGCCGCCGATCCGCGCGCGTGCACGACGCGCTCCGGGATGCGCTCGTGGTCGAAGTGGCTGATCTTCTCGCGCAGCACGAAATCTTCCAGCACCGTGGGCCCGCGCAGTCCGGCCTTGAGCGAGTTCTGGTTGTCGGCGACCAGCACGCCCTGGTTGGTCGTCAACGCCTGTCCGGTGGAGTCGACGCGCGCGCCGTCGAGCGAGTCGGTGGTCGCGTTGAGGCCGGGGACGGCACCGCCCGCGCCGACCTTGGCGGACTCGGCGACTTCGCTGAGCGTGCTCGCGCCGAGCGCGTCCACGGGCGGCTTGACGGACTCGCCCTCGACGGGCGCGTGGCCGGCGTCCAGCCCATGGTCATGCTGCTTCAGCACGTTTGCCGGCATCGCGGCGGCGACCGCCTGCGTTGCCGCCGCCTTGGCCGCCAGGGCACCGATCGACGGGCCGTTGCCGGCCATCGCCGGATCGGCGCCGATGCCCGACGCCGGGCCGCCGATCGTGCTGGCCGCCGAGCCCAGGACGGACGACGTGGGCGCTGCGGTGTTCTTTGAGTTGGCCATGAAGTTTCCAGATGAGTAAAAGGCTGCCGCGCACTCGCGTGCTTGCGGCAGCCTGGGGATCGACGTCGCGGAGGGTCTAGCGGTCGCGTCGCGACGACAGGAGCGCGTTCAGCGCCGCGCCGACGAGCAGTGCGCCGCCGAGGGCGAGCAGCGGGTGCTCGCGCACCGCATCGCGCGCGGCGGTCGTCCACTCGTCGCGCGCCTGCAAGGCCTGGTCGACCTTGTCCTGGGCGCCGGACGTGACGCCCGACACCTTGGCCGAGAGTCCGTCGATGACGTCGTGCGCGCTCTGCGTCACTCGGCTCAGCAGCGTGTCCGCCGCATCTTTCGCGGCGTCGTCGGCCGGCGCGGCGGCCGCGGGCGCCGGCGCGGGGCCGCCCTGCTTCGCGGAAGGAAACGGGGTGACGGGCGTGGCCGTCGGCTTGGTGGGGTTCGGCGAGGTGGTGTCGATGTCGGTGTCCATGATGGCCAGTGAAGAGTTGATGGAGGCGCGGGCCAAGCCGACGCGAGTGCGTCGCTGGTGCACGGGATGCCGAGCGGCAAGGCGCAATCCCGAACGTGCGTCCTGTCGCCCGCGACCCGGCGCGAAGCAGGTGTCGACTGCCTTCCAAAAAATCTCCGGCGCATCGAAGCGGCGAGGTAGATTCCATCTCTTGCAGGGTGCCGCGAGTTCGGATTCCCGATGTCAGGCAGCCCGGAGGCCACGCACGATGGGGCAGCGCATTCGCTTCGGCAACGCGGAGATCCGGCCCGAGGAGCGGGCCGTGCTGGTCGATGGCCACCCGGCGCCGTTGGGTGCGCGGGCCTTCGACATCCTCGCGGTGCTCGTCGAACATCGCGCCCGCGTCGTCTCCAAGAACGAGTTGCTCGACCTCGTCTGGCCTGGCGTGATCGTCGAGGAGAACAACCTGGCCGCGCAGGTATCGGCGCTGCGCAAGGTGCTCGGGCCGCAGGTGATCGCGACGGTGCCCGGGCGCGGCTATCGGTTCACGGCCGCGGTCGAGGCGCCGGCGGCCGCGATGCCGGCCGAGGAACGACCACGCGCCGTCAGCACGATTCCCATGCCGGCAGCGGCGGCCGAACTGCGTGGTCGCGACGACGACATCGCGGCGCTGGTCGAGCTGCTGGGTCGCCATCGCCTCGTGACCGTCGTCGGCGCCGGTGGCATCGGCAAGACCAGCGTGGCCACCGCGGTAGGACGGGCGACGCCAGGCCACTGGCGCGACGGCGTGTCCTTCGTCGACCTGACGGAAATCCGGGACCCGGCGCTCGTGGCGCGCGCGGTGGCCCAGGCCGCGGGACTGCCGGCCGTGGCGAGCGCGGAACCCCTGCCGCACCTGGTCGAGGCGCTGAAGCCCTTGCAGATGCTGCTGATCATCGACAACGCGGAACACCTGCGCGACGGCGTCGCGCAGCTCACCCGGGCGGTCGCGGTCGGCGCGCCCGGCGTGCATCAGCTGGTGACGAGCCAGGTGCCCTTGAAGGCCGACCTGGAGCAGGTGTTCCGCCTCGGCCCGCTTGCATTGCCGGCCGCTGGAGCCTCGATCGACGAGGCTGCGGCCAACGGCGCCGTCGCGCTCTTCGTCGACCAGGCGCATGCGGCCAGTCGCCGGTTCGAGCTGACGCCCGAGAACCTGCCGGTCGTGATCGACCTGTGCAGGCAGCTCGACGGCGTCCCGCTGGCCATCCGGCTTGCAGCCGCGCGGCTGCCGTTGCTCGGGCTGGCGGGATTGGCCACCCGGCTGGGCGATCGCCTGTCCCTGCTGACCCAGGGCAGCCGGACCGGGCCGCAACGCCAGCAGACGCTGCAGGCCGCGCTCGACTGGAGCCACGCGCTGCTGGACGACCCGGCGCGCCGCGTCTTTCGGCGGCTGGCCACGTTCTCGGGAGGATTCACGATCGAGCTGGCGGCCGCCATCTGCGGCGATCAGGAACTCGATGCCTGGCAGGTCATCGACCAACTGGGCGAGCTCGTGGATCGATCGCTGGTCGAGGCCGAAGGCGTCGAGCGGGTGCGCTATCGCCTGCTCGAGTCGGCACGCGAGTACGCCCGCCTGCGTCTCGAGGAATCGGGCGAGCGTGCCGACGTGCAGGCGCGCCACGCCGAGGCCGTCACGGCGATGATGGAGGCGGCGTACGAAGCCTACTGGCGCAGCGCGGATGCGCCGTGGCTGGAGGACGTCGAGCCCGAGATCGACAACGTGCGCACCGCGCTCGACTGGAGCGCCGCGCATCGCCCGGACCTGGCGCTGCGCCTGGGCGGCTCGTCGAGCGTCGTGTTCCTGCTGACGGGCCAGGCCCCCGAGGCGCGGCGGCGGCTGGCGGCGCTGGAGCCCATCGCGATGCAGGCCGGCTCGCAACCGGCGGCGCATCGGTACTGGCTGGAACGCAGCCGGCTGCACCTGGGCGTGTCCAGCGCGATCATGACCGGGCTCGCCTTGCGCGCGGCCGAGCTCTACCGATCGAGCGGCGAGGCGCGAGGCCTGTACCTGGCCCTGCGCTGTGCCGTCGGTGGCGGTTCGCTTCCCATCGACAGCGCCGCGGCCTGTCTCGCGGAGATGTCCTCGCTGCAATCGCCCGACTGGCCGCTGCGCCTGCGCCTGCAGCTCACGCTCGCCAGGCTCAACGTGATGAACGCCGAGGGCCGGCTTGAAGAAGCGCGCGCGGCATCGACCGAACTGCTGCGCCAGAGCACGGCGGCCAAGCTCGACTCGATGACCGCGGTGGCGCGGGTCGGACTGGCGGCGACGCACCTCGCGCTGGATCAACCGGAGCTGGCCATCCGAACCGCCAGGGCCCATGCCGAGGCGCCGTCCGCGCGGCGCGGCAACCTGATCCTGCCGGCGCTGGCCACCATCGCCAACGCCACGCTGGTCGGCGACGACGTCGGCGCTTCGCGCGACGCGATCGTCGCCTTGATCGACGCCTCGCGGATCCGCGCCTGGGAGTGGTTCAGCCTGTACGCCGACCTGTTCGCGCTGCTCGCCGTCGCCCAGGGACGGCTCGACGCCGCCGCCTGCCTGCTGGGTCACGCCGACGAGGCGTACCGGCACGCGGGCAAGCGCGACATCAACGCCGCGCGGGCGCGCGCCCGCGTCGTCGCGGCGCTCGAAGCCGGCCTGGAACCGGCGACGCTCGCGAGGCTGCTGGACGAAGGCCGGCAACTGGACGAGGAAGCCGTGTGCGAGTTGACGCTGCGCGAGCCCTAGCGCGACGAGGACCGGCGCCGGCTCCCGCACTGCGCCGGTGCGTGCCGCTGCACCGTCGACGTGCCGGCGCGGAAAACTGATCTCTGCATCGGAAAGTCCATTGCCGACGGCAATGAAAAGGCAGAAGATGCGCCCTCGAGGCTGCCGCCACGCGCCGGACGGCCACAAGGAGGAGGGTTCGATCCGTGAAATCCTTGCACACCGCAGTCGTCTCCGGCTCGCCCGCGACGTCGTCCGTCGGCCTCAAGAACCAGACCGTGTCCCAGGTGCTGCTGAAGTACCTGGCCCTCGAAGGCGTGGACACGCTGTTCGGCGTTCCCGGCGGTGCCGTGATGCACCTGCTCGACGAGCTGATGACCCAGCGCGCGTCCTTCCGCTACGTGGTCTGCCGCCAGGAGACCGGGGCCGCCTACATCGCCGACGGCTACGCCCGCGTCTCTGGCAAGCTGGGCGTCGTCGTGGTGACGTCCGGTCCGGGCGCCACCAATGCGCTGACCGGCACGATGAATGCGCAGCATGCGGGAGTCTCGCTGCTGACCATCACGGGCGAGGTGGCGGAGCAGTACTTCGGCCGGGGCTACCTGCAGGAAGGGGTCGACGCCGGCCTCAACATCGATGCCGTGTACGGAAACGCCTCGGGCTACTCGGCCGTCGTCACCAACCCCGCCAACTTCCAGGCGCTGTTCGCACAGGCCCTGCGCGAGGCGCTGGGGGTGCCGCATCGGGCGGCCCACATCAGCCTGCCCGACGATGTGGCGGGCATGCCGATCGCTTCGCTCGACTTTCCGCTCAAGCCGCAGAACTACCGCGCCACGCCGCAGTGCACGGACGCGCCGGGCGCCCGCAAGGCCTTCGAGAAGCTGGCCGGCGTCGAGCGCCCGCTGATCTTCCTGGGCAGCGGCACGGCCGAGGCGCTGCGGGGGCCGCGGCTCGAGGCGTTCGCCGCCGCGGTCGACCGGCTGGCGATCCCGGTGATGACCACGCCGGACGCCAAGGGCATCTTCCCCGAATCCCACGCGATGTCGCTGCGCAACTTCGGCACGGCGTTCTGCGAGTGGACGAAGTACTACATGGCGCCGCGCCTGCTCGACCCGACGCTGCGCAACGGATTCGATGCGTTGCTCGTCCTCGGGACGACGCTGGGCGGCCTGGCGACCAACAAGTGGGACCCGCTCATGTTGCCGGAGCAGTCGCTGGTGCAGGTCGACCTGGACGCGTCCGTCATCGGGCGGGTGTTCCCCATCGACTTCGGCATCGTCGCCGAGCTCGGCTCGGTCATCGACGAACTGGTCGCGCTCGCCAACGCGACCCCGCCCGACGCACGCGTGGAAGAACGTCGCGCCTTCGTCCAGCGCATCAAGTCGGAGAAGTCGCCGTTCATCGACCCCGCTCCGCGCGAATCGAGCCAGGCGCCGATCCCGCCGCAGGCGGTGATGAAGTGCATCGGCAAGCTGCTGCCGGCGGGCTCGCACGTGTTCGTCGATGCGGGCAACTCGGTGGGCTGGTCGCTGCACCATCTCGCGATCGATCCGCCCTCGCGCCTGCACAACTCGCTCGCGATGGGGCCGATGGGGTTCGCCGTCGGCGCCGTGATCGGCGCCAAGTTCGCCGCGCCGGACGCCACGTGCCTGGCCATCGTCGGCGACGGAGCGTTCCTGATGCACGGCAGCGAGGTGTCGACCGCCGCGGCCAACAGGATCGGTGCGATCTGGGTCGTGCTGGCCGACAACGACCTCGCGATGGTGAGCCAGGGCATGAACGCGTTCTTCCCGAACAAGGACGGCGCCTGGCGCGACTACTACGCGCTGGGCCAGCCCGACTTGGCAGGCTTCGCGCAGGCGCTCGGCGCCAACGCCGTCGACGTGCACGATGCGGACGGCCTGCAGCGCGCGCTGGCGAGCGCGATCGACGCCGCGCAGACCAACAGCGTGCCGCAGGTGATCGTCGCGCACATCGATGCGACTCAGGTCCCGCCGTACTACCAGGATCCCGGCTTCCCGCCGCCGCCCGCGGCCGCCTGACGGCGAGCCCGCTTCGAGAACGCCGCACGTCGGCACGCAAGGAGCAATCGATGAAGCGCAAGGACCACGGCGAGATCCTCGATGTCGCGATCGTCGGGGCGGGCGTCTCCGGCGTCTACAGCGGCTGGCGAATGCTCAAGGCCGGCGCGGGCAAGGCGCCGCCGCGCATCACCGTCTTCGAGGGCAGCGACCGCGTCGGCGGCCGGCTGCTGAGCCTGACGCCCCCGGGCATGCCCGGCACGCGCTGCGAGCTCGGGGGCATGCGCTACATGTCGCGCCACGTGCTGGTGGACGCCCTGGTCAAGCAGTTCGGCATGGCGACCCAGTCGATGCCGGTCAACAACCCGGCCAACGTCGCCTACCTGCGCGGCGAACAGTTCCGACTGTCGGATCTCAACGACGTCGCGACCCTGCCCTATCGCTTCCGCGCCGCCGAGAAGCGCGTCGTCGCCGACCCCAACAACTCGCTGCTGCTGTTCGCGCTGAGGCAGATCATGCCGAACTGCCTGACGCTGTCCTACGACGCGCTGCTCACCGAAGTGCGCACGGCGGAGTTCCAGGGCACGCCGCTGCACCAGCTCGGTTTCTGGAACGTCCTGGCCCGCATCCTCAGTCCCGATGCGTATGCGTTCGCGAGGGACACCGGGGGCTACGACTGTCTCCTCTCCAACTGGAGCGCCGCCGACGCGATCCCGTTCATCCTGGCCGACTTCGGCGCGGGCGTGCAGTACAGCCGATTCCCGGATGGCTTCGACGCGTTGCCGCAACGCCTGGCAAAGGAATTCGAGGCGGCCGGCGGCCAGCTGCGCAAGGGGGCCTGGCTGCGCTCCTTCGACACCGGCACGCTGCCCGATGGCACTGAGGGCGTCCTGCTGAAGTTCGCCGACGGCGCCACGGTCGCCGCGCGCAAGCTGGTCCTGGCGATGCCGCGCCGCTCGCTCGAGATGCTGGAACCCACCGGCGCCGTACTCGGCGCGGACCAGGCGGGCGTCCGCGCGCTGATCGAGTCGGTCAAGCCCATCCCCTTGTTCAAGATCTTCCTGTGCTACGACCACGCCTGGTGGGAAGCCATCGGCGTGAGCAGCGGCCGTTCCATCACGGACCTGCCGATCCGCCAGTGCTACTACTGGAGCACCGAGGCGAAGACCGCGACGTCGAGTGGCGGGGCCGCCTTGCTGGCGAGCTACGACGACGACCTCAGCGTGAGCTTCTGGGAAGGCCTGCGCAGGAAGACCGCGCACACCGAGCTGTGGGAGTCGCGCCGGTCGCCGCTGACGTCACCCGAGTCGTCGCAGGACTGGTCATGGCACCAGGCCCCGGTCGCGATGGTCGAGGAGGCCCATCGCCAGGTGATGGAGATGCACGGCGTGTCCTGCGCGCCGACGCCGTTCGCGGCCGCGTACCGCGACTGGACCGAGGATCCCTTCGGCGGCGGCGTCAACTTCTGGCAGATCCATGCCCGCAGCTGGGAGGTGATGCCCGCCATCGTGCATCCGCGCGCCGACGCCCCGGTCTACATCTGCGGCGAGGCCTATTCGCAGGAGCAGGGCTGGGTCGAGGGCGCGTTGCAGACCGCCGAGATCATGCTGCAGAAGCACTTCCATCTGCCGGCACCGCAGATGGCGCCTCCGGTGTCGGCCGCCGAGCAGGCCCATCGGGTGCTGCGCTCGAAGACCGTCAAGGCCGCCCGGTCGACATGAGCACGACTCCGGCATCGGTGATCGGCCTGCTCGGGTTCGGCCATGCGCTGCCCGCCGGGATCCGCACCAACGACGATCCGGTCTTCGACTGGCTCAAGGCCCATCCGCCCGCCGGCGGCACGCTGTTCACCGGCTACGACAAGCGCCACGTGCTGGCACCGGACGAGACCATCGACACCTTCGTGGTCGCGGCGGCACGGGCCGCCCTCGACAGTGCGGGGTTGGTCGCGGACGACATCGACATGCTGCTCGGTTTCATCTCGGTGAGCGACTTCATCAGCCCGAACGCGCTGGCCCGCGTCCACAACGCGCTCGGGCTGGCCGCGACGTGCTGGGTGCTGCCCGTCAACGCCGATTTCAGCAATCACTCGGCCGCCCTGCTGATGGCCGACGGCTTCGTCGCCGCGGGCCGCGCGCGCAATGTCCTCGTCGTGTGCGGGTCGAACTGGACGCGCCACGTGAGCTATCAATCGCCCGAATTCGTGAGCGCGGGCGACGGCGCGGGCGCGGCGGTCGTCGGGCGCACGCGCGATCCGAACTGCTGGCGGATCGTCGACCACGAGGCGACGTTCAGCACCGGCGGCTACGGCAACATGACGATGCAGGGCGACAGGCTGACCACGCCGCCCCCGTCGACGGACGCGCCAGGATGGGCCAGCTACTCGGAGCCGTACTATCACATCACCCCGGGCGGCCTGGCGGAGTTCCGCGGCTTTGCCTTCGCCGAGCCGCCGAGGATCGTCCTTCGGTTGCTCGATCGCCATGCGATCGACGCGGGGAGCGCGGCCATCCTGCCCTACCAGGCCAGCCGCACCCTGCTGGATGGCTGGACGACGGCCATCAAGCCCCTGCAGATGCTGGACACGCTCGCGGACTACGGCAACATGGTCATCGCGAACCTGGCCGTGAACTTGGCGGCGCGGTCACCCGATATCCAGGGCGATAGCGCCGTGCTCCTCGGGCTGGGCCCGGAGCCGCACACGACCGCCCTGTTGCTGCGCCGCGGCGAGTGACGCGGCGGCGCGCCTACGCGTAGCGGTCGTCCAACCGGTCGACCAGCGCATCGGCCTCCCACAACATGCAGGCTTCGCGCGCTGCCGCCACGCTGGCAGCAGCGTCAGGAGAGCCCGCGCGAGACAGCAACGCGGCGCAGCGCTCGTGGGCGAGGGCCTCGTAGTGGATGTGTCCGAGCTGGCGCGCGGCCTCGGCCGCGGCGTTCAAGGCCTCGCGCGCGGCGTCGACGTGTCCCTCGGTCGCTGCAAGTTCCCCCTCGACGAGCAGCAGGCGATGCGCGAAGGCGCGGGGCCCGCTGGCGGCCCAGGTTCTGATCTGGGCGATCACGGTGCGCGCCTCGTCCAGCAACGTGGCATGTTCGGCCTCCGGCTGCGAGGCGAGTCCCTGCACGCGCGCAAGAAGGGCGAGCGCGCGGTAGACCGCGAACTCCGGCTCCACGGGCTGGCCGGCGATCGCCTGGATCATCGGCAACGCACGCGTGACGCAGTCGAGGGCACCCGCGGCGTCCCCGGCCAGGTAGTGCAGGCGCAGCTTCGACGCGTAGTACCAACCGGCTTCCTCGTGCAGGTCGGTGCGGCAGACCGAGGCGAGGTCCCGCTCCTCGTCGTACTCGTCGTCGGTCAGCGTCACGAGATCGCGGGTGCGACCGGCAAGCGCCTTGGCGATCTGCAGCTGGAGGACGCAGTGGAAGGCCGCGTTCAACACCCGGCGTCCGTTGCGGGCGTAGTTGCGGCGCGCGCATTCCATGACTTCCGACAGCGGCCGCCCGCCGTACGCCAGGTAGATCACGTGCGCCGAGTTGTTGAAGCAGGCATACATCAGGTCGCCGCCGGCGAATCCCGCGTCCGCGGCTTGCGCTGCCATCTCGAGGCACTCCTCGACCGGGTGCAGCCAGTGATAGTTGAAGTAATGGTGGATGAACGCGACGGGCGAGAACAGGCGCTTGCCGGTGCGGGCATCGAGGTCGAGGGCGAGCTGGCTGAACTCGAACGCGGTGAGCGTGTCCGAGGTCATGGCCCGATAGACGATCGAGAACATCGAGTACGTCAGCGGCGCCTCGGGGCCGTTGCCGTGCTCCAGCGTCAGCGACATGCAACGCAGCGCGATCAACGCGAACAGCTCGCCCTGGCCGCTGACATGCACCGCCGGCTCGATGCGCAGCAGCATGCCGACCGTCGCGCCGACGCTTTCATTGGCCAGCCGCGGCATCTCCATCAACGCGCGCGGCTTGCGTCCCGCCAGCAAGGCCTGGATGCGCTGGAGCTCCGCGCCGAGCAGCGGCACGATGTCGGCGCGCGCCCTCGGCAGCGTGACCCCGAGCAGGCGCACCGCCTGCAGCCCGAGCTCCACGGACGCGCTGGCGAAGCCCATGTTGAAGCTGCGCACGGCGCTCTTGTCGAGGTAGCTCACCGCGCGCGCGACGACGCCCGCGCGCGTCCAGTGGTGGGCCAGCAGCGCGAGCAGTTCCGGACGTTCGTCGTTGTAGGCGCGCTCGTACCACTCCGCCGCGGCCTGGTGCAAGGTGCGACGCTGGGCGAACAGCATCAGGTCGTAGGCCACCTCGTGCGTGATGACGTGGTTGAAGCCGTACGACAACTCGGGCTCGGGCTCAAGCAACACCGTGAGCGCGGCCGTGCGCAGGGCCTCGAGCAACGCCTCGAGCGACCGCAGGTCGGCCTGCACCGGATGGATCTCGCGCAACAGCCGCACCATGAAGGCCGGCCCGATGACGCTGGCGACCTTGAGGACGAGCTGCTCGCGCGGCGGCAGCCGGTCGATGCGCGAGGTCACGAGGCCGCGCACGGTGTCTGGAAAGGCCAGCGTCTCGACGTCGACGTTGCCGGCGAACCGCCCACGTCCCTCGTCGACGACGACCACGCCGGTCTCGTGCAGCGACGACGCGAGCTCCTCGGCCAGGAACGGATGGCCCGCGGCGCGGCTGCGGATCAGGGCCTCGACGTCGGCGCTCAGTTCGGACGCTCCCAATCGACGGCGGGCGAGCGTCAGCGTCTGTTCGTCATCGAGCGGCCCGAGGGCGAGCACGCTGCAGTGCGTGGCCTGGCGAAGCTCGTCGAGTTCCGGCGGCTCGGGATCGACGCGGGGGCGCGACGACACGGCCAGCAGCAGCCGCTCGACCTGCCGGCTGGCGTCCCGGGCCAGCGTCCAGGACAGCGGATCGAACCAGTGGGCGTCCTCCAGGATCACGCAGGTCGGACGCTTCGCCGCGCCCCGCTCCAGGCATGCGATCAGCAGGTCGTGCGTGGCGCTTGCGCGCAGCGGCCCGGCGATGTCCGCGGTCTGCGCCGTCTCGCCGCCACCGAGCGCGAACAGCGCGCCCAGCAGCGGTGCGCGCGGCGCGAGCGTCTCTCCGAGCCAGCGTTCGACGGCGCTGCGGCGCAGCGCCGGATCGTCGACGCCATCGATGCCGAACATCGAGGCGAACGCGCTGCGCCACGCGAAATAGGGTGTCGCCGATTCGACCGCGTCGCCGCAGCCGCGCATCACCGCGAGCTCCGCATCGAACGCCCGATGGGCCAGTTCCGCGATGAGGCAGGACTTCCCGATGCCGGCCTCGCCGAGCACCAGCAGCGTCTGCGCACGTTCGCCGCAGGCCGTCTGCAGCACGGCCCGGTCGATCGCCGCGCGTTCCTGCGTGCGGCCGACGATGGCCGTGGAGGCCGCGCGCTCGATGCGCCGATCGAGTGCCCGCACGGGACGCGCAACGGCCATCGTCGCGTCCTTGCCCTTGACCCGGATCGGCTCGAGCGTCTCGAACTCCACACCCGAGACGCAGCCCTGCCGCGTCGCGGCGTCGCACACGATGCGCTCGGCGGCCGGCATCCTCGTGGCGGCTTCCATCAACCTGGAGGCCACGTTCATCACGTCGCCGATGACGGCATATTCGCGCCGCAGGTCCGTGCCGACGACGCCGCAGAAGCAGCGTCCGGTCGCGAGGCCGAAGGCCGCGCCATGGCCCGCGGTGCCGCAGACCTCGCGCAATTCGAGGGCGGCGCGCGTGCCGCGGGCGCTGTCGTCCTCGTGCGAGAACGGCGGCAGCCCGAACATGACGATGAAGCCGACGCCCTTGTTGTCGACGACGATCTCCTTCAGGTAGCCCTCGTAGCGCTGCAGCACGGGCTGGATCCGCTGCATCAGGGCGTCCAGCCGTTGCAGCCATCCGGGTTCGGTGTGGTCGAGATCGCCGATCTGGGCGAACAGCACGGTCACCTGGCGCAACTCGGCGAGCCATTTGCCATGTCCGGCGGCCAGGCGTGCCCGGATGGGCGCGGGGATGTAGCCATCGAGCTGCTTCAGCGCGTGCTCGTTCCAGCGCGGCAGGCGCGTCGGCATCCGCGCGGGCAGCGGCGCCGATTCCAGGCCTTCGAGAGACGCTCCGACGCTCCCATGCCGACGATCCCATTCGCCTTCGCACACCACCGTGTCGCCCGCCTGGGCATGCGCCTGGGCCTGCGCGACCTCGATCAACGGCGGGCCGCCGACCACGAAATAGGCGCCGTCGCCGCTGCGCAATTCGGTCGCGGTCGCCGTGCCATGCGCGACGCTGACGCGCATCGCCAGCGTGGTGCCATCGCCGGCGTCGTAACGATGCAAGGCCGTCTGGATCTCGCGCGCGCAGCTGGCCGCGCGCTGGGTCGCCGACATCAGGTCGGCGTCTTTCGCCGGCCACAGGACCAGCAACGCATCGCCGGCGAATTTCAGCGGCTCGCCGCCATGGGCCGCGACGATGGCCAGCACCTTGCCGAAATAGTCGTTGAGGAGCCGGTACAACTGCTCGGCGCCCGCGTCGCCGAGTTTCGCCAGCCGGGTGGCCAGCGGCGTGAAGCCGGTGATGTCGGCGAACATGACTGCCGCGTCGATGACCTGCGGCTCCAGCTCAGCGGCTGAAGCTTCGAGCGCGCGGGGCCACACGGAGGCGGGCGCGTAGCTGGCGCGCTCCGCGGCCGACGCATGGGTCAGACGCGCCGCGGACGCCCCCGTGACATGACTCTCGGCCAAACCACACCCCCAGTCCGCCGGACCTCGGACCTGCGGCCCCGATCGACGATAAGTCCGAGTCTACTGCGGCGGAGGCAAACGTAACAGATGAAACGAAGCCGGCGTCAAGAGCCCGCAAGGATCGAGCACCCTAGGCACTCTCTCGTTCGACGATCGAGAAGCCGACATCGATCAGCCTCGCGGGCGTCCGGTCGTTCTCGGCGCGATCGACGATGCAGCGCGCGGCCTCCTGGCCGATGCGGGTGCCGTCGACCCTGACCGACGTGAGTGCGGGATCCAGGTCTCTCGCGAAGGACAGGTCGCCGAAGCCGACCAGCGAGAAGCGCCCTGGAATGGCGAGCCCCATGGCGTTCGCTTCCGTGATGACGCCCAGGGCCAGCAGGTCCGAACTGCAGAAGAGCCCGTCGATATCGGCGCCTGGCGCCATCAGGTTTCGCAGCCCGCTTCGTCCGCTGCCCAAGGTCGTCGGCGCCGGGACTTCATGGACCCGCGGCGCCCGAAGGCCAAGTTCGACGGCCGCAGCCACGAACGCCGCCGTGCGCCGTCTGGCTCGGACGTCATCGCCCGCGATCACCGCGAGCTTCCTGCGTCCTCGATCATGGAGAAAGCGGCAGACGCTGCGGGCGGCGGCTTCGTGCGAGAAGCCGACCAGGGTGTCGATGGGCGTCGGCGTCAGGTCCCAGGTCTCGACGACGGGGATGCCCGACCTGATCAGCTTTCGCCGCACGGCGTCCGCATGGATCACGCCGGTCAGGACGATGCCGGCCGGCCTGCGGCCGATGATTGCGTTAACAAGTTCCTCTTCGCGGGAGTCTTCATAGCCGCTCTGGCCAAGAATGAGCTGATAGCCCGCCGCGTTGAAGGTCTCCGTCAAGGACTGCACTGTTTCGTTGAAGACAGGGCTGATCAACGTCGGCACGATCGCGGCGACCAGCCGGTTCCTGCGGGATTTCAAGCCCCCCGCCATCAGGTTGGGAACGTAGCTGGTCTTCTCGATGGCCAGCCGCACCTTTTCCAGCGTCTGCTTGTCGACCTTGCCGGGCGCGCTCAACGCGCGAGAGACGGTCATCGCCGAGACGCCGGCCAGCAACGCCACGTCGCTCATCGTGGCGCTGGTGTGGACGCGCCTTCTTCGGGCCGGCGCATCGCGATCGCTCGGTTTCTTGGACATGGCTTGCGGTCGGTCTGCGGTTGCCTGTTTCCATTATCGCCGGGCGCGGTTGCAAGCTTCTATTGTTAACGTTAACATTCCTTCGGTCGATCCATGAGTTCACCCGGATCGCATCCAGCAAGAGGAAGAATTCAATGAGCGTGTCGTCGACCCCCGTCATCAAGGACGTCCGCGTCATTCCCGTCGCCGGGCGCGACAGCATGCTGTTGAACCTGAGCGGGGCGCATGGCCCGTTCTTCACGCGCAATCTTCTCCTGCTGGCCGACAGCGCCGGTCGTGTCGGCATCGGCGAGGTGCCTGGCGGCGAGAAGATCCGCCAGACGCTGGAGGACGCGCGTCCGCTGCTCGAGGGCCAGTCCATCGGCGCGCACCTGGGCCTGCTGAAGAAGGTGCGGGCGACGTTCGCCGATCGCGACGCCGGCGGCCGCGGCCTGCAGACCTTCGACCTGCGCACGACGATCCATGCCGTCACGGCCATCGAGTGCGCGCTGCTCGACCTGCTCGGCCAGCACCTGGGCGTGCCGGTGGCCGCGCTGCTGGGCGAAGGCCAGCAGCGCGACGCGGTGGAGATGCTGGGCTACCTGTTCTTCGTCGGCGACAAGGCGAGGACGGACCTGCCGTACGCCAGCGAGCCCGACGCGCCCGATGCCTGGTCGCGCCTGCGCCACGAGGCGGCGCTGACGCCCGCAGCCGTGGTGCGCCTGGCCGAAGCCGCCTACGAACGCTATGGCTTCAACGACTTCAAGCTCAAGGGCGGCGTGCTGCGCGGCGGCGAGGAGGTCGACTCCCTCGTCGCGTTGCACGAGCGCTTCCCGGGCGCGCGCGTCACGCTCGATCCGAACGGCGGCTGGCTGCTGAAGGACGCGATCCGCCTGATGCGCGACATGCGCGGCGTGATCGCCTACGCCGAGGATCCTTGCGGTGCCGAAGAGGGCTTCTCGGGCCGCGAGGTGATGGCCGAGTTCCGCCGCGCCACGGGCCTGCGGACCGCCACCAACATGGTCGCCACCGACTGGCGCCAGCTGAGCCACTCGCTCGCGCTGCAATCGGTCGACATCCCGCTGGCCGATCCGCACTTCTGGACGATGGCGGGCTCGGTACGCGTGGCGCAGACCTGCCGCGACTGGGGCCTGACCTGGGGCTCGCACTCGAACAATCACTTCGACGTGTCGCTGGCGATGTTCACGCACGTCGGCGCGGCGGCGCCCGGCAAGGTGACGGCCATCGACACGCACTGGATCTGGCAGGACGGCCAGCGACTCACCAAGGAGCCGCTGCAGATCCGTCGCGGCAAGGTCGCGGTGCCGGACAAGCCGGGCCTGGGCATCGAACTCGACATGGCGGAGGTCGACAAGGCGCACCAGCTCTACAAGCAGCACGGCCTGGGTTCGCGCGATGACGCCGTGGCGATGCAGTACCTGGTTCCCGGCTGGAAATTCGATCCGAAGAGGCCGGCGCTCGACCGTTGAGGCCTTGCACGCGTGTCCCCGACTTGAGGTAATCTGGGCGCCCCAGGTAGCTGCGAAAGGAGGTGATATGTCTTCATTCTCTTGGTCCGAGAGGGACCTCCCTACGTGATGTAGCCAGGTCTCGACCAGACCCGCGGGCGCTCCCACTCATCGTGGCAGCGCCCGTGTTTTTTCCGGCACGTCCAACGCAAAAAGCCGACCCGGCCGGGTCGGCTCTTGCGTGACGGTGCGGGATGCTCAGAAGCGCAGCAGGCCGCCCATTTGGACACCCGTGATCCGCTGGCCGGTCAGGTTCGCACCCGAGAAGTTCTTGGTCAGGCCGGCCGAGCCCGCGAGGCCCCACGAGCCGGTCGAGTCGTTGTCCATCTCGTCGACGAGACCGTACAGCGTCAGGTTCGAGAACGCCTGCCAGTACGCGCCCACCGACCAGCCCGTGGCGCTGCCGCTCGAGTTGACGGTGTCGCGGATCTTGCCGTACAGGCCGCCCACGCGCAGCGTCGAGCTCACGCGATAGTCGGCCGAGACCTGGTAGATGTCGTA
>FTKT01003240.1_pt1 | contig 15900 bp, 27 predicted proteins | sample 1658271 | NCBI WGS metagenome assembly FTKT01 (sample SAMEA3914811, study PRJEB12502) | metagenome | biome: forest; material: soil | place: Canada | collected 2011-08-04 | depth 0.3 m | reverse complement strand
GGCCTCCATTGTCGCAGCGCGCCCCAAACCGCGCCTTCGTCATGTGATAATCCGCCCCCTGCGCAGGCTTTCGACGCCTGCCGCAACCCCTGCCTCGGTGGCGTAATCGGTAGCCGCGACGGACTCAAAATCCGTTCTCGAAAGGGGTGTCGGTTCGAGTCCGACCCGAGGCACCATCCCAGGTTTCCTGGAAGCATCCATGACGATCAAGCCACTCGGTGAATCAATCACTTAGTGGCTTTTTTGTCGCCTATGGACTTCCATGTCACCCCTTGCATTGCTGGCAAAACGGGGGAACAATGCGGGGAACGGGGACGCAACGCCTCCGAATCGCCGGAGTTGTTCCCCCATGCTCACCGACACCGCCTGCAAGAACGCTCAATGCCCCGCGGACAAGACCCGGGTGCGGCTCTCCGACGCTGGCGGGCTGTACCTCGAGGTCACACCGAACGGCGCGAAGCGTTGGTTCTGGAAGTACCGATTCAGCAGCAAAGAGAAGCGCCTCGCACTCGGCAACTACAGCGAAGCAGGATCGAGGGCCATCGTCATCGGACTCAAGGCGGCGCGCGAGGCCAGCATCGAAGCGCGTCGAGTGCTGAAGACCGGCACGGACCCTGTGCAACGACGCAAGGCGGACACCGCGGCCAAGATCGTGTCGGCGGCAACGACCTTCAAAGCAGTCGCAGTCGAATATCACGCCGTCAAGGCGAAGTCCGGCGGATGGAGCTCCACGCACGCCGCCCAGTGGCTTCGAACAGTCGAGAAGTACCTCTTTCCGCGAGTGGGCTCGCTGCCTCTCGCCGACGTCTCCGCGCCCGTGTTGCTCGACACCCTTCGCAAGGTCGAAGCGATCGGCATCGTCCGCACCGCACACGATCTGCGCGAGTACGCTGGCCAGGTCTTCCGCTATGGCGTCCAGACCGGGCGGTGCTCGACCAACCCCGCCGCGGATCTGCGCGGCGCCCTCGTGGCGTTCGTAGAGCGGAACATGGGCGCCGTGCTCGAACCGTCGGCTGCCGGCGAGTTGCTGCGCGCGATCGCCGCCTACACCGGCCAGCCCGTGACTCGGGCAGCGCTGCAGCTTTCGGCGCTGGTGTTCCAGCGGCCAGGCAACGTGCGAATGATGGAATGGGCCGAGGTCGACCTGGACGGTGCGCTGTGGACGATCCCCGCCGCGAAGATGAAGCGCGGACAGCACGGCAAGGCCAACGGGCGCCCGCACCTGGTGCCGCTTGCGCCGCAGGCCGTCGAGGTCTTGCGCGAGCTGCAGCCACTCACGGGACACGGCATGTACGTGTTCCCGTCGATGCTCTCGGGCGAGCGGCCAATGAGCGAGAACACGATCCGCGCGGCGTTGCGTCGCATGGACTACACGAACGAGGAAATGACCGCGCACGGGTTCCGGGCGATGGCGCGCACGCTGATGATCGAGCGCCTGCCCGGGATCTCGGCCGACGTCATCGAAGCGCAGCTCGCGCACGGCAAGTCCGGGCCGCTGGGCACAGCCTACGATCGCGCCGAGTACATGGAGCAGCGCCGCCAGATGATGGTGACGTGGGCCGACTACCTCGACCGCCTGCGCATCGGCGCGCACATCGTTCCGATCAACGCGGCCCAGGCTGCATAGACCGCGCCGCCCGGCAGGCGGCAAAGCGGCCGAACCACGCGGTGGAACGCGTGGCCCGGCCTGACTATCAACCGATCCAGGAGATCGACATGACAGCTACCGCTGAATCTAACGCAAAGTGCCCTCCCACTCCGGCCCCGTTCTTCCACTTGAACGCGGACTACGTCATCGCCCCCAGTTCCAAGACCGAGAACATCGGGGACGATGTTCTTTGCCTGAATGACTCGGTGCTCGCTGTGATCCAAGCCTTGATCGAGGCTACCGACGGCGAAAAGCATCTGCAGTCGTTGGCTTTCGCCGCGCTCTACATGGCGGAACAAGCATCCGCAACGGCTCGCGCTTACTACGATCAGGTGCAGCCCGCTCTGCGCCCGATGTGCTCGCAGGCGGCAGAGGTGGCGGCATGAAGGCCGGTATTGCCGCGGCGCAGCCGTCCGACGTTACGCTCAGGCAACTCGCTGGGCTGTTCGACGCGATTGCTTCAAAGGCTGCGCAGATCGATCAGCTGTGCTTTTTCGGCACCGACAGCATGGAACAGCTCCAACTCACGCTCGACTTGGTTCGATCGGCGGTGAACCAAATGGGGCTGATTGCCGACCTGGGCGCTGCGAAGCTTGATGGCTACAGCATCGGCGTGCTGCGCGGTGGCGCAGAAGAGTGGCTGCTGCCGCCCAGCTACGCGAAGCCGGCGATCAGCGCTGAAGTCGAAGAGGCGACGCGATGACGCGCGCATCGCGCGTCGCGCCGGCCGCGGAATCTGACTTTCTCGCCGGCCGGGACTTGGCCGTCTCGCTGTTGCGGCAGGCTGCCGCGGCTGCCGATGCCAATCTGTTCTGCATCGAGGCGGAATTCCGCGATGGCGCCGTTCAGGACAACATCGTGCTGACCTACTTGCGACGCGTCAGCGCCGATCCGAGGCTCGCAGAGGGTTTCGCCGCGGTGATCAGCGACGTCTTTTTCGCGGGCTTCACCGACGTCGACAGGTATGCGGAACTCAGCTTCGACGACATGCGCGGCGCGAATCGCATCCTTGCTGACGCAGACTGCGAGGTCTCGCCATGAAGCCAAGGGTTGCATCCGGTCGACGCAAAGCCGTGCAGCAACCGACCCCAGTACACGGCTGGCTGTGCGATCACGACAGCAGGTACGGCGATCCCGTCATCATCAACGCGGACGCCGAAGCCCTTGCGTTGATGGCCTGGGGCCTCGGCCAGTTGGAGGCAGTCAACCAACTGCTCGAGGCGATCGCGAACCGCAGGCACGGTGACGACGTCTCGCTGGTTGCTGGGGCCGTGTGGCACCTGACCTCGCAAGCCGAAACCGTCATCAGGGCCGCGCACCAGGTACATATCGACAGCTACATCGACTGACCGTTTCGCCGCGCCTAGGCTGATCCCCGAAAAGCTGGTTGCCTTGCCAGCCTGGCGCGGCCCCATCACAAGGATGCGAAAAGTGGCGCATGACGAGCAAGAAATCAACGAAGCCAACCGCCGAGGCAGTCACGACTGACGATCGAGCGCCCAAGGCTGCAAGCCCCCTCAAATTGTCCAAGGCCGCGTTTCGATTGCTGCAGCGAAATGTGCGAAACCAAGACTCCGCGGAATCGCAAGAGTTCGCTGCACTGGTAGGCGCGTTTGTACTCACCCAAGCCGCCGCGACAAAGGCGGCTGGTTTGCTGTCGGAGATGCTTCATTCCGACGCCGAAAGCTTGAGCTCGATACAGCAACACCTCGATGAGCACCCACTGGACGCACTCGCACTGGTGCGGTTGATCGGGCTGGAGCGTGAACGCGGCGCCGGTCAGATTGAGCGCGAAACGCACCACAAGATGTCCAGTTCGGGCGGAAAGAAGCGGGTCTTGAATGAAGGCTATGCCGCGAAGCGCGAACAGATCAGAGCGGTCTGGGCGAGTGGCAAATTCGCAACCCGCCAACTGTGTGCAGAGCAGGAACACGACGCGATTGGCATGTCCTTCGAGACGGCTCGCAAGGCGCTACGCAACACCCCAGATCCTGATCGCCCCACCTAGCCAGTACCGGTTGAGGCTAGCCAGTACCGGCTGGTGATCTTCCGGCCGGTCTGTCCGGCTGAAAGACTGCGTTCCACACATCACGTCAATGGAACGCAATATGCACGCAATGCCGTCACCCGCGAGCGGATCTCGCGATCGCCGTACCAAGCCGCAACCCCTTTCCGTCCTGCAAGTGCCCGACTCGCTGCTGACGGTTGCGACCGTCTCGGCGGTAACGGGTTTCTCGGCATCCACGCTCTACCGCCTCGCGAAGCGCGGCGAGTTGGTGCCGGTCAAGCGCGGTGTCCGCTGCACGCGCTGGCGCTCCGCCGACGTCGCTGCCTACCTCGCCGCTCAAGCAGGCGGCTCGGCAGAGTAAGGGCCGGCGATGGACATCCACCGCACACCGCCCGAGCGCATCGCCGCGCTGCACGCGATCCGCGATCGACACGTCGGCCCGGCCGCGGAGACCCAGCGCGCGTGCCTCCTCGAGGCCCTGCACACGCTCGGGCACGTCACCACGTTCGAGGCGTCTCGCTACCTCGACCTGTACGACCCGCGCGCCCGCAAGATGGATCTGGTCGACGCAGGCCACGAGATCACAATGACCTGGCGCGTGACCGAGACCGAGTCCGGCGAGCGCCACCGAATCGGCCTGTACTCGTTGGTTCGCGGGGCACAGCAATGATCGGGCTCAACCCGACGGCGGCCAGCGCCGGCGCAGCGCCGCGCACAACCGACAAGCAAATTGCCACCCTGACCGCGCAGGCGGCCCTGGCCGGCGTCCAGCTCATCGCCATCGAAGGCGATGACGGCGGCGTCGAGTTGCTACTCACCGAAGGCGCGGCGACCCTGCGCTTCCACGAGTTGCAAGCAGCGAGTTCGGCGATCATCGCTCGCGGCCAGCACCGCGAGGGTGCCGGTCACCGCAGCGCCGTTTCGGAAGGCCGCCGCGCATGAGCCACCCACTGCGCTCCCCGGCGGAGGGCATCTATCGGCGCGTGACGGTGCGCATGTACGGCGACCAGCGTTTCATGCGCCTGTCGCCTCTCCTGCCGTCCGGTCAGGCGCTCTGGATGTACCTGCTGACCGGACCGCACACCGGGCCGATCCCTGGCGTGTTCGTCGCAGGGCGCGCAGCCCTCGCCGAGGCGCTGGGCTGGGACGCCCAAGCCTTTCAGAAAGCCTTTGCCGAAGTGTTGAGCGAAGGGCTGGCCGAGTTCGATGAGAAGACTCGGATGTGCTTCATCCCGAACGCGATCCACCACAACACGCCGCCCAACCCGAACGTCGTCAAGTCGTGGCGCGCACCATGGCTGCAACTGCCAGAGTGCGACCTGCGCGGACGGATCTTTGACCACCTGCAGAGCGCACTCTCCGAAGTGTCCGACGCCTTCGGAAAGGCTTTCGCGGAGACTTGCGGAAAGCCTTTCGCGAATGCTTCAGCGGAGACTTCGCCAAAGCATATCGGGAAACAGGAACAGGAACAGGAGGCAGGAGACAGGAAGCAGGAGAAGAGACCTTCGGTCTTGTCGGCGGCGCCGACGATCCCGTGCCCCTACCAGTCGATCGTTGATCTGTACCACGAGAAGCTACCGGGGCTGCCGAAGGTGCGACTGATGCCCGAGGGCCGTCAACGCGCGCTCCGCAAGTTGTGGGGGTGGATCCTCAGCAGCACCAGGCCCAACGGCGAGCGCCGTGCTATCGACGCCGCTGGCGCACTGGCGTGGCTCGGCGACTACTTCGATCGCGCGAACAGCAACGACTTCCTGATGGGACGGGGCGAACGCAGCGGGGCTCATGCCAACTGGCGCTGCGACCTGGACTTCTTGCTCACCGACAAGGGAATGCGACACGTCATCGAGAAAACCGAGGTGGCCGCATGAGTGCGGAAGCGACCGCCGGCGTGCCCTGGAGCAATGAGGCCGAGCAGGCTGTCCTCGGCGCCGTGCTGTTCGACAATCGCGCCTGGGATCGAGTGGCCAATGTCCTCGTCGAGGCCGACTTTTACAGTCAGGTGCACCGCAGCATCTTCGCCGCAATCGCTCGACTTCTCGTGTCGGGCCGCGCCGCCGATGTGATCACCGTCGGCGACGAGATGGCCGAGGTCGAAGGCGATAGGCTCGCGTACCTCAACGCCCTCGTGCAGAGCGTGCCCAGTGCGGCGAACGCCCGGCGCTACGCCGATCTGGTGCGCAAGCACTCAGGCCGCCGTGCGCTGGTCGCGGCGCTCGACGAGTCCGTGCAACTCGCGCGCACGGAATCCGAACTCGGTGGTGCGCTCGATGCGATCACATCCAAGCTCGGTCAGCTGCAGTTCGGCCGCGGCACGAAGGCGCCGCGTTCGATCTCGGAGATCGCCCTGGAGCGGATCGATCACTACGAGGCGCTCGAGCGCGGCACGGTGGCCCCAGGGTGGCCGACGCACATCCCGGCGCTCGACTCGCGTCTTCATGGGGGCCTGCGCGCGAGCAGCCTGTACATCCTCGCGGCCAGGCCGTCGGTCGGGAAGTCGTCGTTCTCCCAGCAGTTGGGTCTGAGTCTCGCGGCAGACGGCCTTTCCACCTTGTTCCTGAGCATGGAGATGCCCGCTGCCGACGTGGCCGACCGCGGAGTCGCCAACGCCGGCCGAGTCAGCTACTCGGCGTTGCTCAGCGGAACAATGGGCGGCGAGGATTGGTCACGCGCCGCAGATGCGATGGAGCACCTGGCGCGTCTGCCGTTCCATGTCGACGACGAGCCAGGGCTCACGCTGCGCGCCATTCGCGCGAAGGCGAAGTCGATCCGTGGCCTCAAGGTTCTGATCGTCGACTACCTGCAGCTCTGCGCGAGCACTCGCCGCGACGGAAATCGGAACAGCGAGATCGAAGAAATCAGCCGCGGCCTCAAGGGCCTGGCCAAGGAGCTGGGCATCGCGGTGATCGCGCTGTCGCAGTTGAATCGCGATGTGGAAAAGCGGGCGACCAAACGCCCGACGCTGAGCGACCTGCGCGACTCCGGCGCCATCGAACAAGACGCCGACGTGGTCATGTTCCTGTGGCTGGTCCGGGATCTGGAAGCCGAGGGCAGACGAATCCTCGGACTCAGCGTCGACAAGAACCGCCAAGGCCGGCTCGGCGACGTCGCGCTCGACTTCCATGGCGATACCCAGCGCTGGGCAGAGAGCACCGCCGAAATCCGGCCGTTGGCCGCATCGCGAAGCGCGAGGGACGATCTATGAGCCACGACCTCGAGGCCGCGAAGGCCGATCGGAGTGCCGCATGAGCGCCATGTCCCGTGCCAAGGGCCAGACCGGCGAGCGCGAGGTTGCTGCGCTGGTGCGCGACCTCACCGGCTGGGACGTGCGCCGGCGGGTTCGTCAGCACGATGGCGACAGCGATCTCGAGGGCGTGCCCGGCTGGTCCGTCGAGGTCAAGCGCCACGCGCGCGCGACGCGCAGCGAGATTGCCGGCTGGTGGGCGCAGACGGTCGCCCAGGCCGAGCGTTCCGACGCGGTGCCGGTGCTGTTCTTCCGGCTCGACCGCGATGCCTGGCGCGCTGTCTGGCCGATCGCCGTGAACCTGACCGAGCAACGGCCGCCGATGTGGACAGCCTATGCCTGGACGGCCGAGGGATCGGTCGAGGTGTGGGCGGCCGTCGCGCGCGAGCTGGCATCCGACCAACCCGAACTGGGCGCCTCCTCGCGACATGCGCCCTCTGTCTCGGCCGGCGAGAGCCAGGCCGCCATGTACCCCACCACGAAGGAAAGCACATGAGCCAAAACGCATCACCTATCCTGCCGCCAGGCCCAACACTGACAGCGGGCTCGCCGCGCGAGATCGCCGATCGCGCCGCACGCATCGAGTTGCTTGCCCGCCTGGTACGCGACGCACTCCACCGCTCGCAGGAGTCGCTGGCCAGCACCGTGCAGACAGCCCTTGTTGCGCTTGATGAACTGCGAGCCACGGCGCTGTCGGCGCGAGAACACGTCGCGCTGTGTCAGCTTGCAGCGGGCGCCTTTGATCGCTCGATGGATTCTGCGAGCGCAGCTGAACCTTCGGGTGCGGTGCTGGCGCTGGACAGATCGCATTCGTTGGTCGCCCAGGCGTGGGTGGCCCGGCACACCCTATCCTGAGGCGCACCGATGTCCTTCGTGAATCGCAAGATCGACGTCGTTCTGACGATGGCGACCGGCCCTTTTGCTGGAGTGGCGCAGACGTTGACTGGACACCGCGTGTCGGTCTCGTGCGCCGTTGGCGGCGGCGCTGGCATGTCAGAGGCGAACGTGCGCATCTTCGGGATGACCCAACCCCGGATGAATGAGTTCTCGACACTTGGCGCGCCGCCGATGGCCTTCCGAAACAACCTGATCGAGGTACTCGCTGGCGACGAATCGGGCGGTATGTCGTTGATCTTCCAAGGGACGATCATCGATGCCTATGCCGACATGATGGCAGCGCCTGAGGTCTCATTCAACATCACGGCACTGAGCGGCTTGCTCCAGGCGCTGACGAAGACACCGACCTCATCGTTTCCAAACGGCGTTGACGCGGCCATCCTGCTCCAACAACTCGCTGAGCTGGCGGGTTTGAGCTTCGAGAACAACGGGGTTCACGTCCAATTGCCGAAGCGGTACAACCACGGCGCGCTCCGGACTCAGATTCAGGAGTGCATCGACGACGCCGGCATCAACGGGATCATTGAGAACGGAACGCTCGCGATTTGGCCCTTGGGGGGATCGCGTGGCGGCGCCGTGACGCCCATCTCGCCCGACACAGGCATGGTGGGCTACCCAACCTACACCGGCGTGGGCATCATCGTGACCACTTTGTTCAATCCCGCAATCCGGTTCGGTGGGCAGGTTCAAGTGAACAGCAGCTTTGTCCAAGCCTGTGGGAAATGGAATGTGGGAAAGCTGACCTACGAAATCGAGTCAGAGGTGCCGGGCGGGAAGTGGTTCTCCCAGATGAACCTGGTCGCAGAGGGTTACCTTGTCGTCTCCTAACACCCCAGCGATGCGAGGTCTTCAGCGCCTTGAAGACGGGAACTCCCAATTCAATGCGATCGCGGCGATTTTCAGGTCGATGCTCTCGCGGGTGGCAACGTCGACACTCGTTCGAGTCACGCGAGTGACGAACGACGGTGGCGTCTCCCCCGTCGGGTTTGTCGACGTGCAGCCGATGATCAATCAGGTCGACGGCGACGGCAACGCGGTGCCGCACGGGATCATTCCCAACGTCCCCTACAGCCGACTTCAGGGCGGGGCGAACGCGGTGATCCTCGATCCTGAAGTCGGAGACATCGGCGTTGCAGTGTTTGCGAGCCGCAGCATCGCAAGCGTGATCGCGAACCGGGCGCCGTCGAACCCCAGCGGCAACGGCAGCTTCCGCTGGTCAGACGCGATGTACGTCGGTGGGATGCTCAACGGCACGCCGACGCAGTACATGCGCTTCTCGGCGGCCGGCATCGAGATCGTCTCGCCCACACAGGTGAAGCTCGAAGCCCCGGATGTCCGAATCAGCTGCGCGACGCTGGAGATCGTTGCGACGACCTCAGCGAGCGTCACGACTCCCACGTGGAAGGTCAATGGGAACCAGGAGACGACTGGGTCGCTCGTCGTCGGTGGAGGCACCGTGCTGAATGACCAACTGACCGTAGCCGGGCTCGCAAACTTCAACGGCGGCGCGAACGTCGACGAGGTACCGATCGGGCCAGCGCACAGGCACGACCTCCCGAGCGGCGGTCAAACGCTGGGAGTGCACGTCTGATGGCCAAAGGTCTGAACTTCGCGAAGGTCAACGCCCGGCTGGCGGCTATCGCCAAGGGATTCGAGGGCCGCGTGGCCAAGGTAGGCTGGTTCCCGTCGGCTCAATACAGGGACGGCACGCCCGTAGCCTACATCGCCGCGATCCAAGAATTCGGGGCGTCAAACAACAAGATCCCGGCGCGCCCGTTCATTCGCCCGACGATCGCCAACCGGAAGGGCAAGTGGGCCTTGATCATGAAGGACGGCGTGATCGCAGTCGTCAAGGGTCGCGCGACCGCCGAACAGGTGTTCGAGGGCGTCGGCCTCCAGGCGGCCGCCGACATCGGCGTGACGCTAGCCAGTGGCAATTTCGAGGATCTCTCGAAGATCACACTGATGCTCCGCAAGATGCGCGACGACGATCCGAGCCTCGTGGTTACCGGCAAGGTCGTGGCCGAGGCTGCAGCGCGCGTCGCAGCCGGCGAGGATGGCAGCGATCGCACGCAGCCGCTGCACGACACTGGTCTCATGATCGCCACCCTGACCCACCAGGTTGAAGGCACCGAGTGAACGCAAAACAGCTGGTCGGCCGCTATCGTGGCGGCCATCAACCCATGGACTGCCGCGATCCGCCGCGCATCAGGCAGCCATGCCACCGGCTACCCCGACCTGACCCCGACAAAATCGCATTGCCATGGCGACTCTGACCGACGTCCAGAAGCTGTTCATCGTTAGAGCTCTCGCGTGCTTCGACACCCCGACGCAGGTCGCCCAGGCCGTCCGGGAGGAGTTCGGCATCGATATCCATCGCCGGCAGGTGGCCGAATACGACCCGTCAAAGGCGTCCGGGAGGGACGTCGGTGCGAAGCTCAGGGCGGTCTTCGATGAGACCCGGAAGGCGTTCTTGACGGACGTCGCAACCGTCCCGATTGCCAACCTGGCGGTGCGCCTGCGAATGCTGCAGCGGATGGTCGTCGAGGCCGACATTCGGGGAAATTCCGCTATGGTCGCCCGGCTCCTTGAGCAGGCGGCGAAGGAAGTGGGCGGGCTGCTGACCAACCGCCGCGAACTGACCGGCAAGGGCGGCGGGCCTATCGAACAGGCAGGCACAGTTCCGATCATGACGCTCAGCGAGTTCTACGAGGCCGCCCGAAACGTGGCCAGCGAGGTCTAGAGGGGTCGGACAAGGAGGGGATCGTGGTGCCCGGGCAAGGACACGGCGCGGGTGCGATATGCTCCGGGAATGAAACAGAAGTGTTTATCCGCTGGCGCGGTGAATCTGGACTACCCCGCGGTGCTGGCTCCGGAACCCGAAGGCGGGTTCACGGTGACATTCCCTGACGTACCGGAGGCCATCACGCATGGCGACGACGAAGGCGAAGCCCTGAAGATGGCTTCGGACGCGCTCGAGACCGCGCTGTCGTTCTATGTGGACGCCCGCCAGCCGCTGCCGGCGCCCAGCCAGGCGCAGCGCGGCCAGAGGACGGTGCGCCCCTCCGCGCTAGAGGCCGCGAAGCTCGGCTTGTACCAGGCCATGAGCCTGCAGGGTGTCACGAAGTCAGAGCTGGCGCGGCGCCTGTCATGGCACCCGCCCCAGGTCGGCCGCCTGTTCGATCTGGGCCACGCGTCCCGACTTGACCAACTCGAGGCCGCCGCACGGGTGCTCGGATACCGGCTTGAGGTGCGCGTCGCACGTTTCGCCGGAGAGGGGTGCCCGTGAGACACCGCTCCTGATGGCCGGGAGTGATGCCGAAAATCCGGCATCACCTGTTCGCGCCGCGAGGGCGAACGCGCCGGCGGCGCCGCACGGGGCGCCGCCGGCGTGCTCCTGATCCGCAAGCGCATTGCTGAGGCTGGTGCGTGTGGTGTCCGCAACTTTGCGGAGACCTCGCGTGTCGCCCCGATCGCCCTCCTTGCCGCTAGACCGTGTGTCCATTTTTGGACAGAGACCCGGAATGCGCCCGTGGCCGGGCGGCATCGCGCAGGCGGAAGGGTCGGATTTGAAATCCACCCCTGCGACGTCCAACCAGTCGAATTTCCGGCTGGTCATCCCCGATGAGCGGCGCTCGGCTCAGTCTTGAGTCGAGCTCCTTTTCAGGCGGCAACAGCCAGTAGTGACCCGGACAGGGCCTGGACAGACTGAATCCCTGCGCAGGCGCCGGCGCACCACAGGCGTCCGGGGTTTGCGGGATCAGATGGAGCATTCTTGTCACTCCTAGGAACGAGCGTTGACTGGCTTGTCGGGGTAGCCGTACGTCGCCGTCCAAGTCGCCACCCAGCTTTCCCGTTCTGCGGCGTTGCGATACGCGAACTTGAATACCTCAGGTCCCGGGACGGCGCCCGCGTAGTAGCCGCGCTGGTGAATGTGATAGTGACACCCGTCCTTTGTCTTGTCGTCGCGCGACGAATATGTGCACAGCGCGACGCAGTTGTCTGCGTCGTCAGCGCCTCCGGCACTCTGCGGCTGCACGTGGTGGTACTCAGGCGCGTTCATCGCTGTGTCGCGCAGCATCTGGTTCAGCGATCGGCCGCAGAACGCGCACTTGCCACGTTGGCGCGCGAAGACTGCGGCCATAACCGATTCGGAAAAGGCACTCATTCGAGGTCTCCTTCGTGCAACAGCCTGAGAGGCTACCTGCGGGCTGCCTATGCTGCATATCCCCAGTCGAGATGACCGGTCAGCGCGCACCTGGTCGGCGGCCAGGGTGGCGCTCAGGTCGTCACCCAGCGAGGCGCCAGCCCGAACGCCGACCAGAGTCCTGGGCAAGTCCAACCTAAAAAGTCACCGGTTTCGGAACTGTTTCCCGCGCATCTCGAAGGCCAAATTCGCACCATAGGGCGGGAAAGAGTCTTTACTTTCAATGACTTAGGCCGGTCCAGTCCCAGCGAAACTTCGCAGGGCAGTACCCTCTCCGAGGTAGTTTCGAAACTGTAGACGCCCGTTCGTCATTCGGGCAGGCCATACCCCCTCAGGCTATTGCCGCTCGCGAGCGCGCCATCTCGCCGGAGGGAAATGTGGATCAGTGCGCGAGTCGCCGGGGCTTGCCCGCTTGACTCATGGGTCAGCAGCCGCAAGGATCGACGCCTGACACCAAGCTCAGCCCTGGGGAGGGACCAATGGCAATGACCAAGTGCACCGAGTGCGGGCACCCGATAAGTACGCTCGCGCAAGCTTGCCCGAGCTGCGGGGCGCCCACCCGCACTGTGCAGCCAGCGCCACCTCAGGTGCGACTACCTTTCAAGGTCGCTGCCGCGGTTGTTGGGGCAATCATGATTGCTGCTGTTGTCTATGCGCTCGTGAATCCGACAAAGCCATCCGGGCAGGCACCACTGAATGTGACCGTCGACGAGTTGGAGGCTGCGTACGCTCAGAACACGATCGCGGCAGACGCCCGGTTTAAGGGGCGTCCCTTGGTTGTCGAGTCTGTCGTCCAAAATATCAACACCGATATTGGCGGCGGTGCCTACTTGGTGCTCGGACGCCAAGACCAGCTCTTGGCGCCGCAGGCCGGCATCGCCGAGTCCGATCGGGGGACTGCTGCGTCCCTTCATCCCGGGAGTCGCGTGCGTCTCCTGTGCATAGGGGCCGGCGACATCGCCAAAATGCCGATGCTCAGTGACTGCCATTTTCAGGCCCAACCAACGACATCGATCGAGCCGTCGCAACCGCAGCCTCAGCGGGCGGAGCCGACTATCCAGGCGACGACAGACGCGGATCGGTACTTCCCCGGCCGCACGCCCGCTGCGATGCTCAACGATCCTGAGATGCGACCGATCTTTGCGAAGCTCCTCGGAGACAAATACCAAGAGGTGGTCAAGAGGCTGGACGTGTCCTCGAACTTTCGCCGCGAGGGTGACTACTACGTTGGCCAGAGGTGCGCCGCCCATCAGTGTGGTCAAGAGGAATTCGTCATCGCGATCAGGCGCAGTGACTCGGTGTCGGCCGCCATCATGCTGAAGAATGGTCGCGACCTCGATCTGTTCGGCCTCGACGGATTGAACTCGCTGCCGCCACCGCTATTGGCCTGGATGGACGAGCATCATCTCGTCGGCCCGGCCGCATCTAGCGCGACGAGCGGTGGCGCGTGAGCGGCTGGGGTTCATTCGATGCATTCTGATCACTTCGCCGCTGTCTTCCGGCGCGCCGATGCCCCGGCGCAGCGAGCCAAGTTCCTCTCAAGGGCCTTCGGCATCTTCTCCGAAGAGATCGTGCGGATTTGGGCCACGCATCCAGATTCGCCCTACGAGAACCTCGGCAGGCCGACGCTCGTTGAACGAGGGACTTCGGGGCGCGGCTCCACCCTCGATTTCGCGCTGCGTGAGCGGGCCACTCACCTGTGCTTCGCGAGCGAGATGAAGTGCGAAATCGAGTACGAGCGGTTCCGCTATCTCACGCTGACCGAGGTCTCGCAACTCGCACACCACAAGCGGCCCGCTTTTCCAGTGTTCCTGCGCGCGTGCCAGCGCGATCCGATGCTCGAAATGCGGGTCGGTGGCCAGTCCATGGCGTTGGCGGGGGGGATCCTCATTTGGGGTGCGGCGACAGCGGAGGGCCGGGCTTTGGTGATGGAGCACACCGGAGCGCATGACGTGCTCACGGTCGCCGGCATTGTTGAAGATCTGCGCCGGTGGAAGTGCGAAGCGTTCAACGACCTGCTCGAGTCGCGTCGGCGCTGGTTCACTGAGATGACGACTGAGTTGCTGAGCGGTGAACTCGGCACGTGATGGTGCGCCAGTAGACTGGCATGTCGCCGTGACGTTGCCCGCAGGCGCGGACTTCCAATCGAACCCAGGATCTCGCTGATGTCCTTGCCGTACCTTACCGACGATGAGATTGACGGAATCTGCGAGGGCTACACCCAGAGCGCCGCCAAGGTGAGGTTCTTGAAGCGCATGGGCCTGCCCGTCGAGCGGAAGCCAAACGGCCGGCCGTTGGTCAGACGATGCGACTGGAATCGGAACACTGTCGAGCCCGGTGGCCAGCTACCCGGCCCAACCCCAAAATGGAAGGTCGCGCTGCCGCGCTGAAGAGGCCAGCGCTCCTTTCCGGAGAATCCGATGGACGAAATCAGGGCAAGATTTTGGGATGCGTTTCGTGCCCATGGCTTTGAGGGTGCGCAGGCGTCGCAGGAGGGATTCGGCCACCTGCTGATCACCCGCGAATTTGCCGACGGGAGTCGCGCGAAAGACATCCAAGTTCATTTCGCGCCGCAAGTGATCGCAGCGATGGAACGACGCGACGAAACTGCGTCCGCGGCAATTCTCGAAGGAGCCTGCACGGCCATCTCGATGGCACTGCTTGAGGATCAATTCTGTTCTCAAGGCCGGGCTACGGACTACATCCACGTCAAGATCACACCGGACGTGCTGCCGATCTAGCGCACGGCCGTCAAGCCCCCGATTCGATCCACGCCTCGATCGCGCGAAGGTCGACGTAGATACGCTGGTCGGGCGCCTTGCGCCAGTGCTTGCCCTCGAGCCAGATCCCGCGCTCGATGCGCTTGCGCACCGAACCTTCGGACAGGCCCATTGCCGCGGCGGCGCCCTTGATGGTGACGTAGCGCGCCGGCGCCATGCGGATCTCCGAAGCCGAGGCAGGCTCGATCGGGTCGTCCTTGCGGCGGTGCTGATGAAATGCGGGAGCGCTCATGACGATGTGCCTAGCGATGCTGGTCGACGGTAGCGAGGAACCGAGCGAGCCTCAAGTGCGAATCACGCCTCGTCGATCCAGCGGTTGACCGCGGCGCTGTTCACCCACAGATTGCCGTCAGGGCCAACCTTAGATTCCACGCCATCCTGCCACTGACGCTTCCGGCGGCGCGCGTGCACCGCGTCGGCGCTGTCACCCGTCAGCTCGCAATACTTCGCAAGGCGAATCCAGTCGAGCGGCACGACGGCCCGTTCTTGCGGATCATCGGGCACAGTTGCGAGATGCGAGCCGAGCACCTTGCTCAGGGCAGCCCGGAAAGCCTTCGCCTCGGCGTCGTCCGTCGGCTGGCAATCGAAGAGGAACCGTTGCAAGGCCGTCGCCTTGCCGGCGTGCACCGCACGCGAACATTCGATCCAATCGGGCAGCGGAAACGGCTTGGCTGAGGGCATGGACGAATTCTCGCGCGAAGCGTTCGAGTAGCGGCGCCGGCACAACACATGGTGAGCGCCGCAGCGAGACTTCGTGGGACAGCGTCAACAGCACAACGAATCTGGGGGAACAACTGGGGGAACATGGCGAAGGCTTTGATACAAACCGCAAGCATCCATGCGCCCTACAGCCCGATGTTCAATCCCGACCCGACCAGACACGCCATTCCCGCCCGGCCGCGCGCCGGCGCGTGAAATCGGCCCGGCGGCCCAGCCCTTCCTGGCGATCCGGCCGGCGGCCCCATGGCACACTGGGCGCTCACTGCCACCGCCTCCCATGCAAGCTCCTCCGCCCATCACCCGCGCCCTGCTGATCGCCTGCACCGTCTTCCTGTTCGCCGCGCAGGTGCCGTCGCTGACCATGCTGATGGGGCAGTGGCTCACGCTGCATCCGGCGCT
>FTKT01436922.1_pt1 | contig 15958 bp, 15 predicted proteins | sample 1658271 | NCBI WGS metagenome assembly FTKT01 (sample SAMEA3914811, study PRJEB12502) | metagenome | biome: forest; material: soil | place: Canada | collected 2011-08-04 | depth 0.3 m | reverse complement strand
CCGCCGGGAAGCGGCGCGTCGAGGACCTGGGCTCCACCTGCGGATCAGGGGTCCGACGGTCGTTCGTGCTGGCCACCGGGCACTCCTCCTTCTCCGCCCTCAACTCATCGAATCATCCAGTATGCCTGACTTGACCCACTTTGCCAGAGAGGGGACGGGCCCGCGGACCCGGACCTTGCGAAGCACGGGGATGAACTGCGGGCTGTCGGCGGCCTGACCCTCGGTCAGGATGAACGCCACCGGACGGCACTTGCGATCGCCGGCGACGTGGACCTTGCTGGTCTGCCCGCCCCTGGAGCGTCCGAGCAGGGCGGCCTTCAAGCGGAGCTTGCAGCGGCGTCGGATGCGCCGCCGTTCTTCCCGTTCCGGGTCGACCTGTCCGTCCTGCCCGTCTTGTTCCTGCGGGCCTCCCCCTTTTGCCGGGCCTTGTCCGCCTCCTCGGCGGCCTTCTCCAAGGCAGCCAAGGCGTCAGGGTCCAGGTGCATCCCGGCAGCGTCGTGATGGGCCCGGACAGTAGTGGAGTCCACGCTGACCAGGGACAAGTCCACCTCACCCCGCTTGGCGGCTTCCGCGATCGCGCCCTCCAGGAGGGCCTCGAAGACGCCGGCATCCCTCCACTGCCGGAAGCGGTTGTGAACGGTCGACCAGGCGCCGAACTGCCTGGGCATCTCGCGCCACTGGCTGCCGGTCTTGAAGTGCCAGATCACGCCCTCGAACTGCTGGCGCAGCCGTTCGGGGTACGGGCCGTACTCGCCGATCGGCAGGTACGGCTCGATGAACTCCCACTCCGCATCCGATAGTTGCACACGCGTCATGGAACACGGTCTACCGGATCAGGCCGCGGCACGAAGGCAACTTCCCAGAATGATCACAACCGAATACGCGCCCTAGCCGCATCCAACACACCAGCCGCAACCCCGCACCCAACCCCACCGCCGAAGCCGCCCGCATGCGCTCCACCACCACCCGCGCACTGCACGCCACCCCCGTCAGCCCGATCACCCCGCCCACCGCACCGGCCGGCACTCCGCAACGCCGGACCCGCTGAGCCCTCCCCCGGCCTTCACGCCAGCAGCCCCGTGCCGGGGCACCGACCCGGTGCCCCGGCACACCCCCTAACAAGGAGCCCAATCCTGAAGATCCACCCGCACGCCGCCATCTTCCCGATGCTCCCCGAGCACGAACTGCACGACCTCGCCGAGTCCATCAAGACCGACGGCCTGCTGCTGCCGATCGTCCTCGACCCCGACGGTGTCCTCCTCGACGGCCGCAACCGCCTCGCCGCCTGCGAACTCGCAGGCGTCAAGCCGACCTTCACCACCTGCGCAGATGCCGACCAGACCGCGTACATCCGGCGGTGCAACGTCCGTCGCCGACACATGAGCGCAGGCCAGCGCGCCATGGTCGAGGCCATGGTGCTTTCAGTTTCGGGACACTCCCTGCGGGACCACGCCAAGCTCCACGAGATCAGCCGCACCCGGCTCTCCCTCGCCAACACCGTCCTCAATAGCGACCCCGCCCTCGCCGAGAAGGTCCGCGACGCCAAGCTCGGCCTCGACGCCGCGCATGACATCGTCCGCCAGCGCAAGGCCGAGGCCGAAGCCATCCAGGCCAAGTACGACAGCCTCCGCCGGCATGCCCCCGACCTCGCCGTCCAGGTCACCGAAGGCCACCTCACCCTCGACGACGCCACCACCACCCTCGGCAAGCGGCAAGAGGCCGTCCGCCACGACCAGCAGCACCTGACCTCCATCGCCGAGCACTGGGACGCCCTCCAGCACCTCGCCCACCACCCCGACACTCTCCACACCCGTCAGGTCCTCGACGGGCTCACCGCCGGGGCCCGCGCCCTCGCCGACCACCTCATCACCCTCGAAACCCGAGCAGAGGCGGCACACCAGCCCAGCTAACCCAACCCCGCTCGCGAGCCAACAGCCCTGCTGAGATGTCGGTTTGATGTCTTCTGCGGCGGCCGGGAACCATCCCGGCCGCCGCACGTCTTGTGGTCCTTGCAACTCGCCACCAACCCGGAAGGACCGCATGACCGACTACGACCGCGACTTCTACAATCCCGACCCTGAACCCCACCAGTCCGTCATCCGCGCCGTCCCCCACCCCGACGAACTCGACGTCCGCGGCATCCCGATCACCTGCCCCAACTGCCGCGCCCACCGCGACTGGCTCCTCCTCAGCGTCCGCGAACACGTCTTCATCCGCTGCCGCTGCGCCAACGAGTGGCACGAGCCCGACCTCACCCGCGCCTACTTCAACCAGCACTACACCGAACCCGACCGCGAGTGGGACAACTTCGAAGAGGCGATGAGAGCCCTCGGCTACGACGGCCTGCTGGCCGGCGCAACCTGGAACTAACGAGCGGTACTCCATCGGATGTAACAAGTGGGCAAGGCCCGCTCGGGCCATTTCCGCAGCCCGGCCGGGGTGAGGCGCTTGAGCGTACGCCGCGGCCGTTCGTCTTCCCCTCCAGGCTCGACAGAACATTGTTGCGTTCAACGCAACGCGGACCGTGCTGGCAACCGTCCGCTCGCGCGCGTCCAGACCTTCGCTTAGCGTGCCAAGTGACTTTTGTGCCATTTCGGGTATTTCGGGGTTCGAGGGATGGAGCACACTGTGGCTGAGTCGCAGCAGGCGAGCAGGTTCACGACCGAGATCAACAAGGCGGCGCTTGCCCGCTACGCGATGCAGGACCGAGAGGACTTCGCCGACGTGGACCGGGGCTTCCTCGCCGGCTTCCCCGAGAAGCTGTACAGCGACGAGGGCGAGCTGCTGCGCGACGGCCACATGCTCGACTACGTCACCGACGACGCCCCGGCACCGGACTCGGTGAACCCGAGCCTGTGGCGCCAGTCGCAGCTGATCAAGCGCGAGGGTCTGTACAAGGTCGTCGACGGTCTCTACCAGGTGCGGTTGAGTGCCAACATCACCATCGTCGACGCTCCCGAGGGCCTGGTCGTGATCGACTTCGGTACCGACGTCGGCCTGGCCAAGGCGGGCCTGGCTCTGTTCCGGCGCGAACTGGGCAACGACAAGCCGGTGGTGGCCGCGATCTACACCCACACCCACTTCGACCACTACGGCGGCGTCAAGGGCATCGTGGACGAGGCCGACGTAGCCTCCGGGAAGATCCCCATCATCGCGCCGGGCACCATCGCCTCGTTCAACAAGTACGCCATCGGCGAGAACGTCATCACCGGCAACGCCATGTCACGCCGGATGGCCTACACCTTCGGCCTGGAACTGCCGCACTGCGACTGCGGCGTGGTCACCGGCGGCATCGGCTCCGAGGACGACGGCTTCCGCACCAAGTTCAGCTACATCGCACCCACTGACCCCATCACCCGGACGGGCGAAACGCGCACGCTCGGCGGCTGGACCTTCGAGTTCCTCTACGCCCCGGACACCGAGGCCCCGGAGGAGATGCACATCTGGATCCCCGAGATCAAGGCGCTCACTTGCGCGGAGAACGCCAACCACACCATGCACAACATCCAGACCATCCGTGGCGCCCGAACCCGCGACGCGCGCAACTTCGCCCGCTACCTGGACGAGACCCTGGTGCGCTGGGGCAAGGACGTCGAGGTCCACTATGGCCCGCACACCTGGCCGGTCTGGGGCAACGAGACCGTCACCGAGTTCCTGGCCTCGCAGCGCGACCTGTACAAGTACATCCACGACCAGTCCCTGCGCCTGGCCAACCAGGGCCTGACGCCACTGGAGGCCGCCGAGATCGTCGAACTCCCCGACGCGATCGGCAAGAAGTGGTACAACCGCTACTACCACGGTGGGCTGCACCACAATGTCCGCGCGGTCTTCCACAAGGAACTCGGCTTCTGGGACGGCGACCCCGCCACCATCATGCCGCTGCTGCCCCAGGACGACGCCCAACGCCATGTTGCCCTGATCGGCCGCGACAAGATCCTCCAGGAGGGCCGGGACGCGATCGGCACCGGCGACTATCGCTGGGCCGTGCAGGTCCTGCACCACCTCGTCTTCGCCGACCCCGACGACACCGAGGCCAAGAACCTCCAGGCCGACGCCTACGAGCAGCTCGGCTACCAGGCCGAGGTCCCGCAGTACCGGGCCATCTTCCTGACCGGCGCCCAGGAACTGCGCGACGGCGTCCAGGCCAAGAGCGTGGTCCATACCGACAACCTGGACACCATCTTGGCCATGCCGATCGACCTGCTCTTCGACTTCGTCGGCATCCACATCAACGGCCAAGCCGCAGCAGACATCGACGTGCGCCTCAACCTCGCCTTCGCCGGCTCCGGGAGCGTCGACGGGGAGCCCTGGACGATGTGGGTACGCCACGGCGTCCTCAACGCCCGCCCCGGCCACGCCGACGACGCACAGCTCACCATCGCCGGACCCAAGGCCGCCATCGCCGCTTTGCTGCTGGCCCCCGCACACGCCGCCGACACCATCACCAAGCACGGCCTGAAAAGCGACGGCGACACCACGGCACTGGACGCCCTCGCCACCGTGATGGACACCTTCGACCCCCACTTCAACATCGTCACCCCCTGACCCTCCGTCTGCCGGCACCGGCACCCACCAGCCGATCACAGCCGCCCTGCCCCATCCCGCACAGGGTCGGGTCACGAGGGTCCTGGTACAGGAAATAGCGCACGGTCGGTATACCGGCACTTCACCGACCTCAGCCCCATCGAGTACGAGGAGAAGCACTACGCCGACCAGGCGACGGCCGAACAAGCGAACCTGAAACCCCGTCAACCCATCCTGACCAGCTGATCAGCACCTCCCGAGCACCGGGGGAACCTCAAACTGTCGGCGGGGCCGCTCACTGGTGGCGGCCTCGCCGCTGATCGGGGGACTACGGCCGTCGCAGCAAACTGCGTTGACCCCGATGGCGTCCAACACGACGACCGTCGACCAGAACGACCTCGCCCGGCTCTGCGGGAGTGTCAGGTGGGAGTGTCAGGTTTTCGGCTCTGCCTAGATTTTCTGTGTGCGCGACCATCCGTAGCGGGAGAAGGAGGGACCTCCGTCCCGGTACGCGGCCAGAGCCTGCGCAGCGGTCGGGAACGCGGGCTCGGGGAGGAGATCCCCAGCGACCCACTGGGCAGCCAGGTGTTTGTCCGGCTCGGTGTTGGTCAGTTCGCCGGTCCACCTGTCGGTGGCGAAGACGAAGAGGACGAACTGCCCGGCCTGGTCAAAGCCCTGCTCTACGTGGATGACGTGGACGAGTACGAGATCGGCCGGGTCGACGAGCAGGCCGGTTTCTCCTTGAGCTCGCGGGCGGCGGCCTCGTCGAGGGCTTCACCGGGCTCGGCCTTACCGCCGGGGACAGTCCAGGCTGGCTGGGGGACCAGTTGCGGGCGGCGTAGAGCACGGCGGCGATCGTGTCGGTGTCCTGGTCGTGGACGATCACGCTGACCGCATTTCGGCTGTTCATCACGCTGGTGGTGGTCACGGTGCCCACTCCTTGTTGAAGTGCCGGAGGATCTCGGTGGTCCGGCCGGGTGGCTGGGACTGGCTCCACAGCTCGGGCGGCCTGGATGCTCAGCGCCCGAGCGTGAGGCGGTCGGCGTCGGTGCGGGAGAAGACCAGGTCGGTCATCTGCTCCGGGGTCTTCGTGCACCGGACGGGCGGCTGCGGTCGGCACATGGCCTGGGGGTAGGTGGCCGGGTCGTAGTCGTTGGTGAGCGTGTACGGGTGGAAGCCGTACACGCTCAGGGCGTCGATGATGCCGGCGGCGCTCTCGCCCTGCTTGGCCAGGAGCTTGGGGGTGACTTCCACGACCAGCTCGACGTCCTCGCGCAGGTGCGGGAGCGCGGGCAGCAGTCCCCTGACCGCCGCCGCCTCGGCGCCCTCGACGTCGATCTTGATGACTCGGGCGGTGTCGAGTTCGGCCTGGCCGAGGAGCTCGGTGAGCGGTGCGGCCGGCACGTGGAAGGTGGTGTGGACGTGACGGGGTCGGATGGCGGTGGTGTGGCCGAGGTTGGCCGGATCCTCCAAGTACAGGGTCAGGGTGCCGGTGAGGTCGGAGGCGGCGGCGCGAACGGTGCGGATGTTGGCGCGGTGGTTGGCGGTGGCCGCGCTGGTGAGGTCGTCATGGAACTGCGGGGTGGGCTCGATGGCGACGACTCGGCCGGTCGGTCCGACTGCGTGGGAGGCCAGGAGGCTGAACGCGCCGCGGTGGGCCCCGACGTCGACGAAGGTGTCCCCGGGCCGCAGGCGGTCGCGCAGGAAGGCGCTCAGGTTCGGCTCCCACTCGCCGAAGAGGTACTGGTAGCGCTGGATGACGTCGCTGGTGGTGACGGTGACCAGGTCACCCGAGCGCAACCGGGCAGCGGTGTGGAGGGGACGGGTTCGCAGGTGGTCGTCGAGGAATCGGTCGACGAGCTGGGCTTTGCCGACAGTTCCGGGCGCGTGGCGGACGTAGGCCCGCAGCAGACGGGCGAGGGCGGAGGCGGGCACGCGTGTACTCCTTCAAGTGGCGGAGGGTACGGAACGCCGTTCCCGGTGCTGGCCTTGGTGGCAGACTTGCCGGTGAACGCTGGTGGCGGTGAGGGGAGTTGTCGGTGACCGAGAGTGGTCCGGTGGTGTTCCTGCTGGTGGGGCTCACCGGTTCGGGGAAGACGACCTACGCCCAGCGGAAGCTGGAGCCGCAGGATGTGGTGCGGTTGTCGGTGGACGAGGTCGTCCACGAGCGGCACGGTCGGTACGGCGTCGACTACCCGGAGAACACCTACTTCGAGAAGGAGGCCCCGGTCGTCGCCGAGCTGCACTCCCGGCTGGTCGAGCTGGTCTCCGAGGGCCGGGACGTGGTGTGGGACCACGGGCTGTGGCTGCGCAAGGACCGCGACGAGATGAAGGAGCTGGTGGAGTCGGCCGGCGGCAGGTGGCGGCTGCTGTACTTCCCCGTCGATCGGGACGAGCTGCTGCGCAGGTTGGCCGAGCGCAACCAGCGGGGGGACGCGAACGCGTTGATCGTGACCCCTGAGGCTCTGGACGACTTCTTCGCGCGGTTCGAGGCGCCTCAGGACGAGCGCGAGGAGATCGTGGAGCCGGGCTGGCTCTGAAGGGGAGGGCGCCAGGCGGCGTGGATCTGGGCGGCTTCGGTGGCCCAGTCGTCGGGCAGGCGGTCGAGGGTGACGTGGCGGAAGGCCAGGCGGGGGTCGGAGACGTCGATGCGGCCGTGGTGGCGGTCGATGTGCTGCAGCAGGCGGGTGGCCTCGGTCCGGACTGCCGGGGTGTGCTCGGTCCAGGCGCCGGAGCTGAAGCGGTCGACCCTGCGCCGTAGGTCGTCCAGGACGCCGGCGCGCCACTTGAAGTGGTGGACGCATGCGAGCGTGAGCGGATCGGGCCTGCGGCCGGGCGCGCGGTGGTTGCCCGAGGCCACGGCGACGTCCGAGAGCGCGAGGACGATCTTGCGGGGGTCGCCCCGGAGGAGGCGGTGGGTGAGGTGGCCGCCGAGCGGGAAGGCGCGGTCGAGTCCGGTCTCAGGGCGCCAGAGGGCGAGTCGGCCGTCAGCGGCCACGCGGTCGAGCATCAAGCCGCCCACCACCGCCCAGCCGTTCTCTTCGGCTGCCTCGGTGACCTCGCTGAGTGGGGCCGGATAGGTATGGAACTCGTCGGAGTCCGTGAGCAGGTGCCAGCCGGGGCCGGCCTGCTCCCGCAGCGCGTCGCGCAGTTTGGTGTTGGTGTGCTCGTGCCACGCTCCGGTGCTGACCTGGCCGGTGGGGAGGCCGAGGCTCTGGGCGGTGTCCAGTAGCTGGCGGCGCCAGGCGTCGGGGACGTGATCGGCGAAGTGGAAGGCGAGGCGGAATCGCTCGACACCAAGCGCGCGGTAGTGGGCGGTCCAGGCGGTCAGCAGGGCCGGATCGACCGGGCCGATCACGGCGACCAGGGTGGGGGAGGCGGGCGTCATCGGTACTCCTTGACCAGGTCGGTGTACGTCTCGGTGAGGTAGACGGCCTGCTCGGAGGCCGGGAGCATGTCCAGCGCCGCAGGGGCCCGCGTCCCCGGCCGGGCGGGCGGCCCGTCCGCCAGCTGGTCCAGGGTCTTGGCGAGGGCGCACGGGTCGCCGGCCGGGAAGAGCTGGGCCCAGGGCTGTCCGGCCAGCCGCTCGGTCAGGTCCGGGTCGTGGTCGGAGACGACCAGGGGGACGCCGAGCCGGGCGGCGTCCATGACCAGCCCGGACTCCTTGCCGGTCCCGGGACGCCGTGCCACCAGGGCGGCATCGGCGGCAGCGTAGACGAGCCGAAGGACGTCTTCGCCGACCGGGCCAGGCACGGTGTGGACCCGGACGAGGGGCAGGCGGTGCCAGCGTTCGAGTACCGCGTCGTCCAGCGGGGTGCCGCAGACCAGGACGTGTAGCGGCTTGGTGAGGCGGGCCAGGGCGCCGTCGACGGTGGCGATGTCCTTGTAGGGCCACCAGCCGCCGACCAGGCAGACCGCCGTCGCGGAGTCGGGGATGGTGAAGGCGGCGCGGGCACCGTCGCGCTCGGCGGCGGTGAGAGGCCGACCTTCGTCGACCGCGAACGCCCGCACCAGCCCTTGGAGGTGGGGGAAGGCCGGGGAGAGCCGGTCGCGGACGGCGGTGGTCGGGTAGAGGGCGACCACGTGCTTCTCGCTCCGCCGGGCGAGCCGACCCAGCAGCCGGACCGGCGAGTCTTCGGTGGTGACCAGCTCGTGGATGAACCGCAGGTGCGGGGTACCGCCGAGCAGGGCGGTCATGCCGTGCAGGGCTTCGCTCGCGCTGAGGATCACCACGGCCGCCGGCTGAGGGGCGAGGCGGCGGGCGGTACGCAGGCATCCGGCTTCGGTCAGGCAGCGGGCGATCAGAGTGACCTGGTGCGGCAGCCGGCGGAGCGGCAACGGCCAGCGCCGTGTGCGGAAGGCCCGCTTGCCAGCAGTTGAAACGCGTTCCGCCGCGCGGGCTGCGGCCAGCAGGGCCTTCGCCGCCGGACCCACCGGTCCGGCAGCAATGCAGGAGCCGGCCCGCAGCAGCGGACCGGGCCCGTCTGCGATCCCCTGCGGGGTGATGACCACGGCACCCGGGCGGGCGGCGGCGAACGCCGTCAGCGTGCGCTGGTGGTGCCCGCCGCCGAGGTACGCCTGCGGCTCGATCAGGACCAGCGGCCCGCAGCGGGTGCTCATCCGGCGACCGCCTGCTCGCCGTGCAGCGTGATGAAGTGCCGGTGCAGCCAGGGCGGATCGTTGAGCGCCTCGAAGCGCTTGGGGTCGCGGGCCGCCGTGCGGGCGAACTCGAGGCCGTCGCGGGCCCCGGCTGCCGCGTAGTCGGCGAAGTCGCCGTCCTTGCTGGCAGTCCAGGCGTCGATGCGTTCCTGGGCGGAGGCGTCGGTCATGCCGTACTCGCTGCCGCGCGCGAGCATCGCGCACTCCCGGAAGCCCGCCTTCCAGGCGTGGAACGGGGTCTGGTTGAACAGGGTGGTCCCGGCTGTGTGCGGGCTGAACTCGACCCGGCCGGGCAGCGCGGCCAGCACGTCGACGGCCTGGCCCATCTCCCGCAGTGCGCTGGTGCGGATCAGCTTGAGGCCGCCGTAGCCGTAGGTGAGCCCGTTGACCGGGTTGACGGCCCGCCAGACCCGCATCGACACGCCCGATGCCAGCGGCTCCACCGCGCTGGCGGGGAAGACGGGGTCGATGGCGAAGTCGCCGTCAGCGAGGAAGAACTGGTCGGTGTCGACGAGTTCGGCCGTGAGCCGGTAGGCGCGGCGCATCCCGCGCACCCCGTGCAGACGCTTGACGGTTCCGCCCAGCACGCGAGCAAGGCGGGTATGCAGGGAGTCGGCCAGCGGCTCGTCGTAGGAGAGCAGGACCGCGTCGAAGCCGGTCACTTGATCGCCTCCAGGTAGCGTGCAGCCACCGCAGCGGGCGTCAGGTCCGTGGTGGAGGCGTGCGCGCGCCTGGCGTGCACCAGGTAGAACTCGAGGTCGGTGGCGAGGCGTTCGGCGATCCGGACGGCCTGGTCGTCGGTGTCGAACACCAGCTCCGGGTCGAGGTGCTCGGCCAGCCAGCCGATGCGAGGGCCGATCACCGGCAGGCCCATCGCCTGGCAGTCGATGACCGACATGGACCAGGGGCAACCGGGCCGGAACGGCGCGATGCCGAAGTGGGCGCCGGCCAGCAGGTTGCGGTAGCGGACCCGGTCGCCGCGGTCGGAGGCGATGGCCACGCCGTCCACGGCCGCCAGCTCCTCCAGGTTCCGCTCGGGGCTGGGATCCAGGCGGATCCGCTCGGCGCTGCGGGTGCCGAACAGGTCCATCACGGTCAGCCGCACCGGGGCCTCGGCGACGAGTTGGCGGGCGAGCTGGGTGAAGCGGGCGGTGCCGTAGTGGGCGTACAGGCGGTGGTTGTAGATGCCGACCGCCCTACCCGCCGGCGGGGTGATCTCGGCAAGGTCGCGGACCAGGCGCACGTCCCTGGGGGCGGGGACCACGTGCAACTTCTCGGTGAGCTCGACGCCGGTGCGGGCGGCGGCAGCGGCGGTCCACGAAGCGGCGGTGCCGGAGTGGACCAGAACACGGTCGCAGGCCGCGAGGCCGGCGGCGAAGGCCAGCAGGACGCTGCGGCCCAGCCCGCCGTCGTCCATCGCGGGGTCCAGCTCCAGCTGGCCGGTGTCGGTGAAGGAGAACGGCAAGTAGTGGCAGTAGCCGACGATCCGCGCGTCCACTCCGGCTTCCAGGAGCGCGGCGCGGATCGCGGGGGCGGCCTCGATCTGGTTGGCCACGACCACTTCGGGCTGCCGGCGGCGGAACAGCCGCACCAGGGCGCCCACGCCCGGGTTGAAGCGAGCCCGGTACTTGGTCGACGGCGAGGCGGTCCGCACGAACTGCACGCGGTCGTCGCCGGCCGGGACGGGAGCGGCCACGGTGACCTCGACCCCGGCGTCGGCCAGGGCCGGGGTGAGCATGTCGGCGAAGGTGTAGCCGGAGTCGGCAGTCAGCTGGCTGGAGTTGGAGACGTTGAGCAGGTACAGCAGGCGCATCGCTTGAGCCCTCCCTCTCTCGGCCCGGGTGTCGACCCGGGCTGGCAAAAGAAGGAAACCGGCGACCAGGAGCGTGACAGAATGATGAATCGAGATCACTCACGGTTCATTCATCTCATCCAGCAGCCAGGGCGGGGGCCTTGATGGACGAGCGCGACGACAGCCCGACCGTTGAGCAAGCCGCCGAGGCGTTCGCAGCGGAGGTCTCGTACTGGCACGAGGTGCGCGGCCTGTCCAAGCGGGGGCTCGCCCTCAAGATGGGCTTCGACCCGTCGTACGTGAGCCACGTGGAATCCGGCCGGCACAAGCCGACCGAGGACTTCGCGCGTCGCTCGGAGGAGACCCTCAACGCGGGCAAGGCCGTCTGGAAGCGCTGGCTGGACTACGAGGCTGCCAAGAACCGAGCGGCCCCGGCTGCCGCTCCACCAGCCCCGCGCCGCCCCGAACAGCCGTACGCGACGGGCTCAGCGATCATCGTGGCCCACGACGGCGCCCGCCTGAACTTCGACGGCTCCCACTACCGGCTGACGATGCGCCGGCTGTTGCGGAACACCGGCAGCGAGCCGATCACCCGCTACCTGATCCGCATCAGCGTCGACCGCTACCCCGGCGAGCCCGAGCGCTCCAACGCCCACTACCGCGAACACCCGCTGACCTGGGACGAACTCGCACTGACCGCGACCTGCCGCGGGGAGGCGATGAACTGGCAGACCAAGCACGACCGCGACGCGTTCAAGGAAGTGTGGCTGCTGTTCGAGAACGAGCACGGCCGCTTCCCGCTCTACCCAGGCGAGGAGGTCTGGATCGAGTACGCCTACTCGGTCGGCGAGGAGAAGTGGGGCCGCTGGTTCCAGCGCGCGGTCCGCCTGCCCACCGAGCACCTGGAAGTCGAACTCGCCTTCCCAGCCGACCTCGACCCAGCGGTGTGGGGCATGGAGACGTCCATGACGGCCGAGGCGGCGCCGCTGCGGACCGCCCCGATCCGGCGCGAGGAGGAGGGGATGCGCGTCTTCTCCTGGAGCACGTCCACGCCGGCCATCCACGCCCGGTACCGTCTGGAATGGCGATTCCGGGCCCGACCCGAACGCGACACAACCCAAGGGGAGTTCAGGTGATCCAGGTGCGACCCAGTGAGCAGATGCGTGACCTCGGAGTCGTCCAGGAGGGCGCCCCCATCCTCGCCGAGCTCGCTCGCCCCTTCGACCTGCCCACCGAGCGCGAGGCCGCCGAGCAGGTCGTCGAGAAGCTGTTCACCGCGATGGAGCGCATCGGCCAGGTCCATCCCTTCGCCAAGGGCATGGGTATCGCGGCACCGCAGATCGGGATCGGCCGGGCCGCCGCCATCGTCCAGCCCGCCGACCCTGACAGCCCGCCGATCGTCCTGCTGAACCCGCGGATCACCGACCCCGCCGACGAGGCGGACGAGCAGTTCGAGGGCTGCCTGTCGTTCTTCGACGTTCGCGGCTTGGTCCCCCGTCCGCTGCAGATCACCGTGGAGACCACCACCCTGGACGGCCAGGTGGCCACCACCACCTACGAACGCGGACTCGCCCGCCTGATCCACCACGAGATCGATCACCTCGACGGCCTGCTCTACACCGCACGCATGGCTGCCGGCGTCGAGCCCATCCCAGTCGAGCAGTACCGGCAGACCGGGCATGCCTGGACCTACCGGCAGTAGCCGAGAAACGGACGGACCGGCCCGGCTGTCTCGTCAATCTCTGCGTAGCCCCGAAGCGCACCGTTGGACTGGCGGAGCGGGCTCCCCAGTCGACTTCCGGAAGACGAGCCCATAAGCCATCATCATCTATCGGCAGGTAGAAGCATTCTGCGCTGGAGTCAGGCCATCACGGAACGCGGCGTTGCCGGATCGGCCGGATGCTTATGGCACGGGCCCGGGATGGCTATGGTTGCTGTAACTGGAGCGCGAGCGCCACGACATGTCAAATAGCTAGGCCGCCGCTGGATGGAAGGAGCACTTTGAGCCACAATGAGCAGCCTGACAATGAGGCCGCTTCTACGCCAAGCGAGGAGCCAAAGGCAGCGGAGCGCACCCCAGATCCAGCTCCGCGGGGTCTCGAATCGCCCGAGACAGCCGCCCCCGAACTCGCGGTGTCCTCCACGGAGGGCGACAGCGAAGGCAAAGAGTGGTTCGACCGGCTGTCGAGCGTCCTTTACTGGCTCCCCCGGCACTCTTCTGTTTGGCAGAAGCTTCCCCGGCGCATCCAGCGAAATGTCACCAATGGCATCAACTATCTCCTGCCATACCAGGAGCACCGGCGCAATTTGACAGGCCGGAAGCAGCCATGGGAAATAGTGGAAATTCCCGACGGGGAGTGCGTTAGACTGCCGCGCCTATGGGTCATCGAGTTCTATCCCCCGAGCGAGCATGAGAATCTGCGCCGGTGCCTGGAACGGAACTCCTGGGACCGGGCGGAACGCGACCAGGAGAACAGGAAGCAACTCGATCGGTCGCGCAGCCATGCCGGGCGGTCCTGGTGGCGCATCGGAGGCGTTAAGCAGACCAAGTCCAGCGGCTTCTTTCCGGATTTCAGGGAAGGGAATCTCAATTCCGCCTTCGAGGCCGTCTGCCTACACGGCTACCAGATCGGGTCCGGGACTACAGCTATTGTTGCCGAGTTTTTTGTCTCTGATCAGGCGTCAGAACACCTCGACCAAGTCTGGAAAGCTCAGCACGGGCCCGAACTGGTGAAGAGGCGTGGCATGAGACCACTAGCCGAAGACGGCGCTTGGGTAACGATGCGTCGAACCCAGGAGGCCAGACTCGCGCTCCATGATGCCGCGCGCGACTGGATGGCCAAGGAGTTGCCTGGCAGCTTCGCCTCGAAGGACCGCCGCCACCCCGCTTTCGACCTGCTCCTGTTTCAGACCTACAACCCGCAGAGTGACCAACCGCCCAGCCGCGAATGGTCTACCAGCCTGCGAGCACTGGGCCTCACTCGGGAATTCATTCGACTGACGAGCGAATCTCTGCCCGGGTTTGCACTGCAGGAGACAGAGTCGGATCTTTGCCGATCCATGGGAGAAGCGCCTAGTTGGGGGATTGTCGGATCCCTTTCGAACATTCCCGAGTCGATGATCCGCTATCGTGGCAATGATAAGCCCTGGGCGATCTCCGGCTACATCAACGACGTCACTCGTAGCTTCTTTGTCAAGATAGCCCTCACGGAGCTCCTGGGAAGCCTCGAACGTGCCCATGCGAAGCTGCGGGATAGCGCCAGGCGCCAGCACAAGCGGCTCAAGGGGAAATATGCAGAGGAGCTTCAGGAGCGCCTGATTACGCTCAGCCTGGACATCAATGCTCTGGCGCGAGATGTCAAGAGCGTCAATGAATATGGACTGTGGCCGGATGAGGCCGAGTTCACCATTAGACACGCACCGTGGATCCAATCGAGACAGGATCCGCTGGACTACAACAAGGCACTTGCCGAGGAACAGGAGAAGACGGCCTCTAATTTGCTGGACGCCGACCGAGACTACCGGGAGGTTCTCACTGCCGTCTCCGCACTGGGGGCATCTGTGGACGCGTTCCGCGTTAGTCGTCTGGCATTGTTGGTGGCGGGCGTGACACTTCTCGTCGCTGCGGTTACCCTAACCATCACGGATATCGGGGATCATACGATCTGGCACTGGTTGAACAGCAAGATGTAGAGGTCCCTGCCTGTACGCATCGTCCACGAGGAAGTGGGCGTCGCCCGCACTGCCATCGGCCACTACTGGCGTGTTGGGGGCAACCCCTCACAAGTTCGAACCTATATCCTCCGCCTTCCCGAAGGCCCGGAGCGCAGTGGCCGGGCACGGCGCGGTCCTCGACCTCGGCGGGGCGGTCACTGATCATCAGCATCGGATCGGTGAAGCGCGGGGTGCGTCGGCCGGGGTCACGGTGCGGCTTGCGGCGGGTGCGGCCGGTGCGGACTGCGGCCTGGACCTCGCGTTTCAGGCCGCCGCGGGCCTGAAAGTACAGCGCCTGGTAGACGGTCTCCACGCTCACCCGCATGCTCTCGTCGTCGGGATGCTCCTTGAGTAGAGCGTGGCAGATCTGCTCGGGCGACCACCGTCTGCGCAGTCCGTCCTGGACAAAGCGGCGCAGTCGGTCTGAAGTTCCCCCCTGATCTTGGACAGCGGGTGCTTACGCTGCGGGGGTGAAGTCGTGCTGCAGCCTGGCTCGGGTTTCGAGTGGGGTGAGGTACCCGAACTCGGGGTGCCTGCGGAGCCGGTGCGGTTGTATTCGACTTCGATGAAGCGAAAGACGTCGGCACGAGCCGCTTCCCGGCTCTCCCAGACGGTGGTGCCGATCTCCGCTTTCAGCAAGCCAAAGAAGCTCTCAGCTGCGGCGTTATCGTAACATATTCCGGTTCTCCCCATACTCTGCCTCAGGTTCAACTTCCTTATCTCCCGGCGGAATTCGCTACTCGTGTACTCGCTGCCCCGGTCGGTGTGCATGATGCAGCCCGGCTTCAGGTCGCCCCGGCCGGAGGCCATTTTCAGCGCGTCGGCGACCAGTTCGGCGCGGTGGTGGTCGGCCATCGCGTACCCGATCACCTCGCGGGTCGCCAGGTCGATGACCGTGGCCAGGTACCACCAGCCCTCGATCGTCGGGTGAAGTAGGCCGCCGACGAGGTGCCCGTGGCACGGGTCCTTTTCCGACGGCCCCTTCCCGAACGGAACGTGCCCGTTTCCGGGCATTCCGCTCTCCAGTGGTCACGTCCGCAGTGGCCGGGAAACGCGCCCGGCATGGACCGAGGCATGGCAAGTCCGGCAGAGCACAAGCGTCTTGCGCTTCCGTCGGGCCATGAGCTGGATCCAGGCGGGCTTGTCCCGACGTCCGGGCTGTTTGAGGTCGGCGAGGTGACGGATGTGGTGGACCTCCAGATCCGTGCGGATCTCGCAGAGCTCGCAGCACTCGGCCAGGAGCCGTTTGATCAGCTCGTTGTAGGCGGG
>FTKT01440406.1_pt1 | contig 15966 bp, 16 predicted proteins | sample 1658271 | NCBI WGS metagenome assembly FTKT01 (sample SAMEA3914811, study PRJEB12502) | metagenome | biome: forest; material: soil | place: Canada | collected 2011-08-04 | depth 0.3 m | reverse complement strand
GGCATCAATGCCCTTCCGGGAGGCATCAATGCCCTTCCGGGAGGCATCAATGCCCTTCCGGGAGGCAAATTTCCCCCTCCGAGGGGGAAATTTGCCTCCGGCAATGGCAATTTCGTGGGCAGGTACGGCGCACGCCAGCGCCAGCCAGGCAGCGCCGCATCGAAGTCTAGGGGCAGCGACACCCCGCCGACGTCAAGACAGCCGCCGACATCCGGCCATCAGGCGACGGGCAGCGACGATGGGCGACGACCCAGGCACGCGGCTGCCAAGCGCGAAGCGGACCGATGGTTCTCATCAAGAACGGTTGTCAATGCGCTCGCAGACCGGTCGACCCGTCATCCCGTCGCCTCAGCGAAGGGGTTGGCAACTGCGATTTGCCGAACTCGGAATGACCGCTTTCCGACGGGCTGATGGGCGGGTCTCGACCCAAAGCGGAACTAGACAATCGAGATCTCGGCGCCGGTAAGCAGTCGCTGCAATCGGCGCTCAAGTCGTCGCGTCACCGCCAGTGATCACGATGCGCGTCACACCCTGGCTCGCCAAGAGTTCTACGAACTGCACTAACGTCTCGGCTGGAGCCGTCCCGAAATCCCCCGTCAAGTGCCACCAATCGTCACCGCGACCGAGCTGCGTAAACGAATGAACCGCCAGGCTCAGCCCGTCCTCCGAGTCAATATTCTTGCTCTCGATGTCCAGGCGGTCGGTGATCCATGAATCCAGCAGCTTGCCGTCAGGCACAGGGCGATCGAACACGACATGCACGGAGTTCCAAGTGAACGGACGCACGTCAACCACGAGGGAGCCAAAGTCAAACTGCTTCGCTTTGAAGGCAGGATCGAGCCCGACCCTTACGTCACAAGGCTGAGGATTACCGCCCGGCACGGGATGTAGCAGGTCAACGCGCAAATACCGATATGGGTACGGGATTGCCTCGTTGTTGATGCTCAACAAGAGTTCAGAAACGCAACCAGGGAACTCCGCCTCCGTCTTTGAACGAGCATTCAAAAGGTGGCTCACGTAGCGCTCGCGCTCGCTCTCAAAGAGGGCTTGGATGTTCATGAATTATTTGCACTGCGGCGTCGAAAACTCGATGTTAGCCGCCCGATTGCGGCCGTTCACGAACGCCTGCTCATGGCCGGCTGCTGCCGCGACGAGCCGCCCGCAAACTTTCCTCGATATGGTCCTCGGCGCCGCTTCACGCAGGAACATACCGCAACCGGATCACCGCCTCGCCGATCATGTCGCTGCCCGCGAGGCGCAGCGGCGGTCGCGAGCCGGCAAAGAATGGGGTGCCGTGGCCAAGCACCTCCGGCAGCATGTAGAGGCGGTATTCGTCGATGAGACCGAGCTGTCCCAGGCTGCGGGCCAGCTCGGGGCCGGCGACGTCGATCTCGCCGTCGCCGTCGGCCTTCAGCCGCCGCACCGCGCCCTCGAGATCATCGCCGAGCAGCGTCGCGTTCGGACCGACCGATTTGAGCGTTCGCGACACCACCCACTTGGGATGGCTTCGCCACGCCTGGGCGTATTCGCGCTGCTCCTCACCCCATTCGGGCGAGTCGTCGTCCCAGTACTGCATGATCTGGTAGAGCCGGCGGCCGTACAGCATGCCCCGTACGGCGAGAACGTGGTCGATGTAGTGGCGAAACAGGCCCGGCGGGAGCGAGCCGAAGCGATCGTGGTCGACGTAGCCGTCGAGGGACTGGTTCATTCCGAATACGAGCTTTGCCATGAGGCCTCCATTGCGGCGTCTCGGAGCGCGACGATTGCGATGCCAGCCTACCCGGGAGCCGACGCTCGCGAATGACGCGAAGTGGCCGCGTGCTGCCCCGGAGCGGTCAGCCAGATCGTGACGCTGCCGACGCGTTGCGGACATGGCGAGGCCGATTGTCCCGCTCTGAAGCAGAAGGTCAGCACGCTCACATATCCGAACGCTCGCAGGCCAACCGCCATGCTCCGAAGCTGCCGCTCGCGAATGACCGCACCTGGCCGACTTGCGTCCTCGGCGCGGTAGCCAGGAGACCCCCCGAGGCGTTTGCGGACATCCGACCGCTATGCGGAGCAATGGCGCTGCTGACCTGCACGCGGCCCAACGCGCGACGGGCGCTGCCGAGCGGGCGCAGGACAGCCGCGAGTGAGTTCCGCTCGAGCCGCTCCACCATGGGCAACCATGGCGAGCGGCTCAGTCTGAAACGCAAAGATCGCGCTCGCCCGGGCGCCGTCGGCCAGGCCGCCGTCGGAGTCCTCAGAGGCTCAGGTAGAAGCCCATCGGGATCAGCTCGACGGCCCATCCGCCTTCTTCGCCAAGGGTGGCGGCCGGGTGCATGGACGCGATGCGCAGTGCCTCGTCTTCGCTCTCCGCGTCGATGATGAACAGGCCGCCGACCACTTCCTTCGACTCGATGTAAGGCCCGTCGGTGACGTGCGTCTTGCCGTTGCGCGGACGAAGCGTTCTCCAGCTCTCCAGATCGCCAAGCGACGCGGAAACCAGCACTTTGCCCGTAGCGCGCATCCTCTCGTCCAATGGCGGGCACTGGCTGACCAATGCCTTGACGTCGTCAGGCGCCATTGCGGTAAATTTGTCAGGGGTGAAGTAGGCGAGGCCGAGGTATTTCACGAGCGATCCTTTTGGGTGGTCATGCACTGACGACGAAGATGAAGGCCGCAAATCGACAAACCCTGGAAGAAATTCGCACGTCGCCGCAAACCCGCAGTTCGCCAATGTCCGGTCGTGGCCGGCTGGAGCCGGTCGGCCGTGGCTTCAACGACCAACTGGGTCAGGCCGACGGTGGATATTCCGGCCGGTACAGCACATCCCGATAGTCCTGGAGCGCGACTGCAGCGTTGTGAGAAAGCTTGCCAACGTCGCCGCCACTCAGCGTGAGTATCGCTCGCTGCACTCGCTCGGGCTCCGGCCCGATATACCTGTCAAGCGCCGCGAAGACTGCAACAAACCGATCCTTCGAGAACGACCGCCGCGCGACATCCGCCAGCGGCTCCGATTTGCCTTGCATAGCTCACCTCTTAGCTGTCGTTCGTGACCGGCCGGTTGTGCCGACAAGCGCCTCAGGATGCCGACCACCAGGCCAGTCGAAAAGACATGGACGCCCGACGACTATCAGGCTCGTGCGCAACCGAGGGGCTTGTGAACGCGGGCCGTCGATGGTGGGTTGCTGCCAAGTTTGCTTGCCGGACGGATCGGGCGCGGAACAAGATCACCCCCGCAATTGGGGCACCGATCTGACAACCGTTCTGCGCACCCCGCGCAGAACGTGCACTCGAATGAGCAGATGCGGGCGTCGATCGAGTCCGCCGCCAAGTCGGCGTCGCAGCATTCACAGCCGGGTTTTAGAAGCAGCATTGACAATCCTTGGACAAGTCCCTGAGTCTGGCAGTTGCGGCGGGTTGAAGCGATGCTCCTTTCGGTCATTCGGCGGACGATTTGAGACAAGCCACCGCGAAACCCAACCTTGATCACGGCTCGCAAACTGGCCGGCCGGCGACGGTTGCGCTGCTCCTGGTGAGGAGCACAGCCCGAGACCGGTCGTTGGCGAAGGGCGGCTTCTGGCCGGGTTGAGGCTTTGCCGTGTCGTTCGCAGAGCTGCCCTCGGCGGCGGGCTTCGAAGAATCGTTTGGGGGAGTCAGGAATCCAGCATTCGTGCGGCCTGCAGCGGGAGCCACCCTGCAAGCCCGCATCCGCGTGGCGGAAGTGCGGGCGCCCGGTTGGGAACACTGCCGGCCGTTGCCGTGTGCATCGCGCTTCGCACGCGAATTCCGGCTGGAGATTGCGCTTCATCCAGGAAAGGTGAAGTGTCGACGACCGTCTGCGCTGTGAAACCACCGGTTTGATTCGCCCACAATTTTCGATTCGAGAGCAAGACTCGGAGTGCGTCGTACGATGTCGCCCAAGACACTGGGTTCATACCCACTTCGAACGCAATACCGTGAAGACATCGGACACCACAAGAGACCCTCGCTGGGCGCGCGTCGTCGCGCGTGACAAGGCCGCTGACGGCGCATTCTGGTACTCCGTCGCGACGACCGGCATCTACTGCAGGCCGTCGTGTCCGTCTCGCCTGGCCAATCCGAAGAACGTCCGCCTGCACGGCAGCGTCGACGAGGCCGAGGCAGCCGGTTTCCGGGCCTGCCGGCGTTGCAACCCGGGCGGCCTGTCCATTGAAGCCGCAAACACGGCGATCGTGACGAAGGCCTGCCGCCTTATCGACGAAGCGACCGAGCCACTTTCGCTGACGCAACTCGCGGAATCCGTGGAACTGAGCCCGCAGTACTTTCATCGACTCTTCAAGAAGGCCACCGGCCTCACACCCAAGGCATACGCGGCGGCAGGGCGATCGGCGCGCCTGCGCGAGGGACTGGCGACAGCCGCGACGGTCACCGAGGCATTCCACGAGGCGGGCTTTGGTTCGAATGGCCGCTTTTACGAGGCGTCGGCCGGCGTCCTCGGCATGAGCCCGACCCACTACAGGTCGGGCGGCGCGCATGAGGTTCTGACCTTCGCGGTGGGCCAGTGTTCGCTGGGCGCCATCCTCGTCGCCTCGAGCGCGAAAGGTGTCGCGGCGATCTTGCTGGGAGACGATCCCGACCAGCTGGTGCGCGACCTGGAGGACCGCTTCCCCAAGGCGCGCTTGGTCGGAGGAGACGCAGCCTACGAGCGACTGGTTGCGCAAGTGATCGGCATGGTTGAGGCGCCTGGGCGCGGGTTGGCCTTGCCGCTCGACGTGCGCGGCACGGCGTTTCAACAGCGCGTATGGATGGCCTTGCGCGAGATCCCGGCCGGCGAAACGGCCAGCTACTCGGCCATCGCCGAGAGAATCGGATCACCAGGTTCGGTACGGGCCGTTGCGGGCGCGTGCGCGGCGAACGCACTCGCCGTGGCGATCCCATGTCACCGAGTCGTGCGTCATGACGGCAGTCTCTCTGGCTATCGCTGGGGTGTCGAACGCAAGCGCGAATTGATCGCTCGCGAGTCGACCGAGCGCGGCCGTCGCGAGCAAGGGGAGGCAGCGTGAGGCGCGACGATCTGGCCAGCGACGACTTCAGTCTCCGCCTGGATGGAATCGACACGTCGGGGTTGGACGCTGATCTCGAAGCACAAGGCTGGTCGGTCTTGCCCGACATGCTCACTGCGCCGCAGTGCGACGACATTGCCGGCTTGTACGGCGATGACGAGGGCTTCCGCAGCCGTGTCTCGATGGCACGTCACGGCTTCGGACGCGGTGAGTACCGCTACTTCTCATATCCCCTTCCGTCGCTGATCCAGCAATTGCGGACGACGCTGTATCCGCACTTGGCACCGATCGCGAATTGCTGGCACGAACGCATGGGGATGGACGTGCGCTTCCCCGTATCCCACGACGAATTCATCGCCCGATGCGCCATCGCCGGCCAGGCGCGGCCAACGCCACTGCTGCTGCAGTACGGGGCAGGCGACTACAACTGCCTTCACCAGGACCTGTATGGCGAACATGTCTTCCCGCTGCAAATCGCCATACTGCTTTCCGAGCCGTTGGACGATTTCACAGGTGGCGAGTTCGTATTGACGGAGCAGCGCCCGCGCATGCAGACGCGCGCAGCCGTGGTGCCGCTCACCAAGGGGGATGCCGTCGTCTTTGCGGTCAACACCCGGCCGGTGCGCGGCACGCGTGGCGACTATCGGGTGAAGCTGCGTCACGGCGTCAGCAAGATCATCACAGGGCAAAGACACACGCTCGGCATCATCTTTCATGACGCGACATGATCGGCCGGCGCAGTCTGCGCTGTTCGATGCTTTGGCGGGTGCAGAACCCGGGAAACGGGAACGGTCGGATCTCGATCCCGGCGCAGCGGTGCTCAAGTCCTTCGCTGTCAAGGAGGCGGCCTTGTTCGTGGCTGGCGAATGTCGCTCGCCATGACGAATTTGGGGGAAGCCGGTGGCTGAGCGGCCGTAGCGGCTACCGCCACGACGCGACCGATCCTCACACAAGTCGTCTTTGGCCGGCGCTGCCGGACGCATTCGGCGACTTGACCGGCCACGCCGAGCATGCGGCCGGCTTCGAGCAGCTCGTGCCAGACGCCCGCCTGACAGATCACTACGCGCCTGGCGCCCGCCTGTCACGCCATCAGGATCGAAACGATCGGGACTTCAACGAGCCGATCGTGTTGGTGCCGTTCGGCGCGCCCGCGACTTTGTCTGTGGCGCAGCCGCACCCGCTCGAGACCAGCGCGATGAGTGCACCTTGAACACGGAGACATCGTTGCCTGGGACGGGCCAGCACGCTTGAAGTTCCACGACGCCCACACGTCGCGGACCCATGACCCTGAGCCCACTGGCAGCGTTCGCATCGACCTGACGTTCCGTCGCGCCCGATAGCCGCCACCTGGCGCGTTGCCAGCGCACTGTTCGACATTCAACGTCAAGAAACGGAGTGCCCCATGAGGGCTCGTTGCCTACTCTTCGTCCACAGAGAAGCAGCAGGACGCTGCCCTTTGAGATCCATTCAACTCAAGAACAGAAGGTTCCAATCATGTCCGTTCAAGACGACAACAAGGCCATCGTGGGCCGCTGGTTCACCAGCTTTTGGGGCAAGACTTGCGATCTGGCGATCGTCGACGAGATTGCCGCACCCGACATGCTCCTGAACTACTCGCTGCACGAACCCCGCCGAGGGATCGAGGACATCAAGTCCTTCATGACTGACTTCCGGCAGGCCTTTCCCGATCTCAATTTCTGGGGCGTGGCGGACTTGATCGCAGAGGGCGACTACGTCGTCGGCCGCTGGGAAGGCGGCGGCACGCACACCGGCCCTGCATTCAGCGACTTTCTCGCCGGCGGCCTGCCCGCCGCCACGGGACGCCAGATGCGATTCACCGGGACGACCGTTCTCCGGCTCAAGGGCGGGAAGATCGTGGAAGAGATTGGCCTGGACGACGGCGTCAAGGCACTCACTCAGCTGGGCCTCATGGCCACGACCGCTTGACGCGACTTCAGGACCAACAAGGCTACGCATTCCGTGTCACCCGATTCCCGCTCCGCATGCATGGACGCCTCTGGCGCCCTCCCCGCAGCTCCCGTCCTTCCGCCCGACCATGACGCCGCACGCTGGCCAGCGGTGGCATCGCTATCGCTGGGTGTGTTCGGCCTGGTCACTGCCGAGTTCCTGCCTGCCAGCCTCCTCACCGCCATGGCCGCCGACCTGCATGTGTCCGTCGGCGCAGCCGGTCAGGCGGTCACTGCCACGGCACTCATCGCTGCGGTGGCCGCCCCGGCCGTTCCGTTGTTGACGCGCCGCTTCGACCGCCGTTGGGTGCTGTTGGCGCTCACCGCCCTGCTGCTGCTTTCCAACGTGATTGCGGCCACGGCGCAGTCGCTGGGCGTGTTGCTGGCCGGACGCGTGGTGCTGGGCATCGCGCTGGGTGGCTTCTGGTCGATGGCCGCAGCACTGACGATGCGGCTGGTGCCCGGGCAGCTGTTTCCGCGCGCGATGTCGGTGGTGCTGGCCGGCGCCTCCATCGCCACTGTCTGTGCGGCGCCGCTGGGTGCGGATGGGCGCCCTGTGGGGCTGGCGCAGCGCCTTCGTCGCGGCCGGCATGGCGGGGGTGCTTGCATTCGCGGTGCAGTTGCTCGCTCTGCCGGCCCTGCCGCCGCGTGGCGAGGCCAGCCTGCGCGCCATGGGCGAGTTGTTCACGCGGCCCGGCGTGCGCTTTGCGCTGCTCGCGGTGCTTCTGGTGATCTCGGGCCACTTCGCCGGCTTCACCTACATCCGCGCCGTGATGGAGCAAGTGGCGCGGCTGTCGGTCGAGGCGGTTTCAGCCGTGCTGCTGGGCTATGGGATCGGTGGCTTCTTCGGCAACTTTGCGGGCGGCTGGCTGGCCGGGCGCAGCGAGCGCCATGCGATCGCGGCAGGCGGCGCGCTGATCACGCTGCTGGCGGCGAGCCTCGTGGTGGCCGGCACCTCGGCAGTGGTCACGGCCGTTGCGGTCAGTCTGTGGGGCTTTGCCTTCGGTGCCGTCCCGGTCGGCTTCCAGACCTGGATCGTGCGCGCCGCACCGGACCAGGCCGAGGCCGCCGGCGGCCTGCTCGTGGCTGCCTTCCAGATCGCGATCGCGACGGGGGCGATCGGCGGCGGACTGCTGGTAGACCATTTGGGAGCGCTCGGCGCGCCGGTCTTCGCCGCGATCGCCGTCACGCTGGGCACCTTGCTGACGTGGCGCTGGGGTCCGCGCGTGGCATAGGCATGCCCGGCGCACCCATCATCCGCCGCATCGTGCCGGCGGAACATCCGCACGGCCTGCCGGTCGCCAACAGGTTTCGGCTTGAGAACGTCGATGTTCCCCAGCCAAGCGACGGCCAGGTGGTGCTGCGCACGCGGGTGCGGTCGCTGGACCCATCCATGCGCAACCCGATGGACCCGGTCGGCCCCGACGACGCGCCGCCAGTCGTGCCGGGCGCCACGGTGGTCGACGGCACCTTGAGCCGGGTCGCGTCCTCGCAGCATCCTGGGTTCCGCGTCGGCGACATGGTACTGAGTCCGTCGCGAACGAACGGCGTCTGGCATCCAACAACGTCGGCCGGCTTTCGAGAAGCCTTTCACCGGCAGAAGTTGCCAGGGCGCGCCAGATCACGATCGCTTGGCAGCCAGGGATGGAGATGGATGATGCAACCGTCGACTCGAAGCCGTGCTGCTGTACGTGCTTCCAATGGCCCACGAGGTGGCATCCTGCACCTTTGGTGCGAGACCGTCGACGTTCGGTGACCTGGCCGGATTGCGTCGACCCGTTTGCCTGCCCGCAAGCGGTCGCTCGCGACCGACGGCGTCTGGGCGGCATCGGCCGCACACTACTTGCGGGCGATGACCAAGCTGTTCATCGAATGACACGTGCGGAAACGCGTCGCTGCCGTCTTGCGAACACCGCGCTAACGTGCCGACATCGATGCACGAGACGTGCGCTCGCCGCCCAATGTTCGCACGATCAGGAATGCCAGCAGCGGAATGAAGATCGCGTAGATGTATTGCGTTCGTGAAACGCCGATGCCGAACGGAAACCAGATGCCCGGGACGCGAATCGGGTCGAGCAACTCGCCGCCGAAGAATGCAAGAACCGTGAATGCCAGGGTGGTCAGCGCGAGGGTCCGCATCGCCCCGCCGCGGGCGATGCGCGCCGCGATGACGACGAACAGGGCGATCGCCGCGAAGCGGCTGACGCTGGTCACGCTGGCCGAGTGAGTCACGACACCGACGATCTGCGTGACCATGATCGCGAGAGCCGATGCGTCGATGCTTTTCCACGGACGCTGTCGCCAGCGATTCCAGGCGAGCGCCCAGGCGGCCACCGCAGGCATCCACATGAACTTCGCCAGCAACGAGTATGTCGGCAGATCCATGATGTCTGTCCAGGAGACGAGCGCATTGTCGAGTCGACGGGCGGCCATCAGCGCAAGCGCGATGCTGGCGAATGCCAGGAAGCCCCGACCTTCGCCGCGAGGCCCGCACCAGAACGCCAGGCCGACGAGCAAGAACATCGCCAGCGGCTCGATCGCATCGACGATGTACCCCGCGATGGTTCGCTCCCATTGCACGCGATGAAGCCCATCGCTGGCGGGCCGCGGCGCCAGGATCGGCGCACTGTGCATGCCGCCCCCATTTGCGCTGGTCGCGGGCCGGGCAAGCATGAATGTGCGCAGAGCGACGATGCCGCGCGTGCCCGCGGCGTCAGCGGGAAGGGAAAATTGCAGCGGTCGCGTGCCAACGACGCGCGGACGCGGCCCGAGCCTGCCAGACCCTCCCAACAGCTGTCCGTTCCAATAGAGCTCGTAGCCGTCCTCCACGAGCGTCGGCCCGAGGATGTCCCAGGACGCTTGCCCCGCCGGCACGTTCACTTCGCGCCGGTACCAGGCATAGCCGGTGTAGCCGGGATGTCCACGCGCCATCCATCCGGTGACGTAGTCAGGCAGGCCGACGTCGCCGTCATGGCTGCCCGGCCGCGCGGTCAGATCGATGGTTTCCCAATCGCCATCGTCCACGCGGACGTCGGCCCAGTGCGGGTCATCGCCGGCGTGAAATCGCCAGCCGCCGTCGAGCAGGGTCGCCGCGGCGCGCAGCGACGGCGGGTCACCCCCGCCTCCGCGCGCCAGGGCACCGATTGCGACGGCCGTCGCCAGCAGGGTCGCCAGGATGATCCAGACGAACAGCCTGCGTTGCGTGGCGTCGATCGATTCGGTCATCTCGCACCTGGGGGTCTCAGCTCGCGGAGGCCCCCACGAGCTTGACCACGTCCTTCCACGGCCGCGGCCCCTCGTGCATCGCGAAGACGGTCTCGACGTCCAGCTTGTTGCGTTCGACGGCTTGCAGCACCTCATGCATCAGCTGCGGGTCGTACAGGGACTGGTCCGGGTTCATCGCCAGCGTGTCGCTGGCATACAGCAGGCGGTATCGCGGGAAATAGACCATGTACTGCCGCTCGGTGGAAGCGCCGCGCAACGGATACAGCTCGGCGCGGTTGTCGCCCTTGCCGACCACGATGCGACCGGACACCACGTTCCAGCGCGGCGCGACCGGCTTCTTCGCGAGATCGTCCGGCTGCAGGCGGTGCGGTGCCTGCATCATGCGGTCGAGCTGGTCGACGTCGAGGTCGAGTACGTGGACCGGCAATCCCTCGGCGACCGCCTGCCGGACACCGGCAACATGCGGCCAGGAGTCGGATGTCGACAGCACGCCCTTGATGCCCAGGCCGGGAAACTCGCTGCGTGCCTTGGCGATGACGCCGCGCATGTAGGTCGGGGAGATCGGCGCCTCGAGGATCAGCACGCCGTCGTCCTGGCGAATCAGCGTCGTGTTCCAGGAGCCCGCGTACAGCAGGATTCCCGGTGCGAGCGTCACCGGTGGCTTGTCCTTGAACGGTCGCTCCCAGCCCGGCGACTTGGCCGCCTTCGCGGCGACCTCGGGATCGAAGGCGAATTGCTTGTCGTCGAGGTCGACGTTGAAGGCGATGTCGACGGCCTGCGTCGATTGCCACACCAGGCCGTTGCGGGCCTCGACGCGATTGGTCGGCATGACGAGGCCGCCCACGAGGTGCCAGTTGTCGAAATAGACGAGTTGCCGGACATCGCCCCAGGCATGCCAGAAGTCCTGGAACGTGCGGGTGCGCTCGAGGGCGTCCGGCAGGTGGTTGCTCGCGTTCAACAAGACCGTCGTCGCGATGCCGTGCCAATCGAAGGCGACGGCCGCATGCGGCGTTCCGCGCAGCCACTGGGGTGTCGCGAAATGCAGGTCGCCTGCCTGCGATGCCGTCAGGAGCAGGCGCTCCGGTCCGAGCGCCAGGGCTTCGGCGGCCATGTCGAGATCGCCAAGCGCGCAGGGCGAGTCGCCGGTCGTGCCGCGGTAGACGCCCGCCGTGGGCGTCGCGACCAGCGTCTGGTCGGTTTCGAATTGATGCGGGTCGGACTCCGGCCATGTGAGATGCGCGGCGTCGAGGACGCGGCCACCGGCGAAATCGATCGTCAGCGTGTCGTGCTGGTACGACGTGAACAGCGGCTGCTGCCGATAGGACTGCTCGGCGACCAGCGTGTGCCCGATCGTCTGGTAGCGGACATTGCGCAGGCCCGCGAGCTTCTCGAGGCCGCCCATGGCATCGATGGCCTGTGCGACGCAGGCCTTGGCGTCCATCTGTCGACAGCCGGGCTGGCCCGCTTCTGCCACCGCGGAGCCGTCCAGGTGGCTGGCTTCGGCCGCTGCGGGCGGACGCGCGCACGCGGCACCGCATGCCGCTCCGAGGACGATCCAGCCCATCGCCGCCTTGACTGTCGATTCGAACGTCATCGGATCCCTCGCGAATGTCATCGGAACCCGAACTCTAGGTGGCGGGATCCGAATGCAAACCGCATTGCGACGGACGACCGGAATGCGTCGCCGAACGACGGGCGGAACCGATCGCTGGCAATGCCGACCCGATCGGCGGGCGTCGCGCTTGCCGATGCGTCGCATCCGACCTTTTCGAAAGCGAAGCGATGCGACTCAAGGCGATGTGCGACATCGAGGTCTCGGCGCCTCAGGACTGCCCCACCGTCGCCATGTTGCGGCCCAGCAGCGGACTCGCGCAATGGCTCGCCAGCGAGGCGTACTACTTCCAGCCGCACGTCCCGTCGACCGAGTACGTCGATTCGTTCGGCAACCTGTGCCAGCGCTTCATGGTTCCGCAGGGCCGCATGCGCATTCGCGTGGACGTCGTGGTCGACACCGAGGCCACGATCGCGGTCGACCCGAACGCAAGCCTCACGCCGGTCGACGAGGTCCCCGACGCGGCGCTGCAGTTCCTGCTGCAAAGCCGCTACTGCCCCAGCGACAAGATGGACCGTCGCGCCCGCGAGCTCGTGGCGGGCGTCGCGCCCGGCTATGCCCAGGTCGAGGCGATCCGGGCGTGGATCCACGCCAATCTCGAGTATCGCTACGGCGTCAGCGACGCCGCCACCGACGCGCTGGAGACGCTGGCCCGCGGTGCCGGCGTCTGCCGCGACTTCGCGCACGTGGGCATCGGCCTGTGCAGGGCGCTGCAGATCCCGGCTCGCATGGTGGTGGGCTACCTGTACGAACTCGACCCGATGGACATGCACGCCTGGTTCGAGGCGTTCGTCGGCGGCCGCTGGTACACGTTCGACGCGACGCAGGACGTGCCGCGCGGCGGCCGTATCGTCGTGGCCTACGGACGCGACGCCGCGGACGTGGCGTTCCTGTCCAACTACGGCGAGCTGACCACGGAGCGGCTCACGGTGCGCGTGGAACTGCACACGGATGCCGCGCCGCCGCCCTTGCCCCCGCAGTGATCGCCCGCGAGCCGGACGGGCCGCCTGCTCGACTCAATGTGCCCCGAGAGCTTGATGCTGGGTCTGCTTCGCGGCCTCCGGCCGGCCCGCGTTGAAGAACAGGTTCAGCAGCACCGCGGAGATCGAGGTCAGCAGGATGCCGGACTCCAGCAGCGGATGCAGGCTGTGCGGCATCTGCTGCATCCAGCGCGGCGCCACCAGCGGGATGAGGCCGAAGCCGATGGCCAGCGCGACGATGTAGAGGTTGTAGCGGTTGTTCCTGTAGTCCACCGTCGCGAGGATGCGGATGCCCGTCGCGGCGACCATGCCGAACATCACGAGGCCGGCGCCGCCCAGCACGAACTGCGGGATCGCCTCGATGAGGGCGGCCATCTTGGGCAGCATGCCGAGCACGACCATGATGACGCCCCCGACGACGCAGACCCAGCGGCTCTTCACGCCGGTCACCGCCACCAGGCCCACGTTCTGCGAGAAGCTCGTGTGCGGGAAGGTGTTGAGCATGCCGCCGATCACCGTGCCCAGGCCGTCGACCCGCAGCCCGGCCGCCAGGTCGGCCTGGCCGATCTTCTTGCCGGTGATGTCCGACAGCGCCAGGAACATGCCGGTGGACTCGATCATCACGACGATCATCACGACCGTGAGCGTGGCGATGGAGACGAGATCGAAGGTGGGCATGCCGAAGGCGAACGGCGTGACGACGTCGAACCATGGCGCCGCGGCCACCTTGGCGAAGCTCATCTTGCCCATCGCGATCGCGATCGCGCAGCCCATCACGATGCCCAGCAGCACCGAGATGTTGGCGACGAAGCCGGTGAAGAAGCGCACCAGCAGCAAGATGAACATCAGCACGGCGCCGGACACGGCCATGTTGTCGAGCGCGCCGTAGGCCGGGTTGTCGTTCATCGGCACGGGGCCGGGCAGTTTCAGCCTGGCGAGCGACGGGAAGATCTTGAGGAACCGCGCGGGCGCCGAGGCGGACGGGGCGGCCGCGGGCGCGTCCGCCGAAGCAGCGCGGGCTTCGGGAACGACGCCGGAGGCCGCGCCCGTCGCCGCCGCGGCAGCGGCGTCCTGCTTGGCCTGGTCGACCATCAGGACCAGTTGCGGCACGTCGGTGACCTGCGCCACGTTGGACGGGCCGCCGACGGCCCAGCCCACGCCCACGCGCATCAGGCTGATGCCGATGATCGCGATGGTGGTGCCGGTGACGACGGGCGGGAACAGGCGCAGCAGCCGGCTCATCAACGGCGCGACCAGGATGGCCATCAGGCCGGCGCCGATGCCCGCGCCGAAGATGGCCCGGGCGCCGTCCATGCCGGGCATGCCGTTGGCGATCGCGACCATCGGGCCGACCGCCGCGAAGGTCACGCCCATCATGACGGGCAACTTGATGCCGAACCACCGGTTCAGGCCGAAGGACTGGATCAGCGTGACGACGCCGCAGCACAGCAGGTCGGCCGAGATCAGCATCGCCACCTGCTCGGGCCCCAGCTTGAGGGCGCGGCCGACGATCAGCGGTACCGCGATCGCGCCGGCATACATGACCAGGACATGCTGCAGTCCGAGTGCCGCCAGGCGTGCGGCCGGGAGTCGCTCGTCCACGGGTTGAACGGGGGCAACGGGGGTTGCCGGGCAGTCACGAAGCTGTGCGTCCATCGCGTCCTCCAGAGGGGCAGAGGGCGCATGCCTGGGGACATGCACCCTCCCCTCACCACAGCGGGCTCTGTAAGGAGTGGAGGTCGCGACTGCCGACCGGAGCGCGGGGCCCGGCGCGGCAGGCTCCGCGGCGACGTGTTAAAACTGTATACAGTCGCATTCGACCTTTGTATACGTGATTACCCGATCGTCGCCCGCTCCGCCGGGCCGGCACGTGTTACGCCGCCTGTGTCTTCTTGCGCAGCACCCCGATCAGCGCCAGCACCCCCGGGACGATGATCATCGAAAGAAAGATCCACTGCAGGTGCGTCTTGACCCACGGCAGGTTGCCGATGCCCCAGCCCAGCAGCGTCACGCTGCCGATCCAGAGCGCCGCGCCCGTGACGTCGTACAGCGTGAAGCGGCGCCGCGTCATCATCGTGACGCCCGCGACGAATGGCGCGAACGTGCGCACGAAGGGCATGAAGCGGCCGGCGATCAGGGCGACGCCGCCGTATTTCTCGTAGAAGGCGTGGGCCTTGTCGAAGCCGTCCTTGCTGAACCAGCGCGAGTTCTCCCAATGGAAGACGCGCGGGCCGAACCAGCGGCCGATCGTGTAGTTGGTCTGGTTGCCCAGCACCGCGGCGGCGAACATCACGCCGAGCGCCATCGTGATGTCGAGCAGGCCGGTCGCCGCGGTGGCGCCGACGACGAACAGCAGCGAGTCCCCGGGCAGGAAGGGCATCACGACGACGCCCGTCTCGATGAAGATGACCGCGAAGAGCACGGCGTAGACCCACAGGCCGTTGGCGGCGACGAACGCCGCCAGGTACTGGTCGGCGTGAAGAAGATGCTGAAACAAGGGGATCATGGAGTCCATGGGCGGCGATTATCGACCGGGGTTCCTACAATACGGGGATGACTGTCCAGATAGCGCCATCCGAGCGCCGCACCATCCGTGAACTACCCGACGAACTGGTCAGCCAGATTGCCGCGGGCGAAGTCGTGGAACGGCCGGCCTCCGTGGTGCGCGAGCTGGTCGACAACGCGCTCGACGCCGGCTCCACGCAGATCGGCGTCCGCCTCGTGGCAGGCGGCGTGCGCGCCATCCTGATCGAGGACGACGGCGGCGGCATCGAGGCGTCCGAGCTGCCGCTCGCGCTGAAGCGCCACGCCACCAGCAAGATCCGCTCGCTCGACGACCTCGAGTCGGTCACGACGATGGGCTTCCGCGGCGAGGCGCTGGCGGCGATCGCCTCGGTGTCGGAGCTGGCGCTCGTCAGCCGCACGCCCGCGGCCGGCCATGCGCAGCGGCTGGACGCGCGTTCCGGCGAGCTGTCGCCCGCCGCGCGCGCTCAGGGCACGACGGTCGAGGTGCGCGAGCTGTTCTTCAGCACGCCGGCGCGCCGCAAGTTCCTGAAATCCGACTCCACCGAACTGGCGCACTGCATCGAGGCCGTACGCCGGCATGCGCTGGTGCGGCAGACCGTGGGCTTCGCGGTGTGGCACGAGGGCAAGCT
>FTKT01000324.1_pt2 | contig 16003 bp, 17 predicted proteins | sample 1658271 | NCBI WGS metagenome assembly FTKT01 (sample SAMEA3914811, study PRJEB12502) | metagenome | biome: forest; material: soil | place: Canada | collected 2011-08-04 | depth 0.3 m | reverse complement strand
CGCCGAAGCCGCCAGCAACAACGCCATGCCCCTGATCCTGCTCCCCCTGCTCTCCAGCGCCTTCACCCCGATCCACTCCATGCCCGGCTGGTTCCAACCCATCGCCCAGTACCAGCCGTTCACCCCCGCCATCGAAACCCTCCGCGGCCTCCTGCTCGGCACCCCGATCGGCCACAACGCCTGGCTCGCCATCACCTGGTGCCTGGCCCTGACCCTCCTCGGCTACCTCTGGTCCACCACCACCTTCAACCACGACCCCAAGTAACCCCCCCCACCACCCCGAGGCGGCGTACCCCGACACCCCGTCGGCGCACGCCGCTCCTCGGCGTTCCCGGCCGGCCACCGAACTCACTCCAACGGGTGAACCTCTGAGTTGCCCGGCTTCCCGGGCAGTCCGCCGACGGCTCGGCCCCGAAGAGGGTGGGAAGCGCCGCGTGATGGAACGGGCGCCAGAGGAGATGGGGCGTGATGGCGCAGAAGCGCATCGACACCCGATTGCTGGACGAACTGACCGAGCAGTCGCAGGACCTGAACAGTGACGCGGTGCGCATCACCCGCGAGGCGCTGACCGACTTCGCGGCGAGTGAGCCGCGCGAGCCGCGTGAGCGGCGCTGGTGGCAGCGGGGCGGGACGCTGGCCGGCGTGGCCGGCGCGGCGGTGCTGCTGCAGGGAGCCAGGGCGGCCGCGGCCTCCCCGTCGGCGTCCGCCTCGGCGGACGACATCATGGCGCTGCAGACCGCGGCCTCGATCGAGAACCTGGCGATCAGCGTCTACCAGACCGCCGCCGGGCTGCCGTTCATCAAGGACGGCAACAAGACGGTCGCCGCGTTCATCGCCAAGACGACCACGCAGCACCAGGCGCACGCGCAGGCGTTCAACGCCGCCGCCACCGCGGCCGGCGGCCAGGCGCAGAACAGCCCCGACCCGAAGTACAAGGCGATCGTCGACCAGGCGCTGCCGACCATCAAGACGCCGGCGGACGTGGTGAAGCTCGCCATCACGCTGGAGGACGTCGCCGCGCAGACGTACACCAAGAACGTCGGCCAGGTGAGCAACGCCGACCTGCGCAAGCTCTTCGCCTCGGTCGCGCCCGTCGAGGCGCAGCACCGGGCGGTGCTGCTGGCCGTGCAGGCGCTGCTGGCGGGCAACGCGGCGGATCTCATCGCGATCCCGACCGACATCACCAAGCTGCCTGCGGCCGCGGGCAGCGTCGGGTTCCCCGACGCCTTCTACAAGACCGACAGTGCCTCGCCGATCTCCGAGGGGGCCGTGAAGTGACCACGCGCAACGGCAATTGGGAACTGCCCATCAGTGAGGCGCACTTGACGCGTCTGACCCGGGAGATGGAGGAGGCGCACCGCGAGACCCTGCCGGCGATGCGGGCGGGCGCGGTGGACCTGACCGAGGAGATCCGCGCCCGGCAGGCCGGTGCGGCGCGGGACAACGGCCGACGCCGGTTCCTGCTGGGGGTGGGCGGGGGCGCGGCCGCGCTGGCCCTGGCCGCCTGCTCCAGCAGCAGCAAGAGCACCGCCTCCTCGTCCTCCTCGCCGTCGGCGGCGGCGTCCGGTTCGGCGGCGTCCTCCGGCGGCGGCCAGTACACCGGTGACCTCAAGGTCGTCGCGCTGGCCACCGCGCTGGAGAACCAGGCGGTGGGCGCCTACCAGGCCACCCTGGACGCGGCGACGGCCGGCAAGCTCGGCACGGTGCCACCGGCGGTGGCCAACTTCGTCACCACCGCGATGGCCCAGCACGCCGACCACGCCAAGGCCTGGAACGCGGTCCTGACCGGTGCGGGCAAGCCCGCCATCACCAATGTGCCGCTCTCCAACCAGCCCGACACCCTGGCGGCGCTCGGCAAGGCCACGGACGTCGGGGCGGTGGCCAAGCTGGCGCTGATGCTGGAGGACCAGGCCGCGCAGACCTACCTCTTCGCGACCTACAACGTCACCAGCCCCGCCGGGATCGCGACCGCCGCCACCATCGCCCCGGTGGAGGCGATGCACGCCGCGATCCTCAACTTCGTGCTGGGCCAGTACCCGGTCCCGGACGACTTCCTGCCCGTCGACAAGGCCGCCAGCCCGTCCCTGCTGACGGTCTGACGGCTTGACGCTCCGACGGCTGACGGTCTGACGGCTTGACGGCTTGACGGCTTGACGCTCCGACGGCCTGACGCTCCGACGGTTCGTCGGACACTCGGGGGGCTTCCGCCCGGGGTGCCCGACGAACCGTCAGCATCCGTGGACCATCGCGCAGTCCGGCCACAGAGCCCGGGCCGGTCGGAGCCCCGGGCGAGAGGCGTAGCCCCTCACTCGTACGAGTGAACCTTGGCGTTGTCCCGGGTCGCGGAGCGATCCCCGGGCGGCGCGAGCCCGACCGTGTTCTGACGACCCTCGCGCGAGCAGCCCGCCGGCCGGGTCAGCTGCGCGCCGGCCCAGTCCGCCAACTCCGTACGATCCGAAGGGCCCTGATCACCGATGACTTCTCCCGCCCCCCGACTCCCTCCCCGCCGGCGCGCGGCCCTCGCGGGGGTGGCCGGACTCCTGCTCTCGCTGGTGGCCTGCAGCAGCGGGGGCGGCACCACGGCCGTCTCCTCGGCGGCGGCCTCGGCCCCTGGCACGGCCACCGGCGCCGCCACGGGGACCGCCCGCATCGTGATCAAGGACTTCCTCTTCGACCCGGCCTCGCTGACCGTCGCGCCCGGCACCGTGGTCACCGTGGTCAACCAGGACCAGACCACCCACACGCTCACCGCCACCGGCGGCCACGCCTTCGACACCGGGAGCATCGGCGGCGGCAAGACCGTCACCTTCACCGCCCCCGCCACGGCCGGCGCCTACCCCTATATCTGCAGCATCCACCAGTACATGAAGGGCACGCTCACCGTCGGTTGAGCCGGACCGACCGCCCACTCGCAGAAGGATGTCCAGGATGCCCTCAGCCGTCAGCGACCCGACCGCCCGGCCGGGCCGACGGAGCACCCGCCGGGTGCTCCTCGCCGTGGCCCGCCTGGTGGCCGCCGCCGCCCTGGCCGTGGACGCCTACGTGCACGCCAAACTGGCGGACCGTTACGACCCGGTCGTGGCGACGGTCAGCCAGGGCGACCTCTTCCGGATCGAGGCGGGACTGGCCGCGCTGGCCGCCCTGCTGGTCCTCGTCCGGCACCGCCGCCCGGCCGACGCGTTCGGCCTGTCGGTCGCGGCGGGCGGACTGGCGGCCCTGCTGCTCTACCGCTATGTCGACGTCGGCGCGTTCGGGCCGTTCCCGGACATGTACGAGCCGGTCTGGTTCGCGGACAAGTGGGCGAGTGTCTTCTCGCAGGCGGCGGCGATCGCGGCCACAGCGTTCCTGCTGGTCACCGCCCCGCGCCGACGGCGCACCGCGCGGGGCGGTGCGCCGTCGGCGCGGGGCGGTGACCAGCCGCCTGCGGGGCCCGGCACTAGCGGGCGCGGTTCTGGTTGAAGCCGGCGCGGGCCCAGAAGTAGCCGCCGAGGGTGATGACGAGGCACCAGGCGATCGCCAGGACGCCGTTGTGGCCGATCGGGGTGCCGGTCAGCAGGCCCCGGATCGTCTCGATCACCGGAGTGAAGGGCTGGTACTCGGCGAACTGGCGGACGCCGGGCGGCATCGAGCCGGCGGGGGCGAAGGCGCTGCCGACGAACGGGAGGAAGATGATCGGCAGCGGGCTGTTGCTGGCCGCCTCCGCCGTGCCCGAGACCAGTCCGATCGCCACCGCCAGCCAGGTCAGGGCGAAGGTCAGCAGCAGGAGCAGTCCGGCCGCGGCGGCCCAGGCCGCGAGATCGGCGGTCGGCCGGAAGCCCAGGAGCAGTGCGGCGGCGATCACCGACGCCGTGCTCACCACGGTCGTGATCATGCTGTTGATCACGTGTGCGGTCAGGATGGAGCCCCGGGCGATCGGCATGGTGCGGAACCGGTCGACGATGCCCTCGGTCATGTCCGTGCAGACCGCCACCGCCGTGGCCATGCTGCCCGAGGCCACCGCCGTGATGATGATGCCGGGCGCGATGTAGTCGATGTACCCGCCCCCGTGGTGCCCGCCCGCCGCGGCGATCCCGGCGCCCAGCGTCTTGCCGAGGACTCCGACGAAGAGCAGCAGCATGATCACCGGGCCGAAGACGGACCCGGTCGTCATGGCCGGATAGCGCAGCGTGTGACGCAGGTTGCGCCGCAGCATGGTGGCCGTGTCGGTCAGGGCGTAGGTCTTGGTGCTCATGCGGAGATCTCCTTGTCGGTGGCGCGAGTGTCGGTGGCGCGAGTGTCGGTGGCGCGAGTGTCGGTCACGGGGTTGCCGCGGGCATCGGTGGGGCCAGTGCCTGCGGCGCGGTTGCTGCGGTTGCCGGTCAGGGCGAGGAAGACGTCGTCCAGGTCCGGGGTGTGCACGGAGAGCTCCTCGACGGCGACGGCCGCGGCCTTGAGCCGGTCGAGCAGGGACTGCAGCGAGGCGAACCCGCCGTCGCTCGGCGTCTGCAGGGTCAGCGCGTCGTCGTCGCGGTCCGTCACCTCCAGGATCCCGGCGGCGGCCGCCAGGTTCGCCGCGTCGGCGAACCGCAGCCGGATGTGGCCGCCGGGGACCAGTCGCTTGAGCTCGGCCGCGGTCCCTTCGGCCACCAGCCTGCCCTGGTCCAGCACGGCGATCCGGTCCGCGAGTTGGTCGGCCTCCTCCAGGTACTGGGTGGTCAGGAAGATGGTGACCCCGTCGGCGACCAGGCCGCGGATGATCTCCCACAGGTCGCGGCGGCTGCGCGGGTCGAGGCCGGTGGTCGGCTCGTCGAGAAAGATCAGGCGCGGGTCGGCGATCAGGGTCATCGCCAGGTCGAGCCGGCGCCGCATGCCGCCGGAGTAGGTCGAGATGGGCTTCTTCGCGGCCTCGACCAGGTCGAACCGCTCCAGCAGGGCGTCGGCCCGGCGCCGGCCCTCGGCCCGTCCCAGGTGGTGCAGGTCGGCCATCAGGATCAGGTTCTCCCGGCCGGTCAGCAGGCCGTCGACGGCCGAGAACTGGCCGGTGACCCCGATCGAGGCCCGCACGGCGCCGGGATCCCGGGCCAGATCGTGGCCGACCACCTGCGCCTGGCCGCCGTCGGCCTCGATCAGGGTCGAGAGGATCTGCACCGTGGTGGTCTTGCCGGCCCCGTTCGGACCGAGCAGGGCGAAGACCGTGCCCGCGGTGACGGTCAGGTCGAGACCGTCCAGTACGGTCTGGTCGCCGTAGGACTTGCGCAGGCCGGTCGCGGTGATCGCGGCGGGAGGGGCGAAGGCGGCTTCGGTAGCCTGTCGATACGTTGTCTTCGTGTTCATGGGTAGAGCTTCCGACCCTGACGCAGGGTCAAGGTCAAGCAGCCTGTTCCACAAGTTTCCGGGGGGTCACTGTTGTTGACGATCGGCCAGGTCGCGGCCTATCTGGGCGTGACGGTGCGGGCCATCCGCCACTACCACCAGCGGGGTCTGCTGCCCGAGCCGGCGCGCGACGTCTCGGGGTACCGGCGCTACGGGGCCGACGCGATCGTCACGCTGGTGCGGATCAGGACCCTGGCGGACGCGGGCGTCCCGCTGGCGCGGATCGAGGAGCTGATGGGGGCCTCGCCCGAGGGGTTCTCCTCCTCGATCGCGGCGATCGACGAGGACCTGAAGGACCAGATCAGGGACTTGCGCAGGCGCCGCAGCCGGATCGCCGAACTGGCGGCCGGCGACCGGCTGTTCCTGCCCGAGGAGGTGGTGGCCCTGCTGGACCGCGTCCAGGGGATCGGCCTCAGCCCGGAGGCGGTGCGGACCGAGCGCGACTCGTGGATCCTGCTGGTGGCGCAGTACCCCGACCAGGTGCCGGGGTGGGCGCTGCAGAAGCAGGCGCTGTTCGAGGACCCGGCCTTCCAGCGGCTGTACCTGACGGCCGACCAGGCCGCCGGCTGGGACCGGAACGACCCGCGACTGGAGGCGCTCGCGGACGAGGTGAACGGCTTCGGCGGACTCGTGGCGCCCGGCTCGGACGGAGCCGAGCCGATCCTGGCGCTCGACGCCCTGGTCGCCGTCACGCTGATGGCGGCGCAGACCGGCAAGCCGGTGCCCGCCTGGGAGCGGTTGATCGAACTGTGCCGGAGCCGGGCAACGGCGGGCTGAGCCCAGGCCAGGTCCGGCTGACCCCGGGCAACGGCGGGCTGATCCCGGGTCGGGTCTGGCTGACCTCGGGCCAGGTCCGGCTGACCCCGGGCCGGGTCCGGCGGCCCTCGTTGCCCGGCTCGGCAACGAGGGCCGCGGCGCTACTCGTTGCGCGCGGTCTCCGGTCCGGTGATCCGCCGCAGCAGCGGCAGGGTGGAGCCGATCACCCCGAGCGAGGCGGCGATCCCGAACGCGGTCGTCAGGTAGTACGCCAGGTTCGGCGCTCTCACCGAGTAGCCGAACTGGGCCTGCAGGAAGAGCTGCGCGGCCAGGAACCCCATCCCGATCGCCACCGCGGCGACCACCAGCAGCGGGACCGCGCTCTCCAGCAGCACGATGCGCCGCAGGACGCCGAGGTGGACGCCGGTCAGCCGCAGCAGGCTGAACGGCCGCTTGCGTTCGGTCAGGCCCCCGGAGACGCTCACCGCCAGGCTGCACCCGGCGATCGGGAAGCTGATCATGATCACCACGTCGGCCAGCTGCTGATACCCGATCAACTGCGCGAACTGCCACGACCGTTGTACGGCGATGGTCTCGGGGACGTCCGCCGTGGGATAGGTGGCGGCGAGGACGGTGTGGGCCCGCTCGATCGCGGCGGTCGACCCGTCGGTGGCGACCACGATCTCCTGGACCGGCAGGCTCCGCACCTCTTCGGCGGAGATGGCGGCGGCGGGCCACTGGGCGGGCCAGCGGGTGCCGTAGCCGATCGAGCCGAGGTACGGGGTGACCGAGGCCGTCTGCGCCCCGGGTCCGCAGGTGCTGAAGGCGGGGGTGCTGGCGAGTTGGTCACAGGCGGCCAGGCCGGCCAGGTTCGGCCGTCCGCCCGGGTCGGTGGGGCCGTCCGCCGTGGGATCCGTGGTGTTCAGCGGATTGGTGTGGACCTCGGTCAGGCCCTGGACGCCCGGGATCGCCCGGAGCCCGGCCAGCACCGGGTCCGGCAGCGGGGCTCCGGGGTTGACCATCTGCCCGGAGGCGTCGCGGCCGTTGCCGAAGTGGATGACCACGGTGTGGCTGACCGCGGCGCTGTCCTTGGGCATGTGGCCCTCGGCCGTCAGTGACGAGATGACGCCGACCGTCCCGCTGGTGACGCAGAGCGCGAGGATCAGTCCGCTGACGGCGCGAAAGCCCGCCCGGGGGTCGTCGGAGAGCCGCCGCCCGGCGATCAGGGTGGCCGGGCGGCTGGTGTGACGGGCCATCAGCCGGGCGCCGGCCATGGTCAGCCAGGGTCCGGCGACGATGAGTCCGGAGAGCACCAGCAGGATGCCCGGGATGTACGCCTGGATCTGGCCGCCGACCGTCGGGGGGCGCCGGCCGACGAAGTACGACAGCTCGCCGATTCCCGCCAGCAGCGGGATCACCCGGTAGGCCCGCGGCCGGCGCGGGGTGACCCGCCGGGTGACTCCGAGCGGGGAGATCTGCACCCGGCGCAGCGCGATCCGGGCCGCCAGCGCGGCCGCGACCGGGACGCCGAGGACGACCAGCAGGACGTTGCCCGCCTGGAGCGAGAGGTCGCTGGTGAAGAACGGGGTCCGGGTCAGGTCGAGCTTCGCGACCAGCGGACGGATCAGGAAGTAGAGCAGGAACCCGCCCGCGACACCGGCCAGCGCGGCCACCGCCGACTCGACGGAGGAGATCACCGAGATCTGCCGGGGCGTGGCGCCCACCAGGCGCATCGCGGCGAACCGCTGCTCGCGGCGGGCCGCCGAGAGCCGGGTCGCGGTGCCGATCAGGATGAGCACCGGGAAGATCAGGCCGACCGCCGAGACGGAGAGGATCAGCGCCATGCCGTTGGAGTTGGTGCCGACCACGCAGTCGTCGCAGTGGCTCGGCGAGGTGGTCATGATCGAGCCGACCCGCTTGGCGTCGGGCAGGCCGGCCAGCTCCTGCGGGGTGCGGCCGATGACGACGATCAGGGAGTCCGGTCCGGGCAGCGCCGAGTTGCCGATGGTGCCGATCCGCTGCCCGGGGAAGCGGTCGCCGAGTTCGGCGGCCGGCACGGAGTCCAGCAGCTTGGCGAGGGCGGGCGAGGCGTAGTACTGGCCGGGCCCGGGCAGCTGCGGGATGCCCGGGGGAACCGGCGAGTGCGGGCCGGTGGCGGCGAGGTCGATCCGCCCGAGCGTCTTCCCGTTGAAGCTGTCCGCGCGCAGCTGCCACCAGAGCGGGTCGGCCGCGGCGGCGCCGGCCGCCCGGTTGCTCTCCGATCCGCTGTTCAGCCAGGCGTTGCGGGCGTTCTGGGTGCCGGTGGCGTTGATCGCGGCCAGGGTGCTCAGCAGCAGGGCGACCCCCACCGCCACGGTGGCCGCGATGACGGTCAGCCGGGTGGCGGCCTCCCGGCCGCCGCCGAGCGCGAGGCGCAGTCCGAGGCGTATCACGAGGCGATCCGTTCGCCGGGGAGCGAGCGCGCCCTGCCGTCGCGGACGACGACCTCGCGGTCCGCGCAGGCGGCCACCCGGGGCTCGTGGGTGACGATGACGACCGTGGTGCCCTGCTCGCGGGCGGTGGTGACCAGCAGGTCCATCACCTGCTCGCCGGTGAGCGAGTCGAGCGAGCCGGTCGGCTCGTCGGCGAAGAGCACGGCCGGCCGGGAGACCATGGCGCGGGCCAGCGCGACGCGCTGGGCCTGACCGCCCGACAGTTCGCCGGACCGGCGCCCCTCCAGGCCGTCCAGGCCGAGCCGGCCGAACCAGGTCCGGGCCTCGGCCAGCGCCCCCGCCCGGCGTCCGCCGCTCAGCAGCAGCGGCAGCGCGACGTTCTCCTCGGCGGTCAGCTCGGGGACCAGCTGGCCGAACTGGAAGACGAAGCCGAAGCGGTCCCGGCGCAGGGTGCTGCGCTCGGTCTCGCGCATGGTGTCCACCCGCCGGCCGTCGAAGTGGACCTCCCCCGAGTCGGGGGTGAGGATGCCGGCCAGGCAGTGCAGCAGGGTCGATTTGCCGGAGCCGCTCGGGCCCATGATGGCGACGATCTCGCCGGCGGCCACCGCCATGCTCGCGCCGTGCAGCGCCGGCGTCTGTCCGAAGGAGAGCTGGACGTCACGTGCTTCGATCATGGACCCTCCCGTGTCCTGTGCGTCGCGCGTGCTCATCGGCGCACCTCCTCGGCGAGCTGGCCGAGGCGGGCGCTGGTGATGTCGATCCAGCGCAGGTCGGCCTCCAGGTGGAAGAGGCCGTGGTCGGCCAGGAGCTTGTCGACCAGCGGGCCGGACCGCCTGATCTCGGTCAGCTCCCGCATCCGCCGCAGGTGCTCCGCCCGCTGGGCGTCGAGGTACGCCTCGGCGTCGCGGTCCAGCATCAGCGCCAGCACGACCTTGGTGAACAGCACCGTCTGCAGGTGCGGTTCGGCCGCGACCGGTTCGGTTAGCCAGGTCTCGACCTCGGTGACCCCGAGTTCGGTGATGACGTAGCGCTTGCGGTCCGGGCCGGTCCCGGGCTCGGCCTCCCCGGCGACCACCTTTCCGTCCCGGGCCAGCCGGCCGAGGGTCGAGTAGACCTGGCCGAAGGGCAGCGGCTTGCCGCGGCCGAAGTAGGTGTCGTAGTCGCGTTTGAGGTCGTAGCCGTGGCTCGGCTCGCGTTCCAGGAGTCCGAGAAGAGCAAGAGGAACTGTCATAACCGAGTGTCTACACTGAGTGTGTACTCCGGGTCAATACGATCCGACGGCGGCGCGAGGGGTGTCGGGGATCGCCGGGCCGGGCGAAGTCCGCTTCGCCGAGCTGGAGTTGGCTTCGCTGGTCAGCCGTCCGGGCGGCGGAGTGCTCTCTCGGTATCTACCGGGCCGGGGGGTGTTGCCGCCCGGAGCTGACGGGTCGTAGGTTCGCCTCGGCGGGGAGTCGAGCGGGAGGAGTGCGCGAGTGTCGGCATCATTCGGGTTCGCCGGTTTCGATCTGGTCCGGCGCGGTTACGAGCGCACGCAGGTCGACGCCTACCTGAACCGGCTCGCCGCCGGCGAGAGGCCCGCGGACCCGCCGGCCTTCGACATCGTCTGGCGCGGCTACGACCGCGCGCAGGTCGACGCGCGGGTGCGCGAGCTGCTGGGAGGCTGACCCGGAAGGCGGCTCGGGGGAGTCACGGCCCGCAGGTGAGCAGGACCGGCACGGCCGGCAGCGTGAGGGCCAGCGTCCAGCAGGCGGCGCGCAGCGCGGGGGAGAGGGTACGGGTCGGCAGCAGGCGGCGGACCCGCTGGACCACGCCCAGGTGGCCCGCGGCCAGCGTGGCGGCCTCGGGCGCCGGGCCGGTGGCGACCACGCAGAGGGCCGCGGCCAGGGTGCGCGGCGCGCACAGCCGCAGGGCGCGGTCGTCGGCGGCCATCTCGGCCAGCAGCGGCACCTGTTCGGCGGCGGCGCGGGTCAGCGGCAGCCGGGGCAGGGCGCGGCCGAGCGCGGCGACGGCGCCGACCAGCAGGTGGTGACGGGCCCTCAGGTGGGCGCGTTCGTGGGCCAGTACGGCGGCCCGCTGGGCGGGGTCGAGCAGTTCGACGGCGCCGCGCGAGAGCACCACCCGGCCGCCGCGTCCGGGCACGCACCAGGCGGCCGCCCGGGTGTCCTCGACGCTCCACCAGCCGCCGGAGCGCCCGTTGCCGGAGCGTTCCTGACGGGCCACCAGGTCCAGCAGTCCGCGGTGCCGGCGGCGGGCCCGGGCGGCCCGGACCCAGGCCGGGCCGACCACCGTCGCGGCCCCGGCCAGCACCAGGGCGCCGACCGCCAGCGCCTTCCGGTGCCCGGCCGGCCCCTCGACGCTCTCCTCGCCGACGGTGCGGCCCAGCCACTGCCCCAGCCAGCGGCCCGGCCCGGCGGCCAGGTGGCCCGGCTCGCTGACGGCGTGCACGGCCATCGCGACCGCGCTGGCGAAGGCGAGCAGCAGCCCGACCCAGAGCACCATGGCGGTGACCGGCCCGCGGACCACCCAGTCGGCCCGGGCCAGCAGCCGCGGCGCACCCCAGCCGACCGCGGCCGTGAAGAGGGCCAGCGCCAGCAGCGCGGTCACCGGTCCTCCCCGCGCCGCAGGGCCTCGCGCAGCGCGCCGGCCTGCTCCTCGTCCATGCCCTCGACGAAGAGCAGCAGCGCGGCGCGTTGGTCGGGGCTCTCGCCGAGCACCTCGCGCATCAGGTCGGCGGTGTGCTCCTCGCGGGTGCGCACCGGCTCGTACAGCCAGGCGCGGCCCTCCATCCGGCGGCGCAGCAGGCCCTTGCGGAAGAGGATGTCGGCCACCGTGTTGACGGTGGTGTAGGCGACCGGGCGGGTGCGGTTGAGGTCGTCCACCACCTGGCGCGCGCTCGTCGGACGGCCCCACGCCCAGAGCCGCTCCATGATCTCGGCCTCCAACTGCCCGAACCCGCGCACGGCGCGCTCCTTTCCGCGATGGGGTGGCCGCGCCGGGCGTCAGGCCCGCGGCGGGCCTCCTACTGTAGGCGCTGGGTGATCCAGCTCGCCCCGCGGGTGAGGGCGGCCCGGCGGCGCTGGCGGCGGGAGTTGTACCGGGTCTGGGCCGGGATCAGGCCCGGCGCGGTGTCGGCCAGGTCGGCCAGCCGCCGGGCGGCCTCGGCGAGCCGGTTCAGCAGCCGGCGCCGGCGGGCCGGGTCGGTGCTGTGCAGCAGGGCGGTGTGCAGCCCTTCGATCTCCGCGACGGCGGCCGCCAGTCGTAGCGCGGCCGTGTCGGCGGGCTTGCGGTCCCCCCAGGGCATTGAGCGGGCTCCTCTGTCGGTGGGCGGCGTCAGCCGTAGGTGAGGCCGGCGCAGGGGTCGGCGTTGGCCGGGCGGGTGTTGTCGGCGATGCCGCTGGGCACGCTGCCCGGCAGCGTGGCGGAGGCGGAGGCGGAGGCGGTGCTGTTCGAGGGGCCGGCCGCGGCGCTCTGCCCGGCGGACGCGTCCTGGTAGTCCCGGCCGAGGTCCACCTCCACCGCCCCGGCGGTGTCGTCCGGCTGGAGCTGCGCGCCGGGGAAGAAGAGGGCGAGCTGTTCGGCGGCCCCCTGGTAGCCGGGCGCGTAGCGGACCTCGGTGAGGGCCCGGGCGATTCCGGCGCTGCCCGCCGAGACGTCCAAGTAGCCCTTGGCCCGCAGCTCCCCGGCGGCCCGGGTGGCCAGCCCGTCGGTGGTCGTGCCGTTGTGCACCACGACGGGGACGGTGAGGTCGGTGCCGGCCGGCGGCGAGGCGGCCGCGGCCGGGCTGGGCTGGTCGCCGACCTGCCCGGTGCTCTGCCCGTCCAGCGTCCGGTCCTGGCGCAGCAGCCGCCACAGGGTGTCCACGTCCGGGTGGACCAGCGCCACCCGGTCCCCGGCGAAGCGCCAGGGCGCGGTGACGAAGCTGATGTCGGCGAGCTTGATGGAGCGCATCGACTGGGCGAAGGTGGCCAGCTTCATCGCGGTGCCCAGGTCCTGGTCGACGGTGAGCGACCTGGTGGCCGCGTCGGCCAGCGGGAGCAGCGTGGTGAGGTCGAAGCCCTGGTCCTGGACCTTCTTGATCAGCGCGGCCAGGAACGCCTGCTGACGCTTCATCCGGCCGATGTCCGAGCCGTCCCCGATGCCGTGCCGGGCGCGCACGTAGTCCAGCGCCTGCTGGCCGGCGAGGTTCTGCCGGCCCTTCTTCAGGGTGATGCCGTAGCCGTTCACGTCGTTCGGCACGCAGACCTCGACGCCGCCGACGGCGCTGGTCATCGCGGCGAAGCCCTTGAAGTCGACCACGATGGTGTGGTCGACCCGCAGGCCGGTCATCGCCTCCACGGTGTTCTGCGAGCAGGCCGGGTTGCCCGCGACGCTCGCGCCGACCGCGAAGGCCGAGTTGAACATCTGGCTGTGCTGCGGGCTGGTCCAACTGCCGTTCGGCAGCCGGCAGGGCGGGATGTCCACCAGGGAGTCGCGCGGGATGGAGACCCCGACGGCGTGCCGGTGGTCGGCGTAGACGTGCAGCAGGATCGCGGTGTCGGAGTTGCCCGTGCCGACCGCGCCGCCGCCCAGCTCGTTGTTGCCGCCGGCCCGGCTGTCGGAGCCCAGCAGCAGGATGTTGACGGGCCGTCCGCCGCCGGACGAGGCGGCGCCGGCCGGCGGCCGGCTGGCGGCGACCCCGCCGCTGTCGAAGACGCTGAGGTTGCCGTTGAGGTGCTGGTAGAACCAGGCCCCCGCGCCGACGGTGGCCAGCAGCAGCCCGGCCAGCGAGAGGCAGCCGATTCGCACGGCCTTGCGGTGGCGCGGTCCGGTGGGCGGCGGGTCCTGCCGTACGCTGGTCTCCTCCGCGGCCCGGGACGGGCGCCGGTCGGGCGGGCCGTTCTCGGCGGGGTCGGCCTGAGGGTCGGTCAAGGGTCCACTCCGTGCGGTCGCCGGCGGGCCGGTTGCTGAGTAGGACGGCTCGGTCACGCGTCCGGTTGCACAGTTGCGCAATCTAGCAAGTATCGGACGGATGGCAAGGCTGCGCCACCCTGCCAATCGAGTGGCGGCATTCGGACCCGGGAAACGCCGCCGAGTGCGCAGAGCCCGTCGACGACCTGTGGAACGCCGCCGCGTGCGCAGAGCCGGCCGGCGACCGCCGCGCCGACCCGCTGTGAGAGGGTCAGGCCGCCGTCGCGAGCGTGCCGGAGGGCTCCGGCTCGGGCTCCAGCGTGGTGCGGCCGGCCGCGTCGCTGAGCTTGATCAGTAGGGCCACCAGCAGCCAGTTCGACACCGTGGACGAACCGCCGGCGGCCAGGAACGGCAGCGCCTTGCCGGTCAGCGGGATCAGCCCGGTCACCCCGCCCACCACCACGAAGACCTGCAGCGCCACCACCGCCGAGAGCCCGGTGGCCAGCAGCTTGCCGAACGGGTCGGAGAGCGAGAGCGCGGTCTTGAGCCCGCGCTGGATGAAGAGCGTGTAGACCAGCAGCACCGCGATCACCCCGGCCAGGCCCAGCTCCTCGCCGACGGTGGTGAAGATGAAGTCGCTGCGGCCGGCGAAGCCGATCATCCACGGCCGGCCCTGGCCGAGCCCGGTGCCGGTCAGGTGGCCGGTGCCGAAGCTGAACAGCGCCTGGGCGGACTGGTCGGAGGGCACCAGGGGCGTCTTGCCGTCAGGACCCATCACGTAGGCGTTCAGCGGGTGCAGCCAGGCCACCACCCGGCCGTGCACGTGCGGCTCGATGCTGCCCACCACGGTCGCGCCGCCGACCGCCATCAGCAGGCCGAAGACCACCCAGCTGGTCCGCTCGGTGGCCACGTAGAGCATCACGATGAAGACGCCGAAGAAGATCAGCGAGGTGCCGAGGTCCCGCTCGAAGATCAGCACCAGCAGGCTGATCACCCAGATCGCCAGCACCGGCCCGGCGTTGCGCCCGCGCGGCAGGCTCAGGCCCCAGACCTTGCGGCCCACCAGCGCCAGCGCGTCCCGACTGACCATCAGGTAGCCGGCGAAGAAGACGCAGATCGCCAGCTTGACGAACTCGTCCGGCTCGAAGGAGATGCCGGGCAGCTTGATCCAGCGCTTGGCGCCGAAGGTGTCGCTGGGGAAGAAGGCGGGCGCGGCCAGCATGACCAGCGAGCCCACCATCAGGATGTAGACGTAGCGCTGGAAGAAGCGGTGGTGCTTGACCGCGACGATCAGGGCGATCGCCGCGAAGACCGCGATGAAGAGCCACATCACCTGGGACGGCGCGCTGGGCAGCTTCTGGTAGTCGCCCTTGGCGGCGTGCACCGCCGCGTACGACTGGTCCAGCCGGTTCAGCAGCACCAGGCCCAGGCCGCTGAGCATCACCGCGCAGGGCAGGATCAGCGGGTCGGCGTAGCGCGCGAAGCGGCGCACCGAGAGGTGCGCGGCGGCCGCGAGCACCGAGAACGAGACGCCGTAGACCAGCAGCCCCGGGGGGAGCTTGCCGTTCAGCGCCAGATTGGCGTCGATGTAGCCGAACAGGGAGACCAGCACCGCGAACGCCACCATGGCCAGTTCGAGATTGCGCCGGCGGTCGGCACCGCGTCGCCCTTCGGCCCGCAGGCTGCCTATCACTCGCACTCCCCACCAGCAAGGTCTGTCTGGACCGCCGAATTCTCGCACGGTCCGGCGGTGCCGCGGTCCACCGGCCCTGGATCGCCCCCGCCCGAGGTCCCCTTCGCACGCCGGTACGGCCCGGTTAGACTGAGCCCCTTCACGGACAGGGAGAGGGCGGTCAAGGATGACGGGCTGGGACGGGCTCGACGACCCCTCTCCGCAGATCCTGCAACAGGCGGCCTCCTCCTTCGGACTGCTGGCCTCCACCATGCGCCTGCACATCGTCTGGGTGCTCAGCCAGGGCGAGGCCGACGTCGGCACGCTCGCCGACCGGGTCGGCGGCACGCTGCAGGCGGTCAGCCAGCACCTGGCCAAGCTCAAGCTGGCGGGCATGGTCTCCAACCGCCGCGAGGGCCGCCGCCAGGTCTACGAGGTGGACGACCCGCAGGTGGCGATGCTGGTCCGGCTGATGGTGGAGAAGCTGGACGGGCCGGCTGCCGTGCCGTCGGCCGGCGGCGAGGTGTACCGGCTGCGGAGCACCGGTGTCTGAGAGCGGGCTGCGCCTGCTGACGCCCGGCGGCCGGCCGCCGCGGGCCGTCCGTCCGGCCGCGGGACCCGCGGTGGAGGCGGCGCGGGCGGACCGGGTGGCCCGGCTGAGCCGGCTCCAGGTGCTGCGCGAGAAGGACTCCTCGCCGCGCGGCCTGACCGAGGCGCAGGCCGAGGCCAGGCTCGTCGAGTACGGCGAGAACACCGTGCTGCCGCGTCCCGAGGCGTCCGCGCCGCGCCGCGCGCTGGCCACCCTGCGCGATCCCTTCGCGGCCCTGCTGACCGCGCTGACCGTGGTCTGCGCGGTGGTCGGGTCCTGGGGCAGCGTGGGGATACTCGCGCTGCTGGTGCTGGC
>FTKT01000436.1_pt2 | contig 16044 bp, 22 predicted proteins | sample 1658271 | NCBI WGS metagenome assembly FTKT01 (sample SAMEA3914811, study PRJEB12502) | metagenome | biome: forest; material: soil | place: Canada | collected 2011-08-04 | depth 0.3 m | reverse complement strand
AGCCCGCAAGGGCACCGTCAGGGGCTTTGTAGGCTTCGCTGAAACATCGGGGTGTAGCTTAGCCTGGTAGAGCGCTACGTTCGGGACGTAGAGGCCGGAGGTTCGAATCCTCTCACCCCGACCAGAGATTCAGTAAAAAAGCCTAGGCGCGTCAAGCACTTAGGCTTTTTTGCTTTTGGTCGCCATTCATGGCGATTCGGAGTAAATATCTGAACTCAGTGTCCCACGGATGTCCCAGCGCAACACCACTGTCCCATCGCAAGTTGACTGCCGCGCACGTTAACTCTAAGCTACCGTGAACGATCAGATCGCGTGGCCGACTGGGGAACGGAGTCGTTAGCCGCCCCCCCGGTGAAGACCAAGACAAGTCGGCAAGTTAAACGTGCAATCGAGCGATAGCACGACACTTCAAACGCGATCCCCGGCACTGACCAGCTGAGCCACGTGCTCTACCGAGGTTGATGATCGTGCGCGCGATGCGCAGGCGGCGGCGAATGAGTACCGTGTGTGTCTTGGTACTCCGAAGTTCGCGCCGTTGTCGGTCTTGAACGCAATTCACTTTTCGATCGCTGTCGAGGCTGCGGATGCAGCCTCCGTGACGGATGGATTGCCACATGTCGATTCCCGCGCTGCCCGAGGCCGCCAGCGACGCTGCCCAAGGCCAGACCTACGAAACCACCAAGACCCTCCCAGTTCGAATCCTGTTCGTCGAGCAGCTCTCCGAGCTGATCGGCAAGAGCGCTACAACGATCCGCACGTTCGCCACGAACGCGAAGTATCAGCACCTGATCCCGCGGCCCTTCAAGCTTCCCAGTAGTCGGCGCCTCTGCTGGTATGAAAGCGACGTGCTTGCCTGGATCGAGTCGTCCAGACCTGCAGAGCCTCCGCCGCAACGGCGGCCGCGCGGACGCCCCACCAAGGCGGAACAGCTCGCGCGGCAGCGCTGGGCGAAGACGCAGCTCACTTCTTGCTAGGTCATGCGTACGTTGCAAGCGGCCCTGAGCCGCATGGAAGCCCATCGCGCAAGGTCTGCCGATGGCCCGACGCAGGACGGTCCCAAAGTGAGCGTCAAGCAGCTTTTCCTTCCTGCCATGGAGCCGCCAAAACGGGCAATGCCGAACCACCTTGCCCGGTCAAGTCTGTTCGCACCCATCGCGAAGCGGCAACGCACCTTCCACCGCGAAACCACGCTCGTAAGCCGGTCTGACGCCGTGATCACTTACACCGGCGAGCAGTTGGATGAGGCCGATGCAGACCTTTGTCTGCAGCTCATTTTCGAGGCGCGTTTGTTTCCTCTGGGCCAGCCGGTGACGCTGGTGCGATCAGCCCTCCTCAAATCAATGGGGCGATGCGTTGGGAAGCACGACTACGAGTGGCTGCATCGGCGAATGAAAGCCCTTACGGCGGCGACGTTGTACCTAGAGGCCAAAAAGCCAGACGGTTCGACACGGTACGTCGTCGGCAAGACGGATGCATTTCACATCCTCACCAGCTTCAAATATGACGATGACTCGGAACGCTACACGTTCACACTCGACAGGCAGTGGGTTACCTTGTTCAGTCGGAGTGAATTCGCACTTCTCGACTGGGAAAAGCGCCTGCAGATCAAGCGCGGCAAGGATATGGCGAAGGCCATTCAACGCCTCGTGGCGACGTCCGCGGAACTACGCCAAAGGTATGCCCTGGACTGGCTGAAAGAGAGATTGCAGTACACCAGTCCGATCCGCAAATTCAGAGAAGCTCTGCGCCTCGCAATGGCTGAGCTTGAGCGCGTTGAGATCATCGCAGCGGGAAGTATTGAGATGAGCACCAAGGGCAAAGAGCAAGCAGTCTGGACCCGGCTGCCGACAGGCACGAAGCAACGAGGCGATGACGCACGGCTCGAGAAGTCAGTGCACCCCCAGAACGCACAAGTGCTTTTGTTCACCGAATGCCAACAGACCGCGGGCGCGGCAGCTCAGACGTAACGGCGCATCGCCCGCACGACTTTCTAAGACGGGGCCCCGTATTCCCTCGTGGCTTCCCATTCAGGCTCGAAGTGCGGGGCACCACTGACTCGCAACTTCGTCACCTAGGCATCTATGCTATTGCCCCAAGGGCGTCTCGGACACAGGATGTCCGAAGCCGATCTGATCCCAGGCCTCAAGGAACCGCGGTTGCTCGTAGTGTTTGCGACTCAGCCAGTACGAGACCTTGCCATCCTTCTCGTTCTTCACGGCACCACTACGCACTTCCTCGGGGGTGAGGACAAACACCTTCGGCGTTCCCTTCGCTACCTCTGTCACGATCACCCAGAAGTCACCCATGATGCTGAGCGACGCGCCCAGCGGAACGTCGTTTTTGGCGCTTAACGTCTTGACCTGAATGCCTTTGTAGTTGGTTGCATCACTGTCGTAGATGATGATGTCCACGCCCTTTGCGTTCCGGGCCGTCGGCATCACGTTCCAGCCTCGCAAAGAGAGCTGGTAGCAGCCGTAGTACAGACCGACGTTGCCGGTCACCTGTTTGTCTAGCCGTGGGGTCATGCGAGAAAGCATACTCGACAGCGCGCTATGCTTTGAGCCATGAAACTCGCCCTGGCCAGCTTGCCCCCAAAGGGAGGCCCTGAGATCGTGCTGCGGTGCAAATGCCGCGAACGAGACACGTTGTCTCAGACTTCTGGGCTGGACACCCAGCGTGGAGATCGCCTGTGGCGGACGTGACCGAGCAGATCCAGGCGTTCGGGTTGGAGCTGGCCGCATACGCCAAGAGCGGGCCGACTTCGCCGGCGCACGCGGCGGGCATTAGGCAGCGGATCGACAAGTTCATCACCGCGAATGCGGTGTCGCCTGAAACCGCCGTGCAGACATACCGGCAGTCAAGCGAAGCCTTCCTCGCTCGTGTAGTCGAGGCACGAGGGCTTCCGGTAACATCCGTCGCGTCGACAGGCGTTGAATCTGCTGAAAATGATCTTGGGGCGGTCGATCCGGCCGTGTCGGAGCGCTTCGATGAGTTCCTGCCCTCTTTGCGAAACTTGCTTGAAGAATGCGTTGCCGTGCACGCCGAACAAGCGGGGGTGTTCCTCGCGCAACAAGGGTCGACCTTTGAGCGGCTGTTATCGGATTTCATCGATGAAATTCCAGAAGGTGGCACCAAGGCCGCGGTCGTCCGAAGTCACGTGAACCCGATCAAAAATGCACTTGCCGAGTTGCTGCAATGGGCGGCTGACCTGGATCGTCTGCAGGCGACGAGCTTCGCGTCGGAGGTCAGGGACTTCCTGACGCCTGCGGCGAATAACCCGATCGCGATGGTCTGGCGCTACTCACCCTGGTCATGCCTCGTGTCGAGCCACAGGGACTTGGACGAGCGCCTGTACGTGGTTCGCGGAAATTGGGCCCTTCAGAAGGGACTGATGTTGTTGCCATCGGGCGGGTTTTCCGACGAGGTCAAGAGCCGCCGCCGCGAGCTGGGCTGCATGTGCACCTTTCAGTTCGTCTTCAATGTGACCGGTCTACCCACCGATACGCTCACGCCTGCCGGCATCGCTATGGTCGCGAGCGCCGCCTCCAGGCGCGAAGAATTCATGCGGTCGATGAAAGAGCCGCCTCAAGTGGCGCCGTCGCCGACATCAACGCCAGTACCAGCTCAAGCGCCGACTCCCGGCTTCTTCGGACGGTTTTTCGGGCGGAAGACTGACGGTTGACCGGAAGGCCATCCCGACGCTGGAACGCTATCCCGATTGGTAGCTCCACCTTGTCGGCCATCCAGGCCATCAACAAGCAGGCCGGCAACTGATTGCAGGAATCAGGCGACGGCCCCATCGCGGAATGCCATCCCGACGAACGTAGCGCTATCTCGACATTTCCTCAATGCACTCGACCTTGTTCCATAGCGGCTGCGAAACAGCGCAGTTATGCACAGGCGTGAGCCGGTAGCAAGAGGTAGAAAGAGGTAGAGAGCGCTCGTCGCGCTGGCGAGCCAACAACGGTGCGGCTTGCGGCTTGCAAGGTGGAAAGCAATCCCGACGAAGCGGAAGGTCGTCCCGATCGGCAGGAACGACATCCCGAACAGGCCGGAAGACTATCCCGAATAGGAGACGCCTTGCCGAGCATCTGGCCTGGCGAATCAACCCGCACGGGATCGAACGGCTCATACTGAGCCGTCTACGACGAGCCTGCGTCTTCTGAATCGGAAGAGTCCAAATCAGCCGCAGGGGCTATTGCCTTCTTGACCAACTCTTCGTATGGATAGGCAGGAAATTGTCGGACCGTCCGTCGACGGCCAGCACCGCCCAGCGAGAAGTCCGGTAGCTCGGCCAGGCGGTCTTCGCAGGTCATTGCCTCCCATTCGGAAAGTAGATCGTCCGCGCTCAGTTCGTCGGCCTTCGACGGACGCCCCCGTTCGCGCTTGGGCCTCTCGTACCCGGCGCGATCGAGCGCTCGGGCAAGAACGTCCATCGCCTCCCATAGTCGGGACGGGTCGGCCGGAGCGACGCCGTCTTCGACGGCCTTTACAGCCATTGCGATGTTTTCCGCCAACCTGGCAAGCTGGTAGCGCTGCGCTGCCGCGCGCATCTGAGCGTTCCGATCCGCGACGAACTCAAAGAATTCACGTTTTTCTTCGTCGACGAGTATGGATTCCAGTTCAGACGGCAGCGCGTCTGCCCAAAACGGGACCGCTCCGATCACGACTTGACGCGCACGCTTCTCCTCAGCGTCGTAGTAGTAGCGCATCAGTGAAATCGAAGGGGGCACGGTCTTCCGGCCTGACCTCTTGTTTTCCCGAATGCGGATACGGATTTCCACAGACTGCCTTCCATTGTATGTACTGGAGTACATACTATCACTCCGTAGACGGTTTGACAAAGCCACTCATCAGCTGGCAGACTGCAGGTGAGTAAGTGATGGCGTGGGCAAATCAACGTCTCAACAAACCAGGGACTACGCATGCAAGTAATTGCTGTTCTTAATCAGAAGGGTGGATCTGGGAAGACGACGATCTCGACCCACTTGGCAAGAGCACTCCAGATCGGGGGGGACAGCGTGCTGCTGGTCTGCTCAGATCCGCAGGGAAGTGCGCGGGACTGGGCGGCAGTCCGCGAAGACCAGCCGCTGCCGGTCGTCGGGATCGACCGGCCAACCATCGAACGGGACCTGAAAAATATCTCGTCCGGCCGGGACTTCGTGGTCATCGACGGCGCGCCACAGATTGCCGATTTGGCCGTTTCAGCCATCAAGGCCGCCAACCTGGTGCTGATCCCGGTTCAACCCAGCCCCTATGACATTTGGGCAGCGTCGGATCTCGTGGAACTGGTCAAGCAGCGAATCGAAGTGACAGACGGGCGGCTGCGCGCCGCATTCGTGATTTCGCGGCTGATCAAGGGCACGAGGCTCGCAGCGGAGGTTCGCGAGGCGCTACGCGGGTATGGGCTACCCGTCCTAAGCTCGCGCATCTCGCAGCGCGTCAATTTCCCCGGCACCGCGGCGAGGGGCCTGACCGTGATGGATGCCGAGCCAGACGGCGAAGCAGCTCGCGAAATCTTCGCCTTGGCTGATGAAGTACGTCGCCTACTCACCCACCCATTTGAAGCAATCACCAATTGAGCAATGGCAATCATGACCAAACTTGGACTTGCACCCGGTCGACCCAGCGAGCAGAAGGCGGCAGCGCTGAAGTCACTTTCAGACATGAAAGCCGTGATGGTTAGAGTCAATTTTGAGTTGGACGAGGTTGAACATCTAAAACTGAAGATCTACGCCGCCAAAAGCCGGCGCTCCATCTCCGACATCCTCCGGGAGCTGATTGAGAAGGAGATCCCGTCATGACTACAGCAGGCATAAAACTTGGGGCCAGCATAAAACGGCATAAAAGTGGAACTCACCGGGCGTAAGCGGTGGAGCGCATAAAAAAACTGAGCGGTATAAACGGCCTGCATAAAACGTGTTTTATGCACCTCGCCGACCTCGTCCGGCGCGTCTACTCCGGCGCCCATGCCAGGAGCCACGATCCGGCGACCCAGTGCATGGGCGCGCATAAGCGCAAATGAAGCAATTGCAAATTGATTGGATACTCAAATGAGTAGTCAAGTAATCTATGCCGAATTCGGACGAGCTGGACGCACTCCGCGAGCCGGGCCGCAGCCCATCGAGAGCACAGGCAATGTTGCCGCCATCCACGCGCTACCAACTTGGCTGCGGGTTGACGTCGACGCCTCGCACGTGGACATCGTGACCCGCCATCGCTACCCTCGCGCTGACGAGAAGCCTGCTGTCCTAGAGAACTACCGGGCCTGGCTGGCCCCGCGCATCGATGCGGGGCAATACATCGGTTACCTCGCCCAAATCGATGGAGTCATCGTGGCGGGCGCCGGCCTCACGCTTCTGGATTGGGGCCCGACACGTGACAGCGCGCGGAACCTTCGCGCCCGATTGGTCAACGTATTCACCGAGGTCGGTTACCGTCGCCAAAGAATCGCGCACGAGCTGATATGCGCGCTGATGACCGCGTGCGACAAGCGCGGCATCGACCAGATAGATCTAAGCACGTCGGATGCAGGTCACTCGTTCTGGGCTGGGCTAGGGTTCGAGCGCGTCTCGTCGGAGATGACACTTCTGCTGTAGCGACGCCGCTTCTCGCCAAGTCGGCCGACCCCGCACGCTGCTACTTAGCCCCGAGGCGCTCTCGACCGAAGACGCCGCCTGCTGCGCCGCCGCCCTGGGGTGCGAACGCCGGCAAAGCCCGGGCGGAGGACCAGATTCGCAGCCAAGGCCCCGGCGCTGGCTGAGGCACGCGCGACAGAGGCCATGACGCACGCGTCATTGCGCTCGAAGACGCATGCAGGTTCTGCTGTATGCGTCAGTCTTCGATATATGCGCGGCACTCTTCGATCAGCCTGCGCAGGCTCGCAGAGTCCGAACGCGTCTCCAAGATCGCCTTGAACTGCTGGATTTGTCCAACCGTGGGGATCAGTTCGGAGGGAGACTCGTGCAGCCAATCGATCAAGATCGGCTGCAGTTCAGCCTCGGTCATGGTCAGCACCTCCCCACGCGTGGGAACGTAAGTTCCTACCCGAAGGGTGAACGCTCCCGCGTGGGCCTTTCGAGCGGCCGACATGATCTCGTCTGTCACACCGAATCGATCCTGTTCGCTTTCCATGAACTTCCTTCCGCATTTTCAAGAATCGCCTCGCATCTGAGGATGTATCGGACTCAGATGTCGACGTCGGGCCCACGGTGTTCGGTGGGGTCCCGATCTTCTCTTTCTTGCCGCTCGCGCTTCAGCTCAACCAGGCGCTCGCCAAGCTGCTGCAGCCTGCTGCCGGACACTGGCTGCGGTTCGGAGCCCGCGGCGTCGGGCTCCCCAATTACCGGCCCGACATCTGCAGGCTGCCGCACAGTCTCTCGGTGATCCTGCGCCGACACTGTTGGAGGGTCATCAGCGTTTCCGCGCACGGAACGGTCACGTTCATCTTCGACCCGGGCCTTGCGAACGTCAACTTGCAAGTCCGGCGATGGCGCTTTCAACTTGACGAGCCGCCCGAATCTTTCAGAAAGGGCTAGACGCGTCGGTACCGGCTCGGTATCGCCGATATGCCGCTGCTCTCGATCACGCTCCGGCACTTCCTCGCGTCGGTCGTCCATGGATCGGCTGGCGCTCTTTGCGAGGAATCCGAAACGTTCGGTCAGACTCTCACGGCCACGCTCGGGACGCTCACCACCTGCTCGCGCCTGGCTGCTGTCGCCCGAACCGTCGCCGCGACCGGCGCGGGTGTCAAAGGCACCTGACAAACTTTTCCCGCCCGCCTCCGTGTGGCGCAGCGCAGGCCCTTGCTGACCACGCGCATCCCGTTCTCGCAGCGCTTCCGCCAATGACATCTTGGTATCGATGGTCTCGCGTTCGATACCGCGTTGCTCACGCTGGATCTTCCCGAGTTGAGCAGCAAGTTCAATGCGTCGATTCGTGTCACCAAGTTCGGTGGCGCGAGGCGCCCGCCGCCACCGCTCCGGTTCATCGTCGACCGCACGGCGCAGTGAGATGCCGCGCTCTATGGCGGTAGCGGCAGGGCCCATGTGACGAGTCGGCTGACGATCGAGATCGGCGGCCTTGTCGCGCTCGCCGCGTGCCACGGCAACCGCGCGCTGATCGACAAGGCTGCGATGGTCGATTCGTTGCTCGAATCCATGCCGCTCCAGATATGTATTGGTGAGATCGGCCCATTCAGCACGCAGGCTTTCAACCTCGTTCGGCCTATCGCGATGCTTGGCGCTTCGGTCGTGCGCGACCGCGTCCAGTTCACGCACCTTGTTCCCCAGCTTGCCCCCGCGCTCCACTCTGTTTGTCGTCGTCAAGATGTGGGCGTGATGATTCCGCTCATCACCATTACGGCTTGGTCTGTGAATGGCGACATCCGCGCCGACGCCGTAGCGATCGGCGATGCGTTGAGCAAACTCGACAGCCAGTTCCTTTCGAGCGTCCGCAGAGATCTCAGAAGGAAGAGCGACCTCGAATTCACGCGCGACCTGCGCGTCCGCCCTCTTGTTCTTGTGTTCGACAGCATTCCAGAGTTCGGAGCGAGTGGGCGCCCAGTCCGACCCCGACGGCATAACGATGTGGGTCGCCTCGACACCTCGCTTCCTCCTGTAGTCATGCTCGTCACCCGTGCGCTCATCCACCACGCGTTCAGCCGCCCGGTATGCAGCAGCGCCCGTTGATGATCGCCCAGCCTTTCGGCTGACGATCGCGACGCTCATGTGAAAGATCGCCATGACGCCGGGTCGCAGCATTTAGCGAGGCTGCTTGATGAAGACGAACTGCGGCATTCACTGGCGGCAAGTGCCGCGCTGACTCGGGGTGCAGGGGCCCGCGGCCCTTGCCAGGGGTGTCGGGGGCAGCGCCCCCTGACCGCACGGCAAACCCGCAGGGTTTGCGTTAAGTGCGCCCTTCGCTTTCGCTCGGGACACCAGCCGATCACCATTGCCGCCTCCGATAAACGTTTTCCCATGATAGCACTTACTTGTTTTCAGTTGCCCAACAAATCGTCTTTTTTGGCTGTGATCGAGGCCGAACGCGAGCCCCATGGAATCAGATCCGAGAGCGCAGCAGCACCACTCCAGCTACGGACATTCCGCAGCTATCGAGAAGGGAACAAGCGGCAATGAAGTGCTGCACCTCAGCGGCATATCAACCGCTGCGTCGCCCCCACTTGTCATCCTTGTTTTGGTCTGCTAACCTGTCTTGTATGGGCTGTTTAAAGAGCAAAGAAGGGGACGGCAAGGATGGCGAGAAGGAACGTAGACGAGCAGATTCGTGAGCAGGAAGAGCGACTGAAGCAACTCAAAGCCAAGGCTGCTCAGCTCGCGGCACGAGAAAAAGCGGCCATGAAGGCAAAGGCCCGGCAGGACGAGACACGTCGAAAGATTCAGCACGGCGGGCTTGTTGCTCTAGCCGGCCTCGCAGATATCGACAAAGCGGTGCTGCTCGGGGCACTTCTGAATTTCGCCGATCGACTCCATGACGACGACCACGAGACTTTTGTCGCTGCAGTCAAAGCCCGCGGCGCCCTGCTCTTGACCGAGCAAGCCTCATCGAACCAAAAGTCCGCCGCTGCGCAGACCCAAGACTAAGGACATCGAATGGCTCAATACGACCTCAACAACCAGGACGACCGAGTTCGCTACGGCGGAATCCTCGTAAGGCTGGTTGGGATCTTCTGGCTGGGTGCCGTCATCGGTGTATGGATCGGCGTCACGCCTTTCTGGGAGCCAACTTGGAATGGCCTCGGCCGCTTCGCGTTCGCTTTTTGGTGGGCCGCGCCACTCGGCCTCTTCGGCGGAGTCTTTTATATGTACCTCCGCTTCGCCGTAGACTGGCGGAACACGGAAGCTCGCGAAGCCGAGAGTCGACAAGCGGCGGCGCTGGCGCCTCAGACCCCACCCGTCGACCCTGCGCCAGTGGACGTGCAGCCCGCCTTCCGCGGACTCTCCATCGGCACATCTGTGGGAACTCTTCACGGCCGAGATCACGTCGCCGGAGTCGCGGGCGGGACTGTCATCCACCTGCAGCCCGAAGACTGCTGCAAGAACATGATCATCTTCGGCGGCATTGGCTCCGGAAAAACGACGCGTGTCATCAATCCACTATTGAAGCAGCTCTTTGAACAAGATGCCGGCGCCTTGATCTTCGACATCAAGTCGGACTTCCTCACGAACGTTGACTACATCGCCCGTATGACCGATCGGCGCTACCTCGTGGTGGGCGACGGCGGCCTGACGCTCAATCTGCTCGGCGGCACCTCCCCGGAGCTCGCCGCCAGCTACCTGAAGTCCTGCTTCATCGCATCGGGAAGCTCAAGCGGCAACGGCGTGTTCTTCGTCGATACCGCTGTGGAGCTATGCCGTAATGGCTTGACGCTGCTGCAACTGGCAGGAGGCGACTACTCCCTCGCCGGCCTGTACGAAGTCGTTCTCAACGCTGAAAAGCGCGAGGCCGTGATCGCTCAAATGCTGGCGGCTGAAACCAGCTACGACCGTCGACAGCTTCGGCTCGCCGAAAGCGTTGGCAACTACTTCGCGAATGTCTATTTGAAGTTCGACGAGAAGATGCTCTCAAACGTGAACTCGACCGTCGCCCAGGTGCTCTCGCCCTTCAGCCATCCCGACATGGTGGATGCGTTCAGTGGGGGAGAAAGCGAACATGAAGCTGATCTGACCGCCTTGATCAACGAAGGCTTGATCTATTTCGTGAATCTTCCGATGACGAAGTTCGGCAAGGAAGGTGCGCGGTACGCCTACATGCTGATCAAGCTGCGTTTCATGAGCCTGATGCGCGAGCGGCGCACTCGCCCGGAGTGGAACCAGCAACGGCAAATTGCGTTCGTCTGTGACGAGTACCAAGCGATCGTCGACTCCATCACCGACACGGACTTCTGGGACAAGTCGCGATCCAGCGGGTGCATGGGCATCGTCTCGATGCAGGGCATGGCCTCGCTGCTCTTCGCAGTCAAGGATCGACTGGCCGCCAACGCAATCCTCCAGAACTTCCGTCAGCGTCTGATCTTCAGAACCGAGGACGGCGAAACCATCGATCACGTTCAAAAGTTGCTGGGCACGGTGGACGTTTTGATCACGTCGACGAGCAGCAGCACCAACACCGGCTATTCGGAGAGCACAGCGGGAAAGGGCGGCCAGAACATCTCGCAATCCCACGGCAACAACGAGGGTGACTCGACCACCCTTCAGCGTCAACAACTCTTCGAGAGCAACGACTTCCGGTCTTTGAGCACGGACTACGGGCTCCTTATCGGAAACATCGGTGACCACAGCACCGACGAAGTGATCCACATGCAACCCCTCTACATCAAGGACTGAAGCAATGGCCTGGACGAAAACCGCATCCCGCTACCTGCCCAAATGGGTGCAAACCTCCGATGACCTCGCCGTCCTCGCTCGAACCGTCGTTGTGTTCTTCCGCGACGGCGTGGTCGCAGGAGTCGTTCTCGGCGTGCTCGTGGGGATGTGTACCCGTTGGCCGAGCAACTGAGACGCCCGCCCGTTGAGGATTTGAGTCAATGATCATTTGAGGAAAAATCATGAACAAGCTGTTTGCACTGCTCGCCGCAGTTCTCCTTTGTAGCGGCGCGACTGCCAAGACACCCGTCCGGCTGGCAACCGAAGGCCAAATATCTGTGAGTGCGCCGACCACGCAGTCAGTCGCCGGCGCTCCACTGAAGTCTCCCAGCCTGCAGGTCGTTCAGGGCGACCTCCTCGTATCACTGCCGCGGACGGGCAGCTCTTGTCCGATGCTGGCGCTGGTAAAAGTCGCCGACATGTCGCGGGCAGGCTCGCCTTGGTCGGTCATCACCACGGCCGCCCCCTTGGAAAAAGCGTCGAAGGCAGGCCAGCCCAGTTGTACGGGTCTGGTGAAGCCTGACGAACTGGCCGGCGTACTGCGGCCGTCTGCCAACGTGCTGGCATGGGCGGAGCTGGAATCCGCTAGCGGCGGCCGCCACGAATACCTTGCCCTCCGAAATAGTTGCCGCGGCGAAATCTGCACGCTCGTCGCAGCCGAGCCGCAGAGCCCGGTCGCCGACGAACCCATTGCACCGTCTCCGAACCAGCACGCCGGAGTCATCGGTGAGTCGATCAAGGTCACCCCCTGAGTCGTAGCCGCTGCTGACTGATCCCCTCCACCCCTCACTTTCAACTCAACTTTCCCTGGAGAAATTCATGAACAAGATCGCGCTGCTTTTCGTTTTCCTCTCCCTCACCGCACTGGGGGGCTGCGTCTCTCCGAACGACGAGGCGAATGCTCCGGCGGCAACCAGCCAGGCCGGCGCCGCCATCATTGACGAAGCTCATGAGTCGGCTTCGCCGGATCTCCGGTCGATTCCCATCGCGCGTCGATCTTGAGCACGCCGCAATGCGACATTCGACGTCCGCTACACGCAGTTGCTTGCAAGCTTCTGAGCAGGGCAAGGCGGGCGCCCCGGACGACCTGCCAATCGAGGATTGGGCCGTGGAGACAGTTCGAACATGACTCAATGGTTCAACGCCCTCGGCGATCCCGCGGCCTGGCGGCTATATCTCGATGTCTGCACCGCGAGCCTTGTGGAGGACGGCAAATACTACTTGCTGTGCTCACTGACTTTCTGGGGCCTGCATCTGGCGCTCAAGAGGCGCCTCGCACCCCGAGTGATCGGTGGATCGCCCAAAGGCGCAGATCTCCGCCGCGAGATGCTCTATTCGCTCAGCACGTTGTGCATCCTCACCGCTCTCTACGCGTGGGGCGCAACGCTCGTCGAGCACGGTGCTGTGAAGCTATACATCCCGCCGTTCCAGCACGGAACGGCGTGGCTGTTGCTGAGCCTGCCCGTCACGATCGTATGGCACGACGCCTATTTCTACTGGACGCACCGGCTGCTTCACACGCCCTGGCTGTTCCGCCAGATCCATGGCGTGCACCACCGCTCACGCAACCCGTCGCCGTGGGCGGCGTTGTCGTTTCATCCGGTCGAGGCGCTGATTCATGGCATGGCGCTTCCGATCGTGTTGATAGTCCTGCCGCTGAACCTATACGTCGTACTCGCGTTTGCAATCCATCAGATCGTTCGCAACACCCACGGGCACGCTGGCATCGAAACCCTGCCCCGCGGCTTCGCGCGTCACTGGCTGGGAGGCCGGTTCGTAACCACGACGCACCACCATCTGCATCACGAAACGTCCAAGGGCAACTACGGACTCTGGTTCACCTGGTGGGATCGGCTATGCGGAACCGAGCGTAGTGACTATCTTGAGCGCTTCGAGGCGGCGACAAGCCCACCTACGAAGGTCTAAACTCGCGCGCAAAAATCACGTCGGTGAATTGTTCCGGGGCGCGAAGGGCGCCGGCAAGCAAGGCATGATTTCGATGCAGAATCCCCCCCATCCAACCTTAGGACTGCTGACATGGGAGAGGCTGCGCGCCGGAAGGCAATGGGACCGAGGTCGAACCCGAACGAGTCTGTAGATCGAGGCCCGTGGCTACACGGAACGAATGTGCGATTTGACTCTTGGCAGGTTCCTCCGCCGTTGGAAGCCAACGACCCCTTCAACGTACCTCATACCGCGGTCTTCCTGACCAAGCATGCCGAGTTCGCTCAAGACGCAGGTTCGTTCACCTGCGAGGCGATGCTGACTCCTGATGCTAGGGTCTTGGTACCAGAATCGGATGAATCGGACATGCTCCGAAGGCGGCTACAAAAGCATCCGGTAGGAGGTCGCTGCGCATGGCTCTGCGACGAGGTCACCTGGCGCGCCAGTTGGGCCAGCGGGGACATCATGCGCTTCGCGGCCGAGGAAAGGCATGCCCTCGAAATCGTCTCACGTATGACTAAGCTCCACCGGCAAAGGCAACCCGAACTGCCGCATGACTTCGTCTCGCAGGTCGTGCAACACAACATAACGCGAGGCTGGATAGAGGAAATCGTGAAGACCGCTCGGGCGCTCGGGTTTGAGGCAATCCAAGGCAACGAGATCGATCGGCACGCCGGAGCGGTGCCGATTGCTCGCCCATGGCTGGCCGTCTGCACGGCAACCGCTTTGACCGCCCCCGTCTGGCGATGACCGGTTCAACCATTGGAGCCGCCGATGACAATGCCACATGAACGCATGCGTGCTCTCCGCTGGGGCTGGGAACTGCTGGCGTCGCTGAGAATCGATTCATCGATCCCTCACGCGCTCGTTGAGCGCGCAGTGAATCTTGCACAAACGTATCCGACGCCTACTGCGCTGACCCTGATGCTGGAGGCCGACCGGCCGCAGTTCCCCGAGGGCTTCGGTGAAAGCGTCGACGGCGCTCGCGCCCTGTTCGAGGAGATTCAGTCAGAAGGCTATGGAAGTGCAGAAACGAGGCGGGACACGCTCTACACCCTGCGTCATTTCCCGCTGCGAGGCGCAAGCGCGCGGGCAGCTGACGCGGCTTTGCTCGGGAGCCTGAAGAATTGGCTCGCCCCGGAAGATTCGTCGCCATGAGAAAAAAGCCCGCCAGAAGTCGTTAGACCTCATATGCGGGCTCGCGGGCCAAGATCGTCTCAGGGAGGACGAGACGAATAGGGAGGTAAGGGAGGAAGAGGCAACCCGCGTGCGGAAATTTTAGCAGGCATGCAAGCCCAAGCATCCGGGGCGTCCCGCCCCAAGACGCCACTATGCGCAACTCGTGGCAGACCTATTGCGGTCGGTGAGGCCAGGCCGTGGCATCGGAGCGATGCGGGTGGACGACTTCCTTGTTTCGGAGGCGGGCCGTTGTAACTGCCTATGCCCCATCGCGCATTCACTGACCTTGTACATTGCGAGCGCTACGGAAGACGACCTTTGCAACGTCAAAAATCGTCTTGTCAGGTGGCACCACAAGAAGCATCTGCTGTCCGGCGAAGGGCGCACGGTCACATACGACACCGGCTAGGATGCTGGCGATCGAATCGGGAACAATATCCTCGATTGAACGACTCGGCATTTCGGTGAACAGTACCTCACCCGACTCAGCATAGCCAACCATTGATAGGGCGCTGATTTTTCGAGGGGCGCAGTAGACCTTGTTGCGCGTCCGACTGCTTTTCATCTCCGCGCCGCCCTCTTTGACTTTCATCGGAACGGCCTCGACATCAGCCGTCCAAAATTCGACGGTGTCGCCAGTTCTGAGAAGACCCTCATCACTGATGAATCGAGCCGTCGAGCTGTTGGAGCCCCGTATGACGACATACCAGCCTTCGGCGTGCGCAGCAGAAATCCCGAGTAAAGACAATCCGCAAAAGACCAGCCAGCTTCGCAGCATGCTATGCCCTTCCAATGAAGCCAAATAAACGTGCGGTCTAGTTGAGAAGGTTCTGACGAACCAATTCTTGGTGTTCGCCGTTGATGTCCATGACGCATTTGTCGCCACGAGCAATGTGCGAGAGAAAAATCTCGCTTGATTTCGTGAATCGATGCCCGATCCGCAACGAATAGGATTTGAAGAGCCAACTCCACAATGTCTGAAAGTAGACAGCTTCGTCAAGGTCACGCCACTTGACGCCCCTGACCCCTTTCTTCCACGGAAGGATGCCCGAGTAAACCCAGACGCCCACGTCATCTCTGTACAGGTGATAGCTATGAATTGTGAGCGCTTTGTATCCGATGAAGGCCACCGTTAGGAGCAGCACAATCAAACCAAAGCCAGTGGAGGCGTGCCAAGCAATTGGAACGATACAGAGGAGAAGAAATAGCCCTAGGAGCCCAGTCCCAATGTAGGCAGTCCAAGCTTTCCTGCCCAGTGTCGTGACTGATCCGTCGGGGGCTTGTGCATATTCTTGATCCATAGATCCTCCTCTTTGAGATTGGAAAGTGGTTGCATGCCGCAATCACAAATTCGATCTTCGGCATCAGGTCAAGGGACATCTCAGGTACTGAACACCAGTTTCAGTCAAGGAGAGGTCATTTCGTGAACCCCAGCGATTTGGCGTCACTGGCTGCCTGAGCTTTCAACTGCGCAAAGCGCGCTTTGTTCTCCGCTGCCTCCTTGTCCGCCGCTGCCTTTTTCTCGGCAGCCTCCTTT
>FTKT01003118.1_pt3 | contig 16050 bp, 17 predicted proteins | sample 1658271 | NCBI WGS metagenome assembly FTKT01 (sample SAMEA3914811, study PRJEB12502) | metagenome | biome: forest; material: soil | place: Canada | collected 2011-08-04 | depth 0.3 m | reverse complement strand
GACACCGTGATCGTGAACGTCAACGTCGTCGAAGGCACGCGCAAGCGCGTCCAGGCGTACGAAGGCGTCGTGATCGCGCGTCGCAACCGCGGCCTGAACTCGAACTTCATCGTTCGCAAGATCTCCAGCGGCGAAGGCGTGGAACGCACGTTCCAGCTGTACAGCCCGCTGATCGCGTCGATCGAAGTCAAGCGCCGCGGCGACGTCCGCCGTGCGAAGCTGTACTACCTGCGCGAGCGCTCGGGCAAGTCGGCGCGCATCAAGGAAAAGCTGTCCTGAGTTCCCTGCGTCCCGCGTGGACGCTTGGTACTCACGACGAAAGCCCGGCTGTGCCGGGCTTTTTCGTTTCCGGAGCGTCCCTGCGACACTCGGCGCCTGATGACGCCTCTTCCCGTTCTCGCGCCCCGGAGCCTCGATTGACCGCGCCCTCGCTGTACGAGCGCGTGATGGGCGCACGCTACGCGTCGCTCGCGCCGGCGCTGCAGCGGTTCCATAGTCTGGCCGGGCTGCACGTGCTGCACGGCGTCGTCGAGACCGAGCCGCCCGCCTCCTGGCTCGGCCGGGCGCTGGCGCGTGGCCTGGGCAGCCCGCTGCAGGCGACGACGGGCCCCCTCCGCTTCGAGCTCGACGCGGCGCCGTCGCTCGAAACCTGGACGCGCCATTTCCCGTCGCGCACGATGCGCTCGCGGCTGCAGTTCGACGCGGGCCGGGTCACGGAGCGCATGGGCGCGGCGCGGATGACGTTCACGCTCGACGAGGCCGGAGGCCGGCTGCAGATGCGCCTGGAGCGCCTGCGCTTCCTGGGCGTGCCGTGTCCCGCGTGGCTGCGTCCACGCATCGTCGCCGAGGAGACGGGCGAGGGCGAGCGCCTGCACTTCCGCATCGAGGCCTGCGTGCCGGGGATCGGTCGTGTCGTCGGCTATCGCGGCCATCTGGTCGTACCGGCCGAGACAGCGTCATGACGCGTGGCGGATTCCCGTCGTTCGAGGGGGTGATGGCCGGCGTGCGTGCAATGGGCCGGGCAAGGTCCGACAATCGTCCGCTGTCCATCGTCCGCGCCACCTGTTGCAATGTCATCTTCCGACGTTCCGTCCGCTCCTGCCGCCGCGCCGCGCGCGCTGATCCGCGAGCCGCGCCTCGCGCCGGTGATCGGCACGGACAGCCACCTGCCGGCGATCGCACCGGACCGGCTGACGCCCGATGCCTTGCGCGCGCGCTTCGCGCCCACGTTGCGCGTGCGGGCGGCCGCGGACGCGGACGAAGCTGACGACGGCGAGACGCTGTGGATGCCCGAGTTCAGCGGTGACGGCCAGCGCCTGACCGAACGCGCGGTGCGCCGCGCCGCGGTGCTGGTGCCGCTGGTGCGCCGGCCCGAGGGGCTGACGGTGTTGCTGACCCGGCGCACCGACCACCTCAACGATCACGCGGGGCAGGTCAGTTTTCCGGGCGGACGCACCGATCCGGAGGATGCGGACGCCGTCGCCACCGCGCTGCGCGAAGCGCGCGAGGAGGTGGGCGTGGCCGCCGACGAGGTGGAGGTGATCGGCGTGCTGCCCACCTACACCACGGTGACGGCCTACGAGGTGACGCCGGTGATCGGGCTGCTGGATCCGCCGCGAGCGCTGGCGCTCGACGCATTCGAGGTGGCCGAGGTGTTCGAGGTGCCGCTGGCCTTCCTGATGGATCCGGCCAACCATCGCCGCCATGCGGTGCAGTTCCAGGAGATCTCGCGCCAGTTCATCTCGATGCCCTGGGGTGCCGACGCGGACGGGCAGCCGTATTTCGTGTGGGGCGCCACGGCGGCGATGCTGCGCAACCTGTATCGCTTCCTGGCGCGCTGATCCGGCGGCGTCATGCGCCCGATTTGCGGGCCGCGCTGCCCGACCTCGCGCCCGGTCGACGGTCGCGCTGCGGCTATCATTCGTCTCAATGAGTTTCGTCGCCGTCCTCCTCGCCTTGCTGCTCGAGCAGATCAAGCCGCTGCCGCGCAACAACGTCGTGCACTATTCGCTCGCGTCGTGGGTGGGCTGGACGGGCCGCAACTTCGACGCCGGCAAGCCGCAGCACGCCAAGGTCGTGTGGCTCGTCACGGTGATCGCGCCATCGGTTGCCGCCGCATTGGTGTACATCGGCATCGCGCACTACAGCGCCATCGCCGCACTGATCTTCGACGTCGCGATCCTGTACCTCACGCTGGGCTTTCGCCAGTTCAGCCACTACTTCACCGACATCCGCACCGCGCTCGAGGGCGGCGACGAGCCCGAGGCGCGCCGGCTGCTGGCCGAGTGGCGCCATCTGGACGCCTCCGAGCTGCCGCGCACCGAGCTGCTGCGCCACATGATCGAGCACTCGCTGCTGGCCGCGCATCGCCATGTGTTCGGCGTGTTCTTCAGCTTCGTCGTGTTCTCGGCCATCGGGCTCGGACCGGCTGGCGCCGTGCTGTACCGGATGGCGGAATTCGCCTCGCGCTACTGGGCGTTCCGCAGCAAGTCGCTCGACACGCCGATCAACGAGAACCTGATGGCGCTGTCGCAGCGCCTGTTCAGCCTGATCGACCACGTGCCGGCGCGCCTGACCGCCTTCGGCTTCGCCGTGGTGGGCAACTTCCAGGACGCGATCGACGGCTGGAAGCGCGACGCCGGCCTGTGGAAGCACGCCAACGAAGGCATCATCCTGGCCGCCGCGGCCGGCGCCGTGGGCGTGCAACTGGGCGGCGGCGCGGCACCGGGCGTCACGCCCGACCGCTCCAAGACCTTCACCAGCGGCGAAGGCGCCGCGGCGTCCGAATCCGAGGGCAGCACCACGCAAGGCATGCCGCCGCAGCTCGGGCACCTGGGCATCATCGTCGGCCTGGTCTGGCGCTCGGTGGTGCTGTGGATGCTGCTCGTGGCGTTGCTGAAGATCGCCAACCTGACGTCGCTGGTCGTCCTCTGAGTCGCGCATGAACCTGTCGCCGTCGGCGCTCGTGTTCGTGGCCTTCCTGGCCGCCTACCTGTCGATTCGCGGCGTCTTCATGCACCGTGCACGCCGCGACAAGCAGGTCAGCAGGGCTGACGCGCGCGACCGTTTGCTGATCGCGTTGATGGGCATCGGGCAGATCGTGCTGCCGCTGCTGTTCGTGTGGACGCCGCGGCTGGCCTTCGCGGATCGCGCGCAGCCGGCGGCCTGCACCGCGCTGGGCGTCGTCGCGATGGCGTCCGGCCTGTGGCTGTTCTGGCGCTCGCACGCCGACCTGGGCGACAGTTGGTCGGTGACGCTGGAGCTCAATGCGGACCACCGCCTCGTCACGCGCGGTGTCTACCGCTTCATGCGCCACCCGATGTACACGTCGTTCTTCGTGTCGGGCCTCGGCCAGGCGCTGCTGCTGGCCAACTGGGCGGCCGGCCCGTCGGCCCTCGTGGCCGTGGCGCTGCTCGTGCTGGTGCGCGTGCCGCACGAAGAGAAGATGATGATCGACCAGTTCGGCGACGAGTACCGCGACTACATGCGGCGCACGGGCGGCCTCGTGCCTCGCCTGTCCTGAAACGCCGTCACGGCCGCGCGCTGCGGCGCGACTCGATCAACTCGAACAGGCCCATGCCGGCCAGCATCGCGGCGACGAAGACGATCGCCTTGCCTTCGCCCGTGCCCAGCGCGACCAGCGCCGGCCCCGGGCAGAAGCCGGCCAGGCCCCAACCCGCGCCGAACAGCGTGCTGCCGACGACCAGGCGGCGGTCGATGCTGCGTTTCGTGGGTAGCCGAATCGGCGTGCCGAGCAAGGACGTCGTGCGTCGGCGGGCGACGGCGAAGCCGATCGTGGCGACCGCGATCGCCCCCACCATCACCAGCGCGAGCGAGGGATCCCAGCTGCCGGCCAGATCGAGAAAGCCGAGCACCTTGGCCGGATCGGCCATCCCCGAGAGCAGCAGGCCGATCCCGAAGACGAGGCCGGCGACGAATGCGATCGCGACCAACACGCTCAGTGCCCCAGCAGGTGGCGCACGACGAAGACGACGGCGAAGCCGGCGGCCATGAACGTGGCGGTGGCCGCGAGCGAGCGCGCCGAGCCGCGCGACAGGCCGCACACGCCGTGGCCGCTGGTGCAGCCCGAGCCGTAGCGCGTGCCGATGCCCACCAGCAGGCCGGCGACGATCAGCATCGGCGGGCCGGCGGCCATGTGCAGGCGCGGCAACGCCGCGAGCAGCGCCCACGCCAGCGGCGCCGCGACGAGGCCGGCCACGAATGCGGCGCGCCAGGTGACATCGCCGCGCGCCGGCTCGAGCAGGCCGCCGACAATCCCGCTGATGCCGGCGATGCGGCCATTGAACAGCACCAGGAGCGTCGCCGCGAGCCCGATGAGCGCGCCGCCGGCGAGCGAGCACCACGGCGTGAAGGACGTCCAGGCGATGCTCACGTCAGGCCTCGAGCACGCGCCCTGTCAGTGCCGCGACGCGGCGCGTTCGAGCTCGTCCATCAGCTCTTCGTAGATGCGTTCGCGCGACGGCGAGATGTCCCCGCGCGCGATCGCCGCGCGCACGCCGCACGCGGGCTCGTGGCGGTGCGTGCAGTTGGCGAACTTGCAGTCGCCGAGATAGTTGCCGTAGTCCAGCATCAACGAGCCGAGGTCGGCCGACTTGATGTGGTGGATGCCGAACTCCTGGAACCCGGGCGAGTCGATCAGCGCGCTGTGGCGCGAGTCGTCGAGCCAGTACCAGGTGGTGGTGGTGGTGGTGTGCTTGCCCGATTTCAGCGCCTTGGAGATCTCGCCCACCTGCGCGTCGGCATGCGGCACCAGCAGGTTCACCAGCGTGCTCTTGCCCATGCCGCTGGGGCCCAGCACCAGCGTGGTCTTGTCCTTGAGCAGCGGCTCGAATACCGCCTTGGTGCCTTCGGGATCGGTCTTGACCGCCACCTCCAGCACGTCGTAGCCCATCTTGCGGTACGGAGCGAGCCGCGCGCGCGCGGCGGCGGCCTCGGGCAGGTCGATCTTGTTGAGGACGATCTTGACGGCGATGCGGCCGTCTTCCGCGGCGATCAGCGCGCGCGTGAGCTGCGACTCGCTGTAGGGCGGGTCGGTGGCCACCATGATCAGCAGCAGGTCGATGTTGGCGGCGAAGTTCTTGCTGCGCCATTCGTCCTGGCGCTTGAGCAGGCTCGTGCGCGGCTCGAACGATTCGATCACACCTTCGTCGCCGGACACCTGCCAGCGCACGTGGTCGCCGACGATCACTTCGCTCTTCTTGCCGCGGCCGTGCGCCAGCATGCGGGTGCCGTCGGCCGTCTCGATGACGGAGTGGCGGCCATGCACGCCGACGACGCGGGCCAGTTCCAGCTTCGACGGAGGCGGGGCGCCACGCGAGGCGGCGCTCAAGCGGCGGCTCCGGCGAGGTTCGCGTCGCTCAGGCCCAATGCGGCGATGCGTGCCGACGCGGGGGGGTGCGAGTAGTAGAAGCGCACGTACAGCGGATCGGGCGTCAGCGTGGACGCGTTGTCCTCGTAGAGCTTGAGCAACGCGCGCACCAGGTCGGTGGCGCTGGCCTTGCTGCGTGCGTAGGCGTCGGCCTGGTACTCGTCGCGGCGCGACAGGCTGGCGAAGATCGGCGAGACGAAGAACATGAACGGCGGCAGCCCCATCATGAACAGCAGCAGCGCGAGCGCGTTGTTGCTGACGAGCGCGTTGGGCACGACGCCCAGGCCGATGTAGAAGCCCGGCTGCGTGGTGAGCCAGCCCAGCAGGGCGAAGCCCACGAGACTGAAGACGAGCATCAGCGCCACGCGCTTGGCGATGTGGCGGTGCGCGAAGTGGCCCAGTTCGTGCGCGAGCACGGCCTCCACCTCGTCGCCGCTGAGGCGCTTGAGCAGCGTATCGAAGAAGACCACGCGCTTGCCGGCGCCGAAGCCGGTGAAGTAGGCGTTGGCGTGCGCCGAGCGCCGGCTGCCGTCCATCACGAAGAAGCCCTTGGCGCGGAAGCCGCAGCGCTGCATCAGCGACTGCACGCGCGTGACGAGCGCGGCGTCGGCGAGCGGCTCGAACTTGTTGAACAGCGGCGCGATCAGCGTCGGGTAGACCACCATCGCCAGCAACTGGAACGCCGTCAACGCGCCCCAGGCCCACACCCACCACAGCGTGCCGGTGGCCTGCATGATCCACAACACCAGTGCCAGCAGCGGGCCGCCGATGGCGATGCCCAGCAGCGTGGACTTGGCCAGGTCGGCCATGTACAGCGCCGGCGTGGTCTTGTTGAAGCCGAAGCGCTGCTCGAGCCGGAAGGTGCTGTAGAGCTCGAACGGCAGGTCCAGCAATGCGCCGACGAGCACGAAGGCGCCGATCAGCAGCAACTGATAGGCCATGGCGCCCCAATGCGGCGCGACCAGCGCCAGCACCTGGTCGTTGAGCCAGCCCAGGCCGCCCAGCAGCGTCCAGCAGATCAGCACGGCGCTGCCGAAGGCCTCGCTGACGATGCCCAGGCGCAGCTTGGCGATCGTGTAGTCGGCGGCCTTCTGGTGCGCCTCCAGCGGCACGGTGCCGGCGAAGGCGGCCGGGACGGCGCCGCGGTGGGCGGCCACGTGGCGCATCTGGCGCGTCGCCAGCCAGAATTTGACGAGCAGCGAGGCGAGGACGGCCGCCGCGAACGCCAGGGACAGGGCAACAGGATTCATGGGCTCAAGTGTAGGTGTTCGGGCGTGGCTGCCGCGGCGCGTTCGTCGGCGAAATGGCGCCGAAAGACGCTGGCGGCAGGCTTGCAGATGCGTCCGCTCCCCGCAAAAGGCAAGAGGCGATCGTTGACAGCTTGTTACGGGTACGTGCGGGCGCGGGGTCGTCGCTTGCCGCACCCGGACTACCATCCTCAGAGGAGGGCGACAACGCGATGGAGAACGGCACGTGAGCAATCAGGATATCGAGGGCGACGCCCCGGGCGGCACCGAGCCCACGGCGCCCGCCGGCACGCCGGAATACTTCGAGCAGCAGCTCGCGAAGGAGCGCGACGCACGCGCCCTGATGCGCGAGCGCCTGCGCAATACCGAGGCGCTGGCCGCCGAATCGCACGCGCTGCGGGCACGCATGGCGCAGGAACTGGAGCGCGTGACGGCCGATCGGGACCGGCTGCGCAACGCGGCCGAGACGGCAGCGGCCGCCGGTTCGACGCCACCCGCGGCTGCGCCCGCGCCGACCGCCTCCGTTGCGCCGCCCATAACCCCGCGCGCCAGCGACCGGCCGTTGAAGCCGCCGATACCGCCGCGCCGCAAGGCGCCGTGGTTGGCGCTGACGCTGCTCGCCGGCCTGGCCGTCGGCGTCGCCGGCCTGGCCTGGGTCACCGGCTCGATGCCGGGCGAGGCCGGCCTGGCGACGGTTTTGGCACCGGCGGGCACACCGCCCGAGGCGGCCTCGGCGCCGGTCGTCGCGGCGGCGACTCCGGCGACCCTGCCTGCGGCGTCCACCGCGCTGGCCAGCACGGCGCAGGCGGCGGCGCCGGCACCCAGCGGTCCGGTCGCGCTGCCGCCGTTGACGCCGGAGGCCCAGCTCGCCGCGGCGCCCACCGCGGCCGGCAACGCGCCGCCCGCGCTGCCCGCCGCGCTGCCGGGACGGCTGCGGGCGGCGCTGGACGCCGAAGGCATCGTCGCGCCGGTGGACATCGATGCGGCGACCGGCCGCGTCGCCGTCTCCGACCCCGCCGCGGACAACGCGCTGCGCGACCGTACCGACATGATCATCCGCGCGGCCTATGCTGGCGCGAGCCTGCCCGAGCCGCAGATCGAGCATCGCTGGCTGTCGCCGCCGCACGCGGGCCGCGTGGCGTCGGCTGCGCTCCCGGTGCCCGATGCGACCGCGCCGGTCGCGGTGGCGAAGACGCCTGTTCGCACGGCCGAGCACCCCGCACGAGTCGATGTGGTGGCCGATGCGCAGGAGGTGCGGCCCATCCTGCCGGCGGGCCGCGTCACGGAGAGTTGCAAGGCGGGTGCGACGGCCCGGTCGGGCGCGCATCGCGCGACGGAGGTCGCGGCCTGCATGAAGCACAGCTGCTGCAGCGCGGCCTATCGGCAGACGGAAGAGTGCCGGGCGTACGTCAGGGCGTATCCGCTCACCTGCAGCGCGGGCTAGCGATTTGCCACGAAGACGACGGCGGGTGTTGCGCACGGCAACCCCATCCCTCGTCTTCTCAAGTGCAAAAGGAATCTGCCATGGACACGCTCAACAAGACACTCAGCCACGATGTCATCTCGTCCGACCGCGTGGAAGGCACGACCGTCTACAACGATGATGGCGACAAGCTCGGCTCCATCGACTACCTGGTGATCGACAAGCGCACGGGCGAAGTGCGCTACGCCGCGCTCGAGTTCGGCGGCTTCCTGGGCCTGGGCACGAACCGCTATCCGGTGCCGTGGGCCCTGCTCGAGTACGACACCGAACGTGGCGGCTACGTGGTGCCGATCGACAAGGAAACGCTCGACGGCGCGCCGCGCTACAGCGACGACCGCCGCCCCGACTACGACGACGAGTACGGCCGCACCGTCTACGACTACTACGGCGTGGGCTGGTAGGCCCGGCGCGGCGCGTCAGTCCCGACGGCCTGGCGCGCCGCCGCCGTCCAGCACCGCCACCGTCTCGCCGGTGCGTTGCATCCGCGGTCAAGCGGTCAAGTCCAGTCGGCGTCGTCGTCGTCGTCGGGCATGTCGATGAGCGTCGCGACATCGGGCGCGTCGTCGTCCTCGTCGATGTCGACGTCCGGGCAGTCGGAGTCCGCCGGCCACGCATGGACGATGTGGACGTGCGCGAAACCGTGCTCGTGCGAGCCGACATGGGCGCACGCGCCATGCACGACGACGAACATCGCGAGCACGACGGCGAGCGCTTTCCAGGGGTGACGGGGGCTGGCGGTCGGGTTCATCGAGGGCTCCTGGGGGTGTGGCCTTGCGAAGGCGATGCGCCACGATAGGCAGGCGCGCGGCGCCGCGCCAACGGTTCGCGACGAGCCCGGCGATCGGTGCGACGAAATGAATCTGCGCACGACGGGCCGGACGCGCGGCCTGCGCGAGAATGGAAGTTTCCGCGTCGCCGCCCGGCCTGGTGCCCGCCGCGGCGCCTTGAACACCCGTCCGTCCCTGGAGACCCGATGACCGACACGCTGCTGAAGAAGTCCGAGAACAACCTGATCTGGGTCGACATGGAGATGACGGGCCTGCTGCCCGACACCGATCGCATCATCGAGGTGGCCGTGGTCATCACCGACCCGCAGCTGACGATCCGCGTCGAAGGCCCGGTGTTCGCGATCCACCAGAGCGACGCCACGCTGGACGGCATGGACGCCTGGAACAAGGGCACGCACGGGCGCAGCGGCCTGATCGACCGCGTGAAGGCGTCGACCGTCACCGAAGAGCAGGCCGAGGCCGCGCTGATCGAGTGGATGGCGCAGTACGTGCCCAAGGGCAAGAGCCCGATGTGCGGCAACTCCATCTGCCAGGATCGTCGCTTCATGGCGCGCACGATGCCCAGGCTGGAAGAGTTCTTCCACTATCGCAACCTGGACGTCAGCACGCTCAAGGAACTCGCCAAGCGCTGGAAGCCGTCGGCGCTCGAGGGCCTGAAGAAGGCCGGCAAGCACACCGCGCTGGCCGACATCCAGGAGTCGATCGACGAGCTGGTGCACTACCGCACGACGTTGCTGTCGGTCTGACGGCGACGTCGCGGGTTCAGGGCGGCGTGGCGCCGCCCGTGTCGAGCACGACAGCGCCTGCCAGCTCGGCCGCGTCGGGCGGCTCGAACAGGTGCTCCATCAGTTCGAACATCGCCGGCGTGACCTCGAACGAGAAGGTTTCGCCGCGGGCCTCGTTGCGCGCACGCACGCGTTGCGCGCGCAGCGGCGCGGGCGCGTGGACGAAGTGGTCGCGCGTGGCATGGCCCGATTCGGCCGCCCAGGCCCGGAACGCGCCCCGGTCGGCGGCCTTCATGAAGCCCAGGTCCAGCACGACGGGCGTGCCGGTCCGCAGCACGTCTTGCGCCGTGGCGCGGATGCGCTGCTCGCAGCGCCGCACGCGGGCCATGATCCAGGCGAAGTCGAGCACGGGTGTCAGATCGGGTGCGAACAGCTCGTGCATCCAGTCGTCGACGGCGAAGCGCACGCCGCCGTCGCGCGCGGCGAGCGTGCGCGCATAGGTCGACTTGCCCGCGCCCACCGGGCCGAACACCAGGTGCACGCAAGGCGTTGCCGCGTTCATTCCGCGCTGCCGGCTTGAGCCGTCGGTGGGGCCGCCTTCGGCAGCACGCGCGGCGGCCGCGACGACAGCCGATAGGGCGCCTGGCGCTCGCGCAATGCACGCAGCAGGCCCTGGACTTCTTCGTCCGGCCACTGTGCCAGCTTGCGGTATTCGCTGCAGTCGCTCTTGCGCGTCATGAGCTGGTGGTCGATCAGCTCCCGACGCAGCGTCGCGTGGTCGCCGAACACATGCCAGGCCTTGAGCACCCGGTTGACCTCGTCCTCCGTGTAGACACGCCGGGCATCGAAGCGCATCCACAGCACCCACATCGCGAGGCGCTGCTGCGACAGCTTCGGCGGCCAGCGCGTGAGCCGGCCGCTGAAATCGAAGCACTTGAGCGTCTTGACGACGCGCTCGCTCAGCCGCGGCGACAGGCCGGCGACCGGCGTGGTCACCGGATCGAGCAACTCGGGGGCGTCGAACCAGACGTCGGCCGGCGGCGCCGCGCGCGGCGCGCCTGTCTCGTCGGCTGCGGGCGCCTCCACCGGCCCGGTGCGTGTGGCCTCCGCCTTCAGTTCCTGCAGGTTGCGCTTGCCGGCGCCACGCGCCAGCAGGTTCATCATCTCCACGTGGCCGGGCAGGCGGCCGTGGGTGATCTGGTGATCCTGGAGCGCGCGTTCCAGCAGGCGGGCGAGCGCGGAGAGATCGGGGGCCGAATACGGCAGGGCGATTCGAGTCATGGCAAAGCCTCACGTGACGGCGTGTGCTCGAGAAGCTGCGCAGGGACGCAGCACCGGGGGTTGCCATTGCCGGAGTCGAGCTCACGCGAGTGAGTCAGGCCCGAACGTTGAAACGAGCATCGGCGACTCTGCTGAATCGCCGTGCGGCAGGTTTAGCGCCGCTGGGGGTGCCAGCGCGGCAACGCCTGGGTGAACTGCCGACCGAGATGCAAGTTTAGCAGCGTGAGCACACGGGGCGCGCTAGCGCTTGGCGAGGCCCGCACCTCGGGCTTGCGATTCGTCCAGGCGAGTTTTGAAGGCGCCCAGCCTACCCGAAAGCCGACCTTTGCAGCCGGCCGCTGCTGGCCGACGACGGAAACCCGTCGAACGACAAACGACCGATTGCGCCCCGCGCCTGCGACCAGCCGTTCCCGGTTGCTCGCCAGATCGCCAGATCGCCGCCGAGCGGGCTGCGGCTGCCATTCTCAGACCTTCTTGAGAGTCGCCGGCAACCCGTCGATCAGCACGGCGAGCTGGCGCAACGTGGTGACGGTGGTCGCGGCTTCGTCAGGCACCGTCACGTGGAATGCGTCGTCGATCTCGAACATCAGTTCGGCGACCGTCAGCGAATCCATCTCGTAGGTGGCAAACGGCGCATCCGGATCAATCGCCTCAAGGGCAACGCCGAACTTGTCGTGGATCAGATGGGTGAGTCGGTCGAGAGTGGTCATGGTGAAGTCGCTGCGGCCGCGGTGTGGGAATTGAAAGAGAGGTCTTGCACGAACGGTACGCTGTCGAGCGCAATCGTGTACGAACGCAGCCTATCTCGACAGGCAATCTAGACACCTGTAGCTAGCGGATGACAAATGCTGGCGTCTTGCAAAGATCCAGAACCGCAGTTGTCACAGATCCGAGGGCCTGTCCCTTCAACGTTCAACGCTGGGTAAACCCTATGCGTTGACGTGGAGCAAGGAAAACGGTGGAGGAAACCACTGCGGCCGGCGAACGAGCGCGCCCTGGGGGTGCGGTCGACACAAGTGACCTTCGCAGGCGCCTGCTCATGGCCGACTGCCGACAGTTCATCGAAGTCAAGCTCATTCTCCACCAGCGCATCCGTCCCGTCCCTTGCCGGCACGCGCCCCGAGCGCATCGCCGCCGAGCCAGGAACTCGGCAGCGATCGCCGAAAGCCGGCGTCAGATCTTGAAGTCGTCCAGGCGACTTTCCTGTGGCCAGCGCCGACGTCACCCATTTCGGCTTGAGTTCGCGACCAGTCCACGATGTTCCAGAGGTCGGATCGCGGTACTTGGCCGCGACCTTGGTGCCGCTCGTGACAAACGATCTGGGGATTCCATAAAGCAGACGACAGTATCCGTCGGCTGTTGTGCGATACAGGAAGAACCAGCGGCCGGTGACCTGCGTTGGCAGGAACGTCACGTGCCGGCACCCCAGCTGGCGAGGCGATCTGCGTGGTCGGCGGACGGCTCTTGCGCGGGGCTTTCGCGCGCCCGCGATGGCGCCCCAACGAAACTTGCAGGGTCTTCACCGCCCGCCTGGAAATTTTGTGGAAGGAATTCAGCGAAAGAATGTCCTTCAGTTGAGCGTCGGAAAACGGTGGAGGCCCATCGACTGACGAGCAAGCTGGAGACCATGATGCCGCACGACGAAACCATTCCGGACGAGTCCCATGGCGAGAGGATTTGGCGGCTCCTGCGCGCGTTCCGAATTAGAAGGTACCGTCCGCTGGTCATGATCGCTGGTTCGTTCTTGCTGGTCATCGGTGGATACGGAGTGCAGCGGCTAACTCTTCGAGAACTCGAGCACGAAGGGATCGAAGTGAAGGCCATGGGCCGAGCAACCCCTCTGGATTTCGGTGTCCCGTACGAAACCCTGGCGCTGCCCGTGGAGGGCCGCCTGTTGCAAGCCCGCTTGGTTCGTGGAACCAGCACGACGTCTCGAGCCGTCCTTGTCTTCCATGGGAATGGCGAGGCGGTTTCGGACTGGTCACGTGTGCAAGCCTTGCTTCATGCCGCAGGTCTGAGCTCGATGGTTTTTGACTACAGTGGCTTCGGAAACAGCACCGGCACGCCTTCCGTGGCCCACCTTCGGGAAGACGGCCTAGCCGCATATCGTGCATTCGTGGAGCAGTTCCCCGCAGCGCAAGCGCGCTATGTCATCGGGCACTCCTTGGGCAACGCCGTGATGCTGGATGTGTTGCCGGCGCTGCAGCCCAAACCGGCTGGTGTTGTTGTCCACGCCGGGTTCACGTCCGCCCGCGAAATGGCGATTCAGACCGGGCTGGCCGCCCCTTGGTTGGCGAGCTTCCTGCCCGACTTGTGGGACAACGAGGCGGCCATGGCCCAGAATGTGCCCATGACTTTGGTGATGCACAGCGATGCGGACGAGGTCATCCCGCAGGAAATGGGCGTGCGGCTTGCAGCGGCCGCAGGCCGTCGCGCTCACTTCCTGAGTCTGCACGCAATCAAGCACGATGCCTTGTACCAAGAATCGACACCACAGGAATTGCAACCGATCATCGATTTTGTGAAGGGCAGCGAGTCATCCGACGCCTCGCCTCGATTGGCGGTCGCTGGCCCTGCTCATCCCTGAAGGTCTTTGCGGCACAGACCCATCAGGCATGGACCGTCGCGCCCTTTTGGTTGTTGGCGCCTTGCTCGCGCCGGTTGTTCCACATCCGTCCTGGGCATGGGGCGATCTCCTTCTGATGGAGGTGCCACCGACGACTCCCACGTGGTTGGCAGGTATTTCGGCATGGCTGGGCTCTGACGGAACGCGATTGCATGTCTCGCCGTGATGCGCGTCGACGTGCGAACCGCGTCGGCCGATAGGCGGGATCGACTCTTCTAGCTCGACCTCGAGCGTTATTCCGCTGGCCAGGCTCACAATGCGACGGTCGATCAATGGATCGCGGCCGCTGGCCCGCAACTCCTCGGCTAGCCACGGTACCGGAAAGCCGACTGTCGCCGAAGACTGCTCAAGGTACCTCCGCCGCATCGCCACGCGGACGTGGACGAGACAATCCATGTGCTTGAAGGAGCGCTCACCTACAGGGTCGACGGCGAGGTGCGCCTGCTCAACGTCGGCGATCACTGCTTCTCGCCACGCGGCAGCGTCCACCATTTTTCCAACGCGGGCAACGTCCCGGTGCGCGCGATGGTGGTGTTTTCGCCCGCCAGCATCGGGCCGGAGTACTTCCGCGACGTCGCCGGCGTTCTGGGTGCCGGCGGGCCGCCGGACATGAGTCAGCTGAAGGCCGTGATGACGCGCCACGGGATTGAACTGGCGACTTGACCTGATCGATGCCGACGCAATTGTTCGCCTGAAAAGCACGCAGGAATGGCCGCTGACGGCGCGCCAGCGGTCGCCCGATCCATGACGCGGCGCGCCATTCAGTGCACCGGCCCGAGGTCCAGCTTTATTTCGACGAGATCAGATCCACCTCGAACACGAGGGTGGCGTTCGGCGGAATCACGCCGCCGGCGCCGCGCGCGCCGTAGCCCAGCTCGGCGGGGATCGTCAGCACGCGGGTGCCGCCGGCGGCCATGCCTTGCACGCCTTCGTCCCAGCCCTTGATGACCATGCCCTGGTCGAGGCCGAACACGAAGGGCTGGCCGCGATCCTTGCTGGAGTCGAACTTCGTGCCGCGGCCGTTGGCGGCGGTGGGGTCGGACAGCCAGCCGGTGTAGTGGACGGTGACGGACTGGCCGGACGTGGCGACCGGGCCGTCGCCGATCTTGGTGTCTTCGTATTGCAGGCCGGAGGGGGTGGTGGTCATGTTGTGTTCACTCTGGTTGAGGAGGGAAGGCGACGTCAGAGGCGCCGCCGCGGGAGGCATCATGCCACCGACCGCGCGCAGCATGTCCGCCCAGGCCGGGACGGCCAGCGCCAGCCAGCGGGCCGGAGTCTCGCTGAGGTCGCTGCCGTCGTGCAGCGCGGCGGGCAGGCCCAGCACCCGGGCGGCGCGGCGCAGCGCGGTCACGGCGTCGACGTCGCTGCGCAAGGGCAGCGGCCGCGCGCCGGTCTGCTTGGACAGCTTCTGGCCGTCGTCGGCGTAGACCAGCGGTGTGTGCAGGTAGCGCGGCGCCGGCAGGCCGAGTGTGCGTTGCAGGTGGATCTGGCGGGCGGTGTTGTCGGCCAGGTCGGCGCCGCGCACGACGTCGGTGATCCCTTGCGCGGCGTCGTCGACGACCACCGCCAACTGGTAGGCCCACAGGCCGTCGGCGCGCTTTAATACGAAGTCGCCGACGCCGTGCGTGACGTCCTGGCGCTGGTCGCCGAGCAGGCGGTCGTGCCAGTCGACCGTGACATCCTCGCCCGCGGCCGTGCGCGTGCGCAGGCGCCACGCGGGCGTGCGCCTGAACGGCACGCCGGGCGCGGCGTCGGTCGGCGCGAACGTGGGCGGACAGCAGGTGCCGGGATAGATCCGCTCCCCGTGCGCGACGTGGGGGACGCCCGCGCGCGCGAGCGCGGCGGCGATGTCCGAGCGCGAGCAGACGCAGGGATAGGCCCAGCCGCTGCGCTTCAACTCGGCCAGCGCGGCCTCGTAGTGCTCGCCGCGCCGCGATTGCCAGGTGGGCGGGGCGTCGGGGACTAGGCCCAGCGCGTCCAGCTGCGCCAGGATGCCGGTGTCGGCGTCGGGGATACAGCGTGGGGTATCGACGTTCTCGATGCGCACCAGCCATCGGCCGCCATGCGCGCGCGCATCCAGCCAGCTCGCCAGCGCGGCCACCAGCGAGCCGGCGTGCAGCAGCCCGGTGGGCGACGGCGCGAAGCGGCCGACGTAGGTCACTTGCCCTCGGGCGGGCAGGGGCCGCCGCGCAGCAGCAGCGCCGAGCGCGTGGTGGGGCTCTCCAGCTGCTGCAGCCACCATTGCAGCGCCAGGCCTTGCGGCGCCTTCTGCGGCTGCGGCGCGGCGGCACTGCGCCAGCCGTAGGACAGGCTGGCCGACATGCGCTGGCGCGTCACTTCCTTGACGACGAGGCGGCCGGCGGCGATGTGCTCGCGCACCAGCACCTCGGGCAGGAAGCCGACGCCCAGGCCCATCATCTGCGCCTCGAGCTTGGCCTGCATGCTGCTGACGGTGAGCACGTCCTGGCCCGGCTGGATGTTGATCGTCAGCGGCGACATGCGCTGCGCCGA
>FTKT01001368.1_pt1 | contig 16091 bp, 15 predicted proteins | sample 1658271 | NCBI WGS metagenome assembly FTKT01 (sample SAMEA3914811, study PRJEB12502) | metagenome | biome: forest; material: soil | place: Canada | collected 2011-08-04 | depth 0.3 m | reverse complement strand
AGAACGAGCTGACGGCGGCCGGCGCCGTCGCCGGCAACCCGCCCTCCCACGCGGCGCCGTGCCAGCGGAGCACGTCGTCGGCGAGGCCGCGGGCCTGCGCGTCGGCCTCGGTGAGGAATTGCGGCACCAGCACGAGCGTGCGTGGCGCCTCGTCACCCGCGGCCAGGGCCAGGGCCGCGCGGGCGGTGGCGAAGTAGGTTGCCGCGTTCCTGTCCACGCCATGGATCACCAGCACGACGCGCGTGGTGTCCGGCTGGGGCGCGCTCCAGTCGGCGCTGGCGTACAGCGGCAACAGGGCCCCGCTCGCCACCGCGACCCGCTGCGGAGCGACCTCGGCCACGGGCGTACTGCCTGGGGCGGGTCGACTCCACGCCGCGCCAGCAAGCAGGCAGAGCGAGACGCCGATCGTGCTCATGATTCGCCGGCCTGTCGTCATCAAGCCATCAGAAACCGGGGACGTGAACCCCGTGTTGCCGCGCCGCCAATGAAAAGGGCGACCGAAGTCGCCCCTGCGCCCCGGGGTCGCTCGAGGCGACCCTAGTGCGATCAGTTGGCCTTGCGGCGCTTGACCAGCGTGCCGACCAGGCACAGGCCGGCAAGCAGCAGCACGGCGTTCGTCGGCTCGGGAACGGCCTGGACTTCGAGGGAGTAGCGGCCGCCACTGGTGCCGGAGGTGGTGCCCTCGACGGCCAAGAAGTAGTTGCCCGCAGCGAGCTGGTCGACCAGCGCGTCGTTGCCGCTCGTGCCAAAGCTGATCTGGTCGATCAGGGTGTACGACGACAGGCTGCTGCCCACCGCGAAGGTGCCCGAGTAGAGCTGCAGTTCGCCGGCGTTGCCGGTGAGCGCATAGCTCTTCGTCTTCAGGTTGGTGAGAACCTGGGCCGACGCGGTGACGTCGTCGCCGACCAGCAGCGTGAAGTCGTAGGTGTCGGTGAAGGCATCGTGCACAGGCCTGGTGACGTTGCCGTCGATGTAGTCCGTCCCGAAACCGACGATGCCGATGGTCGTGTGCGTTTCGGGGGGATTGACGACCGGTCCGGCCGAGGCGGCGAAAACGGCACTGGCCAGTACCAGCGCCGTGGCGAGCGACTTCTTGTTCATGGGCTTCCCTCCTGAGGTGGTCCCGCCCGCGGGCGGGGTAGTTTTCCGACGGTCGCCCCGGGTGCACCCGGCGACTTTCGGTGAAGGTCGCCTTGACTGCCGCGAAGCGCATGCCTGGCCCAAGTGGGCTGCATGGATGAGCAATTGTGGCACCGCAACATGCGGTTTTCCTATCGGCTGGCTGTCAACAAGAGCCTTCGGACTCCCCGAAATAGGGGAGTTGCCAAGGGGGAATGCACGCTGCGGCTCCGCGGTCGTGACAAAAGTCCGGCGGCGATCCGCGAATGCGTCAGGAAAGGAAAAGCGCCAAGCGGGGGATCTGCTTGGCGCTCTGGTCTTGTCATGATGCGCCGAGGACGACGACGAATGCCGCAACGTGCTGCTGCGGATCGGCAAGATGTTCCGCTTCATCCCGTCCGGTGCCGCCGCGACGCGCGCATCGAATGCGCCAATCGGCGGGCCGCCATTTCCGCGTCCATCGACGCACGCGCCTGCGCATCCAGATTGGCAAGGACTTGCGGATAGATCAGATATTCCTCCAGCGCGATGTGGTCGCGCGACAGCGTCGAGAAGATCTCGACGCCCTCGCGCAGCATGCCGATGTCGTACCAGGCCTGGCCTCGGGCGACGGCGTCGATGATGGGCGACAGTTCTCCCCAGTCCACGTCCAGCCAGGAGTGGTCCTGGCGCAGCAGCGCGACGGCCTGCCGGGCCTCGGCGTTGCCGCTCGCCTGCAGTTGCGGAAACACATGGCGTTCCTCGTCCTCGTGGTGCTCCCGCACCGCAACCGAGAAGTGCGCGTGGATCGCGGCCGCCATCGAGCGCGCACGCGCGTCGGCGCCGACCGCCTCGAGACGAGTGACGAGCGCGGAGAGTTCCTCCAGCATGCGAAGCGTTTCCCGGTGGCAGGCATCCAGCGCGGCTGCCCCATCGAAGAATCCGCTCGCGGGACGGGATCCGGGGCCGGATGAGTGTCGGTTCATGGAGCTGCTCCTTCGTGAACATGGATTTCTCGTGCGCAAGGCTCGGAATGCGCGCACCTCGCTCGAGAACTCCGGTGGAATCAGCGTAATGGCACCGGAGGGTCACCTGTTGATCCGGCTCAAGACGCGAGGCGCGAATGCGATCGACGCCATCTGCACTCAACGGCGCCGGCCGGGAGCCAAGTCATTTCAATGCAGGGTGCGGCCCAGCACGACGGGCGCCGAGAAGTCCCGCCCGATCACGCTGTGCACGAAGAAGAAGTTGTTGCGTGCCCGTTCGCTGAGCGCGTCGAGATCGACCCGTCCCGAGGCGTCGCAGGGAAAGCTGTAGGCCCGGCCTTCGTCGAACAGGGAGCAGAAGCGGAGTTCGAAGGTGCCACAGTCTGGGTGGCTGGCGATCGCAGCGGTCATGACATCTCCTCTGGCAATTCCGGCGACCGGGAGGTCGTCCGGAACCCAAGGTAGCCGGAACCGGAAAACCGAGCGCCAACGGCAGGCAACGTGGCGAAACAATGCGTGAACACCGTGCGACAGACGTCGTGATCGCAGGCCGGCGGGCCCGGGCCGCACGCCGAACCAGGGCGGCGCGTCCAGCGCGGCGCCCTCCCCACGCGCCTCAACGATCCCGTTTGATTTCGCGCAACTGCAGCGGTGGATCATTGGCGTCAACTGAAGGCAGCGCGGTCATCGGCGTGCTTTCGTCGCTCGACTTCGCGCGCGAGTTCGCGGCGGACGCGCACCGCGGCGGGCGGCTGGCTTAGGCCCGTCCGAGCCAGCCGCATTCCTTCCATCGATGAAGACAACATGGACATCCTGATCGAGATCGGCGAATGGCTCTTGATGGCGGCTGGCGCAGCCGTCGTTCTCGGTCTCGTCGTCTACGCGGCCCTCGCGTACCGTCTCAAGCATCCCCCGCGTGATTGACCGCGCCCGGGAGCGCTGCAAGGAGCGCCCCGAAGCGCGACGCCCCCTGGCGAGAACATGTCCAACACCCACGAGGACTGCGACCTGATCGGCCTTCGCCGCCCGCCAGTGGTCAACGGCGATCAGGCGCAGATGTCGACAAGGAGAGCCTGCAGCAGGTATCGCCCATCGTCCTGCGCATCCTGGCGCATCGCGCGAAGCGCAATCCATTCGCCGGCCATGTCGGCGATGGCGGGAACGCCGGCGGCCTGGCGCAGGCTCTCGACGATCCGCGCGGGGACGTCGACGCAGATCAGGGCATCGTAGAGTCGACCCAGCACCTTGCCGGTCTTTTGCACCGCGAGCAGCGCGTCCGCCTCGGTCAGCCCCGCCCGGACAAGCGAGACACGAGCCCCCAGTTCGGCAGCCGCGCGCTGAAGCAGAAAGACCTCGGGGCGGTCGGGATCGTCGCACAGGATGCCAATGTTTCGACCGCACAGCGCTGTCTGGGCGACTCGCGCCAGCGCGCTCGCCCTGAGCTTGGCGACGATGCCTTCAAGCGCAGCGGAGGAATCGACAGATCTCTTGGCTTCTTCTGGCACGGCGGGACGGTGTATCGGGGGAGCCGCATGCGAGCGTGGCGCATCAACGGATGGAACAGGGTAAGGCGCACAAGGCGGCGACCGTTGAGGCTTGTCAAGGCGCGAGCCGCGGCTCGACGCGTGCGGGCCCGCGCACGGTTGGCGCAGGCCCCTGGGCCACTGACGCATGGCTTGACCTGGAACAAGCAGCGCCCCCGGCAGGAGTGCGACGCTGCGGCTCTCAGCGGACAAATGCATGTACTCCACGATCCGGATCCTGCGTTCCGAGCACACGGCGCTCGTGGCCCTCCTGCGCGCCGCGAGCTCGATGGCGGCGAAATCGCGCGAACGTGCCGAGTTGCCGGACTTCAAGGTCCTGCGCGCGATGTTGTTCTACATCGTGGAGTTCCCTGAGCGCCACCATCATCGCAAGGAATCCGAGCTGCTGTTTGCCCGGCTGCGCGCCCGCACGCCCCTCGCGCGGCCACTGCTGGATCATCTGGACGACGACCACGCGCGCGGCGATGCCCGGATCCGGGAAGTCGAGCACGAACTCGTCGCGTTCGAGATGCTCGGCGAATCGCGCCGCGCCGCGTTCGAGGCTTCGCTGGAACGCTACGTCGACTTCTACCTCGTGCACATGTCGCTCGAGGAACGGGAGGTCTTCCCGCTCGCCGAGCGCGTGCTCGGTGCCCGCGACTGGGAGGAACTTGACGCGGACTTCGCCGCGAATGTCGACCCGTTGACGAAAGTCGACCCGGAGGCGGCGTACGTCGACCTTTTCGCTCGGATCAAGCCACACCTGCAGGCGTCCGACTGGCCCTGAGATGCCTGGGCGCTCCAGCCCCGTGCCTTGGTCCGACACCGTCCATTCACCCGGTGTTACGCAGCGATTCCGTCCATTGTCACGGCCGTGGCGGCCCGTCCTTGGCATGCCTCCATCGAGCCCGCCCGCCACCTCCAGGAAACCATCATGCTCAACACCGAAGTCCAGCCGCAGCCTGCCCTTCCTGCTTTCGCATCGCTCGCCGCCCTGCAGGCACGGCAACGATCGGAGGACCCGGCGCGTCCCATGGCTCCTCGGTCCGCCGACAATCTGCTCCTGACGGCGCTCCACGCCGCCATGAGCCTGGAGATCGCGAGTCGCTGATGTCCGTCTGCACGCTGCCGGCCGACGCCCGCGTCGCCGACTTCCTGCGTTTCATCGCCGAGTCGTCCGCGGCGCGCGGCATGCGCACCGACCAGATCACGCTGCGCATGACCCGCGCCGAGATCGGGAACCATCTCGGCCTGACGCTGGAATCGGCCAGCCGCGCGCTGTCGCCTTGGTCGTGAAGAACGCTTCGAAAGCGCGCTCGCGCACTTCGTCCGGCATGCCCATGCCCGTATCCGAAACCGTGATGCGGAGGTATCGTCACGGTTCGCGCTCGCGTGGCCGACCAGGCCTCGTCCCAGTTCTCCGGCTCGCGCCGGGTTGACCATCCGCAAGCGATCGTCGCGCGGTCGCGGCCCATGGTCGACGCAGGCTCAATGCGCGAAAAGCACCGGCACGGTCATGCCGTCCACCATGGTGCGCGTCGCGCCGCCAAGCAAGCGCTCGACGACGCGACCGTGACCCCACGCCCCCATGACCAGCAGCCCGGCGTCGACGGCCGCGGCTTCTGACAGGAGCGCCTCCGCCGCCGGCAGACCGCCGGCGGACGTCCTCGCGCGCACCTCGATCCCATGGCCGGACAGCCAGGCGACGGCCGGTTCGAGCGCGGGCTGCAGGGCGGCACTGTCCTCCTTGTGCGGATCGAAAACCTGGACAAGGTGCACGACGCTCGCGCGCCGCAGAACCGGCAGCGCCGCGCCGGCCGCGCGTGCCGCGCTCGCGCTGCCGTCCCAGGCGACGAGTACCGCGCCCGTCGGCGGCTCGATTCGTCCGGCGCGAGGGAGCATGAGAACGGGGCGCACGCACTCCTGCAGCAGCAGGTGTGCGCGCCGGCGCCGCTCGGCGTGGTGCGGGCCGGCGGCTGCCGGTTGCGCCATGACCACCAGATCGGCGCACAGCGCGTGGCGGCAGACCGCCGACACCATCTCCGAGTTGTCGAGGATCGCCTCGCTCGCGACGAGACCGGCCAGCCCGGAGCGCTGAAGAAAGACCCCTTCCCTTGCCACCGCGGCCTCCTCGGCCGCCCGCAGCTCGATCGTGAGCGGGTCACCCTCGATGAAGGCGACAGCGCCATCGCTCGGCCAGGGCGTCAGCCGATGGCAACTCAGGCCGACGAGCCGGCCCTCGTGGGCGCGCGCAAGCTGGGCCGCGTAGTCGACATGCGATTCGGCGAGCGTGTCTTGATCGATCGCGAACAGGATCGTTCGGTAGCTCATGAGGTCACCTCCTGCAATCACGCCACCGGCTCGGACAAGGGCAAGGAAGTCCGGCGGCCGTTCGGGCTCGATCGTCCGCTTGCGGCGATCGATCCGGCTTGCGCCCGATCAAGCCCCGAGCCGGGCGCCGCAGCGCTTGCCCGTGGTCGCGCGGCAGCCTGGCTGTCCCAGCATGGAACGTCCCGCTGTTCCGGCGACGCGGTGCATTGCTGCATTCCGGCAAATCCCGGCGAGTCGTTGATGCGCGTCAAGGCCGCGGCTCCGTCGCCGCCTAGCCTGCGGCCATCGCAACTCGACGAGGTACACCATGACCCGGACTTCCTGGCTTGCCGCCTTTCTCATCGTTCCCGTGGCCGCTGCCCAGGCTGCGTCCGATCCCGCCGACCCCGCGATGCTCAAGCTCGCAAGCAAGAGCGGCTGCCTGACCTGCCACCGCATCGAATCCCCGCCCCAGGGGCAGGATGGGCCGCTGCCGATCGGCCCGTCCTGGTCCGAAGTGGCGGGACGCTACGAGCATGTGCCTGGCGCGGCGGACCAGCTTTCGCGCACTGTCCTGTCGGGTTCGAGTCCCTATGCCAGCCACTGGAAGGGAAAGATCACGGGGCTCGCGATGCCGCCCAACGCGGTCGCCATCACCGAGAGGGACGCGCGCAGCCTGGTCGCCTGGATCCTGGCGCTTCCGAAGCCGGTCGTCGCGCCGGCCTCGCCGGCACCGGCGAAGCCCTGATTCCGATACGCCGCATTCACGCGCCGTTACGCGTTGTCATCCGATTCGGGTGATCTTGTGTGACGCCTAGCCTCCACGCGAATTCGGGAACTCACCTTCGCCTTGAACCGAGGCCGGAACGCCACTCGAACCGGGGGTGCATGTCGATCAAGTCCGGCAACGAGCTGATCGCGCGGCGTCGGGGTGGATTGCCCTGCCTTGATTTTCGTCAACCCGTCGATCGACGCGATCGCTATCTTGACTCTGCGTCTGCGTCGGGACACCAGTTGGCGACCATCACCTCTCGCGTTTCGCTCGCCATGGCAATTGATCCGTTCGGCATTGACTCTCGCATGGCCGGTCAGATCGAGCGAAGCGCATCGACATCAACGAATTGCGGACAGGAGAATGGAATGCGGCAAAGGTCATGGATATCCGTTGCCACGCTGGCCGTGGTCGGCAGCGTGCTCCTGCTCGCGGCGAATGCCGCGCGCGCGGTGCCAAGTTTCGCTCGGCAGACAGGCATGGCTTGCGAGGCATGCCACACGGTGTTTCCCGAACTCACGCCCTTCGGTCGGAACTTCAAGCTGCATGCCTACACCATCGACAACCTGCCTCAGGTCAGCGGCATGAATGCGGACAGGGATCAGACCCTCGCGCTGAACCAGTTGCCTCCGCTGTCCTTCATGTTCCAGGCCTCCTACACGTCGACCAAGGCCAAGGTTCCCGATTCGCAGGCAGGCTCAGGATCGGTGCCCGCCGACGCCCTGGCGAAGAACGGCCAGGTCCTCTTTCCTCAGCAGGCCAGCCTGTTCTACGCCGGTCGCATCGCGCCGAATTTCGGCGCCTTCGTGCAGATGACCTACAACGGAACAAGCGGCACATTCGGCTGGGACAACACGGACATCCGGTATGCGCGGCCGGCGAACGACGACTTTCTCTGGGGCGTCAGCGCCAACAACAACCCGACGGTACAGGACCTGTGGAACACGACGCCAGCCTGGCAGTCGCCCTTTTCCCAGCGCAGCGCGACCACGCCATTGCCAGGACAGTCGACCATGATCGATGGCGGTCTCGTCGGCGCGGGCGTCGCGGGCGTCAGCGTGTACGGCTCCTGGCGGAATTCGCTGTTTGGTGAACTCGGGGTCTACCACTCGGCACCCGCGGCCGCGGTCATCGACAGCACGAGCAGCAACGTCGTACGAGGCCTGGCGCCGTACTGGCGACTTGCATACGAGCACCAGTGGGATCGCAACTCGTGGGAGGTCGGCACCTACGGGGTCGATGCCGGCCTGTACCCTGGCGGCGGAACGGCGCTGGCCGGGCCGACGAACCGGTATCGCGACTGGGCCCTCGACACCCAGTATCAGTACATCGGCGACGCGCACCTGGCGTCGGTGACCGCGACCTACATCCGCGAGCAGCAGCGGCTCGATGCGTCGCATGCGGCGGGGCTCTCCTCCAATGCGTCGAACCGGCTCACGACGTTTCGAATCGGCGGCAGCTACTACTACCAGCGCAGGTACGGCGGCGCGCTGGGCGTGTTCTCGACGACGGGATCGCCGGACGCGGCGCTCTACCCCGGCGGCACGCCCCTGACGGGATACGCCAACAGCGTTCCCGACAGCAAGGGGTGGAGTTCCGAGCTTGACTGGGTGCCCTACGAGAACACCAAGTTCGCACTGCAGTACACGGCGTACAGCAAGTTCAACGGCGGCAGTTCCAACTACGACGGTACGGGCAGGAGCGCGCGGGACAACAACACCTTGTATCTCCTGAGCTGGATCAACTTCTAGGTGAATCAGCATGCACAAGACCATCGCTCTCGCATTGGCCATCCTGTTCACCGCGGGTGCCGTCGCCGCCCCGTCGCAGCAGAGCGCGAAGGCGCTCGCGTCGGGCGTCTGCGCGGCCTGCCACGGCCCCGAGGGTCGGAGCGTGTCTCCGGTGTTCCCGCGACTGGCGGGACAGCAGTCGGCCTACATCATGCTGCAGCTCGATGCCTTTCGGGGGCATTTGCGCGCCGACCCGAACGCCCAGGCGTACATGTGGGGCATGTCCTCGCAACTGGGTGACGACACGATCAAGGACCTGGCGGACTACTACGCTGCCCAGAAGCCGGTGCCGGGCCAGCCGGGGGATCCGAAGGTCGTGGCGGCAGGGGCGGACATCTTTGTCAACGGCATTCCCGCGCAGGGCGTGCCCGCCTGTGCAAGCTGCCATGGCGCGAACGCCGAGGGCGCCGCCGCGTTCCCCCGCCTCGGGGGGCAGCACATCGACTACCTCGTCGCCCAGTTGCAGGGCTTCCAATCGGGCTTGCGGTCGAACGCACCGATCATGCTGGCGGCGGTCCGAACCTTGACGGCAGAGCAGATCAGGGCGGTCGCGGTCTATGCGGCATCCCGATAGTGCAGCGATGGCCTGCCCTCGCGAACGGGACTTGAGCGGCCAGGCATCGGCGTTCATCGCCCACTGCCTGCAGCTCGCCCAGGTCCTGCTGCCACGCACGACGCTCAGGGCGCTCGTCCTGATCGGTTTCGCCTGCTCGCCGGCAGCACATGCCGATACACCCGACCTGGCAAGCCTGGAACGCGAAGTCGTGACGCTGACAGCGATCGTCCAGCGGCTGCAGACGCGCGTCGAACGGCTGGAGAGGGAAGCCTCGGCCGCCGAGCAGCCGGCATCCGGCGTGTCGCGGCCCGCGCCGTCGCTTGCACTCCAGCCGCCGGCCCAGGTTGATTCCCACGCCGTCCAGAAGCCCGCATCACCGACCGCACCTATAGCGGCCGGCGCCGTCGACACAAGCCCGCAGACGCAGCTGCGGATCAACTGGTCGAAGATCGCGCCGGGCATGACGGCAGCCCAGGTCTTGAGCCTGCTGGGTGAGCCAACCCGGCGAATGACTCTGGACGGAAGAAGCGTCTGGTACTACATCTACCCAGCTCTGGGCAACGCCTCGGTGTTCTTCAGCGCCGCCGGTCAAGTCTCGAGTCATCAGTCGCCTTTCCCGTGGGGCTGACAGCGCTTTGGCGATGACGCCCTTCGCCAGGATCCGACCCCGGCGCATCTTCGAGAGACGGCGGCGGACGCCGCCACCGGGCCCGTGGCGGGTCCGCGCTTGATCCAGCATGTCGGCACGCGCCACGCAGACCAGGTCGGGCAGCGCCGGACTCCAGGACAGCCGCCGTGCAATGAACTCCGGCGATTCGCCACGGCGCGACTCGAACGCGAAGAACGGCACCGGTGCGCGCCGACGATGCGGCAAACAGTCTCGCGCAGGCAGGCCGGTACACACGAGAGGCCTTTGAGCTGCTGGATTGCTGCGACGCAACTGTGGGGATCGTCGGCTCATCAAGAAGCCACCGCGAGTGATACAAGGCGATACCTTCACGGGTCAACGTCCTACATCCGAACGACGCAGTTGGGAGCACGGTACTGAGCATCTCAATACTCAACGGACGAAGGAGGTCACATGCGAATAGCTTGTTCCTCGACCCGAGAGGGAAACATCTACCGGTTCTACGGCACCGACAAGAACACCTATCTGGCATTGAAACCCGTGGTTCCGTTCTTGCTCGCGAGCCATGCCGAAATTGTTGTCGGCAAGGAGGATGGTCACCCCGATCTGCTGCTGCGCGTCGGTCCGATTGGCGGAGATGCCGAGGCCACGCTCCTGCGCCTCATCAAGGAGCATTTGACGGAGCCGTGCACGCCCACCGCTCACTGACAGCGACGCTCGGCCTCAACAACCCTTCGACAGGCACGTCAATTGCCGTCCGCGCGACAGCGTGGGGAGCCGAATTCTGCTCTTGGTGGGGCCGCAACGAGGCTTGTGAACCGAGGAGAAAACGTGACTGACGATCGCGGCATCACCATCGAGGATGCCTGCCTGGCATGCGCCGACGCGTGTGAGCGTTGCGTCCGGGTCTGCCTGAGCGGAGAGGCAGCTTCCAGACCGTTCGATTGCAGAGATCATTGCACGGACTGCGCCGAACTCTGCCGCCTCGCGGTGAGCTTCCGGTCACGCCACAGCGGCCTTTCGACACAGATCTTTCAGCAGTGCGCCCGAGTCTGCGCCGCCTGCGCAAGCGCGTGCCGCAGCAATGACGACGAGCTTTGTCGGGCTTGTGTCCAGGCCTGCGAGGCGTGTGTTCGCGGATGCAGCCATACCGCCTGCTGAACGTGTGAATGCGGATGTCTCGACAAGCCGGGCGAGCGTTGGCGTCCGCGCCAGGGCGTGTCCTCGCGCACGACGCGGCAACGAGGCTGGGATCGAGAACTGAAACCGTAACATGAGGAAAGTTGTCTCTCCGAGCAGGCGCCGCGGGTGCCCGAATTGCTCGTCTTTGCGGGATGACCATCGATTCACGATCGCCGCCCAGCCCGACCCGCCCGAGGGTGACTGAGATTTCACGATGAAACGATGGCGAGCGTCGGAACATCTCGCCAAGGGCATTCTTGCGCTCTTTGCCGTGGTGGTCGTGGGAACCGTCACCCTGGCCTGGCGCAACACCGAGCACCTGAAGGCCAACGACGCAGCCGTCACGCACAGCTGGCAGGTGCTCAACGCCATCGAACGACTGCAGTCCACGCTCAAGGACGCCGAAACAGGTCAACGGGGCTATCTGTTGACCGAGTCGCCCACCTTTCTGGAGCCCTACGAGCAGGCGAACAAGCAGGTTCACCTGCGCCAGGATGACCTCCTCGTCCTCGTGGCGGCCGAGCCCGACCAGGTCGAGCGAATGAAGCGCATGCAACTGCTGGTGGCGCAGCGGATGGAAGAGGCCGCCCTGGTACTCGACATTCGCCGGGACAGCGGCCCGCAAGCGGCGCGCGCGCACCTGCTGCAGGGACGCGGCAAGGAAAGCATGGACGCCATTCGCGCCTTGGCGGCCGAGATGACGGCTACGGAGGAGGCGTTGCTCGCCGCGCGGCTGCGTGCCATGCACATGGCAGACCGGTATGCCAGGGGCGTCGCCTTGGCGGCTGCGTTCACGGGCCTCCTCCTGATCGCGCTCGCCTACTTCCTCTATCACCGGGAGCACGCCGTCAACGAGCTGGCGCTGGCCGCCTTGCGGACACACGGCGAGCGGTTCCGGACGACGCTTGCCAGCATCGGCGATGGCGTCATCGTCACGAACGCCTCGGGCACCGTCGAATTTCTCAATCCGATCGCCGAGACACTGACCCGTTGGGACGATGAGGAAGCCGTCGGCCGGCGCATCGAGGAGGTGTTCCGCATCGTCAACGAAGAGACTCGCCAGCCGGTGCTCCAGCCCGTGCACGACGTCATGGAGCGCGGCATCATCGTCGGCCTGGCGAACCACACCGTTCTTCTTGCCAGGGACGGCGGTGAACACCCCATCGAGGACAGTGCGGCCCCTATCCGCGATGCCTGCGGGGCGATGACGGGTGTCGTGCTGGTCTTTCGCGACGCCGAGGGCCAGCGCGAGGCACAGAGACGGCTCCGGGACAGCGAGGCCGAGCTGCGCGTGGCGGACGCCCGCAAGGACGAGTTCCTCGCGATGCTGGCGCATGAATTGCGCAATCCGCTGGCACCGATTCGCCTGGGGGTGCAGATGCTCAAGCAGGTCGACGCCGACAACCTGGTCGGACTGGCGAAGGCGCGCGAGGTCATCGAGCGCCAAAGCGGCATTCTCAGTCGGCTGGTCGACGATCTCATGAGTGCGGCCGCCATTCGAAGCGGCAAGGTGACGCTGGAGCTGGCCAAGGTCAACGTCAGCGACGTGATCGGGCGTGCGCTCGAACAGTGCCGGGCCCTCATCGAGGCGAGGCGACACAAGCTGCATGCCTGCGTTCCGGACGCTGCGGTCTACGTCGAAGGCGACGTCAACCGGTTGACCCAGGTTGTGACCAACCTGCTGGTGAACTCGGCCAAATACACGCCAGAGGAGGGGACTCTATGGCTCACGGTCGGCACGTGCGGCACGGGTGGCGGGGCCGGAGCGGACGATCACCGGGTCGAGATCCGCGTCCGCGACACGGGCGTGGGCATCGCGCCCGAGATGTTGCCGCGCGTGTTCGACCTGTTCATGCAAGCGCCCAGCGCCTCGCGCCAACCCCGCGGCCTCGGCATCGGGCTCGCGCTCGTCAAGCGCCTGGTGGAACTGCACGGCGGCACTGTCGTCGCATCGAGCGAAGGTCTGGGCAAGGGAAGCGAATTCGTCGTGACGCTGGCTTGTAGCCGCTGAACCTCGGCTCGGGAGTTCTCCCTCGGCATCGCGCTAAGCTATGCCTCGTTTCGCGGCTTCAAGGGCCTCATCGGCCGGTTTGGCAAGTTCTTCCCTGGAGGCGCAAGACCGCATGCTGATCGGCTCCTACGAATCGTCGCTGGTGGTGTTGTCGGTGCTTGTCGCGGTGCTCGCGTCGTACACCGCGCTGAGCCTCGCCGAGCGCGTGGCAAGCGCCGGTGGCCACGCCGCCCCCTGGTGGATCGCTGGTGGGGCGATCGCCATGGGTTCGGGAATCTGGTCCATGCACTTCGTCGGCATGCTGGCATTCCGGTTGCCGATTCCGCTGGGCTATGACCTGTTCATCACGCTCCTGTCCTGGGTGCTTCCGGTGGTGGTGTCCGCCCTGGCGCTCTGGCGGTTGTCGCGACCGCATCCAACCGGATCCGAACTCGCACTCTCGGCGTTGCTGATCGGTCTGGGCATCAATGCGATGCACTACGTCGGCATGGCGGCCATGCGCATGCAGCCCGCCATCGTTTGGGACTGGGCACTGATCGGCGCTTCCATCGTCATCGCGATTGGCGCGTCGGCGGCCGCGCTGTGGATCGCCTTGCGGCTGCGCGGGCAGCGGGCGCAGTGGCGTTGGCTGTACCGAGGCGGAGGAGCGGTGCTGATGGGCCTGGCCATCGTCGGCATGCACTACACCGGCATGGCTGCGGCCAGCTTTCCGCCGGGCAGCGTCTGTGGCGCCGCCACCGGATTCTTCAGCCTGACCCAGCTCGCGGCCCTGGTGATCCTGGCGACCTTCGGCATCCTGGCCATCGCGCTGCTCACCTCCATCTACGACGCCCGGATGGAAGTGCGTGCCGCGGTGCTGGCGGCCGCGGAGCAGACCGCCCGCGAGCGGCAAACCCTGCTCGAGCGCGAACGACAGGCCCGCGCCGAGAGCGAACGGCTCGGGGCATTGAAGGACGAGTTTCTGGCGACGCTGTCGCACGAGCTTCGGACGCCGCTGAACGTGATCCTCGGCTGGGCGCAGATCCTGCGCGCCAAGCCGGATGGCGACACGCTGCTCAAGGGAGTCCAGGTCATCGAGCGCAATGCCACGCTCCAGGCGCAGTTGATAGGCGACCTGCTCGACATGAGCCGAATCGTGTCGGGGCATGTCCGGCTCGAACTGCAATGCATCGATCCGTGGACCGTCGTGGAAGCCGCTGTGGAGGCGGCGCGGCCGGCGGCATTCGCGAAGCGCATCGAGATGTCCACGCACGTCGACCACCAGGGCGAGCCCGTGTGGGCCGACCCGGCGAGGCTGCAGCAAGTGATGTGGAACCTGCTGTCGAATGCAACCAAGTTCACGCCGGAGGGTGGCCGCATCGACGTGTCCCTGCGTGTACAGGAGGCACATCTCGTGGCCGAGGTGACGGACAACGGTGCGGGCATCCCGGCCGACTTCCTGCCCTTCATCTTCGACCGCTTTCGCCAGGCCGACGCCTCCACCTCCCGGCGGCACGGTGGCCTCGGCTTGGGCCTGGCGATCGCCCGGCAACTCGTGGAGCTGCACGGGGGCACGATGGCAGCGTCCAGCGAGGGCGAAGGACGCGGTGCCCGATTCGTGGTGACGCTTCCGCTGGCGGCGGCAAGCCAGGCCGGCGCCAGCGCGCAGGCGCCGGCGGAGGCGCATGAGCCTCGGCCCGTATCGGGGCTGGAGTACCTGTCGGGCGTCGATGTGCTGGTCGTCGACGATGAAGCCGACGCGCGGCACCTGGTGGATCATCTGCTTTCGGCCCGTGGGGCGACTGTCCGTACGGCGCCAAGTGCCGATGCGGCGATGCAGGACTTGAAGGATCGTCTGCCCGATGTCTTCGTCATCGACATCGCGATGCCCGTCACCGACGGGCTCATGCTCATTCGAAGCATTCGCTCTCACCAGGACGCCGCCGGCATCGCAGCGATCGCGCTGACCGCGCTCACGCGACGCGAAGACGAGGAGCGTGCACTTCGCGAGGGATTCGACCTGTACCTGCCGAAGCCCCTGGATGCCCAGGTGCTCATTGCGGCAGTGGCACGGCTGGCACGGCGCAAGTCCGCAAGCGCGCCATAGCTCCAACCTCATGTCGGCCGATGCAATCGCCCTGCCTCAGGCGCGGAAATCGCTAATTGGAGAAAGAAGCATTGCTCGATCCTCGGCCCTGCGAGGACGTCTCCCAATTTACCGACGGAGAGTCTGGCCGGCAGAAATCCTTGCGAGAACCATGCAGCTCGCCGTCTCGACGGCTCGTGGCCGCCGCGGATGCTCGACGGGTCGCTTTCCCAGCCAGCGCAGCAATACGCGACTGCTCGGGGTTCAATGAGCCCTTCGATCGAGCATCTCGGGAAAGCCGCCGTCGGGCACCGCCCGCCGCCGAAGTCCTGCATGCGAACGTGCGGCTCGAAGGATTTCTCCCAAGGCTTCGGGCGGCATCGGCTTGGGGATGAAGAAGTTGAAGCCGGCGGCGAGACAGGTATTGCGCGCCGCCGGTTCTGCACTGCCGGTCAGGCAGACATAAAGCGCGCGCGGCAGGGTTCCGTCCCGCTTTGCTTCGGCCAGCACTTCGCAGCCGTCTCCCCCGGGCATCTGCAGATCCAGGAACACGAGCGCGGGCTTGAACAGCTTGGCGATTCTCAGCCCCATCTTGCCACCATAGGCAACTGCAGCCGGGCAACCCGCAATCTGCAGGATATAAGACAGGGAGTTTGCAGCGTCAACGTCGTCGTCGATCACGAGCACGCGTAGCTCGTCCGGTTTTTCGGAAATCATCGAGAGGCACCCTGAATAGTCTCAACATCCAGCAATTTGCGGTCCTTCGCTGCCTTCAACGCGGCCTGGACTGCTTTGTCGGACAAGAGCTCGATTGCCGCCATACCGGATAACGCCTTGCTCCCCGACACTTGCCGGGACAGTTATCCGGTTTCAGCCTGCATGCAAAGGGAGTTGTCCGGAGCCATGTGGACGAGAAAAAACCGCTAAGCCATTGATTTGCTTAGCGGTTTGGTCTTTTGTGGCCCTATGCGGAGCCTTGAATGGTGGAGCCGGGGGGAATTGAACCCCCGTCCGAAAGCCATCACCGGACAGTTCTACATGCGTAGTTCTCTGATTTGGATCTCACGCCCCAGGTCGCGCAGGAACACGCTACCAGTGACGCCAGCTACTTGATCTCGCCTCCTGCCGAGTAGCCCGACAGGGTGCCAGCCAATGTGAATGACCTCTCAG
>FTKT01454737.1_pt1 | contig 16124 bp, 11 predicted proteins | sample 1658271 | NCBI WGS metagenome assembly FTKT01 (sample SAMEA3914811, study PRJEB12502) | metagenome | biome: forest; material: soil | place: Canada | collected 2011-08-04 | depth 0.3 m | reverse complement strand
GGGTGGGTGGGTGGGGCGCGGCGGGGACCATCGCTCGGTGACGGTCCTCGGCAGTGGGGGGCGTCCGATGGCGGGTGACCTGGTGGGGCGTGCTCTGGCCCATGGCCTTGACCAGGGTGCCGTGTGGCGGTTCGTTGATCTCTCGGCTGAGGCGGCCTCCTCGGTGGCGGGTGTGCTCGGCGGCGTGCCGCACCTGGGTCTGGGCGGCGATTGGGAGGTGGTCACGGCGTCGTCGGCGCTGCGGGTGCTCGTCACGGCGGCCAGCGCGGATGTGCTGTCCTTCCGGCTGGCAGCGTCGCCGGGCCTGGGGGTGGTCGTGCTGCGCTGCGACCCCTGGGGCCTGGTCGGCGTCCTCGGTCCGTCGGCCGGGGCGCTGATCGGCCGACCGCCCGACCCGGTGCCGTACGCCCTGGCGGTGACGCCGATGGACTTCACCACGACGGTTGGTCAGCTGATGCGCATCGCAGCCCCTTCACTGGCGCGCTGCGCCTGACAGTCAGTCGACGGCCCCGGAGAGAGAACATGCTCTCCGGGGCCGTAGTCGTCCCTAAGCGGCTACCGCGTACGGATTCATGCCTGTGATCGCGTACCGCTTCTCAGCTCCCCGGGGAAAGATCGTCACCCGAACGTCGAAACTAGTCAGGATCTCACGTCGTGCGGTGTCGTCCCGGGCGGCCCGCCAGTCGTCGGCCACCTTGCGCCCAGTCGGCATCACGCGCATGCCTGGTGCGCGGTCGGGTAGGGCCTTCAGCTCCTCAATCTCATCGCCCATGCGCGCGTACTCCCGTCGGTACCACTCGGCATCGTCAGCGGCCCGGTACAGCCCGGCCTTCCGGTCCTCCCGAAGAACCGCGCGGTCGTCTTCGAGGGCGGTTATCTGAGCGGCGTAGCCGGTGCCCGGGTCGTAAACGCGGTGCATCACTTGGATGTCACCGTAGTTGGTGAGGAACCATTCCTCTACGATCCCGTCAAGCTTCTTGATCTCCATAGACGGGGCGGGCTTGCAGTTGGCGGCGGTAGGAACACCCCGAGTCCGGGCGGTGCACCCGTAGCCGAGTTCCCCGGAATTGCCCATGATGTACAGGCGGATGCCGCAATTCCCGCACCATGTCCGGCCGGTCAGGAGACGAAGGCCCTTCGGGGCACGGCTGCCGTTCGACTTCGGAGCAGTCTTGATGATCAGTGCGTCACGCGTCGCCCGGTCCCACAGCGGATCGGCCAGCCGCACGGGTCGCCCGTCACGACCGAGCACGGGCCGACCGCCGTGCATGAGGTACCCGAGTGCTGCTTCACTGGTGAGAATGGCCTCTAGCGACCCGCGCCCCCACGGGTTCCCCTTGAGCGGCCGTCCGTAGAGCTGCGCGCGCCGGTCGGACGGGGACGGTACCCCCGCACGCGTGAGCCGAATCGCCTCCGTCGCAACCGTGATCGTGCCCGTCTCGTCGGCAAGAATCCGCTCCGCTACGTTCCGGATGATCTCCGAGGCGATTGGGTCGAGTGCAACGTGATCGACCTTCCCCGTGGGAACCAGCCGGACATACAGGTATCCGTATGAGGGCATCTGCTTCGGCTGACCAGCGGCGCGGGCCCGTAGCGTCTCGTCCTGATTACGCTTCTTGATTGCTCGGTGTTCCATCTGGGCACCCATGCTCTTGAGCAGAAGTTCCGACTCCTGGTTCTGGTCCGTCAGATCCCACAACCCGACATGATCAGCCGTCACCAAGAGTCGCCCGGCCCGATGGTTGGTGTATGCCGTGTTCAGCACGTCAACCGCGTTACGCCCGATGCGATCGACGGCCGACCCTGCAAGACCGTCGTACGGCCCCATCTCGCCGCGAAGCCATGGGCCAAGCCCTGCGCGGGTCATGGGATCGGTGGCGCCAGATACCTCCATGTCGTCAGCCCACGCGATGATGTGTCCTCCGATCGCGTCAACGGCATAGAGGATCTGGTCTCGCTGCTTGCCAGGGCTGCTGGTTGCCTCACTCTTCCGACTGAGTCGACGTGTACCAACCAGGCACTTGCCGCATCCGTCATACTCGGTAGTGATCACATCGTCCATGGTCGCTCCCACTTGTGTATTGCGGAAGTACCTCGGCAGCGGCCGGCCCCAGGGCGGCGGAGCGGACCACTTCGCCCAGGACGCCGCCTCGTTCGCCTCCTGGGGCGTGGACTACCTCAAGCTGGACGGCTGCAACGTCTGGGCCGCCCCCGGCCAGAGCCAGGAGCAGGCCTACCGCCAGGCCTACGACGCCCAGGCCGCCGCACTGCGCGGCAGCGGACGCCCCATCACCTTCTCCGAGTCCGCCCCCGCCTACTTCCAGAACGGCGAGTGGGGCAGCCCGAGTTGGTTCTCTGTCCTCGGCTGGGTCGGCCAGGACGGCCAACTCTGGCGCGAGGGCTACGACATCGCCACCTATGACGCGAGCCACCCGAACGCCTCCCGGTGGTCCTCGCTGCTCTCCAACTACGGCTACAACCGCTGGCTCGGCCGCTACGCCTCGCCCGGCAACTGGAACGACCCGGACTTCCTGATCGCCGGTGACGGCGGGCTGACCGACGAGGAGTCGCGCAGCCAGGTCGCCCTCTGGTCGATGATGGCCGCCCCGCTGATCCTCTCCTCCGACGTCGCCGCACTCTCGCCGACCGCCGTCGCCGCGATCGGCAACACCGACCTGGTGGCCGTCGACCAGGACAGCGCGGGCCGGCAGGCCGGGGTGGTCTCCAGCAACGGCAGCACCGACGTGCTCGCCCGGCCGCTGGCGAACGGCGACCGCGCGGTGGCCGTCTTCAACCGCACCGCCACCGCCCAGACGCTCAGCACCCAGCTCGCCTCGATCGGCCTGGCCGGCTGCACGGTGAGCGCCAAGGACCTCTGGACCGGCGCGAGTTCGACCACCTCCTCGTCCCTCACCGCCACCGTCCCCGCCCATGGCACCGCGATCTGGCGGCTCACCCCGCAGGGCTGCTCCCCCGCCGTCCCGACCGGCCAGCTCACCGGCAACGCCGCCAAGTGCGCTGACGACTCCGGCAGTTCGACCACCGACGGCAACCCGGTGATCCTCTACGGCTGCACCGGCAGCCCGAACCAGCGCTGGGCGCTCACCGCCGACAGCACGGTCCGCACGCTCGGCAAGTGCCTCACCGAATCCGGCACTTCGGCCGGCTCCTGGGTGGTCCTCTCGACCTGCACCGGCGCCGCCGCCCAGCAGTGGACCGCCCACCCGGACGGAACCCTGGTGAACACCGCCTCCGGCCTCTGCCTGGACGTCTACGGCGGCGGCAGCGCCGACGCCACCCGCCTGGACGCCTGGACCTGCGGCAACCACCAGGTCAACCAGGCCTGGTCACTGCCGGTCTGACCCCTGCACTCCCCCTGAAGGCCGGCCACACCCCGGCCGTACCTGACACCGACGTGCCGTGGTCCGACCGGACCACGGCACGTCGGACCACCGCGCCCCCGGGTGGAGGACCAGCGGATCACCCGCCCGCGAACGCCCGCCGGTACGCCAGCGGCGTGGTGCCCAGCCGGAGCCCGAAGTGGTGCCGCAGCGTGGCCGCGTTGCCGAAGCCGACCCGGGCCGCCACCGTCTCGACCGGCTCGCGGGTCTCCTCCAGCAGCCGCTGGGCGTAGAGCACCCGCTGTCCGGTCAGCCAGCGGTGCGGGGTGGTCCCGGTCTCCTGCTGGAAGCGGCGGGCGAAGGTGCGCGGCGCCATCCGGGCCCGCGCGGCGAGTTGGTCCACCGTCCAGTCCCGCTCCAGCTCATGACGCATCCAGTCGAGCACCTCCCCCAGGGAGTCGCACTCCTCGCTCGCCAGCGGCCGGTCGACGTACTGCGCCTGTCCACCGTCCCGGTGCGGGGCGACCACCATCCGCCGGGCGATGCCGCCGGCCACCTCCGCCCCCTGGAGCTTTCGGACCAGGTGCAGGCAGGCGTCGATGCCGGCGGCCGTGCCGGCCGAGGTGATCACCGGGTCGTCGTCCACGTACAGCACGTCCGGCTCGACCCGGGCGAGCGGGAAGCGCTCGGCCAGGCCCGCCGTGTGCCGCCAGTGGGTGGTGGCGCGGCGCCCGTCCAGCAGGCCGGCGGCGCCGAGCAGGTGACTGCCGCTGCAGATCGACAGCACCCGGGCGCCGCGGTCCACCACCGCCCGCAGTGCCTCGATCAGCTCCGCCGGGTAGCTGTCCCGGATGCCGGTGGCGGCGGCGATCACCAGGTCGGCCTCGGCCAGGCGCTCCACGCCGTGCGGGACGTTCACCGTGAAGCCGGAGTGCGTACGCAGCTCGCCGGGCCGGACCGAGGCGAGCGCGAACTCGTAGACCGGCAGCCCCTGCTCGCTGCGGTCCAGCCCGAAGATCTCGCAGGCCACCCCGAGTTCGAACGGGTGCACCTCTTCCAGCACCACCGCGACCACGTTCTTCAGCATGCCTTCAAGACTAGCGGCTCAGTGGCAGTAAATCGATGGAGATAGTCATTCCTGCCACTCGTCGGCAACGCGCCGGCTGGCGAGAGTGGAGCCATGACCTCCTCCACACTCGCGAGCGCCCTCGCCCTGCTGGGCGCGGTCGGCGGCTTCGGTCTGCTCGGACTGCTGATCGGCCGCGACCACGAGCGCCACGGCCGCCACGGCCGCGACAACTGGCACCGGTCCGGCGGCTACCCCGTCGACCCGGCCCTCCCCGACCGCCTGCACGGACCCGCGACCGTCCCGTCCCACGCCGCCCCCGATCCCGCCGACCGGCTGCGCGGCACCCTTCCCGCCGCCTGCGACCTGCGCTTTGGCAGACTGTCCGGATGGACATCCTCATCCGCACCGCTCTCGAAGCCGACCTCGACGCCGCGGGCGAAGTCACCGTCGAGGCCTTCGTCGGGGATGGCCACACCAGCCCCGACGCGCAGTACGTCACCCTGCTGCTCGACGCTCGACGCCGCGCGGCCGAGGCCGAGCTCCTCGTCGCGGTCGACCCGGCCGACCTCTCGCACGGACCGTCAGGGCGGGTCCTCGGCTGCGTGACCTTCGCGGTCGGCGGCACGCCGTGGGCGGACATCGCCACGCCGGGCGAGGGCGAGATCCGGATGCTGGCCGCCGCCGCGGACGCACGCGGGCGCGGCGTCGGCGAGGCCCTGGTCCGCGCCTGCGTGGCTCGCAGCCGCGAGCTGGGCCTGACCGGCATGGCCTTCTCCACCCGCCCGGCGATGACCGCCGCCCACCGCATCTACGAGCGGGTGGGCTTTCGCCGGGCACCCGAGCGCGACTGGCGCCTGGCACCGACGATCGAACTCTTCGTCTACAGCATGACCTTCTGACCGCGGGGGCGGACCCGCCGAAGCCCGCGACGGCCACCCCGCAGCCATCCGGCAGCCCCCTGAGGGCCTTCCTCCGGCCACCCGGCGGCGCGGGCCCGGACGCTGCGCCGCGCGGCCTCCCAGCCCCCGCCAAGGCCCCGCCAGACCCCCGTCCGGACCTCGCCGAACCACCTCCGGGGACCCTGCGGACGGCGGCGTGTGAGCTACCAAACACGCGACGCGACACTACATGTGGTGCTGCGTCCGATCGGCACCACTACATGTATGCTCGCTTTCGCTGTCGACGCAGGGGAACCCGGTGCGAGTCCGGGACTGCCCCGCAGCGGTGAGCGAGCACTCTGTGACGTGCCCGCGAGTCCGATGACCTGCCGACGGTGTGCCAACCGGCTTCCCCGCAGAAGCCTGTCGCACGCGTAGTTGTATCCGGACCTCGCGGGCAGGTCGGGGATGCCGCCACCGCGCCACCGTCTGGTGGGCGCGCCGCGTCTCCCTGCCCTGCCCCGCGCCGCTCCGGTGTCCCGTCCGCCAGCGTCGCCGTCGCCAGGAGAGAAGCGCCTTGACCATCGCTGCCTCAGCCACCCTGCCCGCCCAGGGAACCAGCATCGACCCTCAGTCCGACCCGGGAGCCGCGCTCCTGCGGCTGCTGACGGACCGGAGCAGCGACCTGCCCCAGGCGGACCCCGGCCACGTCGCCGCCGCGGCGCTGCGCGGCCGCAACGCCGGCTCCGACTTCGCCGAGCTGCGCGGGCTGGCCATGGAGGCGGCCGCCTCGATGATCGCCGAGGACCCGCAGTACTCGAAGCTGGCCGCCCGGCTGCTGGCCGAGGAGATCGCCGACGAGGCGGTCGGCCAGGGCGCGGTCTGCTTCGCCGCCTCGATCGCGGTCGGCCACGCCGAGGGCCTGATCGGCGACGGCACCGCCGCGTTCGTCGCCAAGCACGCGGACGAGCTGGACGCGCTGATCGACCAGCAGGGCGACGACCGCTTCGAGTACTTCGGCCTGCGCACCGTGCAGTCCCGCTACCTGCTGCGCCACCCGATCACCCGCAAGGTGATCGAGACCCCGCAGCACTTCCTGCTCCGCGTCGCCTGCGGCCTGGCGGTCGGCGACAACGCGCAGTCGGTCCGCGAGGTCAGCGAGCTGTACGCGCTGATGAGCGCGCTCTCCTACCTGCCGTCCTCGCCGACGCTCTTCAACTCCGGCACCAAGCACCCGCAGATGTCCTCCTGCTACCTGCTGGACTCGCCGCTGGACAACCTGGACTCGATCTACTCGCGCTACGCGCAGATCGCCCGGCTCTCCAAGCACGCCGGCGGCATCGGCCTCTCCTACAGCCGGATCCGCTCGCGCGGCTCGCTGATCCGCGGCACCAACGGCAAGTCGAACGGCATCGTCCCGTTCCTGCGCACCCTGGACTCCTCGGTGGCGGCGGTCAACCAGGGCGGCCGGCGCAAGGGCGCGGCCTGCGTCTACCTGGAGACCTGGCACGCGGACATCGAGGAGTTCCTGGAGCTGCGCGACAACACCGGTGAGGAGGCGCGCCGCACCCACAACCTGAACCTCGCGCACTGGATCCCGGACGAGTTCATGCGCCGGGTCAACGCGGGCACCGACTGGTCGCTCTTCTCCCCCGCCGACGTCCCCGAGCTGGTCGACCTGTGGGGCGCCGACTTCGACGCGGCGTACCTGAAGGCCGAGGCCGAGGGCAAGGCCGTCCGCTCGATCCCGGCGCAGACCCTGTACGCCCGGATGATGCGCACCCTGGCGCAGACCGGCAACGGCTGGATGACCTTCAAGGACGCCTCCAACCGCGCCGCCAACCAGACCGCGGTGCCCGGCCGGACCGTGCACTCGTCCAACCTCTGCACCGAGATCCTGGAGGTGACGGACGACTCCGAGACGGCCGTCTGCAACCTCGGCTCGGTCAACCTGGGCGCGCACGTGGCCGCCGGCGCGAGCGCCGACAGCCTGGTCGACGCGATGGACTGGGAGCGGCTGGACGCCACCGTGCGCACCGCGGTGACCTTCCTGGACCGCGTGGTGGACATCAACTTCTACCCGACCCCCGAGGCCGGCGCCTCCAACTCCCGCTGGCGGCCGGTGGGTCTGGGCGTGATGGGCCTGCAGGACGTCTTCTTCCAGCTGCGCCTGGACTTCGACTCCGCCGAGGCCAAGCAGCTCTCCACGCTGATCGCCGAGCGGATCATGCTGGTCGCCTACGAGCGCTCCAGCGAGCTGGCCGAGCAGCTCGGCTGGCACGAGGCGTACGCGGAGACCCGCGCCGCCCGCGGCCAGCTGCACATCGACCACTTCACCACCGCCCCGCAGTGGGCGGACCGCTGGGACGCGCTGCGCGCCACCATCGCCCGCACCGGCCTGCGCAACTCGCTGCTGCTCGCGATCGCGCCGACCGCGACCATCGCCTCGATCGCCGGCGTCTACGAGTGCATCGAGCCGCAGGTCTCCAACCTGTTCAAGCGCGAGACCCTCTCCGGCGAGTTCCTCCAGGTCAACCCGTACCTGGTCCGGGAGTTGAAGGAGCTGGGCGTCTGGGACGCGCAGACCCGGGACGCCCTGCGCGAGGCCAACGGCTCGGTCCAGGAGCTGGGTTGGCTGCCCGCCGAGGTCCGTTCGCTCTACCGGACGGCCTGGGAGCTGCCGCAGCGCGCGCTGATCGACCTGGCCGCGGCCCGCCAGCCGTACATCGACCAGAGCCAGTCGCTGAACCTCTTCATGGCCGCGCCGACCATCGGCAAGCTCAGCTCGATGTACGCCTACGCCTGGAAGGTCGGTCTGAAGACCACCTACTACCTGCGTTCGCGCCCGGCCACCCGGATCGCCCAGGCCGCCTCCAGCAGCGCGCGCACCCCGGTGAGCGTCCCCGCTCCCACCCTCACCCCCGAGGAGCAGGCCGACGCCATCGCCTGCTCCCTGGAGAACCCCGAGTCCTGCGAGGCCTGCCAGTGAGTTCCACCCCCGTTCCGGCGCGCGAGAAGATGCTGCTCGACCCGGGCTTCGAGCTGACGCTCCGTCCGATGCGCTACCCCTCCTTCTACGACCGCTACCGGGACGCGATCAAGAACACCTGGACCGTCGAGGAGGTGGACCTGCACTCCGACGTCGCCGACCTCGCCAAGCTCAGCGAGGGCGAGCGGCACATGATCGGCCGGCTGGTCGCCTTCTTCGCGACCGGTGACTCGATCGTCTCCAACAACGTGGTGCTGAGCCTCTACAAGCACATCAACTCCCCCGAGGCCCGGCTCTACCTGTCCCGGCAGCTGTTCGAGGAGGCCGTGCACGTCCAGTTCTATCTGACGCTGCTCGACACCTACCTGCCCGACCCCGAGGACCGCAACGCGGCCTTCGCCGCGGTGGAGAACATCCCCTCCATCCACCAGAAGGCGCAGTTCTGCTTCAAGTACATGAACGCGGTCGACCACCTGGACTCGCTGCGGTCCAAGGACGACCGGCGCGCGTTCCTGCTGAACCTGATCTGCTTCGCGGCCTGCGTGGAGGGCCTGTTCTTCTACGGCGCCTTCGCGTACGTGTACTGGTTCCGCAGCCGCGGCCTGCTGCACGGCCTGGCGACCGGCACCAACTGGGTCTTCCGTGACGAGTCCATGCACATGGACTTCGCCATGTCGGTGGTCGACACCGTCCGCGAGGAGGAGCCCGACCTCTTCGACGACACGATGGCCAAGCAGGTCACCGAGATGCTGGAGGAGGCCGTCGAGGCCGAACTCCAGTTCGCCCAGGACCTGTGCGGCGAGGGCCTGCCCGGCATGAACACCGCGTCCATGCGCGAGTACCTGCAGGCGGTCGCCGACCAGCGGCTGGCCCGCCTCGGCATGCCGATCCGCTACGGCTCGACCAACCCGTTCGGGTTCATGGAGCTGCAGAACGTGCAGGAGCTGACCAACTTCTTCGAGCGCCGGGTCTCCGCCTACCAGGTGGCCGTCGAGGGCTCGGTCGCCTTCGACGACGACTTCTAGGCCGGACTCTCCCCGCTGCCCGGTACGGCTCCACGCCGTACCGGGCAGCGTCGTCCGCACCTGACGATCCGTCAGTTGGCGTTCTGCCAGGTGCCGGTGGACCAGAGCGCGGCGCCCAGCAGTGCGACGGCGACAGCGCCGGCCAGTCTTCGCGGCATGGGCATAGGGCGGTCCACCCTTTCGATTGTCCGGATAGCAGCGATCCAATACCGGACAATATGCCTATATGGCGCAACCACCCCTCGCTGCCGCGCCGCACCCGTCCGGCAGACCGTCCGGCGGACCGTCAGGCACCGGCGCAAGCAAGCGTGTACGCACCCGAACGACCGATGCCCCCGCCCGGCTCTCGCCGGAAGGGGGCATCGGAGGGATCAGCGCCGGACGGTCAGCCGTTGGCCACCGTGGCGTACTTGGCCGTGCCCTCGGCCATCTGCCGCAGCGCGTCCTTCCGGTCCCGCTTGGAGAGCCGGTCGATGTAGAGGTAGCCGTACAGGTGGTCGGTCTCGTGCTGCAGGCAGCGGGCGAAGAACCCGGAGCCCTCGACCCGGACCGGGTTGCCGTCCTTGTCCTGACCGGTCACCGCGGCGAAGTCCGGGCGCGCCAGGTCCGCGTAGGCAGTGGGCACCGAGAGGCAGCCCTCCTGCCCGTCGTCCAGCACCCGCCGGCCGGCCGGCAGCTCCTCCAGCACCGGGTTGACCACGTGCCCGATGTGGCGCACGCCGTCGTCGTCCGGGCAGTCGTAGACGAACACCTTGGCGTCCACGCCGATCTGATTGGCCGCCAGGCCGACGCCCTCGGCCGCGTACATCGAGACGAACATGTCGTCGATCAGCGTGCCCAGTTCACCGTCGAACTCGGTGACCGTCCGGCACTCGCGGTGCAGGACCGGGTTGCCGACCACCGTGATCGGCCGCGCGGTGCCCTTGGAGAGGTCGGGCTCCTCACCGATCACCTTGACGGGCGCCGGGGCGGCCTCGTCGTGGTCGTGCTCGTGCTCGTGGTCATGCGTGTGGTCGTGCGTGTGGTCGTGCTCCGCCATCGCTGCTTCCGCTTTCTGGGTCTCCGGACAACAGCCACTAGCGTACGGCCCCGGACGGTGCCACGGTCCTTACGGTCAGCAGACCTCTTCCAGGTCCCGGTACGCCCGGGTCGACGGGGAGGCCGCGACCCAGCGGTCCAGCAGCAGCCGGACCAGCCCGGCCGGCGCCGCGATCCCGCACTCCCGCTCGGCCAGCCAGGCCATCCCGCCGCTGCCCTGGCTCAGGTGGCTCAGGTGGCCGGGGTGGGCCTCGTCACCGTCGTCGTGCGGATCGTGGTGCACGGTCCGGCCGTCGTCGGTCACCATCCGGCTCTCCGAACAGGCCCGGCAGAGCAGCCGGACCGAGGAGGTCCAGTCCTCCGCCGCATAGCCCGCGTCGGCGACCAGCCGCTCCAGCGCGTCCCGGTCGGCCGCCGTGGCGGCCTGCAGCAGCACCACGTACGTCGGCACCGGCGAGGGCGCCCACAGCTCGATCTCGTCGAAGACCGGGTAAGCGGCCGTGCCCGCCACCCGCTCGCCGTGCGGGGCGCCGTCGTGCAGCACCACCTCGCCCCAGCGGCGGCCGGAGGACGGCAGCGGAATGGAGAGCACCTCGACCCGGGCCGGGTCCAGCCGACGGCCCCAGACCACCTCGGACTCGCCCTCCGGGGAGAGCCGGACGGGGGTGGTGCCGAGGTCGAAGCGGACCGGCTCGTCCGGCGCCGCCCCCGGCCCCGGACCGCTGGGCAGCCGCAGGCCGTACGCCTGCCAGGCGCGCCGGGCCAGCGGCCAGTCCTGCAGCGCGGTCGCGGTGATGCCGAGGTTCCACCAGTCGGGGGCGCCGTGGTCGCGGTCCAGCAGCGCGACGGCGCGCAGCCCGGCCACCCGGGCCTGCTCCCAGTCCCGTCTGAACTTGTGCAGCAGCGCCAGGTTGAACCAGGAGTCGGAGAGCCACGGCTCCAGGTCCGCGGCCATCACGAGGAGCGCGCCGGCGTCCTCGTACCGCCCGTTTCCGATCAGCGTGAAGGCCCGGTCGGTCGTCTGCCGCCAGGTGGCGGACGGCCGGTGCCGTGCCCGGTGGAAGATCTTCACGTTGCCCTGCCGCCTGTCCGCTCGGTCCTGCCGAATCCTGCTGTGCTGAATCCTGCTGGGGGCCGGGCCGCTCCTGGCTCCTCACCAGGGCCGGCCGACCCGCTTCCCGCACGGTTCCTGCCGCCCGACGCCGCTGCCGCCGGTCCTTCGGTCCGGTGACGGGCGGCCGAGGCCGGGGTACGCAGGCCCCGGATCGGGTGTTCCACGCTATGACCGCATCCAACCACGGCAGCGCCGGGGTCCGCTCCCCGCACAGGGGTTCACTCCCGCCGCGGCCCGGCGACCCCGCGCACCGCGGCCGCCCCCGGCTCGCCCGGCGGCGACGGCGGCGCCAACCGGGCCAGCGCCGCGACCACCACCGGGTCGTACGCCTGTCCGCACTGCGCGCGCAGCGCCGCCAGCACGGGGGCGTGGCCGGCCGCGCCGAGCAGGTCGTCGTGCGCGTTGGCGACCCGGATGATCCGCGCGGCCAGCGGCAGCGTGCGGTCCAGGCGGCCGTCCGGACCGCGCGGCGGATCGGCCAGCCGGGCCACCTCCTCGCAGACCCGGGCCGGCACGCCGGTACGCCGGATCACCTCGCTGCCCAGCCGGGCGATCCGCTGCTGCTCGGCGGCCGGCAGGGTGGCGGTGGCGCCGTCCGGCACCGGCTCGACCAGCGAGAGCTGGCCGATGTCGTGCATCAGGGCCGCGTACTCCAGCAGGACGAGGTCGCGAGTGCTCAGGCCCAGCTCACGCCCGAGCGCGCACGCCGTGTCGGCGACCCGACGCGCGTGGCCGGGCGAGGTGTACCCGGCCACCTCGGTGGCGCGGGCCAGCGTCGCGATGGTCTGCCCGTAGGTGGCGCGGATGGCCGCGGCCCGCCGGAAGGAGGCCTGGGCCAGCAGCAACGGGGTGCAGAAGACCGGCAGGGCCCAGAGCCCGACCTCGCCCGCCGCCAGGCTGACCAGTATCCCGGTGGCCGCGATCGCCGAACCGATCGCGGGCAGCGCGCGCAACTCGTCCTCCAGCGCCGCACCGAAACGCCGGCCCGCCCACCCGGCCGGCGGGCGGCGGCGGCCCGCCGCACCGCCGACCGGGTCCGGCGCCGGGCCCGAGGCGGCGGCACAGCGCCCGGCCGACAGGTGGCCGGAGCGACCGGCACCGAGGCCGGGGCGGGCCCTGGAGTGGTGCTGGAGAGCGGCCAGTACGGCGTCGAAGAGGGCGGCGAGCGCGGCCACCAGGGTCAGGAAGACGCCGTACATCGGCCCGGCCAACGGCAGGCGGTCCAGCGCGCCGCTGTTGTAGAGCGGCTGGAAGAGGATGGCGGCGAAGGCCACCGAAAGCAGCCGCCGGGCGGCCTCGTCGCGCCGGGCGGCGCTGTGCCCCAGCCGGCGCAGCAGCCCGGCGGCGGAGCGGGGCAGGGGGCGGGGCCGGGAGCGCCGGTGCTGATGGTGCGCGGGCGACTGCTGGTGCGCGTGCTGCTGCCGGGGCCGGTACAGGAAGTGCCGACGATGGGGCCGGCGGGGCGGCGGTACCGGACTGCGCCGGGGGCGCGGAACGCTGCCGGCTCCACCCACCCCCGGCGGCCGGACTCGGCGGGCGGCGGCCCGCAGCAACGTTCCGGCGGCCAGGCCCGCGCCGGAGACCGCCACCACCTGGAGCGTCCCGTGGCCGGTCGGCAGCCCGCGCAACGGGCCGAGCAGGGCGTAGGCCAGTGCGGCCGCGGCACCCAGCGGCGCATGCTCACGACCGCCCGGGTGTCCGACCCGGACGGCCTCACCCACCGCGATCAGTGCCCCGAAGGCGACTGCCACCCGCAGGTCCGCCACCCCGCCGGCCAGCAGCGCCACCACCGCCGTGGCGAGCAGCAACAGCGCCACCGCCTGCGTCAGTGCGGCGCCGCAGGCCGCGGCGGGCCGGCTGGCCAGTACCCGACGCGCTGTCTCCCGGCGCACGACCTCTCGGCCCTGCGATCCCGGACGATCGGATTTCGGACGGTAGGACATTGGACGGTAGAACTTCGGACGATCGAATTCTCGACGATCGGTTTCTGGATGCTCGGACTGCCGATGATCCGCTTCCGGAGGATCGGATTCGCGACGCTTCGATCGCGGACGACGGAGCACCCAACGCTCAGACGCCGGGCGCTTGGACCACCCGTGCTCCCAGAACGGCCGGTCGGCCACCGGACCGTCGACCACTGGCCGGTCGACTGCCGAACGGTTGATCTCCCATCGCTCCGGATCCGGACGGCCGACCTTCCGACGGTCCGACCTTGGCCGATCGATTCCCGAACGATCCACCCCCGAACGATCGACCGCCGGCCGTTCCGCCCCCGGACGATCGGCGCCGGAACGATCCGCCCCCGGACGATCCGCTCCCGCACGGTCGATCCCCGCACGCGTACCCCCCGAGCGCTTCGGCCCCCGACGGCCGGGCTGACGCCCGCCCGCCTTCCGCCCACCCGGCTGCCGGCCACCTGTCATCGCGGCCCCCCGGTCGGCACCCGCGGCGCCGGCTCCGGTACCCCGAGCGGGATGTCCGGCACCTGCTCCTCACCCTCTGCCACCGTCGGCACGGCCGGCTGCCACCCGTGCCGGTCGACCGCCGTGACCAGCGCCTCCACCATCTGCGGGTCGAACTGGCTGCCCGCACAACGCCGTAGCTCCGCCACCGCCTCGGCGGCCGGCCGGCCGCGCCGGTAGGAACGGGTCGAGGTCATCGAGTCGAAGGCGTCGGCCACCGCGATGATCCGGGCGAACTGCGGGATCCGCTCCCCCGCGAGCCCGGCCGGGTAGCCCCGCCCGTCCATCCGCTCGTGGTGGTGGAGGATCCCGGCGTGCGCCTCGCCGAGGAAGTCGATGCCGCGGACCAGCTCGTGCCCGTACTCCGGGTGCACCTCCACCGCCCGGCGCTCGGCCTCGGTGAGCGGACCGTTTCTGCGGAGAAGTTCGGTGGCCACGCCGAGCTTGCCGACGTCGTGCAGGATCCCGGCGAACCGCAGCGTTCGCAGCCGCTCCCCCGCGATCCCGAGCTGAATGGCGATCAGCACCGAGGCCCGGCCGACTCGTTCGCTGTGCCCGCGGGTGTAGGCGTCCTTGATCTCCACCGCCTGCACCAGCGCCTCGACGGTGGCCTGGTGCGCGGCGTGCTCCCGGTGGCCCTGGGCGAAGACCCAGGCCGAGATGGAGAGCGGCAGCAGCGCGAGCACCGCCGCGAACGCCCCGTACGGGCCCTGCCAGAGAACCGCCATCATCAGGCCGCCGAGCGCGTGCCCGATCGCCGGCAGGCCCATCACCATGAGCACCCCGCGGCAGAGTTCGGGGATCGGCCGGTGCTCGGCGAAGAGCCGGATCCCGGCCACCAGGACGCCGTTGACCAGGCAGAACGCCAGGACGGCGGCGAGCGGTGGCAGCAGTGCGGCGGGGTAGCGGGCGCCGAGCAGCAGCCGGGGGCCGTCCAGGAGGTGGAAGAGGCAGGCCGCCAGGCAGGCCGCCAGCGCGAACTGGGCGGCGTTCCAGAGTCGGCGCAGCAACCGGGGCGCCTCGGTCTGACCGGTCAGCGCGGCGGGCAGGGCGACCAGCGCGGCGGCGGCCGGCGGCAGCATCAGCACGCCGGCCAGCAGCACCGGCAGGAAGGCGTTGGCCGTCGGCCGGACGGACGTGCGCCGGGGAGCGCCCGACGGTTCGTCGGTTCGTCCGCCGAGCAGCCCGGCGGTCAGCCGCCAGGCCCGCCGAGCCGCCCGCAGACAGGGGGTGGGCAGCCCTTGGGCGACCGATTCCCAGCAGGCGTGCAGGAAGGCGAGCAGGGCGACCTTCGGCCAGTCCACCGGAGCGCCGAACCAGCCGGGCAGCCCGGCGGCGGAGCGGACCGGTGGTACCAGCGGCGCCAGGCAGCAGCCACCCATGGCCAGCACCAGCAGCACATAGGCCAGCGCTGCCGCCGGGAGCCGCTCGGGTGTCTCCTCTGGGAGCGCCGGGCCCCCGCGTTCGACAGCGATCTCCGCCTCCCCACCTGTAGGGCCTGTCGCCCGTCAGGAGGATAGGGCTCCACCAGCCGCCGAAGACCCGCGATCGCGCAATGCCCGGGCCAGGACCGCCGACACTCACCCGATCGGGTGATATCGCCGCGATGACCGCCCCTCACACGCCCTCTCCGCGGGGACCGCCCACCCGCGCCCACTGCCTCGCCCCACCAGGCACCACCCGCGCACTCACGCCGCGCCGCCCCGACGACCGCCGCGTACCGCCCCGCTGCCTCGCCCCGCACCGGAAAACGCTGATGGGCCCGGAGCGGATGGTGGGTTCTAGCGATCCCCGCAACACCCTGGGTTCAGGGAGTTGCGGGGATCGTGGATTTTGAGGGCTTGAAGGCGAGGTTCTTCGAAGCGCTGGATCGGGAGAACGGCAGTGTCACGGGTGCTGCCCGGGCAGTCGGGGCGAACCGTCACACGGCGGCCGGGTGGGCACGGAAGGCCGGTGTCCGTGGCCGTGGGAAGCCGGGAAGGGACGGGCACTCGGGCCGGGCGGAGTACGACCGGCTTCGCAACGCCGGGATGCGACGGCAGGACGCCGCCGCGCAGGTCGGGGTCCACGAGCGAACCGCTCGGGACTGGGACCACGGAATCCGGAAGATCGGCAACGCGCGCCTCCATCCCGATGGCCGCAGGATCGACTACACAACGGGCATGACCAGCACCGTTACCGGCACGTCGGCGCCCTCTATAGCGGCGG
>FTKT01000383.1_pt3 | contig 16163 bp, 11 predicted proteins | sample 1658271 | NCBI WGS metagenome assembly FTKT01 (sample SAMEA3914811, study PRJEB12502) | metagenome | biome: forest; material: soil | place: Canada | collected 2011-08-04 | depth 0.3 m | reverse complement strand
GGCGGCGGCACCGGCTCGCTCCCCGCGCCCGGCGGCCTGGCCGTGACCGCCACCACCGCCGGCACGGCCACGCTGAGCTGGAACCAGGTCGCCGGCGCCGCCTCCTACGACGTCTACCGCGACGGCAGCCGGCTCAACAGCGCCCCCGTCACCGGCACCGGCTACACCGACTCCGGACTGACCGCCGCGACCTCCTACAGCTACACGGTCGCCGCCGTCGACTCCAGCGGGGCCGTCGGCGCCCGCTCCACGCCCGTCACCGCCACCACCACGGGCGCCGCGCAGTGCTTCACCGACAACAACTACAACCAGGTCAACGCCGGCCGCGCCCACCTGAGCTTCGGCCTCGCCTACGCCAACGGGTCCGACCAGAACATGGGCCTGTGGAACATCTTCGTCACCCACACCCTCAAGCAGACCGGCCCGAACTACTACGTCCTCTCCGACGGCGGCTGCTGACGGTCCGTCAGTCCGCCACGTCCAGGCGGGCGTACTGCGCGAGGACGCCCAGGTAGCGGCGGTGGACGTCCTCGCGGTCGGCCGGCTCGGGGACGGACCGCTCGCTCACCCGCTCGATCATCCCGGCCTGCGCCAGCAGTACCTGGCGCTGGTCGGGTGTCGTGGTCTCCGCCATGATCTCGGCCAGGGCGTCGAGTTGGCGGATCAGCACGGCCGGCATGCCGTGGGCGGCCTGCCGGATCTTCTCGAAAGCGCGCTGCACCAGCCGCTCATAGCCCACCGGGACGGTGATCACCCGGATCCGGCCGCTCTCGTCGCGGTGCACCGGGTTGGGCCGCCAGCCGGCCGCGATCCGGCACAGGCCCTCGCCCAGCCAGTCGATGCAGGTCAGCGCGGTGAAGGTGTCGTTGACGGCGGTGGAGAGCGCGCGGATGGCGATCTCCACCAACTGGTCGACCGCGAAGGCGATGTCCTGGGCCAGGGTGCGCGAGGAGCCGGTGATGTGCGCCCGGGCGAAGCTGCGGGCCACCGCCGGCGCCGCCTCGGCGGGCCAGACCGTGGCCAGTTGGTGCCCCTGCACCAGGAAGTGGCCCGGGCGGTGCTCCAGCCGCACCACGGCGTCCAGTTCGGCGGCGATCCGCACCAGCGTGCGGTACCGGACGAACTGCAGGTAGCCGCTGGCGGGGGCCGGGACCACACCGCCCGCCACGTCCAGCCGGGCGTGCAGCTCGGCCGCCGGCGGCCCGCGCTCGGCGCCGCCCGTCCAGTCCGGCTCCCCGACGCCCGCCTCGATCGCCGCGGAGAGTTCGGCGGCGATGCTCGCGATCACGTTCGGCAGCTGGATCGAGGTGGCGATGTGGTGGATGAAGTAGATCAGCACCGCCAGGTCCGCCAGCACCAGTGCCATGCAGACCGTGATGGACAGGTGCGGCACGAAGTCGCCGTGCGAGCCCGGACCGATGCTGACCAGGGACAGGATCGCGTAGACGAAGGTCCCGACGAAGGTACCCAGGGTCAGCTGGGTGGTGCGGTCCCGGATGAAGGTGCGCAGCATCCGCGGCCCGAACTGGGTGGAGGCCAGGGTCAGCGTCACGATCATGATCGAGAAGACCACGCCGACCACGGTGATCAGCGCCGCCGCGATCGCGGCCAGCACCTGCCGGGCCGCGTCGGCCGTCCCGCTGATCACCCAGGACGGCAGCTGCACCGAGCCGCGGTAGGCGGCGCGGTCCAGCGCCCAGGTACCGAGGAACAGGGCTGCCGCGAGCGCCACTTCCAGGATGGGGACCAGCCAGAGGTTCGTCCGCAGCGCCTCTCGGCGCCACTGCGACTCCAGGTGGACCCGGCGAATCACCATGCCCACCACCAGCCGCCGACCAGCCGATCCGATCCCTCCACTCTACGCGCGGGCCCTCACGGCCGCCCGGACGCCGTGACGCCCGCGGGCGGGGCCGCTCGGCCGAAAGACCGGTGGCGGGCCGGGGCCGAGCCCCGCCATACTCGTCCGGGTCGGTAGCCACGCCGTCCCGGGGCGCGCTACGGCTCCCGCCGGTCCCGCCGGTCCGATCGGCACGGCGGGCCACTGAGGCACGGCGGGCCCCGGGACGGCGTGGCGGCGACCACGGAAAGCGGCCCGCCGGGCCCGAGCCGGTGACAGCGAGGGGGACGTGTGGTGCACAGCTCAGGAACCGTGCGCGGCGGACGAGTGGCCGTCGTGGGCGGGAGCATCGCGGGCTGCGCGGCCGCGCTGGCCGCCACCCGGGCCGGGGCGGGCGAGGTGGTGGTCTTCGAGCGGGCGGCCGGACAGCTCCAGGACCGGGGCGTGGGCCTGGCCCTACACAGCGAGCGGTACGCCGAACTGGAGGCCGCCGGCTACCTGGACGCCGCGATGCCCTGGATCCGGCTGACCCGCCGGAGCTGGGTGGCGCGCGAGGGGACGCTGCGCGCGGGACGCGAACTCGGCGTGCTGCCGTTCCCGTTCCGCTCCTACAACTGGGGTTCGCTCTGGCGGGAGTTGCGCGGCCGGATCCCCGCACAGGTCGAGTACCGCACCGACGCCGCCGTCACCGCCGTGACCTGCCACCCGGCCGGCGCCACGCTGCACCTGGCGGACGGCGACACGCAGCGGTTCGACCTGGTGATCGGCGCGGACGGCTACCGTTCGGTCGTCCGCGCCGCGCTGGACCCCACCGCCCGGGCGCGCTACGGCGGCTACGTCGCCTGGCGCGGCACCCTGCCCGAGGGCCGGCTGCCCGGCCCGGCCGAGGCCTTCCCGGAGCAGGACGCGCCGACCGTCGTCTTCCCCGGCGGACACATGATCGTCTACCGGATCCCGGGGCCCGGCGGCACGGGTACCGACGTCAACTGGGTCTTCTACGCCACCCCGCCCGCCCAGGCCGGAGCGCGCTTCGAGGACCCGTCCGGCGCCGCCTCCCGAGCCGTCACCGAGGATCTGATGATCCATCAGAAGGGGCTGATGGATCGCTACTTCCCGCCCTACTGGCGCGAACTCGTGGAACGCACCGCGCCCGCGGACAGCTTCGTGCAGCCGATGTACGACATGGCCGCGCCGCGGTACGCGCGCGGTCGCCTGGTCCTGGTCGGCGACGCGGCCTCGATCGCCCGCCCGCACACCGGCAGCGGCGCCATCAAGGCGCTCCAGGACGCCACCGTCCTGGGGCGGGCGCTGCTGGCGGCCGACAGCTGGGACGAGGCGCTGCACGCCTACGACGCCGAGCGCGCGCCGGTCGGCCGGGCCGTCCTGGAGCTGGGCCGGAGCCTGGGCCGGGCCCAGGTCCAGCAGACGCCCGACTGGGCCGCCATGGACCAGCGGGCGATCGAGGAATGGTGGCGGCTGGCGGCCGGCAGCAGCGGTGTCGGCGGCCAGGCACTCGGTGGCCAGGCGCTCGGCCGCTGACGGCGACGGGGGCGCCTCGCTCCCGGCGGCGCCGACGCGAGCCCGTCGCACGCGGAGGCAGCGGTCCAATGCCACCACGGGCCTGAGCGGCAGTCAGGCCGCCTCCGTCCCCCGGTGATCAGTACGCCCGGCCCGTCCTCGGTATCGGCGGGCCGGCGCGGAGAGCGCGAGAGGACGGCATGAACGCGAACGGTGTCCGGCGCGGGCCGCCCGGAGCAGTCGCACGCGTCGCAGTAGCCGCACAAGCCGCACGCATCGCACGCATCGCAGGACTCACAGAAATCACAGGAGTCGCACCCAACCGCACCCGAGCCCGTTCCGCGTCATCCTTCAGGCCCAGATCCGTCACTCTTCGGTATGACCACCCTTGTGGGGATGCACCCGCGGGTGGATGCCGACCGCGGGCCGCTGCTCATAACGTCGTAGCCATGACCTCCGGCGGCACCGGGGGCGAACGGCTGACCCGCCGATTCGCCGCAGCCGCCGCGGAGCGCGCACCACGCGCCCCTTACCAGGTCGGCCTGCTGAGCAGGCGTCAGTAGCGAGGGGCCGGGCCGGACATCCGTCCCCTCCGATCACGGGGAGAAACAGGCAAGTGACCGTTCTACAGCCACCCGCCTACGCACCGACGACTCCACTCCTTCCGCCATCGGCCACCACGCCGCCGCGCCGGCGGCCACGCCTCGGCCTGCCGGGCCGCCCGGTGCTGGCCGCCGCGGGCGCCACCCTGCTGGTGCTGCTGCTCTGGGCCCGCTTCATGGCCGGGGTGGGCGGCGATCTGACGGCCCAGTGGGCCTGGGCGGACTTCGCCGCGCGGCACCCGGGTTCGGCGGTCGACTTCGCCTGGTACGGCGGCATGCACCCCGCCTCCTACAGCCTGCTGGCGCCCTATCTGATGGCCCTGCTGGGGGTGCCCGCGGTCGCGGTGGCCGCCACCACCCTCTCCTCGGCCCTGCTCGCCCAGCTCCTGGTGCGCTCGCGGGTGCGCCGACCGCTGCCGGTGGCCCTGTGGGGCGCGTTCTCGCTCTGCTGCAACGTGGCGGCCGGCCGGGTGACCTTCGCCCTCGGGCTGATGTTCGGCCTGGCCGCGGTGGTGGCGGCGGGCACGGACCGCGCCGCGCCCTGGCGGCGGGTCGCGGCCGGGGCCGTGCTGGCGCTGCTCGCCACCCTGGGCAGCCCGGTGGCCGGGCTGTTCGTCGAGGTCGCCGCGGCGGCGCTGCTGCTCACCGGCCGGCGCCGGACCGGCTGGGCACTGGCCGTGCCGCCGCCGCTGGTGGTCCTCGGCACGGCGCTGCTCTTCCCGTTCAACGGGGTCGACCCGATCGAGATCTCCACCGTGCTGATCTGCGTCGGCTGCGCCGTGGCGGTGGCGGTGTTCAGCCCCCGGCCGTGGCGCGCGGTCCGCGCCGGCACCGCGGTCTACGCCCTGGGCGCCGTCCTCACCTGGGTGTTCAGCACGCCGATCGGCGGCAATGTGCAGCGTCTCGCGCTGCTCTTCGCGAGCGTCGCGCTGCTCGCCGCACTCTGCTCGGGCCTGGCCCGCTCGCGGCGGCGGACCGCGGCCCTGCTGGCCTGCTTCACCGCGACGGCCTACTGGGTGGTCGGCGCCAACGTGGTCGGCATCCCGGCCCCCTCCGGCGCCCGGCACGGTACCGCGCTGGTCGCCGAACTGCACCAGCTGCATGCGGAGCGGAGCCGGCTGGAGGCCGTTCCGATGCGCAACCACTGGGAGGCCTGGGGCCTGGTCCCGGCCGCCCAACTGGCCCGCGGCTGGAACCGCCAGGCGGACATCGAGCGCAACCCGCTCTTCTACGACGGCACCCTGACCGAGGCGAGCTACCACGACTGGCTGCGGCGCTGGGCGGTCGGCTACGTGGTGCTCCCCGTGAGCGCCACGGACATCGCCGGCAAGGAGGAGGCGGCGCTGGTCAGCGGCGGTCCCAGCTGGCTGCAGGAGGTCTGGCGGGACGACAACTGGCGGCTCTTCCGCTTCACCGACGCCCTCCCGCTCGCCGAACCGTCCAGCACCGTCGAACAGGCCGACGCCACCGGCCTGACGCTCACCGTCGCCGCGGCCGGGCCGGTCCTGCTGCGCGTCCCCTGGTCGCCCTGGCTCTCCTCGCACGGCCCCGCCGGCGCCTGCCTCACCCGCGACGGCGACTGGACCCGGCTGACCGCGACCGCCCCCGGCGAGTACCGCATCGACGCCCAGTACACCTGGCCCCGCGGCACCCCCTGCTGACCCGGCAGGCGACCGGGCCCGGAAGATCGTTGCTGCCGGGCCGTCAGATTCGGTCAGGAGTAGCCGTTTTGCGACATTCCGCACGGAGACGGTAGGCGGGCCCGGGCTCCGATCCGCACTGCCGAACCGTCAGCTCCGGCTCCGATCCGCACTGCCGAACCGTCAGCTCGGGATGGAGTCAGCACTGTCGAACCGTCAGCTCGGACTCCAGCCCGCGCCGCCGAACCGTCAACCACCCTCCGCCCGCGCCCGGGTGGCCCGAGGCGGGACCGGACGCGCCGCCGACGTCTGCCGGACGCCTCGCGGTCGTCCGGCGGACGCCCTCGCGTGCACACGATGGAGCGGGCCGCGCGAACCGTCCGCGGCGACCGGCGGTCGGCCGATCCGGGGGCCTCGTCAGCCGGCCGATCCGGCTGCGCCGACGGTCGGCCCCGGGGTCTCACCGACCGGTCACCGGGTTCGCCGGAGCCCGTCGGCAGAGCTACGATCGGCCAAGGTTCTGCGGGCAAGGGGCCCGGTTTCCTCTGGGGGTTGGCGTGGTTGCTGGTCGTGTGGTGCGGTTCGACGGCGCACGGGGTTACGGTTTCATCGCTCCCGACCACGGCGGCGAGGATGTCTTCCTCCATGTGAACGATCTGCGGATCCCCGAGTCCTACGTGCGGTCGGGCCTGGCGGTCGAGTTCGAGATCGAGGACGGCGACCGCGGGTTGAAGGCCTCCTCCGTCCGCCTGGCGCTGAACCCCGACGGCACCCCGATGACGGCGCCCGCGGTGGCCGCCCCGGCCCTCGCCACCCCGGCGCCGGCCGTCGGGCGACCGTTCGACGGCGACGACTCGCTGTGCGACGTGCTCACTGTGGAGGAGTTCAGCAGGGAGGTGACCGAGGTCCTGCTGATCGCGGCGCCCTCGCTGACCGGTACCCAGATCCTGCAGATCCGCCAGGGTCTGGCCCAGTTCGGCAAGGACCACGGCTGGGCCGAGGGCTGACTGTGCGGGCGGCTCCCGGCTGACCGGTGTCGGCTAGGACCATGGGCGGGGGCTGACTGTGCGGGCGGCCCCCGGCCGGCCAGTGATCGACCGCCCGGGCACCGGCCGCCCGACCAGGGCGGCCGGACCGGACGGGCCCAACCCGACCGCGGCAACGGCGCTCTGGTCGAGACCAGCACCAGCACTCCCGGATGGAGAGCGTCATGCCCGCACGGAACACCCAGCACACCCAGCACACCCGGTCCCCCGATCCGCAGCGCCGGCCGAGCGGCGAAGACAGCGCCCCCGGTCCCGAGAGCCGCGTCCGATGAGGACCGCCACGGTCATCGGGACCGGCGCGATCGGCACCTCCATCGCCCTCGCCCTGACCCGGCAGGGGGTGACGGTGCACCTGCACGACGCGGACCGGACCGCGGCCCGCACCGCCGAGGCCCTGGGCGCGGGCACCCTGCGGGCGCCGGAGGGACCGGTGGACCTCGCCGTCCTGGCCGTGCCGCCCGCACACATCAGCGCCGTGCTCGCCGGCGCCCAGCAGCACTCACTGGCCCGCGCGTACACCGACGTCGCCAGCGTCAAGGCCCGCCCGCACGACGAGATCGACGCCGCCGACACCGACCAGTCCAGCTACATCGGCGGCCACCCGCTGGCCGGCACCGAGCGCTCCGGTCCGCTCGCCGCCCGCGCCGACCTGTTCGACGGCCGGCCCTGGGTCCTCACCCCGACCGGCCGCACCGACCAGGCCGTGCTGAACCGCGCGCTGGAACTCGTCTCGCTCTGCGGCGGCATCCCGGTCATCATGGACGCCGCCGTGCACGACCACGCCGTCGCGCTCACCTCGCACGCCCCGCACCTCATCGCCACCCTGATGGCGACCCGGCTCGAACACGCGACCGACACCAGCATCCGCGTCTCGGGCCAGGGCATCCGGGACGTCACCCGGATCGCGGCCGGCGACCCCGGGCTGTGGACGGACATCCTGGAGGCCAACGCCGACGCGGTGGCCGACGTCCTGGACGCCTACGCCACCGACCTCGAACACACCATCACCACCCTGCGGGCGCTGGCCGACACCGCCCCGGACGTCCGGCAGCAGGCCGCGGCCGACCTCGCCCTGATCCTGCGGCACGGCAACCAGGGCCACGCGCGGGTCACCCCCAAGCCGGGCGGTTCCGCCACCCGGTTGGCCACCGTCCCCGTCACGATGCCCAATCAGGCGAACTCGCTGACCGAACTCTTCAACGCCGTGGCCGAGACCGGGATCACCATCGAAGACATCCGGATCCAGCACCCGCCCGAACAGCCTCACGGACTCGTCCACCTGGTCGTCCAGCAGACCGCGGCCTCCGAACTGACCCGGCTGCTCGGCACCGTCGGCTGGACCGTGGCCCGCACCGCCCCGAGTGCCCAACCGGCCGCCCCGAGTGCCAAACCGCGTCCGGACCACACCGGAAGGCAGCAGCCGGTCGGACGGTGACCGCCGAACCGGTCCGGGATGCGGCAACATGGCTTCTCCGGACCGTAGTTGACCGGACACCGGGTGACTTCGGCGACCGCCGTTCGTTGACTTCTGTACGGAAGACAGGCAATGGCCGTTAGACTGCCCGGAAAGCGCCGTGAGAACGGCCAATCAGCAGAAACCAGCGAGGCCATCTTGAGCACCACATTCGGCAGCCACCAGAGCGTAGAGTCCACCATCACCCTGCTGGAGGCGGAGCTCCCCCGCCTGGAGAAGCAGCAGACCGCGCTGGCCGCGGAGTTGGCCGCGGTGACCGAGCGCCTGGAGGCAGTCCGCAGTGCGCTGGGCAGCCTCCAGTCGCTCGCCCCCGCTCCCGTGCTCCAGGCGGCCGCGGCCGAGGCGGCCCCCGCCGCCAAGGCCCCGGTCGCGAAGACCCCGGTCGCCAAGACCGCCACGGCCAGGGCGAGCCGGGCCAAGGCCGCCGCGGTCGAGGCGACCCCGGTGGCGGGGACCCCGGCCACCGCCACCAAGGCCGCCACGGCGGCCGGTTCGGACGAGAAGGCGGCGAAGAAGCCCGCCGCGAAGGCCACCCGCAAGGCCGCCTCCCGCGCGACGGCGCCGGCCGTCGAGGCCGCCGACACCGCGACCGAGGGCACCGTCTCCGAGGGCACCGCGCGCAAGGCTTCGGCCGGTCGCAAGCGCACCACCTCCGCGGCCTCCCCCAAGACCGCCCGCCTGGCCCGTAGTTCGAAGGCCGCGAAGAAGCCGGCCGCCGCCGCGCCCGCCGCCCCGGCCACCACCGGCACGGCGAAGAAGCAGCGGACCGCCGGCCTGACCGAAGGCATCCTGGAGTTCCTGGCCCAGGCCAAGGCTCCCGTGCGGGCCGGCGAGGTCGCCGAGGGCCTGGGCCGCGCCGCCACCCCCGGCAGCGTCAACGCCGTGCGGACCTCGCTCGAGCGCCTGGTGAAGGGCTCCCGCGCGCAGCGCAGCGGCCGCGGCCTGTACGAGGCGCTCACGCACTGAGAAGTCCGGGACGGCAGCTTCAACTGACCTACCGTCCCTGGGCCGTGCGAGCGGCCGTGACCAACTGCTCGACGACTGCCGCCCGGTGCGCCGGGCGGCAGTCGCGTGTTCGACGGACGCCCGGCGCAGCGCCCGAGCTGCCACGACTCGCGCGCGACGGACGATGCCGGCTTCCGCTCGAAGATCATCAGCTAGTAGGCTCGTCTCGCAACACGACGCGAAGGGGAGTCCAGTGGCGCGGGTTGCGGTGGTCGGCGGAGGTATCAGCGGGCTGGGGACGGCGCTCATGCTCGGCCGGCGGGGTCACCCCGTCACCTTGTTCGAACAGGACGCGCGGCAGGCCGGCGAGGACCCGAACCAGGACTTCTTCCACTGGCACAGGCCCCGGATCCCACAGGCCGTCCAGCCCCACTCGCTTCTCGCACCCGTGCGCACCGTGCTGCGCGACGAGGCCCCCGATGTCTACACGGACCTGCTCGCCCGCGGAGCCCGGGAGTACCACGAGTTCGACTGGTTCGGTGAGCATCCGCCGCATCGGGACGGCGACGAGGACCTGGTGACCCTGCGCACCCGCCGGATCGTGCTGGAGGCCGCCCTGACCGCGGCCGTGCGGCGGGAACCCACCGTCGAGGTGCGGCAGAACTGCCGAGTGAGCGCCCTCACCTTCGAGCAGGGCCGCCCGGCCCGGGTCACCGGCGTGCGGGTGGGCGCCGAAACACACCGGGCGGACCTGGTCGTCGACGCCTCCGGCCGTCGCTCGCCGGTGCCCCGCTGGCTGGTCGCGGCCGGCTGCCGCCCGCCCGTGGTCGACAGCCACCGCACCGGGATCGCCTACCTGTGCCGCTGGTACCGCCTGCGGGCCGACGGACCGCGTGACCCCGGGCGGGTGAAGCCCGGCTCGGCCGCACCGTTCGCACTCGCCGGTGTCTTCCCTTCCGACAACGACACCTTCGCGCTCAACCTGGTGCTCTCCACCGGTGATCCGACCCGCGGCGCGCTCACCGACCCCGCCGTGTTCGAGGCCGCGGCCCGCCGCTTCCCCGCCTGCGCCGCCTGGCTCGACCTGGACCCCGAACCGCAGTCGGCCGTGCTGGCGATGGCCGGACTGGACAACCGCTGGACCGCCCTCACCGACGAGGACGGACCCGTCGTCACCGGCCTGGTCAACGTCGGCGACAGCCTCATCCACACCAACCCCACCCTGGGCCACGGCGTGGCCCTCGGCCTGCGCGCGGCCCAGCACCTCGCCGCGCAGGCCGACCGGATCGCCGTGGACCCGACCGGCTTCCACCACTGGACCACGCAGGTCCTCCGTCCGCTGTTCGACGCGCAGGTGGCGTCCGACCGCACCAACGGGCAACGGCTCGCCGAGAGTTCACCGCTCTCGGACCGGCGGGCCGCCGCACTGGCCGTCTGCGCCTTCGAGGATCCCGTGGTCATGAGGGCCCGGGCCCAGGTACGCCATCTCCTGCGGACGGCCGAGGACGCCTACGGCACCGAGGAAGTGGACCGGCAGGTCACCGCCTGGCTGGCCGCCCACCCGGACTTCGTGCCGACGCACGACGGCCCGACCCGGGAGCAGTGGGAGGCGCTCATCGCGGGCCGAGCACGGCCGTACCCGGATCCCGACCGCCGGCTGAGACCCGCTCAAGACGGCTGACGGCGAGCCTTGAAGGTACCTGCGGGCTCGCGGGCCGGGGCAGTTCGGTCGGCGGCCCTTGGCAGCCCCGCCCCCGACGCAACGGGGGATTGCCGGGGACGGGGCCACGCCAAGCCCTCCGGCGCAACGGGGGGTGGCCGCAGGGCTGACCTGTCCAAGCTAAGCGACGACGATCAAGCGCGGCATCCTACCGCCGGACGAGCCGCCCGCCGCCGCCTACTCCCTACGGAGACCCCGGCGCGAGACCTGAGGCTGACAGGGCCGGACGCCCGCTGCTGCGGCGATCCACGGGCCCCACCGGCGGCCGTCCCGAACAGGGCCGACCCGAAGGTGATCTGACGGAGCATCAGGCTGACGCCGCTCCGCCTACCCGTGCGGCGCCGGGCCGGTGCTGTCGCGGACCACCAGCGAGACGCCCAGGAGCGGACGTTCGCCCGGGGACTCCTCGATGATCAGCTGCACCGCGCGCTCCCCCGCCTCCTCCAGCGGCAGCCGGACGGTGGTCAGGGCCGGGCGCAGGTCGGCGGCGAACGGGAGGTCGTCGAAGCCGACCACGGACAGGTCCCCGGGGACGGCCCGCCCGAGATCGTCCCGGACGGCGGCCAGGACGCCGGAGGCCATCAGGTCGTTGAGGGCCAGCACCGCGGTCAGTTCCGGTTCGCGGGCGAGCAGTTCCAGCGCGGCGTCACGGCCGCCGGCCCGGGTGAAGTCGGCGAACACCACGCGGCTGTCCGGCAGTTCGCCGCCCAGCTGGAGCAGCGCCTGGCGGGCGCCGGCCAGCCGCTCGCGGACGGTGACCAGTTCGGCGGGGCCGGCCACCACGCCGATCCGGCGGTGGCCGAGCCGCCACAGCTCGGTGGCCGCCCGGGCGGCTCCGCCGCGGTGGTCCAGCGGGACGGCCAGGCCCACGCCGCGTTCGCCGATGCAGGCGACCCGGCCGCCGTCCTCGCGGAACCCGGTCAGTTCGGCGATCAGCCGCCCGGTCAGCGCCTCGTCCTCGACGCCGCTGCCCGCGAGCAGCAGGGCCCGGGCGCGCTGGGCGCGCAGGCTGCGGACGTACTCGATCTCCAGCTCGGGGTCGCGGAAGGTCGCGGCGATCATGATCATCAGCCGCTGGCGCCGCGCGGCCCGCATCGCACCGGCCGCGATGGCCGCGAAGTACGGGTCGGCGACGTCGTGCACGATCAGCCCGATCACCGAGGTCGAGGAGCGCGCCAGCGCCTGGGCGGGCGCGTTGGAGACGTAACCGAGTTCGCGCGCCGCGCTCTCCACCCGCCTGCGCAGCTCCTCGCCGACCGTGCGGGTGCCGCCGCCGTGCAGCACCCGGGAGGCGGTGGCGATGGAGACGCCCGCGTGCTCCGCGACGCGCTGCAGGGTGACGGCTCCGGTGGACCGGTCGGCACGGGTGGTTGACCTGGGGTTCGGCATGCTCGTAACGTACCCGTTGGAAAGCGCTTACCAGCACCCGCGCCGCGACACCCGGCACAACCCCTTCCCACCCCGTACGCAGCAGCAACAAGGAGCCCGCCATGCCCCGCAGGTCGATCGGCATCATCATGAACGGCGTCACCGGACGGATGGGGTACCGCCAGCACCTGGTGCGCTCCATCCTGGCCATCCGCGAGCAGGGCGGACTCCAGCTGCCCGACGGCACGGTGGTCGTCCCCGAGCCGGTGCTGGTCGGCCGCAACGCCGAGAAGCTGCGCGCGCTCGCCGAGCGGCACGGCCTGGACCACTGGACCACCGACCTGGACGAGGCGCTCGCCGACCCGGCCAACGAGATCTACTTCGACGCCCAGCTCACCCAGGTCCGGGAGCCGGCCATCAAGGCCGCGATCGCCGCCGGCAAGCACATCTACACCGAGAAGCCGACCGCCGAATCGGTCGAGGCGGCCCTGGACCTGGCCCGCCTCGCGGAGCAGGCCGGCGTCCGGCACGGCGTGGTGCAGGACAAGCTCTTCCTGCCCGGCCTGCTGAAGCTCAAGCGGCTGGTGGAAAGCGGTTTCTTCGGCCGGATCCTCTCCGTTCGCGGCGAGTTCGGCTACTGGGTGTTCGAGGGCGACCAGCAGAGCGCCCAGCGCCCGTCCTGGAACTACCGGGCCGAGGACGGCGGCGGCATGGTCCTCGACATGTTCCCGCACTGGCAGTACGTGCTGGAGGGGACCTTCGCGCCGATCCGCTCGGTGTACGCGCAGACCGCCACCCACATCCCGCAGCGCTGGGACGAGGCGGGCCGCCCGTACCCGGCCACCGCCGACGACGCGGCCTACGGCGTCTTCGAGCTGGAGGGCGGCATCGTCGCCCAGATCAACTCCTCCTGGGCGGTGCGGGTCGACCGCGACGAGCTGGTGGAGTTCCAGGTCGACGGCACCGAGGGCAGCGCGGTGGCCGGGCTGCGCAACTGCCGCTTCCAGCACCGCTCGGCGACCCCCAAGCCGGTCTGGAACCCCGACCTGCCGGTCACCGAGCCGTTCCGCTCTCAGTGGCAGCAGGTGCCCGACAACGCCGAGTTCGACAACGGGTTCAAGGCCCAGTGGGAGCTCTTCCTCGCCCATGTGGTGGCCGGCGCGCCGTTCCCCCACGACCTGCTGGCCGGCGCCAAGGGCGTCCAACTCGCCGAGCTCGCCCAGGCGTCGGCCCGGACCGGGCGCCGGCTGGCGATCCCGCCGCTGGCCCTGTGAGAGTCCGCCCACCCCTGAGACCGACCGGATCCGAGGCCCGCCATGCCCGATGACCTCCTGCTCCCCCTCCCCTCCGGGCCGCTGCGCTACCGCGTCCCGGCGCCGCCCCTCTGGCCGGCCGCCGACGGCCCGGCCCGCAGCCGGACCGTCTTCGCGGCGGCCCACGTGGTCGCCGACCCCGCCCGCGAGCACCGGCCCGGCGCGCCGGCCGCGCTGGACTGGGACGCCACCCTGGCCTTCCGCGAGCACCTCTGGTCGCTCGGCCTCGGCATCGCCGACGCGATGGACACCGCCCAGCGCGGCCAGGGCCTGGACTGGGCCACCACCCGCGAGCTGATCACCCGCTCCGGCGCCGCCGCCCGGGCCTGCGGCGGCCGGCTGACCTGCGGCGCGGGAACCGACCAACTCTCCGCCCCCGCACCGACCCTGACCGAGATCCGGGAGGCCTACCAGGAGCAGGTGGAGGTGGTCGAGGCGGCCGGCGCCCAGGTGGTCCTGATGGCCAGCCGGGCGCTGGCCGCCAGCGCCGCCGGCCCCGAGGACTACGCCGAGCTCTACGGCCGACTGCTGGCCCAGACCGAGCGGCCGGCCATCCTGCACTGGCTCGGCACGCCCTTCGATCCGGCCCTGGAGGGGTACTGGGGTTCGGCCGACCTGGACCGCGCGGCCGAGTACGTCCTGGAGATCATCCGGGACAACGCGGCGAAGGTGGACGGCATCAAGATCTCGCTGCTGGACGCCGACCGGGAGATCGCGCTGCGCCGCGCACTGCCGGACGGGATCCGGATGTACACCGGCGACGACTTCCACTACCCCGAACTCATCCTCGGCGACGACCGCGGCTTCAGCCACGCCCTGCTGGGCGCCTTCGACCCGCTCGCCGCGCACGCCGCGGCCGCGCTGCGGGCCCTGGACCGGGGCGACCGGGCCGCCTACCGGGCGATCCTGGAACCCACCGTGCCGCTCGCCCGGCACCTCTTCGGCGCGCCGACCCGGCACTACAAGACCGGTGTGGTCTTCCTCGCCCATCTGGCCGGCCACCAGGACCACTTCACCATGGTCGGCGGCGAGCAGGAGAGCCGGAGCGTGGCACACCTGGCCGAGCTGTTCCGCCTGGCGGGCGACGCCGGGGCGCTGCCGGACCCGGAACTCGCCACCGCGCGGATGCGCGCCTTCCTCGCCTCGAAGGGACTGTCCGGATGACCGCCCGCCCGACCCCCGCCCCCGGCCTGGAACGGCTCTCGCTGAACACCGCCACCACCAAGAACTGGACCCTGGCCGAGGCCGTCGACGGCTGCGTGCGGGCGGGCATCCCCGGCATCGGCCTCTGGCGCGACCGGGTCGCCGAGGCCGGCACGCTGCAGGCAGCCCGGCTGGTCCGGGAGGCCGGACTGACCGTCACCAGCCTCTGCCGAGGCGGCTTCCTCACCGCGCCCGACGCGGCCGGGCGCGCCGCGGCCTTGGCCGACAACCGGCGGGCCGTCGAGGAGGCCGCCGTGCTCGGCACCGGCGTGCTGGTACTGGTCTGCGGCGGACTGCCCGAGGGCAGCCGCGACCTGCCCGGAGCGCGCCGCGCCGTCCTCGACTCCCTCGCCGAACTCGCCCCGTTCGCACGGCAGTACGGGGTGCGGCTGGCGATCGAGCCGCTGCACCCGATGTTCTGCGCCGACCGCGCCGTCGTCTCCACCCTCGGCCAGGCGCTGGACCTCGCCGAACAGGTCGAGGCCGCGACCGGGGACGACGGGGTGGGCGTGGTAGTCGACACCTACCACGTCTGGTGGGACCCGCAGGTGGAGGAGCAGATCGCCCGGGCGGGCGCCCGGATCCTGGCCTTCCAGGTCTGCGACTGGACGCTGCCGCTGCCCGCCGACGCACTGCTCGGACGCGGCCACGTCGGCGACGGCCGGATCGACATCCCGCGGCTGGCCGCCGCGGTGGCGGCCGCCGGCTACACCGGGTTCACCGAGGTCGAGATCTTCAACCAGGAGATCTGGGACACCCCCGGCGAACAGACGCTGCGCACCGTCGTCGAGCGCCACCGCACGCACCTCGCCCAACTCTGACGCACCGTCAGAGCACCTTTCTCTGACGAACAGTCAGACACCTGGCCCCGCTCAGCAGTCAGCAGTCAGCACCCAGCCGGCCTGCGGCCCCGACCCGCAGGCCGGCCTTCCCGTCCCCGGAGGACACCGTGACCCGCCCCACCGCCCGCCGCGTCCTGCTCGCCCCGGACAAGTTCAAGGGCTCCCTGACCGCCGCCCGGGTGGCCGACCACCTGCGCACCGGACTGCTCGGCCGCGCACCGGAGTCGACGGTGCGGGCGGTTCCGGTGGCGGACGGCGGGGAGGGCACGGTGGACGCGGTGGTGGCGGCCGGGTTCGAGCGCCGGACGCTGACGGTCCAGGGCCCGCTCGGCGACCCGGTCGCGGCCTCCTTCGCGCTGCGCGGCGCGACCGCGGTGGTCGAACTGGCCCAGGCCGGCGGGCTGGACCTGCTGCCGGACGGGCGCCGCGCCCCGCTGCGGGCCGACACCCGGGGCACCGGTCAACTGATCACCGCCGCCCTGGACGCGGGCGCCCGGACCGTCCTGCTCGGCGTCGGCGGGAGCGCCTCGACGGACGGCGGCACCGGGCTGCTCGCCGCCCTCGGCGCACGGTTCGAGGACACCGCCGGACGCCCGCTCGCCGCCGGCGGCGGGGCGCTCTCCGAGCTGGCCCGGATCGACCTGTCCGCGCTCGA
>FTKT01001454.1_pt1 | contig 16168 bp, 15 predicted proteins | sample 1658271 | NCBI WGS metagenome assembly FTKT01 (sample SAMEA3914811, study PRJEB12502) | metagenome | biome: forest; material: soil | place: Canada | collected 2011-08-04 | depth 0.3 m | reverse complement strand
GGGCGCGGGTTCATCTTGCTGGCCAGCCCTGGCCAATCCTGCTGCTGACTCGCAAAGGGTGGCTTGGGGTACTTGTCGCGCGGGTCGACCAGGCCCTGGGGCCGCCCGGTGCTCGATCCCGGCTGTGCGTTGGCGCTGGCCGACATGAGGGCCGGCGCGGCGGCGAGCGTCGCGCCGAATGCGCCGAGCGCTTTCCGGCGAGACTGGGAAGTGATGTCGTCGTCTTTCATCAAAGTCTCCGTGTCAGTTCATCGCATGCCGGGCTTGAGGACGACCTTCGTCCAGCCCGACTTCCGCTTGTCGAAGTTGTCGTAGGCCTCGGGCGCCTGCTCGAGCGGCAACTGGTGCGAGACGATCCAGGACGGCTTGACCTTGTCGTGCTCGATGAGCCGGCTCAGCTGTCGGTTGTAGGCCTTCACGTTCGCTTGGCCCGTCGCCATGCTCTGGCCCTTGAACCAGAACTGGCCGAAGTCGAAGGCGATCTGGCCGCGCTTGGCGAGCTTGTCCTGCGCGTTCGGATCCTCCGGCAGGAACACGCCGACCACGCCGATGCGGCCGGTGGCCTTCACCGTCTGCACGAGGTTGTTCATCGTCAGGTTCGGCACTTCTTCCTTGTGCATGCCGCAGCACTGGTAGCCCACGCACTCGCAGCCTCGGTCCGCGCCCTTGCCGCCGGTCAGCTCCATGATTCGCTCGACACCGTTGCCTTCGGTATCGTCGATCGCGATGGCGCCCACTTTTTCGGCGAGCTTCAGCCGATCCTTGTGCGTGTCGACGACCATGACCTGGCTCGCACCCTTGAGGACTGACGAGCACGCTGCCATCAAGCCAACTGGTCCAGCCCCATAGATGACCACGCTGTCGCCTGGCTTGACTCCTGCGAGTTCGGTCGCATGGAAGCCCGTGGGGAAGATGTCGGCCAGCATCACGTAGTCGTTCTCCTTCTCCTCGGAGTCGCGCGGCAGCAGCAGGCAGTTGAAGTCGCCGTACGGCACGCGCAGGAACTCGGCTTGGCCGCCGCTGTACGGGCCCATGCCGGCAAAGCCGTAGGCCCCCCCGGCCGAGCCAGGGTTGACGGTCAGGCAGAAGCCGCTGAGACCCTTCTCGCAGTTCTCGCAGAAGCCGCAGCCGATGTTGAAAGGAAGGCAGACGCGGTCGCCGACCTTGATGCGGTCGACCGCCGGCCCGATCTCGATCACCTCGCCCAGGTTCTCGTGTCCGAAGATGCGGCCGGGCTGCATGGCCGTTCGGCCCTCGTACATGTGCAGGTCCGAGCCGCAGATGTTCGTGCTGGTGATCTTGACCAGCACGTCGGTCGGACGCTCGATCTTCGCGTCCGGGACGTTCTTGACGGAGACGTCCTTGGGTCCGTTGTAGACGACGGCTCTCATGCGAGCTCCTTCTTCTTCGACTTGGCCTTGGGAGCGGCAGACTTCAGCTGCTGCTTGCGCTCGAACAGCTGCACGGCCAGGCCGCGCAGATCGGTTTGCGACTGGCGTGCCTCCAGGAACATCTGCTCGCGCTCTTCGAGCACGTGTGCATCGATGAGCTCGCCGAGGCGCTTGACCGTGTCGTCGTACTTCTCGTCGCTCGCATCCATGGCCTGGATCTGCGCGATCGTTTCCTTGGCCTGCGCGTGCTCGTCGATGGCGTCTTCGATGAGCGGCTTGTCGCCGGTGCCGGCGCGCACGGCCGGGTAGAAGATCTCCTCCTCGATTTGCATGTGGATCTGAAGGGCTCGGCAAATCTTGTCCGCGATCGGGCGCTTCGCATCGGGTGCGGCGCCGTCGTCGCACAGCGCGTTGAAATCGATGAACAGCTTCTTGACCGCCTTGTGGTCGGCGTCGAGCAAATCCACCGCGTCGTCGTAGGCGTCGGCTGGCTTCATGGGGTTTCCTTGAACAGAGATCGCAGGGTGTTCGACAAACTGCTGTCGACATCGGGACGCAATAGCGAGCAGCCTGCATGCCCAGCCGAGTGAGCGCCCTGCGAAGCAGCGCGCCATACGCGACCACCCTCCCGGTAGTACATGCAGCAGGCTTGGCGCCTGAACTTTTGATCAGTCAATCGAGGGGCGGCTGCATCGTGCAGGCACCTGCGAGAGGAATGTTTTTTGCCTCTTGTGGCCTCGCCTTCCCATCCCACAAGCGGAGCCACCGATGCAAACGTCTTCGTCCGATTCGCATACCGCCTTGTTGCCCTCCGCAAGCAAGACGACTCGGATACCCCTGGTTGTGTTCTCCCACCTGCGCTGGGGCTTCGTCTTCCAGCGCCCGCAGCACCTGCTGACCCGTCTGGCGCAGCAGTTCGACGTGCTGTTCGTCGAGGAACCCGTCTTCACCGAAGGCGCACCGCGGCTGCAGTGCGTGCGGCAAGCACCTGGCGTCGAGGTGCTGACGCCGTTCACCGAAGTGCGGGCGCCGGGCTTCCACGACGACCAGATGCTCTCGCTGAAGTCGCTCGTCGCGGACTTCATGCTCGAACGCGGCCTCGTCGACCCGCTGGTCTGGCTCTACACGCCGATGGCCCTCCCGTTGGTGGCCGACCTCGAACCACGGGCGGTCGTCTATGACTGCATGGACGAACTCGCGTCGTTCAAGTTCGCTCCGCCCCAGTTGCTCGAGCGAGAGCAGGCGCTGATGGAACTGGCGGACGTGGTGCTGACGGGCGGGCCGTCCCTCTTTGAGGCCCGCGAGAATCGCCATCCGAACATCCACTGCTTGCCCAGCGCCGTCGATGCCGCGCACTTCGCTCCCGCGAACCTGGACGGTGACGACCTCGAGGCCGCCGTCGCCGCCGAGCTGCATCGCGCCCTGCCGCATCCGCGCCTGGGATTCTTCGGCGTCATCGACGAGCGTCTCGACCTCACGCTCGTCGCGAGTCTGGCTGACTTGCGTCCGGACTGGCAGATCCTGATGGCCGGCCCGGTCGTCAAGATCGACCCTGCCGCGCTTCCGCAGCGTCCCAACCTGCACTGGATCGGCATGCAACGCTACGAGGCGCTGCCGCATCTGCTGGCGCATTGGGACGTGTGCCTGCTGCCGTTCGCGCTCAATGAACACACGCGCTTCATCAGCCCGACCAAGACGCTCGAATACCTCGCTGGCGGCAAGCCTGCCGTGAGTACGCCGATCCACGACGTGGTATCGCTCTATGGAGACGTCGTGCGCATCGGGGCCTCGGCCGAGGAGTTCGTCGCGGCCATCGAACAGACGCTGTCGGAGTCGGCCTCCGAAAGCGCGGCGTGGCGCGCAGCGGCGCAAGCGACGGTGGACGGGTGCACCTGGGACGGCACCGCGAGCCGCATCGCCGAGCTGTTGCAGCCCTATGTACACGTTCGCTCCGCCGAACCCATCGTGCTGGACAGTCCGCTGTTCGAGGCGGCGCCGCAGATCGTGGCCAAGGCAGATGCCGCACCGCTGCTCCACGTGCCCGCGGAAGCCAGCGAACCGAGCGTGCAGCCGCTGACGCTGTGACCTGATGCCGCCCCCGTGATCATCGACGCCCACCTGCACTGCACCGGCGACGAGACCGCGTCCGACGTCCTGGACGCGCTCGACGAGGCCGACATCGACATCGGCGTCCTCATCGCGCCCTTCCTGCACAACGGCTACACGCTTGCGGATCCGGCCGAGATCCGCCGCGCGAACGAGCACCTGTCCCAACTCGTTCGCGGCCACGAGGATCGGCTGTTCGGCTTCGCCGTCGTCAACCCGTCCCTGCCGGGCACGGCCGACGAATTGCGGCACGCGGTCGAGACGCTCGGCCTGCGCGGCGCGAAGATGGTGCCTTCGGGCTGGTATCCGGAAAGCGAAGTCGCGCAGCCGACCTTCGCCGTCGCCTCGGAGCTCAAGCTGCCGCTGCTGTTCCACAGCGGCGTGTTCATCGACGGCCGCGCGAGCCGCTTCTGCCGGCCCATCGGCTTCGAGCCGCTGCGCGACCATCCGGGCGCGCGCGTCACCCTCGCCCACCTCGGCTGGCCCTGGACGGACGAGGCCGTCGCGCTCGGACTGATCGATCGCATCAACGGCGTGCCAGAGGACGCGTGCGCGTTTCGCTTCGACCTGTCCTTCGGGCCGCCTCCACCGTATCGCCACGAGGTGCTCGCCAAGGCGCTGGAGGTGCTCGGGCCGGGGCTGTTGCAATTCGGGTCCGACTGCTTCCTGCCGTGCTCTGGTGCGGAGATCGCCGAACGCCGTGGATGGCTGCGCGACCTGCTGGCGGAGTTCGATCTCGACGGCGCCGCGCTCGAACGCATCTGGTCGGGCACAGCGGCCGCGTGGCTGGGCGTCGTTGGCGCGCCCGTGCCGTCGCGCGAACGCGCGTCCGCGCTCGAAGGCCGAGGCCGAACTCGTGCTGCCGACCACGAATCCTCGGCGCGCCATCGCGCCAGTCGCCGCAAGAACGGCTGGCTGGGCGCCCGACCGTATTCCGTTTCCTGCTGCTGAGTCCACGTCCATGCAACAAGATCCCTTTTCATCCGCACGCATCCCGGGGCGCATCCACGTCCTCGAAGTGATCGGCAACGCGATCGTGGGCGGCATGGAGACCTACGTCGAACGCCTGGTCGAGAACCTGCCGCCCGACCGATTCGCCGTCACCGCACTGTGTCCGTTCGAGAGCCCGTTCACCGAGCGGCTGCGCGCGCGCGACATCGAGGTGCTCGTGACGCCGATGCCCGACGATCCGCCCTGGTCGTCGATCCAGATGACCTGTGCGATGGTCAAGGCGGGTGCGATCGACCTGTTGCACGCGCACCTGCCCAACGCCCACGCGCTGGCCGGCATAGCCGGACGGCTCACCGGCAAGCCGGTGCTCGCGACGCTGCACGGCCACCGCGTCGGCTTGCTCGACCTGGAAGTGCATCGCAATGCGGGTACCCACCTGAGCGTCGTTTGCCGCCAAAGTTACTTCCACGCGCTGGGCCTGGGCGTCAGCGCAGGGCAGTTGAGCTGCAATCCCAACGGCGTCGACACGGAGGCCTTCCGGCCGCGGCCGCGGCCGGCCAACAGCCTGCGTGCCTCGCTGGGCATTCCGGCATCGGCCAAAGTTGTCGGCTTCATCGGCCGCCTCTCGCCCGAGAAAGGACCCGAGGTTTTCCTGCGCGCCGCGCTGCTGGCGCAGTCGCGGCTGACGGACACGCACTTCGTGTTCGTCGGCGACGGCCCGCTTGCGCCGCAGTTGCGCGAGTCGATCGTGCGCCTCCGGCTCGAAGATCGCGTGCATCTGGCCGGCTTGCGCCGCGACGTCGCCGCGGTGCTGAACGACATCGACGTGCTGGTTTCGAGTTCGCACTCGGAGGCGATGCCGCTGGCGGTGATGGAGGCGATGGCCAGCGGGCTGCCGGTGGTGGCGACGCGGGTCGGCGGCCTGCCGGACATGATCGACCAGGGCGAATCGGGCTGGCTCGTCGCGCCCAATGAATTCGAGGAGATCGCCTCGCGGCTGCACCAGATTCTGGGGACGCCCGGCGAGCTGGCGCGCATGAGCGCGGCGGCGCGCCAGCGTGCAGTCGATAAGATGGCGTTGTCAGATACGGTGGAACGTATGGCGGCCCTGATGACGCGACTGGTGCCCACGCGCACCACGCAGCGCGAAATCAGCGCCGTCGTGAACGAGCCGGGCCGGCGCCGGCTGGCGTCGGGTCGCGCGAACGGCGAGGGCGTCGTCGCCGCGGCGAACGGCGGCGCCGCCAAGCCGGCCACGCGAGCCGACCGCTAGGCGTCAGGCAGCGTCGAGTTCCGCGTCGGTCTCCGCGCCGAGTGCTTGTGACAGCTGCAGCGCGTCGAGTTCATCGCCGACGGCAGACGACGCGGCGTGCGCGCTGCCCTCGAGCATGTGCGCGAAGCTCGGCTGGCGATCGCGCAGGGCCTCCACGCTGCCGCTGTCGACCACCCGCCCGGCGTCCATCAGCACCACGCGGTCGAAGTACGACAGCAGGCTCATGCGGTGCACCGACGCGACGATGCAGGCGTCGGGGAAGGTGCGGCCCAGGCGCTGGTGGATATCGGCCTCGGTGATCGGGTCGAGCGCACTGGTCGGCTCGTCGAGGAACACGACGGAGCTGTCGCTGGCAGCCAGCACGCCGCGAGCCATGCACAGTCGCTGGCGCTGGCCGCCCGACAAGTTGCTGCCGCGCTGAGCGACCGGAAACTCGAGGCCGCCGTGGAGCGTCTGCAACACGGCGCCGAAGGCGCTCCCGCGCACCGCGTCATCGATGCGCGCGTCGCCGATGTCGGTGCCGAAGTCGAGGTTCTCGCGCACCGAGCCCTCGAAAACGTCGGCCTCCTGCGGAATCAGCGTGGCGAGCGAGGCCAGGTCGAAAGCCCGCGGTTTGACGACGCCGTCGACTTCGACTTCGATGTGCGCTGCCGCGTAGAGTCCGGCCAGCACGCGCATCAAGGAACTCTTGCCCGAGCCGCTGCCGCCGACCAGCGCGATGCGCTCGCCGCGGTTCAGCACGAGCTCGGTGACACCCAGCGACGGCGAATCGGCATGAGCCTTCGCGTGGCGGAAGGAGACGTCCCGCACGGCAATGCGCTGCCAGTCGCGCGGCAGCTCCACCGGATCGGGCGACTGGGGTGACTCGTAGATCGGACGTGCGCTCTCGAAGTTTGTGCGCGTGTGCGCCAGGCCTTGCAGCTGTCCGGCCATCGCGCTGGCGACGTCGGCGGTCTGGCTCGCGTACTGATGCACCATGAAGACGGCGCCGATCGCCAACCCCGCGCCGGCGTGATGCGTCGCGATCCAGACCCACCCGATCACGAGCGACCAGGTCAGCGATGTGCTGACCAGGTCGACCATGCACCACTTCCACTCGGTGAGCGAAATGATCTTGCCGAGCGGCTCGAACGAGGCGCGCATGCGCTGGCGCAGCAACACACGCGAGGCCTGCTGCAGCCGCAGGCTCAGCACGGTGCCCATGTGGCCGAGGAAGTCGGACATGCCGGCGGCGTAGCGGCGCTCGAGATCCATCTCGCGCGTGGTCAGGCGTATCAGCGCCTTGTCGAAACGCGTGCTCAGGCAGGCCAGCAGCACGTAACCGGCGAAGGCCGCGACGCCCAGGCCCGGAGACAGGAGCGCGAGCGCGACCAGCGGCCCGACGAAGTTGACGATGCTGTGCAGATAGACGAACTGGTTCTGCGCGAAGTCGTACAGCGCGCCGGTGGCCTGGCCAGCGCGTTGCTGCATCTCGGTGGAATTATGGCGCTCGTGCCAGCTGAGCGGCGCCTTGGCGAGCCGCGCGTAAAGCGTGTCGCCCAGAGACTCGCGCACGCGCATGCCAACCGTCCGCTCGAGCACGCGCCCGGGGCCGTGCAGCATCCAGCAACCGACGTAGGCGCCCAGCACGGCGGCCACCCACGCCAGCGCATGCTGCAACATGCGCGGCCCGCCGGCCTGGAGCGCGTCGATCGCCTTCGCCGCGCACCACGGCACGCTCAGCTTGACGACCTGCGAGGCGATCAGCAGAAGCATCGAACCGACGAGCGACAACCGCGCGCCGGCGGCGTGGCGCCACACGTTGCGATACAGGCCGTCGTCGACGGGATTGCAAAAGGGACTCGCGGCCGGGGCGGCGCGGCGGGAAGATGGCAGGCGGTTCATCGGCACGGTGCGTTCAACGACGCCGAGGCGACGTATGTGGACATCTTGACGCCAATGACCGCGTGGGGAAGCCTCGATGAACGGCGACGTGTGCTGCCTGATCGAAGCTTCGCCGAGGAAGGCTACGCGACCGTGCGCAGCGGCGGAGGGACCGACGGCATCGGCTCATGGTCGCGCTGATAGCGCGACAACGCGTCGTCGAGCGACGGCAGCAGCGTGCCGCGTTCGCTGCGCAGCGCGCTCCAGCGCGGCCGTGGTGCGACCTGGCCGAGTTCGACGCCCGCGCGGCCATGCACCCCGCGTGTGTCCAGCTTGGCGTGCTCGGCAGCGCGACAGGCGAACGCGACCCAGCTCAACGCCTCGCCGTGCGTCAAATGCCAGAGGCCGCGCTCGCCGTCGATCAACAGATCGAGGGCCGTTTGCACGAGGTCGGGCACGTAGGTCGGCGACAGCACCTGGTCGTGAGCCGCCGTCCACGGCAGGCCCTCGCGCAGCAACGCGATGCCGCGCCCGACGAAGTTGTCTGTATCCCACGGACCGAACAGCCCGGCGCTGCGGATCACCAGCGCGTCGGGCGCCAGCGCAAGCACTGTCCGTTCCGCGTGCGCCTGCGCGCGCCCACACGCGTTGAGCGGGCCTACCGCGTCGCGCTCGACATAGTGCGCCCCATCGCGTCCCGGGAACACGTGGTCGCTGGAGAACGTCAGGAACCGGACGCCGGCACGGCGGCACGCCGTGGCCAGCGCGACAGGGATTTCGGCATGGCGATGCCAGTGCAGCACATCATGTTCGGCGGCGTCGACGTCGTCCTCGGTCGAGGCGTCCACCATCGCCCAGGGCTGATGGGTATGCAGGACGCGCCCGAGCGCTTCGGCATTCTCGATGTCCAGATCTTCCGACCGCAGCAACTCGTAGGGCAAGCCACGCATGTGCGACAGGCGCGCAAAGGCCCGCGCGAGCGCGCCGTGGCCGACGACCAGCAATGGCGTGCCGCGCGCGGGCAGCGCCGTCAGCGCGCCGTGCGGACCGACGTGGAGACGCAAATCGCGCTCCCACCAGCCGGGTCCGGCCAACACGGGATGCAGCGCTTGCGGCACCGCCGCCTCGCCACGCGCAAGCGCCGCCGCGAGCGAGCCGAGGGCCGTCCGGCGCGGCGGGTCGCTTCGGATGTCCCACAGCCCTGGCTCGTAATGACCGTCCTCGCGCGTCAGCAGACTGTTCCAGTCGACCGTACCGAATGCGGCCCAAGCGGTCACGGCGCGGACGTCGACACCCTCGCCGCGCGCCTGCTCAGCGGCCATCCAGGCCTGGTGCAGCCAGCGCACCTGTTCCTCGCGGGTGCAGCCCATGTGGACCTCGGTGATTGCCATGGGCATCCCGTAGCGCGCATGGGCCTCGCGCAAGCGGCCGGCGAAGCCGTCGATGAGTTCGCCATGCACACGCACCGTCTCGACGTCGACATAGGCCTGACGGCCGTTGCCGCCATGCAGGTGCGGCGGGTGGAGTTCGAGCCGCTCGTCGAGGAAACGCTCGCTGGTGACATAGGCGTTGATGCCGATGACGTCGGGCGGACAAGGCTCGCAGCGCAGCCGCGCCAGCTCTTGCTGCCTGGCACCGCAGGCCAGCAGCCAGTCCCACAGCGGATGACTGTCGTCGACGCGGCCGCACAGCAGGTCGAACGCCAGCCAGCGCCGCTCATTGTCGAACGCCGCCTGCTCCGCCAGCGCAGGCGTGCTGCGCGTGAAGCCCAGGTCGTCGGTCTGCACGAGTCTCGCCTCCGGGTTGACCGTCCGGATTTCGCGCATCGCGAGCACCGTCGCCAGCACCTGGTTGAGCAGTGCGCGCACGAAACTCACATCATCAGCCGCATGCGGATACCACAAGCCGTACAGGCACGAGAAGCGCGCCGTGGTCAGCGGTTCGTTGATCGGCGTCCACAGCTGCTGCCCGGGATAGCGCTCGGCGACCCGGCGGGCGTAGTCGGCGAACAGAAGCGGGAACTGGGGATCGACCAGGCTCGTGTGGCGCGGACCACTGCCGTGGTGCAGCAGTCCGACGATGGGCTCGATGCCCACGGCTCGCGCATGGGCCATTGCCTGGTCGGACCAGCTGAAATCCAGCTCGCGTCCGGGCGTCCGCGCTGCGCGTTCCCAAAGGACGGGCAGGCGCATCTTCTTCGCACCGAGGGCTGCCATTCGCGCGAAGTCGTCAGGGCGCCGGGCGAAGCCCGTGAGTTCGACTTGGTCTCGCCAGCGTTCGTCGACGCGGTTGATCGTGCACTCGGGGCCGACCCACAGCTCGAGAGCATCCTGGCGGTCGGCCATGTCGGGGAATCCCACGCCGGCGCGAACTCAGGCTTCGACAGCCGCGATTGGCGCCGGCGTCCCGGCTTCGGTCTCGCGCGCCGCATGCGCCGCCGCCAGCTTCTTGAACAGCGTCAGCGACTGCGCGACCACCTGGTCCATGTTGTAGTACTTGTAGGTGGCCAGACGTCCCACGAAGCTGACGTCCTGCAACTTTTCGGTCTCTGCTTCGTACAGCCGGTACATGGCCGTGTTCTCGGCCCGCGGCACCGGATAGTACGGGTCGCCCTCGCTGCGCGGATATTCGTAGACCACCGACGTGGCGTGATGCTTCTGCCCCGTCAGATGCTTGAACTCGCTGACGCGCGTGTATGCGAAGTCGTTCGGGAAATTGACGGTGCCCACCGGCTGGAACTGCTCCTGCTGCAGCGTCTCGTGGCAGAACTCCAGGCTGCGGTAAGGCAGCTTGCCGTGGCGATGGTCGAAGAAGGCATCGATCGGGCCCGTGTAGACCATGTGGCGCCACGGCAGCACCTCCGAGATCTCGCGGTAGTCGGTGTTGAGCATCACCTTGATGTTGGGATGCGCCAGCATGCGCTCGAACATGCGCGTGTAGCCGTGCAGCGGCATCGCCTGGTAGGTGTCGGTGAAATAGCGGTCGTCGCGATTGGTGCGCGTGGGCACGCGCGCGGTGACGCTCGCATCGAGCTCCGACGGATCGAGCCCCCATTGCTTGCGCGTGTAGCCGCGGAAGAACTTGTTGTACAGCTCGCGGCCCACGCGCGCCACCACCACGTCTTCGGAAGTCTTCACAGAGGCCGGCTTCTCGGCCACCTTCGCGAAGAAATCGTCCAGCTCGAAGCTGGTGAGGTTGAGCCCGTACAGGCGATTGACCGTGTCGAGATTGATCGGCATTGGCACCATCTGGCCATCGACGCTGGCAAGCACCCGATGCTGGTATGGCCGCCACTGGGTGAACTGCGACAGGTAGTCGAAGACGTCGGCGGAGTTCGTGTGGAAGATGTGCGGACCGTACGGATGCACCATCACGCCCGCGTCGTCGTGGCGATCATAGGCGTTGCCGCCGATGTGGGGCCGCTTGTCGACCACGAGCACCCGCTGGCCGAGCTGCGTCGCGAGTCGCTCCGCGATCACGCTGCCGGCGAATCCTGCGCCGACCACCAGCGTATCGAATCCGTGCCCCGCCGCGACCATGGCCGCGCGCGCGGCACGGCGAACTTCTGCGTCCTGTGCCTTCATCTTGACCTCCCTGGGTATGGGAAGGGCATCGGCAACGAACGTACCCAGATGTCTGTACGGACGTTCGGCTGGCACGGGTCGACGCCTGTGCTGATTGCACCACTCACCTGCGCAAAACCGGCATCGCGTTTGCCGACAGTCTGCATCGCTCACCATAAGGAGACACCATGTCCGACGACATGAACAATCGGGGCCCGCAGGATCGCGCCCGCATCAGCCTCAGCGAAGAGCACGAGGTCCGCTACTGGACGAACGCGCTTGGCGTCACGAAGGAGCAGCTGGCGGCCGCCGTGCAAGCGGTGGGCTCAAGTGCCGAACGGGTGCGCGCGCACCTGGGCAAGCAGTAGCGCGCGCGAGGCCGCCATGAGCGACCCCCAACGCAGCCCGGACGACCACCCGCGACGCGCCGAGCCGATTCAGCCCGACAATCCGGGCAGTGGCCGGCGCGCCGAGTCCAACAGTGACGAGTCGTCAAAACGCGACTCGCTGCGCAAGGCCGAGGAACAGGAAAGCACGGCTGTCGACAACGCCCGCGAGGGCTATGACTGAACTCAGCATCGCCGCGCTGCCTGCGACGTCCGCGTCCTGATGAGTGACACCATCCGTCTCGGCTTTTCGTGCACTGCCGACCGCTGGGCGTCATCGAAGCCGCGCAACGCGATGCGACGCAATCCGAAGGAACGATGACGTCAAAGTCGCGCATGCGAGCGTCGGCTGCGGTGCTCAGCACGCACTGATCACCCGTCAAGCCGGTGATCACCAGCCGCTTCGCGCGTAAATGGTCCAGCAGTATTTCCAACGGAGTCGCAAAGAATCCTGAATGCTTAGGCTTGAGAACGAAGTAATCCTGATTGCCGGGCTGCAGCTGGCGCGTGATTCCCGAAGCCTCGTCTTCGGACCTCAGGGATTCGTTGACGACGAACGTGAAGTCGGAACGCCATTGGCCGCTGTCGTCGTTGGCGTAGATGACCGGCACTCCAGCGGCGAGGCAGCGACGCTTGAGGAGCGCGATGCACGGCGCGACACGAGCTGCTTGGCGTTACAGCGCCGCGCCGTCCGGAAAATTCAGCAGCTGATCATGTCGAGAATCACGAGCACGGTCTCGTGCGTCCCGTCTTGCTCGATAAGTCCGGCGCGCTGTGGCCGACGGCGTGGAGAAGGCGATGTCCTCATGGCAATGAACTCAATGGCAAGCGCCATGGCCGGGCAACCGTTGTGCCCCATCAAGCGCGCCTACTGTCGGGGTACTGCCCTTGCCGAACCGCCGTCAAGCGTCCGCATTGGCGGCGGCCGCAGCAACAACGGAGTCCAAATGAAAGCACTGACCTACCACGGCTCGAAGGACGTTCGTGTCGAGAACGTCGCCGATCCGAAGATCGTCGAATCTGACGACGTCATCGTGCGCGTCACGGCCACTGCGATCTGCGGCTCGGATCTGCACATCTATCGCGGGAAGATCCCGATGATGGAGCATGGTGACATCCTCGGCCACGAGTTCATGGGCATCGTCGAGGAGGTTGGCCCCGCCGTGCTGCGCGTCAAGAAGGGCGACCGCGTGGTGATCCCGTTCACCATTTCTTGCGGCCAGTGCTTCTATTGCAACCTGAAGCTGTTCGCCGCTTGCGAGACCACCAACACGGGCCGCGGCGCGATCGTCAATAAGAAGGACACGAAGCCCGGCGCTGCGCTGTTCGGATACAGCCACCTGTATGGCGGCATTCCCGGCGGACAGGCCGAGTTCGTGCGCGTACCCAAGGCCAACGTCGGCCCGTTGGTCATCCCAGATTCAGGACTGCGCGACGAACAGGTGCTGTTCCTTTCCGACATTCTGCCCACCGGCTACATGGCGGCCATCAACGCGGCGATCGGCAAGGGATCGACCGTGGCGATCTTCGGCGCCGGCCCGGTCGGGCTGATGGCCGCGGCGTCCGCGCGGCTGCTGGGCGCCGAGCGCATCTTCATGGTCGACCATCATCAGTACCGGCTCGATTTCGCGCAGCAGACGTACGGCGTCGAGCCGATCAACTTCGACAAGGTGGACGACGCGGCCAACGTCATCATCGACCGCATGAATGGCCGCGGCGTGGATTCGTCCATCGACGCGGTCGGCTTCGAAGCGAAGGGCAGTGTGGTCGAGACCGCGCTGACCGCCGTCAAGCTCGAGGGCTCCAGCGGCGCCTCGGTGCGTCAGGCGATCGCGGCCACGCGGCGCGGGGGCTCGGTCTCGCTGCCGGGCGTCTACGCCGGGTGGGTGCACGGGTTCTTGCTGGGCGACGTGTTCGAGAAGGGCCTCGGCATCAAGGGCGGCCAAACGCACGCTCAGAACTACATGCCGCAATTGCTGGAGCACATCGCCAAGGGCGAACTGCATCCGGAGGCCATCATCACCCACACCATGCCGCTGTCCGAGGCCGCGCGCGGCTATGAGATTTTCGAGAAGAAGCAGGAGGACTGCCGCAAGGTCGTCCTCACCACCGGTTGACCGCCGTTGTCCCCCTCTACTGCGGGAAACTCCTACGGCATCGATCGATCCTTCCTTCTCGGCCGCTGGCCGTCGTCACTGGCGCGTCGACCGGTATTGGCCGCGAACTGGCGTAGCTGGCGGCCCAGCACGCCCATGACCTGGTCATCGCGGCGGACCAAGGTCTGCTAGAAGAGACGGCCGCGGCGATCCGCGCATTGACCAACGTCGATGTCGATGTCGTGGAAGCGGACCGTTCGACGTCGCTCGGCGTCGACAAGTTGATGCTGGCGGTGAACGGCCGTCCGGTCGACCTGCTGATCGCCAACGCAGGCCACGGCCTGGGTCACGGCTTCCTCGACAAGCCTTTTGCGGAAGCCAAGCATGTCATCGACACCGACATCACCGGCACGCTCGGCGTGCTGCACCGCATCGTCACGAAGATGCGTAAGCGCAATGCGGGTCGCATCCTCGCACGGGCTCGATCGCGGGGCTGATGCCCGACTCGCTCCAGGCCGTCTAACGGCACCAAGGCCTTCGTTCACTCGTTCTTGTTTGCGCTCCGAAACGAGCTGAAGGACACTGCCATCAAAGTCACCTGTTTGATGCCGGGCGCGACGGAGACCCACTTCTTCGAACGGGCAGACATGCTGGACAGCAAGCTCGGAAACGGGGAGAAGGCATCTCCGGCCGGCGTCGCGAAGGAGGGCTATGAGGCCATGGAGAAGGGCGAACGGGCAATGGAGCGGGCAACGGACGGCCGCTGGGCAGGGTCGAGTTCGGGGCAAACCCCTCAGCTTAGTCAAACTCGCTCTGCGGCTTTCCGGACAGTCGCGGAGGGGCGCCGCGTCCGCAACTCGAGTGCTGGCCTAGCTTGGGACGCGAGCTCGTCGGAGTGTCGCTTGCTCACCCTGGTCACGAACAGACGGAGTTGGAATGTCTCTCCACTGATCAAGACGAGATCTTCGAGCTGCTTGAGCGATACGACGCACTTGCGGCCGATCGCGCCAGGGCCGGCGAGAGCAAAGCCCTGGCGGAGGAACTGTGCTCTCTGCTGTTGGTACATGCGGCGGTTAAAGAGGAGATCTTCTATGCCGCCCTGCGCGAGGTGATCGACGAGGAGCGCCTGATCGACGAGGCGCTGGTGATGCTGGACAGCGCGCGTTCCCTCATGGATGACATCCAGAACGGCGATCCCACCCAGCCGCGCTACGACGAGCAGGTGAGGATCCAGCACGAACTCGTCACGCAGCATTTCGACGAGGAGCGCACGCAGCTGTTTGCGAAGGCGAGGGCTTCGACGCTCGATCTGGAGAAGATCGGCGGAGAAATCGCCGCACGACAGGAATTGCTTGTCCGCGGAAGAGGACGCGCCCTGAGGCGAGTTCGTAACGCCCGTGGCTCACACGGGCCTGGGCAAGCGCCGCGCGTTCAGAGGCCGGCCGCGTCCGCACCCATGTAGCGATCGAACTCCTCGGTGTAGCGAGCGGACAGTCGCATCTGTTGTGCGGGGCCGCCTTCGGAAGCGAGCGCCGGAAACCACTTACTCTCCTCTTCGTACACGTGGTGTGCAACTGCGCCACGCACGTGTTCGAGCTTGTCCAGATACTCCTGGCTCATTGGGTCGAGCGTCTCGAGCGCGGCGAGGTTGATCTTCGCGCCGCTCTGTTCGCTGTAGGCCGCGGTGGCATGGCCCTTCTGATCGCCGAGTGCCATCGCCGGGTACAGCACGGCTTCCTCCGCGACGGAGTGGCCGGTCAGCAGCGTCCCCAGCCATTTCTGCGCGCGACGTCGACCGTTGGCGTCACCAGCGTCTTTCACCGCGGCAAACGCAGCTTCGATTTGCTGATGGTGGTCGAGCACGCGGCCGAGCCAGGGGGCTTCGTTCGCGGCTTGCCGCGCGCTGGCGCGTGCAGAGCGTCGCTCTTCTTCCGACTCGAGCGGCGTGACCGCGGCAACGACCTTGTCGATGATTGACATGGCGAGACTCCAATCTTGAAAGAAAGACGGCCGGCCTGCGTGCCGGCCGTCGGTGGCTAAGGTCGAGTGCAGGACTCAGCGCGATTGCTGGCCGTTGCCGCCGTTCGAGTTGTCGCTGCCTTGCTGCGACGAGACATCGCGGCGCGGCGACTGCGTGATGTCCTCCTCGTCGAGGCCAGCGCCTTGCTGGACACCGCGTCCCGATTGGCTCTGCTGCGATCCGCCCTGCGACGCACCGCCTCGCTGGTCGGCATTGCCCGACTGATTCTGCTGGCTGCCCGGCTGCCCGCCGCCCGAGGGATTGGAGCCGCCCGGCGTGGCCTGTTGGCCGCCCTGTTGACCTTGCTGGCCGGACTGGCTCTGCTGGCTCGCGCCCGACTGGCTGCCCGACGATGCGTTGCTGCCTTGACCCTGTTGGTTGTCGTTCATGGTGGCTCCTGGTGTGGTTTGGACGCACCGCATGCCGGCGGTCCTCGACTTCGGCGACCGCCAAAGTTCGTAGTTCGATGCGGCAACGCCTGTTCCCGAGCGCAGCGAAGCTGCTGTCGACAACGCGCTG
>FTKT01001278.1_pt2 | contig 16225 bp, 15 predicted proteins | sample 1658271 | NCBI WGS metagenome assembly FTKT01 (sample SAMEA3914811, study PRJEB12502) | metagenome | biome: forest; material: soil | place: Canada | collected 2011-08-04 | depth 0.3 m | reverse complement strand
GCCGGGAGCCGGGAGCCGGGAGCCGGGAGCCGGGAGCCGGGAGCCGGGAGCCGGGAGCCGGGAGCCGGGAGCCGGGAGCCGGGAGCCGGGAGCCGGGAGCCGGTGGACCTGACGCGCTTCGCCGCGTCACCCCCACCGGCCTTAGCGCGCCCAGCCCCCGCCCTCACCCTCGTCCCCCGCTGACGCCCGCCCGCCCGGCCGCGTCTTGAACGCGATCCCGCACCTGCGCGTCCCCGTCGGCCCCGACCCCGAGCGTTGGCGCACCTTTCCCGGTGAGCGCACGCTGGTCGCCGTCGCCCGGACGCTCACCTCCACCGTCCGGATCCTCGACGTGCTGCCCAGCCTGCTGGGCAGCGACCCGCGGGTCGACGTGGTCTTCGCCTACGATCCGACCTCCGCGTTCAACGACGGTGTGCTCGACCTGTTGCGTTCGGTCGACGGCGGGGTGCGGGTGATGCCGTGGGAGCAGTTGCCCGAGATCGAGACCCATCTCTTCCTCACCGCCACCGAGAACGCCGACTTCACCGGGACCACCGCCGACGTCCTGGTGCTGCCGCACGGGGTCGGCTTCCACAAGCAGGTCCCCGACGCCCGGGGCGAGGGCACCCGGATCTCCGGCGTCCCGGCCGGGCTGCTCGCCGAGGGACGGGCCTGGCTGGCCATCTCGCATCCGGCGCAGGAGGAGCAACTGCGGGCCGCGCACCCCGAGATCGCGGGACGCACCGTCCTCGCGGGCGATCCGGCGCTGGACCGGCTGCACGACAGCGAGCGGATGCGCGCCGGCTACCGGCGGGCGCTGGGCGTGCGGCCGGATCAGCGGCTGGTGCTGGTCACCTCCACCTGGCGCACCGAGTCGCTGATCGGCCGGCACCCCGGCCTGCCCGCCCGGCTGCTGGCCGAACTCCCCTATGACGACTACCGGGTGGCGGCCGTCCTGCACCCGAACGCCTGGCACGGCCACGGTCCGGCCGAGGTGGCGCGGCTCCAGGCGGACGCGCTGCCGGGCGGTCTGCTGCTGATCCCGCCGGCGGCCGGCTGGCCGGCCACTCTGGTGGCCGCCGACCTGGTGATCGGCGACCACGGCTCGGTGACCTTCTACGGTGCCGCGCTGGGCAAGCCGCTGCTGCTCGGCGCCTTCGGCGAGGAGGCCGAGCCGGATACTCCGATGGCCGAACTCGGCTCCGCCGTGGACACCTTGGACCCGTCACGGGCGCTGCTGCCGCAGCTGGAGGCGGCCTGGCTGGGGCACGACCCCGAGCGGCTCGCGAAGATCACCGAGAGCGCGTTCGCCGACCCCGGCCGCACAGTGGAGCAACTGCGCCGCAAGGTCTACGAGTTGCTCGACCTCTCGGTCCCGCCCCGGCGCCCGAGGGAGTTGACCTGCCCGGAGCCGGTACCCGTCGCGGCGCCCCCGGTCCGCTCCTTCCTGGTGTCGACGACCACCGTGCGAGAGCTGGACGGCCGCTGGGTGGTGGCCCTGCGGCGGGCGCCCGCGACGGCGGCCGGCGAGGAGACCGGGCCGGCCGGCGACTGGACCCGGCACCTCTCCTGTTCGGACCGGGAACGCGACACCAGGCTGCTGGCGAGCGCCTCGACGGTGACCGTCGAGGAGCAGGCACACAGCACGGTCGCGGGCCGGGCCCGGCTGGCCGAGGTCTTCGAGCAGTGGCCGTACTGCCGGGTGGCCGCCGTCCGCACCCCGCACGGCTTCCTGACCGCCCTGTGGGACGGCCGGGTGGTCGAGGCCGCACTCACCGGCCCCCGTCCGGACCCGGTACTCCCGGCCGCCGCGGTGTACGCCGCGCTGCTGGCCGGCCTGCCGCTCGCCGACACCACCGTGGAACTACAAGTCGGCGAGCGGACGTTCGACGTGGCCCTGCGCACCCTCGGGCAGCTCTGACGCCCGCCCGAGGACGCGGCCCCGAGAACGCAACCCCGAGGACGCAGTCCCAAAAGCCACCTTGCGGACGCGGCCCACAGACACGACCCGCAGACAAGGCCCCACAGCCCCCCGCTACTCCAGCGGCGTCAACCGCGCCGCCAGCTGCTCCACCTTCGGGCTGCCGCCCACCGCGTAGATGGCGATCGCCTGGTGCAGGTACTCCTGCTCCTGCGCGCCGTCCGAGAGGTCGGCCAGCGCCTCCAGCGCCTGGGCCACGTAGTACGTGGCCTTCACCGCCGCCAGTGTCTCGACCGCCTCGTGCAGCGAACGGACGGCCTCCTCGCGCTGCCCCAGGTGGGCCTGGGCCGCGCCGATCGCGGCCAGCGCCCGGCCGGCCATCCGGCGGTCCTCCACCGCCAGCAGCCCGGCGAGCGCCTCGCGCAGGATCGCCAGGCCCTCGGCGTGCTCGCCCGCCGCGTCCCGCGAGCAGCCCAGGAAGAAGGTGGCGAGCGCCGCGCCGCGCGCCTCCTCGGCCTGCAGGTAGAGCCGGTACGAGCGCCGGTAGGCCTCGGCGGCCTGCTCGCGGTCGTAGAAGTCCCAGTAGCGGCCGGTGAATTCCTGCACGGAGCCGCGCAGCACCAGGTTCCCGGTCCGCTCCGCCAGCTCCGCCGCCCGGTCCAGCGCCTGCCGGGCCCGTTCCGGCTGGCCAAGGTCCATGAAGGCCCGCGAGCCGAGGCTCAGCAGCCGCGCCTCCGCCTGCGGGTTGTCCGCCCGGCGGGCGGCGCCGGCGCCGAGCTCCACCGTCTCGGCCCAGTCGGCCAGGTGACGGACACTCAGATAAAGCGCGGTCAGCGCCTCCGCCAACTGCCAGGCCTCGTCGTCCAGTCCGTGGGCCACCGCGGCGCGAAGGATCTCCAGCAGGCGTGAGCGCTCGGCCTCCAGCCAGTCCAGCGCCTCGCCGCCGCGGCCCTCGCCCGCGGTCTCGACCTCACCCTCACCCGCGACCGCGACCTCCCCCGCGAACGGGTCCGGGGTGGCCGGCAGCGGGGCGATCCGCAGGCGGTTGCCGGTCCGCGCCCGGTCGGCCCAGCAGGCCTTCGCCGTGCAGCTGGTCACCACCCGGGCGATCAGGGCCTGTTGGGACTCCACCGGCTCCCGCCCGCCCAGTTCGGCGGCGTGCAGGCGCACCAGCGAGTGGAAGGCGAAGCCCGTGCCGACCTCGGAGAGCAGCGCGGCGTCGACCAGCTCGGCCAGCAGCTCATCCGTCTGGCCCTGGTCCAATTCACCTGCCAGGGCGGCCACTTCGCCGTCGAAGGCGCGGACCGGCAGCAGGCCGAGCAGTCGGTAGAGACGGGCGGCGGGCGCCGAGAGCGCCTGGTAGGAGCCGTCGAAGGCCATCGACACGACACGCTCGCCGGAGATCGCCAGCCGGGACAGCCGCTCACGCTCGTCCGCCAGTTGCTCGACCAGCGCGGACAGCGAGAGCCGCTTCTCGCGGGCCAGTCGGGCGGCGACCACCCGCAGCGCGACCGGCAGGCCGCCGCAGAGTTCCACCAGCCGGGCGGCGGCCTGCGGTTCGGCATCGATCCGCAGCACGCCGCAACCGCGCGCCAGCAGGGCCAGGCCCGCCTTCTCGTCCAGCGGCTCCAGGGCCAGCAAGTCGGCCCCGTCCAAATCCAGTTCACCGAGCCGGGCGTTGCTGATGGCGAGTACCGCGCTGCCGAGCGAGTTCGGCAGCAGGGCGTTGACCTGGGCGGCCGCGGTGACCTCGTCGAGGACGACCAGCACCGGGCTGCCGGCCGTCCGGTCGCGGAACAGGGTGGCGCGCTCGGCCAGGCTCGCCGGCAGGCACTCGTCCGCGACGCCGAGCGAGCGCAGCGCCATCCCGAGCGCCTCCACCACGTCCCCGCCGACGCCGTGCCGCAGGTCCGCGAAGTCGAGGTAGAGCTCGCCGCCGGGGAACCGCCCACCGGTCTCGGCGACCCAGCGCCGGACGACCGCGCTCTTGCCGATCCCGGGCAGTCCGTGCACCAGGGTGATCCGCGGGACGTCCTGCGGACTGCCCGTCAACAGTGTTCCGATCATCCCGAGTTCGGGCCTCCTGGCGACGAACTTCGGGGTGCCGGCCGGTACCTGGTGCGGTACTCGCTGCGGCACTCCGTACTGATTGACCGTGACGGAACCGCCCTGCACCACCATGCCCGCCACCACCTCGCTCAGTGTGTTCGACACCGTCGCGAGCCTGTCCGTACCGTCCACGCGCACCCCTCCGACACCCAGCCCTGCCAACGCTACCGGAGGGATCACTTCCCCAGGATCCGCCGCGCCACTCCGGATGGTGGACCTCGCTTGACGTGCCGACTGCCGATCAACGAGTATCCCGGTATGGACCACGGCACCACTCTCGTCTGCCGCCTGCACGTCGATCTGCGACGCCAGGCGAGCGACATGTGTGCCCGCTGACTGCTGCGTCATCGCCCGTCCGTCCCCTGTGAACCCTGCCAGGGCCCGTGACCCGCTCTTCTCCCCCTTCGCACGGCACCCTTCGACGGCCGCTCCCTCGTGGCCCGACCGCGGCGGGCCGCGCGCACCCCCGAATCTTCCCCTGAGGACCTCAGATGAGCGTCGACCTCGCGCCGGAGCACTCTCCGGCGCCCGCCCCGTCCCCGTCCGCACTCACCCCCGCGCAGTTGCGCACCATCGTCACCGAGCTGGCCGAGCGGCCGCAGGAGTGGATCCACCGGGTCCGCCTGTCGGCCGAGGAGCGCTGGTACGAACGGCTGGTGCTGGACGAGGACCACGAGGTCTGGCTGATCAGCTGGCTGCCCGGCCAGTCCACCGGCTTCCACGACCACGGCGGCTCCCGGGGCGCGTTCACCGTGGCGCTCGGCGAGTTGGAGGAGCTGTCGCTCGGCGGCCCGGACGGCGAGCTGCGCACCCGCCGGCTGGGCGCGGGCACCGCGCGGGCCTTCGGCCCGGAGTTCCTGCACGACGTGCGGAACACCACGGGCGGCCCCGCCGTCACCCTGCATGCCTACTCGCCGCCGCTGAGCGAGATGTCACGCTACGAACTGCGCGCCAGCGGCCTGCTGCGCACCGCCGTGGAAGGACCGGAGCAGTGGTGAGCGTCGACGAACTGGTGGTCCGGGCCCGCGCGGGGGTACGCCGCCCCGGTCCGCACGAGGCGCACCAGGCCCAGCTGGGCGGCACGCTGCTGGTGGACACCCGGCCCGCCGCCCAGCGCTCGGCCGAGGGGCAGATCCCGGGCGCGCTGGTGATCGAGCGCAATGTGCTGGAGTGGCGGCTCGACCCGACGGGCAGTCACCGCGTCCCCGAGGCCACCGGATACGACCTGCCGGTGATCCTCTTCTGCTCCGAGGGGTACGCCTCCAGCCTGGCCGCCGCCTCGCTGCGCCAACTGGGCCTGCACCGGGCCACCGACCTGGACGGCGGCTTCGTCGCCTGGTCGGCGGCCGGCCTGCCGACCGAGCCGGGCCCGGCGGTGAGCGTGGTCGAGCCCCACCCCACCGCCACCGCCCCGATCCGCCACTCCCCGGCGGCCGCCACGGCCGAGCAGGCGTAGACCGTCCTCGTGTCAGCTCCGTCACTGATCACGAATCAGGGTTTCCGCCACCCCTGACGTGGGAACGCAGGGGCGGGGATCCGTCCCTGCGTCCGCTTCATCAACCGGTGCCCCGCACCACAGCTAGGAACTCTCCGTGATCAGATTCGACGGCGCCGGCAAGCGCCACCCCGACGGCACGATAGCCGTCGAAGGGCTCGACCTCACCGTGCCGGCCGGGTGCGTCACCGTGCTGGTCGGCCCGTCCGGCTGCGGCAAGACGACCCTCCTGCGGATGGTCAACCGGATGGTCGAGCCGACCTCGGGACGGGTGCTGCTGGACGGGACGGACGTCGCCGAGCTGGATGCCGCGAAGCTGCGCCGGGGCATCGGCTACGTGATCCAGCAGGCCGGGCTCTTCCCGCACCGCAAGGTGCTCGACAACATCGCCACCGTGCCCCGGCTGCTGGGCTGGGACCGGAAGAAGGCCCGGACCAGGGCGCTGGAGATGCTCGACCTGGTGGGTCTGGCGCCGGAGACGGCGGGGCGCTACCCCTACCAGCTCTCCGGCGGCCAGCAGCAGCGGGTGGGGGTGGCCCGGGCGCTGGCCGCCGATCCGCCGGTGCTCTTGATGGACGAGCCGTTCAGCGCCGTCGACCCGGTGGTCCGGGCCGGACTGCAGGACGAACTGCTGCGACTGCAGTCCGAGTTGAACAAGACCGTGGTCTTCGTCACGCATGACATCGAGGAGGCCGTCCGGCTCGGCGACCAGATCGTGGTGCTGCGCGAGCACGGCCGGATAGGCCAGGTCGCCGACCCGGCCACGCTGCTCTCGGCGCCCGCCGACGCCCAGGTGGCCGCCTTCCTCGGCCGGGACCGCGGCCTGCGGGGGCTGGCCCTGCGCAAGGCCGCCGCCGTCGCCCTGACCCCCGCCACCCAGCCCTTCGAGGGCTGGACGCTGGCCCTGGACGACGAGGGCCGGCCGGCCGGCTGGACCAGGCACGGCGAGCGCCGCGAGGCCACCGCGTTCCGGCCGGACGCCGACACGCTGCGCACCGCGCTGGACGCGGCCGTGCTCTCCCCGGTCGGCGCGGCGGTCGCGGTGGACGCCGCCGGCCGGGCGGTCGGCATCGCCCCGCGTTCGGCCGTGCTGGACGCGCTGGACAGCGCCCGCGAGCCGAGCGGAGCCGGCCATGGACGGTGAGCCCCTGGTCCGCTGGTACTGGATCGGCGACCATCTCGGCTATCTCCGGGGCCTGTTGCTGGACCACGCGGTGATCGCGCTGCTCCCGGTGCTCTTCGGGCTGCTGCTCGCGCTGCCGCTCGGGCTGGCCTGCACCCGCTTCCCACGGCTCTACCAGCCACTGGCCGCGGTCTTCAACGTGGTCTACGCGCTGCCCTCGCTGGCGGTCTTCGTGGTGCTCATCCCGTACACCGGGCTGGCCACCCAGGCCACCGTGATGATCCCGCTGACCTGCTACGCGCTGGCCGTGCTGCTGCCCACCACGGTGGACGGGCTGCGCGCGGTGCCCGAGCCGGTCCGGCAGGCGGCCACCGCGATGGGCTACGGGCCGTGGCGGCGGCTGGCGGCGGTCGAACTGCCCTCCGCCGTCCCCTATCTGGTGTCCGGCCTGCGGGTCGCGGCGGTCTCCAGCATCTCGCTGGCCAGCGTCGGCGCGCTGGTCGGGCGCGGCGGGCTCGGCTACCTCTTCATCGACGGGTTCCAGCGCACCTTCCCGACCCCGATCGTGGCCGGCATCGTCCTGGTGGCGGCGCTCGCGCTGGTCACCGACGGGGCGCTGCTGCTGGCCCGGCGCCTGCTGGCCCCCTGGGCCGTACGGGAGTCGGTGGCGGGCCGATGAACTGGATCTCCTGGCTCTCCGACTTCTTCTCCTCCCCCGACCGGCGCAGCGGCCCCGACTCGATCCTCAACCGGGTCGGCGAGCACCTGGCGCTCTCCGGCGAGGCGCTGCTCTACGCGGCCGTGCTGGCCGTCCCGCTCGGCCTGCTGATCGGCTACACCGGGCGCGGCGCGGGCGCGGTGACGGCGCTGACCGGCGTCGCCCGGGCGCTGCCGACCCTCGGACTGGTGACGCTGGCGGTGCTGCTGGCCGGGGTCGGCGAGAACGCCGTACTGCTGCCACTGGTGGCGCTGGCCGCACCGGTGCTGCTGGTGGCGGCCTGCGAGGGCGTCCGCGGCACCGATCCCGACCTGCGCGACGCGGCCCGCGGGATCGGCCTGACGCACCGTCAAGTCCTGTCGCGGGTCTGCGTCCCGTCCGCGCTGCCCGCCCTGCTGGCCGGGCTGCGGACCGCCGCCGTCCAGGTGATCGCCACCGCCACGGTGGCCGCCTACGTCGGCCTCGGCGGCCTCGGCCGCTACGTGGTCGACGGGCTGGCCACCCACAACTTCCCGCTCACGGTCGGCGGCGCACTGCTGGTCGTCCTGCTCGCGGTGGCCACCCAGCTGCTCTTCGCGGCGCTGAACCGCTTCGCCCTGCCGGCCGGCCTGCGCCGGCCGCGGCGCTGAACCCACGGATTTCCCAACCCTCCACATCAAAAGCCCACTTGGAAGGAACCACCATGTCCCTGCGCTCCCGTGCGACCGCCTCGGTCGTCCTGTTCACCGCGATCACCCTGGCCGCGACGGCCTGCAGCTCATCGAAGTCCGATCCGCTGGCCGGCAGTTCCAAATCCGCCGGCTCCGGCTCCACCGTGGTGGTCGGCTCGGCCAACTTCCCCGAGAACGTGCTGCTCGCCTCGATCTACTCGCAGGCGCTGCAGGCCAAGGGCGTCAAGGTCGAGGAGAAGTTCAACATCGGCAGCCGCGAGGTGCTCTACGGCCAGCTGCAGAGCGGCGGTCTGACCGTCCTGCCGGAGTACAACGGCGCCCTGCTGCAGTACCTGGACAAGACCGCGACCGCCACCAGCACCGACGACGTCAACGCCGCGCTGACCAAGACGCTGCCCGGCGGCCTGGCCATCCTCAAGTCCGCCGCCGCCCAGGACAACGACTCGCTGACGGTCAGTCAGGACAGCGCCACCAAGTTCAACCTGAAGACCATCGCCGACCTGACCGCGAAGGCCGGGGAGTTCACCATCGGCGGCCCGCCGGAGTTCAAGTCGCGCCGCGAGCAGCAGCTCAAGGACGTCTACGGGCTGACCTTCAAGGAGTGGAAGCCGACCGCCGACACCACCGCGAACGCGCTGAAGGACGGTTCGATCCAGGTCGGCAACGTCTTCACCACCGACCCGCGGATCGTCCAGCTGGGCCTGGTCTCGCTGTCCGACCCGAAGAACCTGTTCGGCGTGCAGAACGTGACGCCGCTGATCAACAAGGCCGGGGTGAACGACACCGCGAGCGCCGCACTGGACGCGGTCTCCGCGAAGCTGGACACCGCCGGGCTGACCGACCTGATGAAGAAGGTCTCGGTCGACAAGGAGGACCCCTCGGCGGTCGCCAAGGCCTGGGTCAAGGCCAACGGCCTGGGCTGACGGCCGCGGCCGGACCGTAGCAGTCCGGCCCGGGCAGGCCGAAGGCCCCGTACCGCCGCCCGAGGGGGACGGCGGTACGGGGCCTTCGGCCTGCCTGCCGGCCCGATCAGTACCAGTGGTGGTTCTGCCAGAAGGTCCAGGCGGCGTTCGGGCTGCCGTAGCGGTCGTTCATGTAGCCGAGCGTCCACTTGATCTGGGTCTCGGGGTTGGTGCGCCAGTCGGAGCCCGCCGAGGCCATCTTGGAGGCCGGCAGGGCCTGCCCCAGGCCGTAGGAGCCGGAGGAGGGGTTCACGGCCTGGACGTTCCAGCTGCTCTCGTGGCTGATGATGTTGCTGAACGAGGCCCACTGGGCGGCCGGGACCATGCTCTGGGCCAGCGCGCGCACGCCGCTGGGGCTGGTGTCGGCGGCCAGCGCGGCCCGCTGGTCGGAGCGGGAGGCGGCCTGCTGCTCGGGCGCCGGGGCGGGAGCCGGGGCCGGTGCGGGCTGCTCGGGCGCGGGAGCCGGGGCGGGCTGCTCGGCGGGCGCGGGCTGCGCCGCGGCGGCGGCCGGGGTGGCCGGCGCGGCCTTGGCCGGCGTCTCGTACGGCGCGAAGGTGACCTGGCGGCCGGCGGCGTCGTGGTACGGGGCGGCCGTGATCTTCCCCGCCTCCGCGGCGTCCGCCGAGGCGGCGCTCGCGGGGTGCGGCAGGAAGGCGTCGATCGAGGCGTGGGTACCGGCGGCCGAGGCGGTGACGGCCGGGGCCTCGGCGGAGGCGGCGGTGCTCGGCAGCGCGAGGGCCACGGCGGAGGCGGCACAGACGGTGGCCAGGCCTGCCGATCCGGCGATCAGGGACGATCGTCGACGCACGGTGGAGATCAGGGCGCTGCGCATGCTGGATTACCTCGTTCGGTCGGTTCCGGCCCCGGGCGCACAGCGGTGGAGCGGCTTGGCTGCCGCGAGCTGCGATGGCGCGTCGGTGGCCGCGGGCACCCCGATGTCGGTCGGTGCCGTACGGAAGCGCTCCACCTGAACAAGTGGCGCCGGATGGAGACCGGCGATGGGCGGCGCGCTGGGCGACTCATCCAGGTTTAACGCGCCGCCCCGCTGGGCAGCAAACACCGCTGCTACGACGCCCGATAGGAGATCGGGCCGCCGACCGGCCGGTAGCCCGCTTACGCCAAGGGCTCGGGACGACGATCCCCGGTCGTGGCCGCCGAACCCCTGTGGCGGGTGTCACCGGCGCCGTCACCCTGGGTCAGCGGCCAGGCACCGACCGGAACCGGTCCACCCGCCCCGGCCAGCCGGCTCGATCCACCTGGGCCGGCCGCTCCACGGGCCCCGGCGCCCCCGCCCGCAACACCCCGCGGACAGGCGGCCGTACGAGCCCGGGAACGCCCGGAGCAACCGACTGTTAGGACTCTTGACAGATCACTGGTCTAGTCCAGACCATAGGCACTGTCCATCCGACCGGGATGCACTGTGGGGGTGTGACCACCGGCCGACAGGGACTTGTCCTGCCCTGATTCGCCCACCACCACCCCCGAATCGGTTCCCTGCACCGACGACTTCGTACCGGCCGCTCCCGTGCCGGTCGTTGTCATGCGCATATCCCATTTCCCCCACGTCTGTTGGAGCACTTGATGCGACTTCGCAGATCCATCCAGGCACTGCTGACCACCGGCGCCACACTGGCCGCCTCGGCCGGCCTGATCGTCGGTGCGAGCACCGCGGCGCACGCGGCCACCCCCCTGCCCGCGCACGTCTTCGCCCCGTACTTCGAGGCGTACAGCACCGACAACCCGGCCACCCTGGCCTCGCAGTCGGGCAACAAGTACCTGACCATGGCGTTCATCCAGGCCGACGCCAAGGGCTCCTGCACCCCTTACTGGAACGGCTCGACGGGCTCCCCGATCTCGTCCGCCAGCTTCGGTGCCCAGATCAGCGCCATCAAGGCGAACGGCGGGGACGTCATCCCGTCCTTCGGCGGCTACGCGGCCGACAACGGCGGCACCGAGATCGCCGACAGCTGCACCAACGTCAACTCGATCGCCGCGGCGTACGAGTCCGTCATCACCACCTATGACATCAGCCGGATCGACCTCGACACCGAGGACAACTCGCTGACCAACACCGCCGGTATCGACCGCCGCAACAAGGCGATCAAGGTGGTCGAGGACTGGGCGGCGGCCAACGGCCGCAACGTGCAGTTCTCCTACACCCTGCCGACCACCACCAGCGGCCTGGCCTCCAGCGGCCTGGCGGTGCTGAAGAACGCGGTCACCAACAACGCGCGGGTCGACGTCGTCAACCTGATGACCTTCGACTACTACGACAACGCCTCGCACGTGATGGGCAACGACGCCGAGAGCGCGGCCACCGGCACCTACAACCAGCTGGCCAAGCTCTACCCGACCAAGACCGCCGCCCAGCTCTGGGGGATGCTCGGCATCACCCTGATGCCCGGCGTCGACGACTTCGGCGTGGGCGAGACCACCACGGTCGCGGACGCCGCCAACGTGCTGGCCTGGGCCAACACCAAGGGCATCAACACCCTGTCGTTCTGGGCGCTGGAGCGCGACAACGCCAGCTGCGCCGTCGGCACCGCCGGCTCCGACACCTGCTCGGGCATCAGCCAGGGCACCTGGGACTTCAGCCACACCCTGGAGCCCTTCACCAGCGGCAGCGGCACCGTGGTCAACGACTTCTCGGTGAGCGCCTCCCCGGCCGCCGCCTCGGTCCTGCCCGGTGGCTCGGCCAGTTCCACCATCAGCACCGCGGTCACCTCGGGCACCGCGCAGTCGGTGGCCCTGACCGTCTCCGGCGCCCCCGCCGGCGTCACCGCCACGCTCAGCCCCGCCTCGGTCAACGCCGGCGCGAGCTCCACCCTCTCCATCACCACCACCTCCGCGGTGGCCCCCGGCAGCTACCCGCTGACCATCACCGGCACCGCCGCCTCCGGCAGCCACACCGCCACCTACACCCTCACCGTCACCGGCACCACCACCGGCGGCAGCCTGGTCAACGGCGGCCTGGAGACCGGCAGCCTGAGCCCGTGGACCTGCCAGACCGGCGGCGCCGTGGTCTCCACCCCGGTGCACTCCGGCAGCTACGCGCTGCAGGCCGCGGCCGGCGCCGGCCAGACCGGCGAGTGCGACCAGACCGTCACCCTGCTCCCCAACCACGCCTACACGCTGACCGGTTGGGTCCAGGGTAGCTACGCCTACCTGGGCGTCAGCGGCGGCGCCACCGCCTCCACCTGGGCCTCCAGCAGCGCCTGGACCAAGCTCACCGTCCCGTTCACCACGGGCGCCTCGGGCACCGTCACCGTCTACCTGCACGGCTGGTACGCGCAGGGCAACGTCTACGGCGACGACTTCGCGATCTCCTAGTCGTCCCCGTCGGGACCTGACCGGTTGACCTGACCGGCGCCGCTCCACCGGGGCCCGGTACCGCCACCACGGCGGTACCGGGCCCCACCCGTACCGCCGTGGTTGACTGGCCTCATGGCAGCGGATCCCTTGGAGACACGAGAGTTCGGCACCGTCGCGCAGTGGGAGCAGTGGCTGACGGAGCGTCATGCCGACTCCCCCGGCCTCTGGCTCAAACTGCGCAAGAAGGAGCCCGGCGCCGACTGGCTGGACTACCAGCAGGCGCTGGAGATCGCGCTCTGCTTCGGCTGGATCGACGGCCAGAAGGCCGCCTTCGACGACCGGTACTGGCTCCAGCGCTTCACCCCGCGCCGGGCCCGCAGCAAGTGGTCGAAGATCAACCGTGACAAGGCCACCGCCCTGATCGAGCAGGGCCGGATGCGCCCGGCCGGGCTCGCCGAGGTCGAACTGGCCCGCGCGGACGGCCGCTGGGACGCCGCCTACGCGTCCTCCAGCACCGCCGAGGTCCCCGAGGACCTGGCCGCCGCACTGGCCGCCAACCCGGCCGCCGCCGCCTTCTTCGCCACCCTGGACCGGGCCAACCGGTACGCCATCCTCTACCGCGTGCAGGAGCCCAAGCGGCCGCAGACCCGCGCCAAGCGGATCGAGACCTTCGTGGCGATGCTCGCGGCGGGCGAGAAGCTCCACCCCTGACTCCACCGTCCCGGCCCGACCGCGCCGGGACGGGAACCCGTGTTCTAGGCTCCGTCCCATGACTGACGGAACGGGGACCGGGCAGGGCGGGCCGACCGCGTACGGCGGCGAGCCCGACTGGGTGGCGCTGGCGGAGCGTCACGAACGTGACACCCGACGGCGAAAGCGGATCCGGGTGATCGCCGCGGTGGCGGCCGCGACGGCGGCGATCGGCGCGATCACCACCACGGCGGTCCTGGTGTCGGGCTCCGGCTCCGGCCACCGGGGCGACCGGACCTCCACGGTGATCGACGGACTCGACCACCCCTCCCCCACCGCCCTCGCGAGCGACTCGCCGACCGCGCCTGGTTCACCCAGCGCGCCCGGTTCGCCTGCCGCCTCGTCCTCCGCCTCCGCCTCCGCCGCCACGAGTGCGGCGGCGAGCGCCGACGCGAGCACGGGCGCGGGCAGCAGCGGCTCGGCGAGCCGCTCTCCGGCGGCCGGCTCCGCACACCCCGGCACCGCTGCCTCGCCCCAGCCCGCCCCGGCCGGCGCGCCACCGGCACCTGGACCCGCTCCTGCGCCCGCGCCCGCGGCCAAGGACCCGTTGACCCTGATCTCGGACGTGCACACGGACGGCGCGCCGCTGGATCCGGGCAGCCTCTTCCCGGCCGCCTCGCTCGCGGTGAACGGCAAAACGTGGACCCGGATCGCCCTGGACTCCGTCACCCCGTGCTGGAAGGCCACCACCGGCGGCCTCGGCGACGTGATCAGCGGCCAGCCGGACTGCCAGACGATGCTGCGCGCGACCTACGCCAACGGCGACAGCGCGGTGACGATCGGCGTCGCGGTCTTCAACACCAAGACCCAGGCCGACGCCGCCCAGGCCGCCTACAAGGGCCAGATCCAGGGCCTGGTGACGGCCGATTCGATCTCCTTCTGCACGAGTGCGGGCTGCGCGAGCTCGCACGGGGAGATCGGACGCTACGGGTACTACTCGGTCTCGGGCACGCTCAAGCCCGGCGGCACCCAGCAGGACGCCGCCGCCACCGCCGCGGGCCCCGGCCTGGCCGACTACGCCCGCACCCGCCTGCTCGCCCGCGGCCAGGCCGCCGCGGGCTGACGATCCGACGGTCGCCCGATCAGTCGTCCACCCGCCCCGCTCACGCCGCCGCAGGCACACCGACCGCCCATGCTGCATGATCGAAATGCAGAGTCCCACCCCGACCCCGGGAGCGCCCGTGCCACAGGTCCTGATCACCGGCGCCACCGGCACCGTCGGCCACCCGCTGGCCCGCCTGCTGGCCGAACGCGGGGACCGGGTCCGGGCGCTGGTGCGCGACCCGGCCCGGGCGGCGGCGGTTCTGCCCCCCGGGGTGGAGCCCTTCGCCGGCGATCTCACCGACCCCGCCTCGGTACGCGCGGCGGTGGCCGGCTGCGAGAGCGTCTTCCACACCGCCGGCCTGCCCGAGCAGTGGCTGGCCGACCGCTCCCGGTTCCACCAGGTCAACGTGCTGGGCACCGAGCGGCTGGTCGAGGCCGCGCTCGCCGAACAGGTCGGCTGCTTCGTCCACACCAGCACGATGGACGTCTTCGAGCGCCCGCAGGACACGCCGTTCGACGAGTCGCACCTCGCCGAACAGCCGCTGCGCACCGCCTACGAACGCTCCAAGCAGGAGGCCGACCGGCTGGTCACCGAGGCCGTCGGACGCGGCCTGCCGGCCCGGATCACGCATCCGTCCGCGGTCTTCGGCCCCGGCCCGGCGACCGCGACGGCGCTCAACCGGCTGCTGGTCGACCTGGCCCGGGGCCGGGCGCCGATGCTGCCGCCGGGAGGCATGGCGGTGGTGGCGAACGAGGACCTGGCCCGGGGTCATCTGCTGGCCGCCGAGGCTCCGGTGGGCTCGCGCTACCTCTTCTCGGACCGCTTCCTGGAGATGCCGGAGATCGCCGCCCTGGTGAAGGAGTCGGTCCCAGCCGCCCGGATCCCGCTGACGCTGGCCACCCCGGCCGCCTGGATCTTCGCGGCCACCGGCGAACTGGCCGCGAAGTTCACCGGCAGCGCCCCGCAACTCTCCTTCGGCGAGCTGCACTTCCTGACCGCCGAGGTCACCCCGGACGCCCGCCGGGCCCGCTACGAACTCGGCTGGCAGACCGGCGACCTCTCGACGGCGGTCGCCGCCACCCTGAGCCACTTCCGCGCCCGCAAGTCCTGAGAGACCCACCGGCCCAACCGTCCAGCATGAACCCGACCGGCCTACCCCTCCAACGCGCTACCGACCGGCTCAACTCTCCAACACCTTGCCCGGATTCATGATCCCCAGCGGGTCGATCGCGGCCTTCACCACGCGCAGCAGCGCGAGTTCGACCGGCTGCTTCGCCGCCGCCAGCGCCTCGCGCTTCAGCACGCCGATACCGTGCTCCGCGCTGATGCTGCCGTCGAACCGCGCCACCAACCGGTAGACCTGCCGCGAGATCGCCGCCCGGTCGCCGCCGCCCGGCGTCAGCACGTTGAGGTGCACATTGCCGTCACCGACATGCCCGAACGCGTTGACCACGACGCCAAGATGACGCTCCGTCAGTTCCCGCTCGGCCTGCTCGACGAAGCGGGAGACCGCCCCCAGTGGCACGCTGACATCGTGTTTGACCGCGCCGCCCGCTCGCTTCTCCGCCTCCGGCAGGCCCTCCCGCAGCCTCCACAGCGCCTGTTCCTGCGGCCGGTCGAGCGCCGGAACCGCGTCCGCCGCCCAGCCGCGCTCGACCGCCTCGGCCAGGTACTCCTCCAGTTGCCGCGCCAACCCGGCGCCGTCCCGGGTCGCGGTCGCCTCCACCAGCAGGTAGCCGGCCTGCGGGGCGGCGAACGGGTCCTTGCTGCCCGGCAGTTGGGCCAGGACCAGGTCGAGCCCGGTCCGGGTGAAGAACTCCAGCGCGGTGAGCCGGTCCTCCAGCACCTCGCGGGCCCGCTCCAGCAACGGGGCGAGGGCGCCGAGCGTGGGCAGCGCGAGCAGCGCCACCGCCCGGTGCCGCGGAGCCGGGAAGAGTCGCAGGGTGGCGGCGGTGACGATGCCGAGGGTGCCCTCGGAGCCGATCAGCAACTGCTTGAGGTCGTAACCGGTGTTGTCCTTGCGCAGCGCGCGCAGCCCGTGCCAGATCCGGCCGTCGGGCAGCACCGCCTCCAGGCCGAGCACCAGGTCGCGGGTCATGCCGTAACGGAGCACGTTGCTGCCGCCCGCGTTGGTGGCGAC
>FTKT01028724.1_pt1 | contig 16247 bp, 17 predicted proteins | sample 1658271 | NCBI WGS metagenome assembly FTKT01 (sample SAMEA3914811, study PRJEB12502) | metagenome | biome: forest; material: soil | place: Canada | collected 2011-08-04 | depth 0.3 m | reverse complement strand
TGGCACTTCGTCGACGTGGTCTGGCTCTTCCTGTTCGCCTTTGTCTACGTCGTCTTCGGCGGACCGCATTGACCGAACATCAATTCACCGGCGGTGGCGGAAACGCCATCGCCGCAATGGTTTTATAATGTTGTCATTTCTAAAGGCCGCGCCGCGGGGCATGTTGATTGCCGTCGCCGTGGCCTTCATCTTTTTGAACGGCCTGGGTGTCTGGCAGCTCTATCGCCTGCACTGGAAGGAAGGCTTGATTGCCGACCTGGCGCGCACCGAGTCGATGCCGGCCGTGCCGATCGATACCGTGTTGGACCAGCCCAAATCCTCTGCGGAAAAGCCGTCGTGGCGCAGCGTGACCTTGGCGTCGTGCGCGCTCGATCCGGCGCACCTGATCAACATGCATTCCGAGATGGACGGCACGCCGGGGTATCGCGTGCTGGGCGCCTGTCCCCTGGCCGGCGGTCGCAATCTTTTGGTCGATCTCGGTTTTTCCACCAACCGTATAGGGCTGCCCGCGCCGGTCAATATCGTGCCGGTCGGCCGCCTGCGTCCGGCGGACCAGGCCTCGGCCTTTTCACCGGTCAACGCGCCGGCGACCGGGGAATGGTACACCCGCAATACGCCGGAAATCGCCGCCACCTGGCGCGTGCCGCTGCGGCCGGACTACTTCCTGGTGCTGGATGTGGCCGCCTCGAAACTGAGCCTGGCCGGCCTGCAGCAAGGACCGGTGACAGCGCCGCTGCCCAATCGTCATTTCGAATACGCCCTGACCTGGTTTTCGCTGGCCTGGATCATGATCGGTATCTTCATCGCCTTCGTCCGGCAGAAACAAGCAAACAATGATTGACAAGATCCTGGCCACGCAAAGCCTGTATCGCTTTGACAATGGCCTGCGCCTGCTGGTCGATCCGATACCCGGGCAAAAGACCTTTGCCATGACGGCGCTGATCCATGGCGGCGCACGTTTCGAGACCGAGGCGCAATCCGGTTGGGCGCACCTGCTTGAGCATATGGTCTTCAAGGGGGCCGGGCCGCGCTCGACGCGCGAACTGGCCGAGGTCATCGAACACAAGGGCGGCAACCTCAACGCCTCGACCGGCTATGAGCATACGCGCTTTGAAGTGAGGGGGCTGGCCACCTTGATGCCGCTGGCTTTCGAAGTGGTGGCGGACATGATGTTCCGGCCGACCCTCGACCCGGCCGAGTTGAAGCGCGAGAAGAAGGTCGTCGAGCAGGAGATGCTCGAAGCCTTCGATACGCCCGACGACCACGTCTTCGACCTGCTGCAGTCGGCCATGTTCGCGGGCCAATCGCTGGGCCGGCCGATCCTCGGCACCAAGGCGTCGCTGAAGGACGTCACCGCCGACAGCCTGCGCGCCTTTGCCCAAGCCCTCTATGCCCCGTCGCGCACGATACTGTGTGTCTCAGGCGGCATCACAGCCGACGATGCCCTGGCGGCGGCGCGCGGCTGTTTCGACATGGCCGTGGAACCGGCAATATTGATTTCGGCCGAACCGGCCCGCTTTACGCCAAATCAAAGCGTGCTGAAGCGCAAGATAGAACAGGCCAATATCGCCATGGCCTGGCAGGCGCCGGGCCGTCTCGATCCCGACAACATCCCTTTGAAACTGTTCAGCGAAATCCTGGGCGGCGGCATGGCGTCGCGCCTGTTCCAGCAGGCGCGCGAAGAACGGGGATTGGCCTACGATATCGACGCCTGGGCGACGACCTATCGCGACATCGGTGTGCTCGGGATTTCGGCCGGTTGCGCGCCCAAGGTGGCCGCCGAACTGACCGGCCTGGCGCGCGAGGTGATGGCCGGCCTGGCGGCTGATCCACGTCCCGAAGAACTGGAACGGGCGCGGGCGCAGTACCTGACCGGCCTGGCCTTCAATTTCCAGGACACCGAGTGGCGCAGTTCGGCTTTTGCCAGCCAGATGTCGAGCTTCGAGCGGGTCTTTTCGTTCGAAGACGAGCAGGCCGAGGTCGAAGCGGTGACGCTCGACGACCTGAAGCGCGTCGGCGCCGGCATCCTGGCCCAGCCCGAACCCGCCAGCGCCTTCCTGGGGCCGGTGCGTTAAGGGTTTTCCGTCGCTAAAAACTTCTTTCTTTCCGCATCGCAATAAGATGTGGAAAGCGCCGAAATCATAAGGCAAAAATCAACGAATTGTCGTTAACTGAGATACAAGTGCAGAACGCAATTCGAGGCGTAATATGTCGGAACGCAACCTCTTTGGCTGGAAAATCGGTGGCGACGCCAAGTCCGGTGAGGAGGGCAGGTCCGGCCATGACCTCTTGCTGAATGCCCAGGACAAGGCGGACGTGCGTTTGAACCTCGATGCGCCCGGCATGCAGATGACCGCCCTGAAGGCGGCCGACACCCTTTTATGGACCTACGACCTGACCGCGCGGCGCTTCGAGTTCCGTGGCAATCTGAAGGTCCTGGGCCTGCCGGCCATGTGGAACCGCGTCTTTCTCGACGATCTGGCGCCGGCCCTGGCCGAGGGCGAGGTCGAGCGGCTCGACCAGGTCTTCACTTCGCTCGACGTCCACGTCGCCCATCCCGGCGGCGAGACCGACGCCGTGCAATGCGTGCTGCGCCTGAAGGATCACCGCCTGGTCTATCTGCGCGGGCAAAAGATCAACAAGACTAATGCAATTGGTACGCTCAGCGACCTCAGCCGCGATATTCGCCTGCCGCGCGGCCGGGCGGCCGATGACGGCTTGCCGTTGCAGGACCTCAACATTGATCCGCTTACCGGCCTGCTGAATCGCTCGGGTTTCCTGGCCGCGACGCGGGCGCGCCTGGCCAAGGCCGGCGACTACGACATGGTCGTGGCCGACATCAACCGGTTCCGCCGCCTCAACGAAGCCCTGGGCCACGAACGCGCCGACCTGATGTTGGCCTTGCTGGCCGAACGCCTGCGCGACGCCTTTGGCGATACGGCGGTGTTGGGGCGCGTCGGCGAGGACGAGTTTGCCGTTCTGACCCTGCGCGGTTTCCCGCGGGTCTCCGAACGCATGCGCAACGCGCTGGAGCGCACCCTGAGCATTGCCGGCTTCGACATCCATCCGACCTTTTCCATGGGGGCGGTATCGGTCGACGGCGGCGACCAGGCGCTGGACCCGGCTGAACTGCTGCGCCGTGTCGAGATGGCCGTCGAACTGGCCCAGTCGAAGGGCGCCGGCGGCGTAGCCGCCTATAAGCGCGACCTGGAAAGCGATGGCCTGACTCGCCTGGCGCTGGAGGCCGAGCTGCGCAAGGCCTTTGTCAGCGGCGAGATCCAGGCCTGGTACCAGCCGATCGTCAATCTTGATACGGGTATCATTGCCGGCTTCGAAGCCCTGGCACGCTGGATTCATCCCAAGCGCGGCATGATCCCCCCCGATCATTTCCTGGGCGCCGCGCGCGACCTCGGCCTGATGGGCGACCTGGGGTCGATCATCCTCAACGCCACCGTCGCCACCCTCAAGACCTGGCGCGAGGCGTTCGCCTTGCCGCGCGACTTCTTCATCAGCGTCAACCTGTCGGCGCCGGAGCTGGAGCGGCCGGGCCTGGTCGAGGACGTCACCCGTCTGATCGCCGAGGCCGGCCTGCCCAACAAGTGCCTGAAGCTGGAAGTGACCGAAAGCGACGTCATGCGCGATCCGGAGGTGGCCGCCCGTGTGCTGCAAGCACTGCGCGACGCCGGCGCCGGTATCGCCATGGATGACTTCGGCACGGGCTTTTCGTCGCTGAGCTACCTGGCCCAATTGCCATTCGACGTGCTCAAGGTCGACCGCTCCTTCGTCATCACCATGATGCAGGACAACCAGGCCGCCAAGCTGGTCAGGACCATCCTGGCCCTGGGCCGCGACCTGGGCCTCGATGTCGTCGCCGAAGGGGTCGAGGACATGCAGGCCGCCCAACGCCTGCTGGAGATGGGCTGCAGCTTGGGCCAGGGCTACGGCTATTCCCGGCCACTGAAACCGGCGGACGCCCAGACCTTCCTGGCCCGCTCGCTGGGCCAGGACGTCGGCGTTATTTCCGCCTGATATCAGCCGGTTAGGCCAAAGATCTAATGTCTTGAAAGAAGCCAATCCATATTGGCGCGCAACTGCTCGATGGGCACGTCCTGGGGCAGGGCGGCGACGATGTCGGCCAGCTTGACGGCCCGCAAGGCCTGCCGCCAGGCTTCGTCGGCCTGCCACATGACCCGCGCGATGCCGCAGGGCTTGTCGTCGCAGGTGTCCGCGGCGCGGCAGGGATTGTTGCGGCGGATTTCCGTGCAGGCAAAGGTCGAGCGCCGCCCTTCGACGGCCTCGACCACGTCCAGGAAGGTGATGTCCCCGGCCGGCCGGGCCAGGCGGTAGCCGCCGGTCGGGCCGGGAATGGTCGCGACGATTCCGGCCTGGGACAGGCTTTGCAGGGCCTTGGACAGGTAGTCCTTGGGCACACCGTGGAATTCGGCCAGTACCTTGGTCGCCAGGTAACGGTCCGCCGGCAGCCCGGCCAGGACCGAACAGCAATGCAGCGCCCATTCGACCTGGTTACGTAAGATCATTAGGTAAGGCCCGCCTTGTCCAATCCGTAGGCTGCGTCGGCCGAGCCCGGCGCCACCTGGAAACCGATGCTAATGCGATTCCAGCCATTGATGGCCACAACGGCGAAGCTGAGGTCGGACAGTTCCTTTTCCGACAGGTGCTGGCGGACGGCGTCATAGATCGTGTCGGGGACACCGTGTTCGGGCAGCCGGGTCAGGACTTCGGTCCATTCCAGGGCGGCGCGCTCCTTGTCGGTGAACAATTGCGATTCCCGCCAGATGGCGACGTGGTGCAGCCGCAGTTCGCGTTCACCGTGGATCTTGGCTTCCTTGACGTGCATGTCGAGGCAGAAGGCGCAACCATTGATTTGCGAGGCGCGGATCTGCACCAGGTTGCGCGTCGTGGCGTCGATGACGCTGCCACGGATGGCGGTGCTGAAGGCCAGGTAGGCTTTAAACAGCTCGGGGGATTGCTGCATGTAGTCGATGCGTTGGGTCATGACCGTCTCCTTTAATCATGGATATTAAATATCCATGATTCGATGCCAATTCAAGCCGGCATCTGAAAAATGCCGGCTGAAAAGGTTCAGGCTGTGCCGGCGGCGCTGGACAGGTGCCCAGGCTGGACGCCCAGGCGTTCCAGGGCGCGCGACCACAGCAGGTCCGGGTCGCCGAAGATCAGGTCCTGGGTCGCCGGCGCGATCAGCCAGGCATTGTGGCTGAGCTCGGTCTCCAATTGGCCGGGGCCCCAGCCGGCATAGCCCAGCGCGACCACGAACTGGTTGGGACCGGTGCCGTTCGACAGGTCGACCAGGATGTCGCGCGTCGCCGTCAGGGCCATGTTGTCGCTCGTTTCGGCGAAGGCCGAGGTTTCCGCTGCCGGGCCCAAGGGCATGGTCATGTCCTCGATCTGGTAGTCGGGACTGTGCAGCACGAAACCACGATCGTTCTGGACCGGGCCGCCGCGCAGGATGGTCTTGCCCGACAGGCGCCGGTCGCCGTCGATCATACCCGGTGAGATGCCCAGTTCCTGAAGCATGCGGCCGAGGTCCAGGCCGTCGATGGGGCGGTTCAGGATCAGTCCCATGGCATGGGTTTCGTCGTGCTGGCACAGGTAGATGACCGTGTGGTCGAAGGAGGCGTCCTGAAGCACCGGCATGGCGATGAGCAGGCTGCCCTGGTACGAGACATGGTCTTCCGCAGATTTTGATTCTTCGAGGGGGTGCGGCATGGCGGCGGTAACCTTTGCGGGGGAGGATGCAGGGAACGCGACGCAAAATCACGCCCCAAAAAGATATGGGGCCATTTGACAAAGGCACCATAGCCGATAAACAGACGCCTGTCCTGAGGAACGAATTTCTTATTTCCCGGGCGCCATCCCTATCGAATTTTGATCTTGCGCGGGCGAAGCCTGCGACGAGAATCTGTCCTGCCATCCAAAGGAATACGCCATGACCCTGAACGCCGGTGACCGCATCCCCGACACGACCCTGACCGTCGTCGACGCCGAGGGCCCCAAGCCCGTATCGAGCCAGGACTTCTTCGGCGGCAAGACCGTCGTCCTGTTCGCCGTCCCGGGCGCCTTTACGCCGACCTGCAGCGCTCGCCACCTGCCGGGCTTCAAGGACCACGCCGCCGACTTCAAGGCCAAGGGCGTCGATACCGTTGCCTGCATCAGCGTCAACGACTACTTCGTGATGAAGGCCTGGGCCAAGGACCAGGGCATCGCCGACGAGGTCGTCCTGCTGGCCGACGGCAATGCCGACTTCGCCAAGGCGGTCGGGCTGGTGCTGGACGGTTCGGGTTTCGGCATGGGCCCGCGCTCGCAACGCTACGCCATGATCGTCAAGGACGGCACGGTCGACCAGCTGTTCGTCGAAGGCAAGGGCGAGTTCAAGGTGTCCAGCGCCGAATACGTGCTGGAACAGCTGTAAGCTTCGCGCAAGTTCAAGACTGAGATAAAAAGCCCGGCACTTCAATGCGAAGTGCCGGGCTTTTCATTTATCAGAACAGATCGTCTTCCAATGCCATGAGGGCCTCGGCGCCGCCCTTCATCTTGGCGAGGTGGGCGTCGGTGTCCGGCAGGATGCGTTCTAGGAAGACGCGGCCGACCTTCAGCTTGGCGGTATAGACCGGATCGGTCGAGCCGCTATCGATGGCCGCCTGGGCCGACTTGGCCATCATCGCCCACATGTAGCTCATGCAGGTCAGGCCGAAGAGGTGCAGATAGTCCAGCGACCCCGCCGCGGCATTGTCGGGATTGCCCATGCCGTTCTGCATCAGCCACATCGTGCCGTCCATCAGCTTGGCCTTGGTCGCCTTCAGGGCGGCGACATAGGCCGGCACTGTCGAGGCGGCTTCTTCGGCCGTCACATAGGCGTCGATCTCGCCCAGGAAGGTCTGCATCGCCCGGCCGCCTTTCGAGGGCAGCTTGCGGCCGACCAGGTCGAGCGCCTGGACACCGTTGGTGCCTTCATAGATCAGGGTGATGCGGACGTCGCGCATGTACTGCGACGCTGGGAAATGCTCGGTGAAGCCCGAACCACCGTGGACCTGCATGGCGTCCGACGTCACCTTCAGCCCGCGGTCGGTCAGGTAGGCTTTGATGACCGGCGTCAGCAGGCCCATATAGTCGGAAGCCTTGTCGCGGCCGGCTTCGTCCTCGGCGACGTGCTGGAAGTCGGCCTGCAGGGCCAGCCACAGCAGGAAGGCACGGCCGCCTTCGATCAGGGCGCGGCTTTCCATCAGCATGCGGCGCACGTCAGGATGGACCAGGATCGAGTCCGCCGGCAGTTCCGGCGACTTGGGCCCGGTCAGGGCGCGGCCCTGCAGGCGGTCCTTGGCGAATTGCGCCGCGGCGATATAAGCCGCGTGCCCGATCGCCAGGCCTTGCAAGCCACAGCCGTAGCGGGCCGAATTCATCATGTAGAACATGATTTTCAGGCCTTCGTGGGCATTGCCCAGCAGGAAGCCCTTGGCATCCTCATAGACCATGACGCAGGTCGAGTTGCCGTGGATGCCCATCTTGTGCTCGAGCCCGGCGCATTGCAGCGTATTGCGCTCGCCCGGGTTGCCGTCGGCGTCCGGCAGGAACTTGGGCACCAGGAACAGCGAGATGCCCTTGACGCCGGCGGGAGCGCCTTCGATGCGCGCCAGGACCAGGTGGCAAATGTTCGAGGTGAAGTCGTGTTCGCCGGCCGAAATCCAGATCTTCTGGCCGCTGATCTTGTAGCTGCCGTCGTCCGCCGGTACGGCCTTCGAGCGCAGCAAACCGAGATCGGTGCCGCAATGCGGCTCGGTCAGGTTCATCGTGCCCGACCACTCGCCGCTGATCAGCTTGGGCAGGTACAGGTCCTTCATCGCCTGGGTGCCGCCGGCGGTCAGGGCCGAGATCGCGCCCTCGGTCAGGCCGGGATACATGCCGAACGCCGAAGAGGCACCGGACAGCATTTCGGAAAAGGCAGTGTTGACGAAATGGGGCAGGCCTTGGCCGCCATAGGCCGGATCGTTGGAAAGGGCGGTCCAGCCGGCCTCGGTCAGGGCCTTGTAGGCTTCCTTGTAGCCCTTGGGCGCGGTGACGGTGCCGTCGGCATTGAGGATACAGCCTTCCTTGTCACCGCTCAGGTTGATCGGGGCGACCACGTCCTGGGCGAACTTGGCGGCTTCTTCGATAATCGCCATGACGGTAGCGCTGTCGGCGTCGGCGAAGCCCTTCAGGTTTGAATACTGATCGGTCTTGAAGACGTCCTCGATCAGGAACTGATAGTCGCGGACAGGAGCCTGGTAGGTCATATTTGTTTCACCCTGATTGTGAAATTATATAGCTATTTATTTGATCAAGATTGCTTTTCAGCGTCGTGATGAGTCTCTTCGTCGGCTTGGGCGATCTGTTGTTCCAGCCATATGCAGCCATCCGTCATGTCCTGGATGGCGTGGTCGATGTCCTCGCGCTGGCGCTTCAGGGTGTCGATCTGACCGCGGTACTTGAGCAGGGTCGCCTTCATTTGCGACGAGCCATGGTCCTTGGGGGTATACAGGTCCAGGATCTCGTGAATTTCGCTGAGCGAGAAACCCAGGCGCTTGCCGCGCAGGATCAGCTGCAGGCGGGCGCGGTCGCGTGCCGAATAGAGCCGGGTCTGGCCCTTGCGTTCCGGCGAGATCAGGCCCTTGTCCTCATAGAAGCGAAGGGCACGCGCCGTGACGTCGAACTCCTTGCTGAGCTGACGGATCGAATAGGCGCGGTGGTGGTCCTTGGCGGATTTGCTGAGCGATGTGTCCATGGGTATTCGGCGCTGGTTTACATTGACGTAAACGTAAGCTATCGACGTTCGAGCCGTCGGTCAAGAGGCCGGCTTGCCGTAGGGTGAAGTTTTTAGTGGCAGGGGTAGCCGGCGAAGCCCTTCAGATATTCGGCTTCGGTGGTGTCGAAGCCCATCGCCTTGCGCCGCGCATCGACATGGGGCGGGTCTTCCAGGTCATAAGCCTGCCATTGGCCGGCCTTGCATTCGACCTGGGTGCCGTAGCGTTGCGGCTTGTGGTCGAAATCCAGCGATACCCGGTCGTAGAGCATGCCATAACTTAGGCCGCTCACCCCGTGCCCGGCCAGCGGCGCCATGCGTTTCAGAACCTCGTGCTGAAGGTCGAAATCCCGGCCCGCGTGCTGCACGATAGAAAACGCCGCGGTGACGGCCTTGGCGCTGTAGGTCGGCGAGGTGAACCACCCCCTGGCTGGCATCATGGCTTTCAGCGCTTTCTGGTCGGTCAGGTCGTGCGCTTCGATGTCGTCCCAGGCCGCCGCCTGGGCGGTCTGTTGCTCGTTTCGCGGCACCTGGCTGAAATCGATCCTCATGAAGATCACGCGGCCTGCCTGGTCGGAATCCTGCATGCGCTCAAGCCGCTCGGAATCGCTCCTGGCTGGCGGTAACCGGGCTTGATCCGCATCCACCTTGGCCAAGGCTGTATGGACGGGCGCGATCAGGGCCTGGGTTGCCGGTGACAGGGCCGGGACGTCGCCGGCCTGTGTGGAGACGCTGGCGGCCAGGACCAGCATGGCGGTTGCCGCAATAAAGCTATGGATTGTCTTGCGCATGGAAGCCCCTGTACATTCGTGCACGGGTTCGCAGGTGGTCGCGTCGGCGGGGGAATTCAAGGCTGGCATTGACGCATCGGGGTGTGCGGCTTAAAGCCACCGGCAGTGTGAGATTCAATCAAACTGTGATTTTGTAATGACCGTTTCCGCCTCCGAAGCCTATGCCGGCCGTGCCTGGCCGTTCGAACAAGCCCGCAACCTGATTGCGCGGCTTGTCAAAGCGCGCATCAAGGATCCGACGGCCCAGAAACAGGCTCTGGCCCTGATCGAGGCCGGCAAGACGGACGAGGCGTTGAAGGCACACGAGGGCCTGGACCGGCCGGTGATCTTTGAAACCGGTTACGGTCCGTCGGGCTTGCCGCACATCGGCACCTTTGGCGAGGTGGCGCGTACGACCATGGTCCGCCAGGCCTTCGAGGCGATGACCGGCGGCGCGTGGGCGACGCGGTTGATCTGTTTCTCGGACGACATGGACGGCTTGCGCAAGGTGCCGGAGGGCATTCCGAATGCCCAGGTGCTGCATGAGGACCTGTACAAGCCGTTGACCGTGGTGCGCGATCCGTTCGGCGAATATCCGTCGTTCGGCGAGCACAACAATGCGCGCCTCAAGAAGTTTCTCGATGGCTTTGGATTCACGTATGAATTCCTGTCGTCGACCGATTGCTACAAGGGGGGCGTGTTCGACACGACCTTGCTGACGGCGCTGGATCGGTTCGACGATATCCAGAAGGTGATGCTGCCGACGCTGGGGCCTGATCGCCGGGCGACCTATTCGCCGTTCCTGCCGGTGTCCCCGAAGACCGGCCATGTCCTGCAGGTGCCGACGCTGGAGCGCAATGTGGCGCGCGGGACGATCGTGTTTGAAGAAAACGGCGAGCGCTTCGAGGTGCCGGTGACCGGAGGCCACGTGAAAATGCAGTGGAAGCCCGATTGGGCCATGCGCTGGGCAGCCTTGGGCGTCGATTATGAGATGGCCGGCAAGGACTTGATCGATTCGGTTAAGGTGTCGTCTCAGGTATGCAAGATCCTGGGCGGTATCCCGCCGGAGGGTTTCAATTACGAGCTGTTCCTGGACGAAGCCGGCCAGAAGATCTCCAAGTCGAAGGGCAACGGCCTGACGATGGAGCAGTGGCTGCGCTACGGGGCGCCGGAAAGCCTGGGCTATTACATGTTCCAGTCGCCGAAGTCGGCCAAGAAGCTGTATTTCGATGTGATTCCGCGGGCGACGGACGAGTTCTTCCAGCAACTGGATGCGTTCCCGAAGCAGGAGCCGGCCAAGCAGATCGAGAACCCGGTGTGGTTCGTATTGCGGGGCGAGACGGGGTTGACGTCGCCGCCGGTGACGTTCGGGTTGATGCTGAACCTGGTGTCGGCGGCCAATGCGTCGGACAAGGAAACGCTGTGGGGCTTCCTGCGCGCCTATATTCCGGGCGCCACGCCGGAAACGCAGCCGGTGCTGGACCGTTTGGCGGGTTATGCGCTGAACTATTTCGAGGACTTCGTGAAGCCGACCAAGGCCTTCCGTTTGCCGACCGATCAGGAGCGGGCGGCGATGACGGACCTGGTCGCGCGCTTCAAGGCCTTGCCGGAGGGGACGAACGACGCGGAAGCGTTGCAGAATATCGTCTTCGAGGTTGGCAAGGTGCATGAATTCGAACCGCTGCGGGCGTGGTTCCAGGCGCTGTACGAGGTGCTGCTGGGCCAATCGCAAGGGCCGCGGTTTGGCTCGTTCGTGGCGATCTTCGGGGTCGGGCGGGCGGTGGAGCTGATCGAGCAGGCGCTGGCCGGGAGCCTGGTGGCGGCCGGCTAGGCGCGGATACGATCGGGGTTTGGGGCCCAAGGCCCCATAATCTTCACTTCCTTTTCGCCATTCGCCCCCTTGCGGGGCGATGACGAAAAGGAAATAAAAGGCTTGGGGCCTTGGGCCCCAAACCCCGAAACTCATTCGAGCTTACTCGGAGGCTACCGTGCTCCCAGCCATCGCCCTCTCGCTCGCACTCACTGCCCTTCCGGCGCCGGCCGCCATCGACGCCGAAGCCCATCACGTCCTCACCCATACCCACGCCCACGGCCTCGCGATCGCCCTGATCGACCACGGCCAGGTCACCTACGTCCAGACCTACGGCGCCCGCGACGCCAAGGGCGATCCCCTCCAGACCGACACCGTCATGTACGGCGCCTCGCTGACCAAGACGGTCTTCGCCTACACGGTTCTGCAACTGGTCGACCAGGGCAAGCTGAACCTCGACACCCCGATCGCCGACGACCTCGACAAGCCCCTGCCGGACTACGACCCGGACGCCATCTATCGCGGCAAGTACGGCCACTACCAGGACCTGGCCGGTGATCCGCGCTGGAAACAGATCACGCCCCGCATGGCGCTGACCCATTCGACCGGCTTCGCCAATTTCGGGTTTCTCGAACCCGACCAGAAACTGCGCATCCATTTCGATCCCGGTACCAAGTTCAGCTATTCCGGTGAAGGCCTGATCCTGCTGCAATTCGCCATCGAAAACGGCAAGGCCTCCCAAGGCCTGGGGCTCGACCTGGGTGACCTGACCCAAGCCAACTTCACCCGCCTGGGCATGATTCGCACCTCGCTGAAGTGGCGCTCCGACTTCGCGCCCAATCTCGCCGATGGCTGGAACGACAAGGGCGAACCCCGCGACCATGACGAGCGTTCCAAGGTCCGCGCCGCCGGCTCGATGGACACCACCATCGTCGACCTGTCCAAATTCGCCGCCGCCCTGGTCCGCGGCGACGGCCTGTCGCCGGCGGCGCGCGCCGAAATGGTCAAGCCGCAGTTGAAGATCGCCACCGCTCACCAGTTTCCCAATTTCGGCCCGGAACTGCCAGCCGACCGTCAGCGTAAGGACCTCTATGCCGGCCTGGGCGTTGTCGTCTTCGACGGCCCGCAAGGGCATGGCTTCTTCAAGGGCGGCCACGACGACCAGACGGCCAATACCCTAGTCTGCGTCGAGCAGGGCCAACGCTGCGCCCTCATCCTGTCCAACGACGTCCGGGCCGAGGCCGGCTTTGCCAAACTGGTCAAGTTCCTGCTGGGCGATACCGGCGTGCCCTATGACTGGGAATATGGCGACTACGCCGGGAAGTCCTGAGCGCAATCCAAAAAGTGGCCGCCACTTTTTGGATTGCGCGAACAAGGTAAAGACTTCGATCACCGTCGAAGCATCGCTCGCCCGTACGTGCTAATTTACCCGGATGAAATACGGACCCGACATTTCCAAACTGGCTGCGGTCATCGGCGATCCGGCGCGCGCCGCGATGCTGTCGGCCTTGATGTCCGGCAAGGCGCTGACCTCGTCTGAACTGGCGGCCGAAGGCGGCGTCACCGCGGCGACCGCATCCTCTCACCTGGCCAAGCTCCAGGATGGTGGACTGGTTCGCGTGCGCGCCCAGGGACGGCATCGCTACTGGACCCTGGCCGACGCCGAGGTCGCCCATGTGCTGGAAACCCTGATGAGCCTGGCCGCGCGTACCCAGGCACGCGTCCGTACCGGCCCCAGGGACATGGCGATGCGCAAGGCGCGCGTCTGCTACGACCATCTGGCCGGTGAGTACGGCGTCCGACTGTTTCGAGCGCTTGTCGAAAAAGACGTTATTGTTGAGATGGATGACGGTCTTTCCTTGGGCGCCGCCTCAAGCCGTTTCATCGCCGGCCTGGCGCTGGATCTCAAGCCCGGGCGCCCGGTGTGCCGCGCCTGCCTGGACTGGAGCGAGCGGCGTACCCACCTGGCCGGCGCCCTGGGTTCGGCCCTGCTGGCGCGGGTGTTCGATCTCGGCTGGGCCAAACGCGATCCGGAAAGCCGCGCCGTGCGTTTCACCGCCGACGGTGAGCGGCAATTCCTGGAACTGACCCGGCCGGCCGAAACAGCCGTGGCTTCAGCCCTCGGCCATGAGGAAGTGCACCTGTAGCGTGGCGATCGGGTGATCGGGCGTATCCTGCCAGGCAAAGGCCTCGACATTGGCGATGGTACGGCCGACGCGGTTGACGGTGGCACGGGCAAAGGTATCGACCGGCTTGCCCGAGCGCAGGTACTGCACCGATACATTGATCGGTTTGGGGATCTTCAGGCGTTTCTCACCGTAGGCCAGTTGCGCCATGGCGGTGATTTCCATGAAGGCGCCGATGACCCCGCCATGCAGCGCCGGAATCATCGGATTGCCGATCAGGTGCGCGGCAAAGGGTAGCCGCGCGGTGACGGCATCGGTGACCTCAAGCTCGACGCCCAGGAAGCGCGCGAACGGATAGGCGTCGAGCAAGCCGGGTTCAATCATTGACGGTGCCATCTGAGGTTTTCGCGGCAGGTGTGGTGATGATGAAGGCGGCCTGGGCGGCGGCGACCGGATCGTCTGGCGTGGCGTCGTAGGCGAAGGCGCGCACGAAGCCGATCGTCCGCGTCAGCTTGTAGCAATGGGCGGTCACCTGGAGGTCCAGGCCCGGCTTGGCCGGCCGCATATAGTCGATGCGCAGGTCCAGTGTGGCGATTGGCTTGAATTCGTTCATCCGCGCCCACATCGCCATGCCGCAACCATTGTCGAGCAGGGCGGTGACCACGCCCGAGGCGATGACGCGGCTCTCGGCGTTGCCGATCAGGTCCTCGCGCCACGGCAGGCGCATGGTTACGCCGTCATCGTCGACCCGGTCGAGCGTGGCGCCGATCGCCCTCATATAGGGCGTGTTGTCGACGATCTGGGGGAAGAGGTCGGTGAAGGCCATGGGGATCGGGCTCGGCGAAATCTGGGCCTCGACCTTCGGCGCTTTGCGCTACGGTAGTCAAGGGGGCGGCTGCCGGGAGGGAGCGGGTCTTGAATTTCGCGCCTGCGAATGGCACATTGTCGCTTCCCATACAAAATTCCGCCGTCCTACCTCGAGTTTGTGTCATGTCCCTGGATTCTATCGCTGCTGAACATTCCGCCCTGGTGCTGTTTTCCGGCGGCCAGGATTCGGCGACGTGCCTGGCCTGGGCCCTGAACAGGTTCGATCGTGTCGAAACGGTCGGCTTCGACTATGGCCAGCGCCATGCCATCGAAATGGATACGCGCAAGACAGTTCTCGATCGTTTCCGCGAGATCTATCCGCTAGCCGAGCTGCGCCTGGGCGAAGACCACGTCTGCGACCTGAAGGGCTTCGGCGCCGTGGCCGAGTCGGCCCTGACGCGCGAGACCGCCATCGTCATGACCGAACGTGGCCTGCCGTCGTCCTTTGTGCCCGGCCGCAACCTGGCCTTCTTCGTCTATGCGGCGGCCCTGGCCGACCGGCGCGGCATCGACCACCTGGTCGGCGGTATGTGCGAAACCGACTATTCGGGCTATCCAGATTGCCGCAACGATACCCTGCAGTCGATGCAGCAGGTGCTGCGCCTGGGCGTCGAGCGGCCCTACACCATCCACACGCCGCTGATGTATCTCGACAAGGCCCAGACCTGGGCGATGGCGCGCGAGCTGGGTGGCGACAGCTTGGTCGAACTGATCCTGGAAGACACCCATACCTGCTATAACGGCGTGCGTGCCGACCGGCATGCATGGGGCTATGGCTGTGGCGACTGCCCGGCGTGCCAGTTGCGCAAGACCGGTTTCGAGCATTTCCTGGAAGTGCCGCAAAACCAACCGGTGAAGTAGGCCGCAAAACCCTATGTATACTTTCAAGGAAATCTTCCTGACGCTGCAGGGCGAAGGCGGGCAGGCCGGTCGCGTCAGCGTGTTTGCGCGCTTCGCCGGCTGCAACCTGTGGAGCGGGCGTGAGCAGGATCGCGCCGCTGCGGCCTGTACCTTCTGCGACACGGACTTCGTCGGCACGGACGGCGAGGGCGGCGGCAAGTTTCCCACCCCCACCGACGTGGTGGCGGCGCTCGACGCGACCTGGGGCGATATCGCCGCCGGCGAAAAGGCGGTCGTCTTCACCGGTGGCGAGCCGCTGTTGCAACTCGATCCGGACTTGATCGACGCGGTCAAGGCGGCCGGCTATTTTATCGCGGTCGAGACCAACGGCACCCTTGCGGCGCCGGCCGGGATCGACTGGATCTGCGTCAGCCCAAAGGCGCAAAACCGGCTGCAGCAGACGAGCGGCCAGGAACTGAAGCTGGTCTGGCCACAAGCCGGCGTCGACCCGCAGGCCTTCGCCGGCCTCGACTTCGAGCGCTTTTACCTGCAGGCGAAAGACCCGTTGGGTCCCGACAAAAGCCAGGCGGTCGTGCATACCGAGGCGGTAATCAATTATTGCCTGGCCCATCCGCAGTGGCGGATGAGCGTCCAGACCCACAAACTGGTCGGGTTGAAATAGAAAAGCCGCCGCTGGATTCCAGCGGCGGTTTTTGTTTCAGGTTCAGCGCTCAGGCGGCGTCCAGCAGTACCACCTCGGCATCTTCCAAGGCCTTGATGGACAGGCTTTCCTCATCCTTGATCGCCGCGCCGTCGCGCGCGTGCAGTTCGACGCCGTTGATCTCGACCCTGCCCTTGGCGACGACGAGGTAGAGGTGGCGCGGTTGGCCATCGGGCGCCGCGATCGGCGTGTAGCTTTCCGTCTGGTCCTTCAGCAGGGTAGCGCCCAGCAGGCGCGCCGGCGTGTGGATCTTCAACGCGTCCGTATCCGTGTCGAACCCCGAAGCCAGGGCGACGAA